>Ga0210408_10002151_pt1 | contig 19535 bp, 17 predicted proteins | sample IncBWH4MmetaG_FD_155471 | JGI IMG/M metagenome (GOLD analysis project Ga0210408, IMG submission 155471) | Forest soil microbial communities from Barre Woods Harvard Forest LTER site, Petersham, Massachusetts, United States - Inc-BW-H-4-M | ecosystem: Environmental > Terrestrial > Soil >...
CAGGAACTCAAGGATCGGATCATGGCTGCCATGGACTATTTCAATCAGGAGCCCGTCGTTCACACCTGGGCCTATAAGCTCGACAAGGCGGCCTGATATGATTCGAACTTCGAAAACGCTGGTCTAGCGCCTATATGAAGCTTGTGGGCCGATTTTCCGTCACCATCTGGCCGCCACTGGCGCTCCACCGAAATTGCCCCGAACGTTGACACCGACCAAGATCGTCTGGATGTGTTGAGAGATGTTAAATGCGTTGGAGTTGCCTGAAGGGAAGGTGAAGTTCACGCTCGGATTCCCAAAATTCATGTAGTCGTACTCCACGAAAACCGACCAATTGGGTGCGAACATATATTCGGCGCCTATACCGACAGTCCAGCCGAGTCGGGTAGTGGTGGTGGTAGCATCCACTTGGTTGCATCCCAGCGAACCAAAACCACAGAAGGCACCCGTTTGTATGTCCTGGTATCGGTTGTTGACCCAGGCGGCACCGCCCTTCGCATAAAGAAGCGCCTGCGGTGTCATCGTGACGCCAATGCGGCCAGTGGCCGTAGCAAACCAGCGAGCCTGCGCCGATTCGTCAAAGGCCCCTGTGGTTGAATCGAAGAACCTACCCTTTATCTGGGTCCAATCGCCCATCCCCTGAACGCCGAATACCCATGCTCCGCCCTGATAGTCACAGCCGACCTGACCGCCGGCAACGACGTCATTTCCCAAGATGGCCCCCCGTTCACCAGGGCGGGTTGGATTGTCGGTTGGATTTGAATAGGTCCAAGTCGACCATCCGGTCCCAACGTTGCCGCCCAAGTAGCATCCCGTCCAGCTGTAAACCGGTACAACGGGAGGTGGCGGCTGATAAACTGGCGCCGGCTCCAGATCAGCAGACATCGCCGGACGTGCCGCAAACACCGCGGCCTGGGCGAATGCTACGAGCAACAGCCCAGGCATTCGCGTGACATTTCTGCCACAGACAGGACGAAAGGTTCGCGCCGCCGTTGGTATCCACCGCGTTTCTCCCCCGTTCCCTCAGCAAGCCCATTTTTTGGGTTGGCAGGTGCCCGAGCGGGGCTCGTGAAGGGCGTCGTTCGTTCGCAGCTGCGACGGCGCTCCATGTGGAGAACGAGGGTTTCAAGTTGCTAGGGCATTTTCCGGGTTTGCGTTTCGCAAAAAGAGGCGAGAAGCTACTTATCCTGATTCGGACCGCGAAGCTTCGTACCCGTGCCCCGCGGACCAAATCCCTTTCAACATTGGCGGGCTCCTCGGATGAGCAAGAAGGAAATCCTCGATCCAAGCGAGCTCGTTCGAAGCGACCGCCGGAGTTGGCGAGACGACGAACTTCTCGCTTCGGGTGCATTGCTTGATTTCCAGAAACTCTGTGATGATGCCTTTCAATCGATGCGAAGAAAGTACTTTCGCCCCGCAGACCTTATCGCAGAAATGAGGCTACGAAAGCGTCGGCGGATCAAGATGCCACATCCGCGCAAATCCAACAGGTGCGCAGGTTAGTTGGTTTGGAATGGGCTTTTGGCGCCCAACAGCAGCGAATCGTTTCTAAATGATCGACTGAGCGATGTTCTCTAGCTAGCAATGAAATCTGAAAAATTCATCCTCGATTAATCGCGGACCTTGCCGAGAGATACTCATTGTGGGCCTCGATAATGGATCGGCAAATAGATGGGCCCATTCCCCTGCCCTGCGACTTCGTCGTAAAGAACGGAAGATGCGCTCCAAGTTTTCTGGATCAATACCGGCCCAGAGTCCTCAGTGCTGCCACTGAGCGTGTACGTACGAGTGCTTGCGCGATCACTTCTCCGATGACTCTTACCCGCGCGATGAATTCGTCTGGCCATTCTCGAGTTGAGCGGAACGCACCAAAGCCAACAGTGGCAACGACGCGACCACCAACAAGCAGCGGCACGAGAAGCTGGGAGCGAATGCCAATCCGACGATAGTTATTCGGCTGCGGCAGCTTCCTCTGGAGGGATGTCCTCGTGTGATCGGATGACGACAGTGCGCGCAGAGAGAAGCTGGCCGGTAAACCAGTTGAAGTGAGCAGGTATTGGACCTCGCAAAGGCGGCTTCACGCCTTCGGCTGCTGCCGAGCATAGAATGTATTGCTTGTCGCCGTCGACGACCTCGGCGAAGACACTGCGGTCAGAGCCAAGAAATTTTAGAAGTTGTGTTAGTGCGCCTTCGATTTCCGCGACGACTTGGTCAACGGCAACGTTCGCAAAGCGGGCGGAAAGATCGCAAAGCAGACGTTCAAGCCCGGAGCTCTTCCAGCTACGGCTCAGGAGCGCGGCTCGTTGCTACACTCTTTCCGCGCGAAACGCGCATTTCTCGGCCTACAGCGGCCGTACCTCAGCGCGCCTCCCGAAATCGCCCGCCGCGCCGTCTACAGGCGAATTGAGCGATCGATGACGCTTCGACATGGCTATATTTTTCGCAGCTAGAATGACGGCTATGCGACGTGGTATTACTCGGTCGTTGAATAACTAGGAAAGGCTAACATCGACCGGCCCTTGAACATAGCGTTGGAAGATATCTCCGCCGCCACGCCTTGCCGAGATGCCAGCCCCAAACCGCGGAGAGAAGCTCAAAATCTGCTGCCGCACAGACGCGATCTGCCGAGTCCAGCGGATGACCGGGGGTACGTTATCTTGGCGCGACGCGGGCCCTGGACATAGTGTTTCGCCAAGGGGATCATGTGCGGGTAGCGAAGTCAGGGCGCCATCATGGACCTCCGAGCATGGCTGCGCAGTCTGGGCCTCGAACGCTACGAGGCGGCGTTCCGTGAGAACGCGATCGCCCCCGACGTTCTACGCGACCTTACGGATCAGGACCTGGAGAAATTGGGCGTCTTACTCGGAGACCGCCGCAGACTGTTGCGTGCGATCGCCGCGCTCGATGAAGCCCCTGCACCGCCAACCTCCCCGGTTCCCGCCCCGTCATCGTCCGCCGCAGCATCTCCAATTTCCGTAGAAGTCGAAGTATCTGGCGAGCGCCCCAACGTCGTGACACTGCGGGCGAACCAAACCCCGCTCTCGAAGGCAGACGTCTCCAACGAGGGCTTGGCGCTTGAAAATGCTATTCGCCAGGTAGTAACCGAAACGGGCAAGCCGCGAACGGAGTCGCGAGCGGAACCACGGGCGAAACCGCCGTCGGCAACTCCTCCTGCGGGGCCGGCGCGCCCGGATCGCGCCAGTGCGCCTCCGACCAATCTGCCGGGGGAGGGTTGGCACGATGCGCTCCTCAGCGCTCGTCAGAGGCTGCTGAAAGGGCGGTCTGCGGCGAAAGGACAAGCAGCAACGAGCCTTCGCCACGACGTTGTCGACGAAGAGCACGATTTCGGCGCCACGACAGTCAAGGCGCCGCAAGCTGCCCTTCCCCCGCACGATACGTACGAACCGGAGGCAGGCGCCCCGACCGAAAAGGTGCCGCAAGCTGCTCGTCCCCCGGGCGATACGTACGAACCGGAGCCAGGCACCGCGACAGCGAAGGCGCCGCAGGCCGCCCGTCCCCCGCGCGATCCGCACCAACCGGCTGTGCCCGCCGCGACGGCGAAGGGGCCCCAACCTGCCCGTGTCCCACGCGATCCACACCAACCGGCTGTGCCCGCCGCGACGGCGAAGGGGCCCCAACCTGCCCGTGTCCCACGCGATTCGGCGCGCACCGCGTCCACCAAGGCGCCGCAACCCGCCCGTCTCCCGCGCGATTCATACGAGCCGGAGCCACGCGCCGCGCCCGCCAAGGCGCCGCGAGCTGCGCGACCCCCGCGCGATTCATACCAACCGGAGGCGGGCGCCGCGACAATCAAGGCGCCGCGAGTTGCCCGTGTCCCGCGCGATTCCTATCAATCGGAGGAGCTGCGTTACCCTCCGGTCATAGAACCTGGGCCAACCTCCCCCCACATCGAGTTAGATCTCGCGCAAGAGGATTTGGACTCTGCCGACTACGATACGCAGCACGAACACGATCTTGAACCCGGCTACGAGTTGGACGACGATCAGGTGCCGGCTCCAGCACGGCATACGCCGCACCGCACAGCGCCGAAAGAGAAGCACCAACAGAAGCGGCTTGGACCCGCCTACGAGCTGGACGACGACCAGCCCGTTCCGGCTCCACCAGCACGGCATACGCCGCGCCGCACAGCACCGAAAGAGAAGCACCAACAGAAGCGCGCATCGCTCTCCTATTTGATAAGGCTCCTCGTGGTACTGCTCATCCTCGCAGGGCTCGTCGCGGCGGTATCTTGGCAATGGTCCACGGTTGCGCACCTCTACCAATTCCTTGGCCGCATTGGACAGCAGCTGCAAAACCAAAGCGGCGACAGGCCGTCAGCGAAACCCGAATTCTGGCCGCGCGCCGCGCAGGAAGAAGGCAATGGACGAGCGCTCGGCTTGTCCGGCCAGACCGCTCCGGCTCAGGCCTCGCTCATCGAGGCGGACCCGAGCGATCCGAAGGGCAAGCGCTACATCGGCTCTGTCATCTGGCGCACAGAAACGGTCTCGGCCGGCCCCGGCGCCGCCCCTGAACTTGCAGTTCGGGCGGACATCGAAATTCCCGAACGCAGAATGACAATGACTTGGTCAATCCGCCGCAATACCGACAAGACTCTCCCGGCGACCCACACGATCGAGATGACGTTCAATTTGCCGGCTGATTTTTCGGGAGGAAGCATCGCCAACGTGCCCGCAATCGTGATGAAACAGTCCGAGGAGGAGCGCGGCAACAAGCTTGTAACACGCGTCGCCAAGGTGACGAACGGGTTCTTCCTCATAGGGCTTTCCGCAGTCGACGCGGACGTGCAACGCGACAAGCAACTCCTCCAAGATCGCCCATGGTTTGACATCGGGATCATCTACACCAACGGCAATCAGGCCATCCTGGCCTTAGAAAAGGGTGAGTCGGGCAGCCGCGCGTTCGCGCAAGCATTCGCCGCCTGGGACAAGAAATAGCGTTTTCCGTCGGCGTCCGCCGCAAGGGCCAGTGAGGTGGCCGACATTGGCGAAGCAACCCGCGAAAAAGATGAAGTCGAAGCCGTGTTCAGGTTCCTGACGGCACTTCGGAAATTTTGAACATATATACTGGAAGGGACTGCGGTGAGCGGCGCCGCAGAACTTTTTGTAGAAAGAATGTTCGTTGCCGCCGCCATGTGCCGCGGAACGTCTGGCAATTTTTAGTAGTAGCTTGAGCTAACTGGGACATAAGACGATTGCTTTACTGTGGAGCGGTGGGTCGCCCGCCTCAGGCCGTTGCTGCAAAAACGTCGTGAACTAGCCGGATGCTGTTTTGGTCAGCCCTGGCTGGTCGCATGGCCTAGCGATTGGTGAGACGCTTGCCGGCCTTATTTTCTATGTTTCTCGGACATCTTATGGATATTGTCGGCGGCTGGAAAAATCGCGGCAAGCAAATACGACGTCGGCCGAGCGATAAAGGGAACAGATTCGATTACCCGGAATGCTGACGCAAGGCGCGTGCGTTCCGTGACGTTCGCAAGCCGCTAATCGTAGGCGGACACGCGGCTCGCGGAATGTTCGTCGTGGTGAGGCGACAGGCTGAGCGACGCGGGTTACGGGAGGGGGCCCGTTGGCTCGAAAACCCGCGTCGCCCGCTGGTTAGTTCGTTGGGTCGGTCAGCGGACCCAAGTGCAAGAGTGCACTATCATGGTTAACGAAGCGTAAAGATCGCCCGGTGCAAAAAGACTCCCGACGATTCGCCAGGAGCTAAACTGAGGGTGTTCGGCCACGTTCCTTCACCTCGTCCGATGATCTGGGACCTGCGATTGATGTTCTCTCGACTATCTTGTCCTATGATCACACCCAATTTACAACCGCGCGAGAAATGCCTTTCCGAGTAGGCCGTGTCGGTGTGGTTCGTGGGATCGTGGCTCACACATACACATGTAGTATGCAATTAATACACAAGTAATCTTTTAGGCTGATTCTGCACTCCCTACATTTGATGATGAAAACGCTTCTTCGCTAGGCGCCACAGACGAAGGATCGTCAACAAACCGAGATGACCAAAACGATTTCTATAATCGACGATGACGATTCGGTGCGCGAAGCCACCAAGAGCCTTATTCGATCGTTAGGTTATGCGGCCGCTACTTTTTCCTCCGCGGGGGAATACTTGCGGTCGGAAAGCATTTGGCAATCGTCCTGCCTGATCACTGATTTGCAAATGCCAGAAATGAGCGGAGTTGAACTCCAGCGACGCTTGACTACGGACGGCAATGATACGCCGATCATCTTCATGACGGCAGACTCCGACGACAAGACCCGCTCTCAGGCGCTGAACGCCGGGGCGGTTGGCTTCCTGCGCAAACCCGTCGATGCTGAAATTCTGATCGAGTGCCTAGACAGAGCGCTCCGTTCGAAGGCGGCCTAGTTTTGCGCCCTGACGGTTGGTGGCGCCCCGTCCTAAACGAGGTCGGTCTTGATTCCGCATCAGCTAGGTCCGGCTTGCGCTACCAGCGCCGCCTGCTTTGCGCTCAATGGAGCGCCCGCGGGCCCACCTCCTAGGACGCCGATGCTCGATGGGTTCGCCGCCCCGTTCGCTCAAGCTTTCATTGCTTAGTGTTTTTCTGGTCGAATTGGCATGGCAACTGCACCCTCAATGGCGCCATTCGTTTGGGGCGAAGTCAGTTTCGATGCTGGTGAAAGTCCAGAGCACATTGTTGTCAGGAAAGAAGCAGAGCGGATCACGGGTTCCGGAGAATTTTGGTGGGGTATTGATGCGCCGCTCGGAATCTCCGTTGAAGTGAAAGCTGAACAGAACGGCGGCACGTTGCCTGACTTTTCTTGAGATCCAGGAACACCAACAAACAAAAGAGCAGTCAAGTGCGAGTCTGGGAAACGTGGCGAAGTCTCCTTCACCCCCAACAACACGGTCGTGTTCCCGGTCATATAATTGTTACAAGCGGCCATAATCCGGGTAAGAGACAGACGCGCTATGCGTTGACTTGTCACTCTGACATTAAGCTAGCTCTCGGAGCCATCGGGTTTTGCGACTTGGCACAATGCCGATCGGTGAAGGGTGGTGGGCGGGTTGACGATCTTCGCGGAGCGCACGTGTTAATAAAACACCAACCCTTGCTCTCTCGCCAAGGTCCTGCTTCTAAGAGCGTGCACAGTATTGCCCTTAAAGCTACTCTTGTAGGACACAGTTTCGTCCTGCTTGAAAACTCCAGGGTCCTTGCCCTAGCTGAATTGAACAGCCTTCTGCAATTCAAGACAGGCGATGATTGGTTGAGCCTAGTGAAAAAGCTCCGTCCGCGCCCTTAATCCTTGCTTCGGCAACGCACTCGCCTCGATCAACTTCACACTCATTGAACGCGTAATGGCACGCTCAAGCGCTGTTGCGAAGTCGTCGGTATGCAGTACCGCCGCAGCCGAAAGTTTAGGCTGAAGGTAAGGCGCCGCCCTCGATCGCCGGACGCATCCTCACGGTAGGCGGCAAGCCCTCGTTTAGTCTAGGTACATCGATTTCAGAAAACCGAGGGGCACAAGGACCACGCGAGGAGAGACAGCGCGGCGCCCTCATCGCTGCACAAAACTGGACACTATTAACTGAGACCGTATTTTCGGCGATTTTGATGCCGGCCGAAGCTGGGGCGTCACAATTTTAAGATATTCATGGCCGGCGACGTATCGGCTTTGTCGCGCGTTTTGCCGCATCCCTCACGCAGCATGCGTTCTTTGTTGCGCGGATAGTGCGCTGCTATTATTTTACTTAATTAGGCCGACAGGGCGGCAACCCCCATCCCCGACACCCTGCCGCCCTGCTCAGAAGCCTAAGTTGAGGCACAACTCAGGAGAAGCCCCAGGCGCGTAAAGTGCTTGGGGTTCTTTTTTGGTGCAATGAGAACTTACCCCTTCCTCAAATTTATCGGCATAGTGTGACCTTTCGGCCACAGGAGATTCCCCAACGACCCCATCCGAAAGTTCCTCTCAATTCATGGCAAGGTTTCGACGATCTTTGGGCATGATTTAGCTCTTTCCTCCAATCAAGCGGTGGCCGCGCGCGAGGTCGTCAACGAACGAAAGCTTGCCGTATATTCAATCTGTACATTTCGCGTACAACAAGGCCCCGACGAACACGGCCATCGGGCCCAAGTATGCCGCTATGGCTGATGCTGTTATGAACCTGCGCTGGAATCAGCTAAGTGGTGTCGCGCTAAGGAGCCTGACGCCCATCGACCCCTCACTTGCACCGGCCCGCTCGATCGTCGTTCCTCCTCCGTTCACAAAATAAACCATGTGCATGGAGCGCCCACTTCGCAGAACGTTCCGCGTTCGCGCATCACACGCGTGGCGATGATCGAACGCCCCAGCAGATACGCAGGGCCAAGGTAGTACCGGCGCGTGACTTGGTGAGGGCGCCGGTGCAAAGAAGATACTGTCCATCCACAAGAAGCGCGACGGCGACCGCCTCGTTGCCCAAAGCACAGAAAAAAGAGCCCCGACCCGGACATCGAGGCTCAAGGCTCATGCGTCGTAGAGCCAATCTGATCTGACGCAAGGAGGAAGTTATCGCGCCAATCACATAGGCACTTTCAGCCTGCCACCGATTCGGGGCACGCTCCCGGCATCAGGCAGGCAACACATTGACTTTTCAACGCCAAACCGCTGCCTACAGCTGACCGCCGTGCGCCCCCGGCCAGCTAGGAGACAAGCCAGGTGCGTTCTTCATCAACCCACACGCGATTAGCGAGGTCGGCCAAAGCAGCATCCGGTTCGTTCGTGGCAATTTTCGGCAGTCCGCTGCCGCCAAATGAACTGCCGTGTTGACAGTTTAGGGGCTACCCCATTTCTGCCGGGCGCCCTCAACTGACAGTTCGATTTCGGATGAGAGGCTGAAGGGCGTGATATCGCTCATTAGTGCAATTTCTTTGTAATTTAGGATCCGACCCTTCAGTCGCGCTCGCAACCCGTCACCACTACCAGATACAGCCGCCTCCCCGCATCCGATAATCGGTCGCGATCGGATCAACGTAGTGCTCGCGCAGTTGTCGCGCCGGAATCCATTCAATGCCAGCCATGTTCTCACTCGCGGGCGTGACCGGGTCGGGACGCAATGGGCAAGTTACTTAGTGTTCCAGGGTGATCCCGTCGCCGCGCAAATAGAGTAAAACCTTTTAGAAAAGTAAGCCCTCGTGGACGCGACCACGTTTTACATGCCATCGGTTATTACAGGTAGGGAATGGCGGGATGATGGCTAAGCAAAATCGCCTTCGGATGCGACGCCTGCAGGAAAACTGAGGATACCGTGGCACCTTGACCAACCGCTCGATACGATAGGCAACCCCTTCCACTTGGCCGGCGCCGCTCCCGGTTGCGCAACAGCGCCGAGACCACTTCAGCACCCCGGCCACACTGATATGAAACGTGACAGTCACCTGCCAAACCGCAGCAACCGCCCGCTCGCAAGGTCAAGGGGAATAGGGTCGGGTCGTCAGACGCTGGGCTCCATTCCAGCCAAGTCAGCCTCAGCGGCCACAAATAACACTCCCATCTTATGCCCTTCACTCCACACTCTTCGGCATGTATGAGACGTTCCGGTTTGCTTGATCGTCATCTTGAAATATTCTGTAATTGCGCCTGGATGCGGCACTAGTATCAAAGCTCCTCGCGCAGAAATGTTGAATATTGCACAGTCTAAGGTCGACGCGCCATTTGGAATCGCAATCTTTCCAGTTTTTAACGTAACTGACCTTTGTCCTGTGCGCCGGTCCCACATGGGATGCTCCTGTTGCGGATCCGCCGAAGATGGAACGCGACAAAGAAAACAAAGCCCTAATGGCTCGTATCACAAAACTATTACGACAAGGTTTCGCTGCATTCCACGTGCCGCCTACATGCTTGCCACAAACCCCAAAGCAGCGCTGCGATCCCCATGATTTCTCCGATTGGTGTCGGCACACAGAAAAAGCCAAATAGCGCGAGCGCGCGCCAATCATTACCGCCTCGTCTGAGCATCTCGATCATGGTGCTGCATACCCGAGCTGGCCTTTTGCGCGATCATTCCCGACGCCGTGTCGTGCATCACTAGGCGACCAGCCCGCGTACGGCCGCGAACCCGCGATTTACCATTGGTTTACCGAACAGAAACCTCTGTGTCAGGTCGAAACCCAAGTTCGCGCGAGGCAAGAAAGTCGTCTCGGTTCTCGACTTCGGCGACGGCACGCCCCCAAAGCCGTTGGCTAGGTCGAGGAGTTTGCGACACACCGCCCGTTTTGGGCCATCGTCGCAGCCCCGAATCAATTCGTGATCCGCAAGTGTGGGACCGATCGCGAGAAATGTCAGCAAAGCTGCTGACAACGATAACGCCATTCCTTCAACGTCATCGCTCCACTGGGCGTGAGACCCTCCACGACGGGGACCGATCATTCTGGCATTTTCACGCTCTGGCGCATCATGGTTCTTGCGAACTTTCGCATTCTCATGGGTTTTCCGAGCAAGGAGCCCTGAACCATGTCGAAACCCAGTTCGCGTACAGCCAGGAAGTCCTCCCGAGTATCGACCCCTTCCGCTACGGTGCGCGCACCGTAGTTCTCGGCAAGTTCGCGAATCTGCCGGCACATCGTCTTTTTAAGGCGATCATCCGCGCAACCCGAGACGAATTCGCGGTCTACCTTGATCTCCACGAATGGAAAATCTTGAAGACCCACCAGCGATGACCATTCCGCACCGAGATCATCTATCGAGATGGCGACCTTGTGAAACCTACCCTGCTTGGCAATCTCCCGTGCGAGAGATAGATTTTGAATGATGTCGGTGCCGTTGACCTCGATGATGAAGCCGTCGAAGGCCGGGTGATCGGGTAGCTGCTGATATAGATACCGCACTGATGCAGTGCTCTGCAAAAATGAGAACGGGAGATTCATTGAGATATCGATACGGCCATATTCGGCGGCGAAATTGCGCCAATCAGTGGTGGCTTGACTGATGACAAATTCTGACAAGACCTGGAAATTCGGGTCACGATCATCGGGTATAAAATAGGCAGGCTCGACAATCCCCCAGTGGGGATGACGCATTCGGATGAGTGCTTCAGCACCCTGCAGGGTTAGTTCGTGCAAGTGAATTTTAGGTTGATACCAAAGTTCGAGCCAGCCGGCGCGAATAGCTTCTGCTGCATCAACTGCAGGGCTGGGCGTCTCAATAGGCAAAAAACCGGCTACGCTGTTGCGCAGATCGTCACTCGCGAAAGGAGTAGCGAGCGTTGGCAGCATGGCCAGGCCAAGCCCTTCTGCAAGTTCTCGGACCGCAGCTATCGTAGGTGAGTTTTGCGGGCCAATCAGCAAGACCAAACCGTCAAATTGCTTTGTTGCGAGCGTCTTGATCATTTCGGTGATCTCGGTCTCGCCAGCGGATAAGCCTATCAACACAAGGTCTGGTAGCTTCACGCCGAGAACCGCCCCGAGCTCGTCAGTCTGTGGACACTCGCAAACGATAAAACCGAATTCTTCTAAGGCTGTTCCAAGAAACGCGCGGATGTGTTGCTTCGCGTCCACAATGCAGACGCTAGGCACGACCCCGCGCCGGCCACACGTCGGACGCGCGGCGACTTCAGCACTCTGACGGTTCATTTCGCACTCCCCTTGCAAGTCCGAGCTTCTCACTGAGTTCCCGGCACGAGGTTTCGCTTACCGAATAATGTGTGTTCAGTTGCGTTGCCAGTTTTGCTATTTTCCAAGTCGTTGCTCTCAACTCACGACAGCGCAAAACTGGTGATGTAGAATTCAGTCAGCCGGCGAGTGGCCCGGTGCTACTAAAGCACATAACAGATGCCGTGTTGCTTTTCTCGATCTAGTTCTTGCGTTATGGCGCGTGCGATGAGGTCATAGGATAGGTTGATTACACTTGACTGAAACTCGCTGTAAAAATTTTAAGAAAATTCACTTATATATCAGGCCGAGAGCGAACGCTGCCGCAACAGATCAAGTTCGTACTTATGTTGGCTGCCTTGGAAGCATGGCTGCGGGAGCAGCGATCCCGCTCGTCGCGCACGGCCTCTGTTGCTCAGCCAATCGATTACATGCTCAAGCGCTGGGACGACTTTGCGCGTTGCCTTGGCAATGGACGAATCTGTCTGACGAACATTCCGCCGAAGCCCTTCTTGGATTTGTCACTTGGGCGCAAATGCTGGCTGTTCGCCGGCTCAGAACGCGGCGCCGACCGCGCCGCAGTCATCGCTGATCGTGACGGCGAAGCTCAACGACATCGACCCGCAAGCCTGGCTTGCATGACGTGCTCGCCCGCATCAATGATCACGGCATCCACAGGCTTGATCAACTGGAGCCTTTGAATGGAAGCCGGCCAACGGACCACGTAAACTGGCGGCATGATCGCTGATTCTCTTTCGACATGGCTGGGCTTTTTGACGTCGCCGGCAGCGCCCAAAGGCGTCATGTCGCCCATGGAGCTTGACGGATATCTCACCGGCATCGTCGTGTCGCCTGATCTGCTCCCTCCCAGCCGCTGGATTGATGGAATCTGGGGCGAGAATGAGCCTACCTTCGACGGCCTCGATCAGATGCAAACCGTCATCGCCGCGGTGATGGACCACTACAATGCCATCACTGCCGCTCTCGATGCCGGCTTCGAGCAAATTGAAGCAAAAAAACACGCCGATTATCGCCCGCTGTTCTTGGCCGCCAGCGACAAACCAAACCATGACATCGTGCGGAACCTGGGTTCGCGGCTTCGGCAAGGCTATGGCGCTTGCACCCGAACGTTGGAGCTCTATTGCCGAAGATGAACGTCTGCAACCACTTCTGACCCCGTTCATCGGCTTCCTGGATGTCACGGACCCAGATTTCGAACCAGCCGACAATATTGATGAACTCCTCGACGAGGCAGCAACCGCTATCCCACGCTCAACTATTGTCCTGCGCAAGATCGCTCAGTTCAGCACGGGGTCCGCCGTCCGCAGGCGCAGCAAAATCGGCCGCAATGATCCATGCCACTGCGGTTCAGGTCTCAAATACAAGCGATGCTGCGGCACAGCCCAAGCCCAAAGCTCACCGCGGCCCCAGCGGATGATTAGTCCCCCGACGTCTGCATCGCTGCAACCGCCGCGTAAACTAACCTTGGAGGATCTAGTATAGTAAACGGCGTGAGGGCCTGCACCGCCACAAGGCTGCCAAAGCGCTAGTGCAGGGCTTCCGTGGCCGCATTCCCTGTCAAGGAACTGAGTTCAGCCTCGGCATCAGCGACGCCCTGACCAGCGGCGCGTTCAAGCCAAGAGCGTCCTTCTTCCGGATTGAGCGCCAGCGGTGCCGGCCACAAGATATCTGCCAAGCATGAGCTGGGCGTGCCCGTGGCCAAGTTCTGTGGCTGCGCGGAACCACCGCTGGGCAGCTTGCCGATCGGTCGTCACCTCGTGGCCACCCGCGTGTATCGCACCTAGAGCCGCCTCGAGGACGACTATCACCGGTCGTGAGCACGGCCAGTCTGCACCGTCTGCGTCCGGGTGCTGGGATCTTTTCTCGACCCGATGTCCAGCATTTGCCGCTTATTTCGACCAGCTTTTGCGAAACGTCCGCCCGCCAACCTTGAACGAAAGCATCGCGATTTACGCCGCAATCGACCTTCTAATGTCGAGGCTTCAGATACCACTCCACGGTCTTGCGCAAGCCGGTGTCGAAAGTCTCGAGCGGCTCCCAGCCAAGCTTTGTAATCGGTAATGGAGGCCGAAGAGTTGATGATTTGGTGAGCCGGGCTCGAAGAACCGCCCGCAGCACCGAGAATTCTTTTGGATTCGCCTACCCAGGCCAAGTCAGAGGGCGACGTGAGCGAGCTCATGACAATCCAACCCAAACCACATGATGCTGTTATGGCAACTACGATAAGGCCCGCTCGAATGCTCAGGCTGTCTTGGGGCATGCGGGAGAGTAAATGCCCGTCCCCTTCTGCGACGTTGATTTCGTAAGACCCAGTGGTCGCAGGTCCGCAGGCGTGATTCAGGCCAGGTCAGCCCATCGGTGCTTGTAGTGAAGCAACTCGTCTCACTTTGAACTCTCCTTCTTCCGACCAACTTCCAAATACCACCCCATCAAATCAAGTGAGAGCGAAATACCGCTGATCCGATGTGATAGACCGACCCACCCTCCGCCGGCTCCGAAAAGTCGACGGAGGTTTCGAACTCGTATCCGCACGCTTCGCAAGACCAAAAACTACCCACGCATCGCTCGTTGACGTACCTTGAGAGCCTAACCGCTATCGAGGCGGCGTGGCAGTTAGGACAAAGGTGGTGTGCTTTTCCACTCACTCGATTCACCTCTAACTGCTACAAGGACATCCACCGCACTTGCAAAAGACCGCGGGCCTCGTCCCGTTTGCCCAGATCGCGCCAGAGATGCCACGCTTGCCGAACGAAACCGACAACTGATCAGTCGATTCGGTCGATCCTATTCTCGCTCTGGTTGTGACAAACGGCCCAACCAATACCGCGCCCAACCCCACGCCGTGAGACACGAGGTGGCGGTGATACCGATGGCGAGAATGACCTGCGCGCTATGGCTCATCATAATTTCCTGCAGCCCCCAGGGATAAACTAAATGCGTACGTGGATCGTAACCGGAGCGTAAGCCGGGTTCTTGAAATCTCCTTGGTAGCGGACGGCGGCAGCGACGGCAGGAATCCCGATTTGTCCGTAGTAGCGCTGTATTGTCTCATTTTTGGAGCATTTCAGAGGTTCATATTTTTGGTTACTCTGTTTGGCAACAACGGCAGTGGCGTCTTTCATTACTGGAACCTCATTCCCATTCTCACGAGCGAGGATGCCGTCGTAGGCGATAAGTTTGTTAAAATTTGGCGACAAATCGTGCATTCGCGTGACGCTTCTTGAATCTCAGATGGAACATCGAACACGGTAAACGCTCGCTTACATTATTCGCAATGCATGTTGCCGCGAATAAGAAAATGCAGAATCAGTCCTGTTTGGGGTGGGACCGAGGACAAACGTGGCGGTGCATTACCGAGCATCGTTGCCTTAGAATGTTCATAATCACAACGTGGCGCTCATCGTCCGTCGTCATTTCAAGATGCAGCCCATGAGACTAGAGCGCTGGCGACAGATTCCGCATCCTAGGGGTTGACCAGCAGGGCGTGGCGAAAGTTGATCCATGGTGCTTTCGTTCGATGTCCTATGCATATAGCTGCTCGTTTTGAGTGGATAAGGGGAGTGGGTTCTCGCCCCGTTTGGTCTTGCCTTGCACGCCGACCGCGCGCAGGGTGTTGGTGATTGCGGCATTTCTGCCGAGGTAGTCACGGGCGGCGATATCGCGCAAGACGATACAGTCGAAATCCTCTGATCTGCGTGGCTATGACGCCGAGGAGAGCGAGAGCCGCCGCGCGGATCGTCCACGGCTTGCTTCGGTACTTCGACGCGACTGTCTTTGCAGGAGCATGTGGTGACGGAAGCTATCGGGTTTCGAGCGGCGAAACAGGTTGGCAGCGGGACAGCTTTAAGCCGGCGCGATCTTCTAGCCCTGATCGGGACACTCGCCGGCAGCGCGGCGATGTACCATGCGATGTCCAGCCTCGGATTCGCATCGGATTCAACTTACAAAGGCCCCATTAAGCTCGGCGGCGATGTCGGAGGCGCCTCGGTGTTGATCCTCGGGGCGGGTTTGGCCGGCATGACGGCGGCATTGGAGTTGCGCAAGGCGGGTTACAGGGTTCAGGTGCTAGAATGCAATCGCCGCCCAGGAGGCCGCAACTGGACACTGCGTGGCGGCGACACGTTCACCGAGCTTGGCGGTTTCACGCAGACCTGCGAATTTGAGCAAGGACTTTATTTCAATCCAGGGCCTTGGCGGATTCCCTATCATCATCGTGCTGTGCTTGATTACTGCAAGCGTCTCAACGTCGCGCTCGAGCCTTTCATTCAACTCAATCACAATGCGCTTTTGCACGCGTCCAGCGCGTTCGGCGGTCGGCCACAGCGTATTCGCGACATCAAGGCCGATTTTCAAGGACAGGTCTCTGAGTTGCTTGCCAAGGCGACCGAGCAGGGTAGGCTCGATGAAGCTGTCTCATCGGAAGACAGAGAGATTTTGCTGGAGGCGCTGAGATCGTGGGGCGCGCTGGATAAAAACTACGCCTACAAAGCCAACCTGATCTCAGCTGGCTTTCGCGGCTATGCTAAAGGTCCCGGCGGCGGCCTTGGCGCGGCCCCCATCGCCGGCGAAACAATCGACCTGTCGGATATCCTGAAGTCACGGCTTTGGAGATATCTGCAGAATTTTGCAGTGCTTGAACTCCAGACCACGATGTTTCAGCCAGTCGGCGGAATGGACATGATCGGCAAGGCGTTCGCCAGGGAAGTCGGTGATCTCATTCGCTATGATGCGAAGGTCGTTCGGATTCAGCAGGATGACGGCGGCGTTACGGTCACCTACGTGGACGGCAAAGCGCCCGCCATTGCCCAACTGACAAAAGCTGACTGGTGCATCTGCACCATTCCGCTCTCTATTCTCAGCCAAATTCAAATCGACGTGGGAGCCCACATGAAGGCGGCTATCGATGCTGTTCCTTATGCATCGGCCGTCAAAGTGGGCTTGCAATTCAAGCGCCGTTTCTGGGAGGAGGACGAGGTGATCTACGGCGGCATCAGCTACACTGATTTACCGATCCGGCAAATCGCATATCCGAATACAGGTTATAATCGCAGCGGCCGCGGCGTGTTGCTGGGAGCTTACATTATTGAGGGATCCAACTCATACGAATTTACATCAATGCCGCCCGCAGAACGGGTTGCGCGGGCTGTCGCTTTGGGCTCACGCATTCATCCGCAATACGAGGACGAGTTTGAAAACGGCATCGCAGTGGCTTGGCATCGCGTGCCGTTCACGCTCGGATGCGCCGGCTACTGGACTGAAAAAGCGAGGGCAGAGCATTACGACAGCCTGTGCCAAACCGATGGCAGGATCGTCTTGGCGGGCGAGCACGCGTCGTACCTTCCAGCATGGCAAGAGGGTGCTGTCCTCTCATCGCTCGACGCCATCTCGCGGTTGCACGCTCGTGTCGTCAAAATGTGAAGTAATGTAGCTGAGGCGCGCCGAACCAGTGAGAGATGGCTCGATATCACCCGCCGATACATTGTCGTTGGTCGCGCCGATGATCGCTACGTTTCTATCGCTTATCTCGCCGGCGGCGTTGGCACAGAACGCAACGAACAGTTCATCCGTAGCCACACTCAGTGCGGGTTTCAAATTCGCCGGGAAGAGCGGTGAAGAACTGTACGCGAGTGTCTGCCAGGGTTGCCACATGCCCGATGGCAAGGGAGCGACCGGCGCCGGAGCGTATCCGTCGATCGCCGGCAACGAGACTCTCAAAGCCAGGGGATATATGCTCGATGTCGTCGTCAACGGGAAGCGAGCGATGCCGCCGTTGGGCGACATGATGAACGACGATCAGGTGGCCGCTGTGGTAAACTATGTGCGGACGCACTTCAGCAACAATTATCGAGATGCGGTAACTCCCGCGGATGTCAAAGCCGCCCGCCGCCCCTGAAGTCCGGCTTGATTGAATGACGAACCGTTGGTCTTGCGCTTCCTGGTGACGTGACGACTTCCACTACGCGTCCCCCCCAGCGCGTCGCTTATTTCGCCTTCGCTGTGAGGCTCCTGAAATCCACATCCGTCGCCGCGGCGAGATAGGTAAAGACCGACCACACTGCGACTGCCTGGTTGAGCTGCTTCGAGTCTATCTTGTCGAGCGTATCGTCGGCGGTGTGGTGGGCGTCGAAATAATCAAGCCCGTCCTGGCGCAGCGATACCACTGGCACGCCGGCTTTCTGGAGTTCGCGGATATCCCCCCCGCTGCTAAGGGCTGGCCGGCGATCTAGGTTGGCGCCGAGCGGCGCGATGATCCGGCCCAGCGTAAGCCCGAAATCGCTGTCGGCGGCGCCCAGCGGGAGCTGCACGGAATAGACTATGCGCGCCCCGAAATCCGCTTCGCCGGCGACCACGATCTTGCCGATCTCTCCTTCGTGGGCTTTGGCATAGGCGGCGCCGCTGAAATCCATCTCCTCTGCGCCGAAGAGGACGATGCGGATTGTCCGGCTGGGGCGCTTCGGCAGGCCGGCGATCAGCCGAGCGGCGCCGAAGGCGATAGCGATGCCGGCGCCGTCGTCTGTTGCGCCGGTGCCGAGGTCCCAGGAATCCAGATGTCCGCCGATCAGAACGATCTCGTCGGGACGCTCCGCGCCCTTGACCTCACCGACGACATTCCAGGACGGCGCGTTTTCATGAACCGACGGCGTCAGCAGGAGCCGGATCCGCACAGGACCCAGCGTCGCCAGCCGCTCGAGCTGATCGGCGTCCGGAATGGCCAGCGCTGCCGCCGGAATCCGCGACGTGCCATCGTCGTAGTTGAGAGCGCCCGTATGGGGCAGGCGATGGCTATCGGTGCCGAGAGAGCGCAGCACATAGGCGACGGCGCCGCGTCTTGCGGCCTCCGAGGGGCCGGAGCGCCGGATCGGGATGGCCGCGCCATAGCCGCTGCCGTCCTGCGTCCGCACCATGCGCTGCGTCACCACCGCGATCTTGCCGGCAAGCGATCCCGGCGGCGCCGCCAGCAGCTCGGCATAGGTGCGGAAGAGCGCAATCTCTGCCTCGATGCCGTTGGCATCCGTCGCGACTGAGCCGCCTAGTGCGGCAATGGCGAGATGCTGCGGCACCGGACTGACGATCTCCGCGCTCTCGGCGCCGCGGATCCAGGCAGGGAAGGTGAATGGCTCGGAGTGCACGTTCTCGAAGCCGCCTGCTTTCAGCTTGGCCTCGGCCCATGCCACCGCCCGCTTATGGGCCTCAGTGCCAGCAAGACGCTGCCCGATCTCGGTGGTTAGCGATTCCACTAAGGCGAAGCAGGCAGGATCGTCGAGCGCTTTCTGTCCGAGGCTCGAAGCGGTGGCGGCCAGCGACTCGAGCGGATGCGCGGCAGATGCCTTTACCGCGTCAGCGGTTGACGCAAGAGCAACCGATAGGCTGGCGATCCACAACATCTTGGCCATGACAAGCTGCTCCTTCGCTACTTTAGCCTCATTGATTCGGCCACGAGTTGGTAAGAGGGGGCCGGACTATTCTTAACGGCATACAGGCCATTGCTGCCAACGCGCTGCAACTTGCGAACAACCAGAGCGAACGAGGCGACGGCGACGAGGACGAGAACCCTTTTCATGGTGCTATCCCCTCTTAGCATTGCGAGCATCGCATTGATTTCAGCGGGAGGGCTGTGACAAAAATCACAGAATGCTCGGCTTATCTCTTAAAGCTGAGGCTATCACATGCCGCAAGATGAGCGGCAGCGAGCGTGATCCATGAGCGGGAAGTGGCAAACCGCACTGGCGAAGATTGGACAATAGCTATGTTCGCAGGTGAGCGCATTGCGCCCAGAATATGCAAAGTTTCGCTAGAACCTATCTCAAAATCGCCTGAAGAGGACAACGAGGCAGGCGAGCTGGACGAAGCCGAGAAAGTTGTGGGCGTGGTATTCCCAGCGGACGAGGATGCGCAGTTGCCA
>Ga0210408_10002153_pt1 | contig 19529 bp, 24 predicted proteins | sample IncBWH4MmetaG_FD_155471 | JGI IMG/M metagenome (GOLD analysis project Ga0210408, IMG submission 155471) | Forest soil microbial communities from Barre Woods Harvard Forest LTER site, Petersham, Massachusetts, United States - Inc-BW-H-4-M | ecosystem: Environmental > Terrestrial > Soil >...
CCGCCGTCAGCGCGATAGCGGCGCTGTCAAGCGCATTGGAAACTTCTGAGGCTATCGGTGCGGGTTCAAACGGTCCAACACGCGCAGTAAGGCTCCGCGACGGCGCCATCGTCCCGGCGCTCGGTTTGGGCTCTGCGCGTCTCGCCCAGGGTCGGTCATTTCCTTCGATCAACAAGTCCAAGTGCAGTTGCCAGCCGATGATTTTCCCATTCTTGAGGTAACGCGATATATCAATTGCACCGATGATGATGCGGTCACGCAAGCCCGACCTTCCGAGACGCTTGCGCACGCGTTCAACGGAGACCGCAAGATCGATTTCGTCTAAGTCGCCGTAAGGCTTCGATAATCCTGTGGTAACGATCAATGCTCTGGTCCAGGACTTTCCACCGAGAACTGGGCTAACCGCGCGGCAGACCTTGTGCCAATAGAGGGCCGCACAAACGGGATCGGCTTCCGATTTACAACGGTGGCTCCTTGTGCAGCCATCAAGCCTATCCGCAAGCTGCCTATGTCGGTTTTCACGCGAGCGCAGAAATCGGATTCGTTGCTGACGCCTCGCCTGTGCGTCAAAGAACTCGAAGGTTGGACTAAGCTTCCCAACTCTGGGATTTTCCGCACCCAAACTGTCGGATCCCTTCAGTTCGTGGTTGCCTCGGTCAAGAGTCATTTCCCTAAACTTCTCAATATCGATGTTTGCTTGTCTTTTGTTCGGCCACGCCACAAAGATAAACACCATGTAAAGTCACACCCATCGCAATCGGCGGCCGCCCAATGAAAGATCGTTAGTTGACCATTGTCTCAGTCGCTATCCGGAACCCAATCATGTGGGTTCGTGGTGCTGCGCTCGCCCGGAGTTCTTCCTTTCTTATTGTTTTTCGCCGTATGATCGTTTAGTTGCTCGCCCTCAGCACTTTTATCATCTTCTACCTTCACCAGCTTGAGGCTGGCTCGCAACCGATTTTCCTGCGACCTTTCTAGCTGCGCCATCCTTATCCGCTCTATGACGTCGAGCACTTGCAGCTTAATTCGCAGCAAATCACCAATCTGGTGATACAGTTCCAGATTAATGTTCCTCAATTTACGCAGCTGCCACTGTCTTTCCCTGTCTCTTTGCGCTTCATTTCGATCAGCTCTGTCCGCTTGTTTTCGACCCGTCTTCGCTTCCGCTTCGTTTTGATCGTTGTAATACTGCTCCTCTGTGAGGCCGCCGACGAAACGAAACAATTTTGTGACGCGCGTCGAAACGTCGTGCAGACCTGCCTCCGTGTCCTCGAAAATAGTGTCGGTCAAACAAAGCAACGGATGCTGTGTGAGAAACGAGCCAGCCTCGCCATTTGCATCGTAAAGTACGTCTGTTTCGGACCTTTTCATCAGATTTCTCCTTGCTTAGAGTTAAAGTCTGTCGCCGACACTCTTCATAGGTCTTTGGTTCATTGTTAGCTGCGGGACGTAATCACGGATGGTCGTGCCAGGTTCCACGATCATTCTCTCCGATATTAGGCAAAACAGTCGCGCTTTGCTGGGGCGGCCAAAGCCGATAATCATCCTGCTCATCGTGCACTATTTTACAGTATCGCATTCACTCGAATTTAAATTAGCTTCAACTCAAACGCCGTCAGGACTCCCCGCGCCGCGGATAGCTCGTTGATGCCCTTACCGCCACATTTCCTCGACCCTACTGGCGACATCGATCCTTTTTGAGCGCCACTTGGATTTGCTGAAGCGCGGCTCGGCTCCCGGTTCACTCCAGTGCTTCAGCTCGAATGCGTGATGAATTGATTTTGGAATGAAACGAGTGATGGACGCCTGCGTATATCCGCCGTCGTTGCCATTCCGCTGATACACAAAAAACGCTTCGGTACGATCATTACCTTCATCGAGCGGGTCTTTGCAGATAGTGGGTATTCCGGTGAGAAGGTCGCTAAGGCCACGTTGATCGCAGTGGAGATCGCGCGCAAGAACGCCGATCAGGTCGGGTTCGCCGTTAACGCGCGGCGCTGGGTCGTCGAGCGGTTCTTTGCTTGGATCGGGCGCAATCGACGGCTGGCGAAGGACTTCGAGGCGACAATCGACTGCGCACGCGCCTTCCGCGCTAAATCGCTTTTCCGTTACCCCAACTGAGATCACGCCAGGTGCTGCGACGTTTGGATGGACATTGCTGCCACACCACTTCGTTACCGCGCAATGAGGGCTTCATCAGCTCATCGATCTCCCACGGCTTATCAGGGAAATTCGGCCCTGGTATCCAAATTGGCGGTTTCGCGCGCTTTATGGTGCGCACGAGAAAGGCCGGAAGCCCGTCAGGAATTCCGGTTCGGGCATCGACCAGCTCGATGTAACCTAGTCGGGCAAACTCCTGAACACCGGAGGCGAACACCTCCCCGTTGCGGATGGTTTTGTCCGGGTAGTTTGAGCGCAGCAGGTTTGCATACTGGACGAACATCGATTCCAATAGGCCATGCATATTTTCCTTGATCGAATTTTTTAGGGCGTGCTTCATTTCATCCTCCATCGATAGCCAACTGGTGGCACCACTACTTTACCGCAGCTGCTTTTGACTTCCACCTTCCGCGCACCTCCGAATGGTTTGTCACACTACAGGGGGCTCAGCTTGCTCCGAGGCGCCGAAGTTCAATCTTTAAAAAAGCTGCCACACTTGCGCGCGCATTCGTTGAGCCCGCCATTCGATTTGACAAACTGGATCAGGCTCTGACCCGGAGGCTTGGCTTGAGCTGCATACCGTAGGACGCGGGACCATTTGCTTCGGGTCTTGGCGTCTACCACGTTGGGGTTGGCGGTGCAGAATATTACGATACCGAATGGCTCGGGTTTCATCGGCGCCGGGTTGGGCCGAAGGTGAAGCGCCGTACGAGAATTCTTCACTACGCAGTTGAGGTGCCGCCATCGCATGACAAGCCGGAAAACGGCGGTCAAATAAATGTAGATCGCATCGCGGCCATTGGTTGATCGATACGTTGCCCAGGCGTTTCTGACCTCGGCCAATTCGGCTTCAACGCTGGAAACCGGATTTGAAGTTGGCTTCAGGATCGGTTTGTTCACCGCCGGGTATCGGCTGACGGGACTGACTATTTTCTGTCGAACAAGCGGGCTCGTCAGCACTGTTGGCTTTGGGTCGAGATGGGTCTGTTCACCGCCGAGTATCGGCTGAATGGGCTGCGTATTCTCTCCGACTGCTTTGGTGGACCATCGGCGACTGCCCCACCTGAGGCGGCTTCTACTGGCCTAGCAATAATATTTCCCATGAGCTTTTCCCGCTGCTGCGTAGCACCGTGCACTATACGCAAAATTAGTGTCAGAACGACTGCCTAAGCCGACCCAACCGCGTTCGGGCGAACGGGAGATGTCAGACCGCCAGGCGAGCAACCACGCGTAAATTCGATAATGTATAGCCCCGGCCGTCACTAGAGCTCGCTTGCCCTCACTAGCCAGACCGGCAGATTGTAATTGAGCCGCGCATTTGGACTGCCCTCCGTTGGTGGCTCATCACCTACGCCGGTAGAGCAGCAAACAACCCCGATGGCCGCTCCATCATCCGCAACAATTGGCGAACCTGACATCCCTGGCACGATGCCTTCAGCGGCATCCGTTATAGACAGCGGGCCGCCAGAGTGAGTCAAGTGGCAACGGAACCACGCATTTTTGAGCGACAGAAGCCACGCTGGACCACTACGTGGCGCATCTCCAATCGGTAGCACCGCCGCTTGGCCAATCAGCACCGCATAATCGTGCGCCTCGCGGTGAAGGTCTTCCTCGTCTGGAGAGCCGAGTACCGCAATATCTCCAATAGGATCGACAAAAAGACATTCGGCCCATACCGTGGGCGCCGCCCCGAGCGGCCCGAGCAGCGCCGGGTACGTGCGCTCCCTGATGGTGGAAAAGGACGCACATGGCGGAAAGGAAGGCAGACAATGCGCGGCCGTGATGACAAAACGGTCAGCGAGGTCGTCTTCGCGGGGACCCTCCACAACAAAGCCACGTCCCGTCCCGATAGTGATAACCGCTCGCTTCGCGAGATCGTGATCCATGGTTTGGCCTGACTATTTGATAGTCTGAAACTGAGACCACACACCGCGCATGATCGCAGGAGTTCGCCGACGATATCCATTCGCTCGGGGCGGCCTGGCTAGAGTTCGAGGCGGCCTGGATATTGAAGGTGAACGGACGCGCCCATGTGCAGCCTGCACAACGCACGAGCCTTGCCCGAGGCATCTTAGCCACACGAAGGCGAGCCGAAGGTTTGCGCAAGGCCGGGCTTCCAGAAGAGTGACGCGTGCGGGCGAACCCGAGTTTAAAGAATTTGAGCATCGAGCGGTTTCCAAACCCGAGGCGCACTCCTCTATGCCCAGCCCAAGAACAAACCCTACACGCTGGCAGGGGCAAAAAACTCAATAGGATCTGGTGGCACCCTGCCGCGCCTTCAGCCCCCATCCGGCGACGTGCGAGTCGCCAGTAGCAGCGGGCCCCGCAAGCATAGGATGTCCGAAGGGGACTCGATCTGCGACGCCCCCGCAACTGGGCAACCTTGGGCAGAGTCGCCTGCGGGACGAAGGAGCCCGGCAGGAGAGAAAAAAGCAGATTTGGCATCCCTCCTAACCTTCCTCTAATCAATCCTCGTTCGGGGCGAACGGCCCGACTTTCCGGCCTTTCCGCCGAAGCAAGCAAAAGAAAAAAACATGAACACAATCAACGTCATCTCCCCTTACAAGTATCATGGCATGTGGGTGTTCGACGATCCTCGCGTCGGCTTGGCGCAAGAGCCTTTCGTCGCTGGCGCCGACACGATGATTGATCGTGTCGTTGCTGATATACCTGATGCTGATCGGGGCTTCACACTCATGTTCTCCAGCACGCCCTTTCCAGGCCATCAATACCGGCTTGACTGGCGGCGGCACGAGGCTGACGGCAATTGGTATCACTCAGTAGACCTCGATATTGAAGGTTGGCTGTGCCCCGCACTCCTTCGATATTTTTTCGAGGCTCCAAAACACCTTTACGTCCAGACAAAGGCGCTGCGGTAAGGATCGTTAGCACCATCGAATTTCCATTCTAAACCGTGAAGGCTATCACAAACGGCAAAAAAGTTGGCATGCTGCTGATCAAAAAAAAGAACTAAGGTTCGACACGTTTTGCCAGCCATGGTTTTATTCTCCATTTTCAACATCAGCCCCTCCTCGCAGTGATGCGCCTCAGGCGGCCCCGATCTCGACTCTGGTGCTCGTTCGATTTGCTCGCAGGAAAGCTCGTTCGATCTGGGCGGGATTTAATTTTATCGTAGGAATTCACTTAACCAGCAAAAATACTCCGACATGCGTCGGCCATCGAAGGTGGGCTGGGCTTGAAATCTCTGTAGCGCAGGCGATCTCGGCATAGGCGTTTTCCGGCCTGCACCCGGCCGCGCCAGCCTTCAGGCGACTTTCATGTGGTGGTAGCAGGTGGCAATACTTTTTAGCGATTTTCATGTGGTGGCAGATGGTGGCAGCAAATCGTATTTATAGTTTTAGATCGAAAATCTATTGGTCTAGCTATAATTACTCAACCTGCCACCTGCTGCCACCTGTCACCACATGGCGAGCAAAGCAGCTCAAATTCTTAGCGTTGCGCCGAGCCACTGGCTGCCGACCTTGGTCCGCTTGTGTTTCACATCGAACGAGTTGCTGAGTCCGGCCTTGACGGCCTTAGTAGACATCGGCCGCTCACCAGTTTTCCCGCACCAGCCTTTGTAGTGGTTGTATAGGGCCAACGCCGAGACCGCACCTTCGGGATCAAGTATCAGCGCCTCCCGGACAAAGCGGGTGAGGTGATCGGCGGCCTTACGCCAGTCGGCCGTAGCCTGCCTGACCGTGCCCGGCTCGGCAAGACCTTCACGCTGCCATTTCAGGCAGCCGCGAACCGCCCAATTCAATATGCCGGGCCATTCGGCCTTCAACTTATTGGGCAAGTCCCGGTCGCGGTCGTCGAGCGGTATCTCGACCTCGAGAGGAACGACGCGCACACGGCGCCAGAATGCGTCGTCAGTTTCGCGAACACGCGGACGGTCGTTAGCGGTGAGCCATAGCTTGAACTCTGGCGTGAACTCGGAGTAGTTGCTGTATAGCAGGCGAGCGGTAATCGGATCGCCTCCCGTCATTCCTTTTATCCGGGCCTCATTGAGCTGCCGGTTGAAATTCGCCTCAATGGCGGTCACCATTCGAGCGCCAGCAAGGCGGGCAAGATCAGCAGGAATGGCGTTGTCGTACTGCTTCACGACCAGGGTTTCGGTCGGCGTGTGAACACCGTAATCTCCAAGCATTGCCCGCAGCGTATTGACCAGCGTCGATTTCCCGTTATTGCCTTTCTCCCCATACAGAAAGAAGAGCACCTGTTCCGAGGTCAGGCCGGTCAAGGTATAACCCTCGCACTTTTGAATGTACTTCATCACCTCCACGTCGCCATCTGTGATTCGGTCAATGAATTTCATGAATACCGGGCATTCTGCCTTTGGGTTAGCAGCAACGGACGCCATCTTCGTTATTAGGTCGCGCGCGTCATGCTTCTCCAGTCGCCCGGTGCGAAGATCGACCGTACCCGTTTCGGTGTTCAACAGCCACGGGTCGGCGTCGAGCTTAGAATCCTCGACCGCCAAAAGCGGTTTGGCAAGGTTGAGCATCCTCTCCAGCGATCCTTGGGAAAGCGACGCTTGTGAAAACTTGATGCGCAGGCCTTGATCACGCTTATCGATGAGGTAGCGCGCCTCCCGTTCGATTCGGCGTGCGGTCTCCTTTGCCAATTCCATGCACTGGTGAAGACTGTCGGGGCGATAGCGCTTTCCGTCAAACACCAAATACCCGCGACCCGGCGTATAAATGACCTTGCGCCCGTACCTCACCGCGAATCGCTGTGCGTTATCGGTGTCGTTTTCGCCGAGCTTCGCGAGCCGCTCGGCAATACTGTCAGGCTTTTTAGGAGACGGCGGCACAGCGACGCGCTGAGCAGGTTCCTTTAAGAACGGAAGCCGCCGGGGGTGCCGGGCACCTGCAGTCCGACCGCTTTCAATCGTGGGCCGAATTTCCTGGGGTCGAGGCCGATCCTTAACGCGACCTCCGCAAGCTGTTTGGCAACCGATTTGCGGTCCAACAATCCATGAGGCAGAAATTGCCCGAGCTTAAAGGCGCAAATATTCAAGGTGTTGTTGCGCTGATGTTTGGGTGCCTTTCCCAGGCGCTCCAGTTCCCGCTGGCGAGCTGCGTCGGCGTACTTCAACGCTCGCTCGCGGTGTCCTTCTGGTATCTCAACCGGCTTAGTACTTTCGTTTGCCGGAGTCGGACGCGGTACGAGCATCTTGAGCAGCCAAGCCGGGGCTTCAGCGATTTCGACGTCATCTGGGCCGCGACCGCGAGCGAACCGGTACACACCGTCCAGCGTAGTGCTGCCCGGACCGACAACGTATCCGCCGTCTCCCTTAATATCGACACCCTTAGCGATCCGGGAAGTTGAGTTCGGAACGCGAAAATTAGGAGCTCGGAAGTAAAGGTGCAGCCCACCTGGACTTCGAGCAGTGAGCGTAGCTTCGCAACGCCCAAACCTTCCTTCCAAACGCTGAAAATTTTCAACCCCTTCGATGCCATCGAGGTCCACGGCAAACGCATCGGACGCCGCGCCCATCGCGATCCCATAGTTTGCATCTGGTTTTGCCAGAAAGTATTCTTGGATCCGTTTCAGATCCTTGCTTGCGGCGTGCACTCCTCCCATTACAGCTGGTTTTTTATGTCCGGCTAAGACAGGAAAAACTGCACAGCCGAGTTTGACCATCCCTTGAATGAATTCAAGCTTCGACCCGGCTGTTGGACGTGGCGTCTGATCGGACCCTCCCCGTACCCGTACTCCTTGTTTTACACAGCTTTGGGGCTTCTTGAGCATCACCTGTCACTCCACGAGCCACTGTTTGCCTGGGATCCGAAGTCGAACATGTATTGCAGCCAATGCTCGCTATTGAAATTAGCGATGCCTTTTGTTCGTTCGCCTTAGGCGATGGCGTAGAATCCGGACGCTAGTTGGCGCGGATATCACGAGACCTTTGCCGTGGGCGGCACACGCCAGGCTTCGTCGGACTCAATCCGGTGGCGGAAAGAAACGGCTTGGTCGCCGACCGACACCATTCGCCTGAATTAGCGCCGCCGTCGCCGCCGAGTTTTGCGACGCTTTCGCCACGGGGTTGGATATGGCTGAGGCAGACAGTTAGTCTCATTCGCGGCTTCGGGGGGTCGAGCACGATTACTCATTGGTCCACCCACTAGTTGTCGAGTGGCAAGTCGGAGCATAAAAATACGCAAAAAGAGACTTCATCTATATCGAAAAGGTCGTGGAAAAACCTGCGCTCGATGCCCGTTTGGTTTTCAAGCAAGCGCTTTAAGCGAATCAGCTGCTTCTCCAGGTTGGGCCTCCCAACTTTCTGAGACTCGCGTTCCGCTTGAAGGACAGTCAACAGACGTTCGGCACTCGAGCTCGTCCTGTCGACCAAGTCTATAATTTCCCCAATCCCGTAATAGAGGTCGTTAAGATGAGACATGACTTCATCTTTTTGCCGTTGCCACTCCTTGCTTTGGCGACCCTCTGCTCGCGGTACCAATTTCACCACTTTCTGTTGGCTCTCCTCAGGTGGACGTTTTTCCATATCGATCTCCTAACAAAGTTGCAGTGGTTGCTCAGGTATTCGTTTAGGCGGCAGGTTTAATCGAGCGGATGCGTATCGGGGTGGACGACACAGTTCCGATAGACCATCGGTGGTGCGCACACCGCCTTCGCCTCCGACCGCCACCATTCGCCTGAAATTAGCGACACCGTCGCTGCGGTGGACGTGATCGCTCTACGAGGACGATTTCGCAGGCGGAGAAGAACCCGCTCTAGCCAACTTGAGAGGTGCAACTGGCTGCTGCATCGCAGTCAGGTTGTTCACGCGTGAACCGACCGATCCGGAAGCAATCGCCGGAGTCACAACCGCATCCAACGTCGCTTCCGATTTCTTAATGGTTATCTCGATGCCAAATTTCTTTTGCAACGCATTGAGAGCTAGCCTAATGCGCACACAGTCCATCGGTCTGATATCAGTTGGAAGGAGCAGTTCGTAGCGACCGCCCGCCGACACTTCCTTCACCGCGGCGGGGAGCTCGGTGTTCTCTGTGCACCCCTTGTCCGTGCTCTTCCCTGGCTTGCGCAGGGCTTCGATTTCAGCTCGCCGCACGTGAGGGTGAATAACTCCAGCCTTGACCGCTTCATTAAGCGCTCCATCGTCGAGCTGACTGACCTGATGGATTATCGAGTAGTTGGGGGGCAGCAGTGCCTCGATTGGACGTAAACGCGAATCGCGTCCAATGACTGCCAGCTTCATAAATGTCGGCCTGCTCATCTCCGCGGCACGAAGCACGACGGGCAACGCAGTTGATCCGTACAACTTTAACGCCCGAGCGCACATTTCTCCCGCTTTCAACACGCCACCTACCACCTTACGCCAGTTTGCTCCGATTTCGCGACCCAACTCTGCGGCTTCCGCTATCGAGATTGGCTCCCTTATGACCGGTAATTCGGGTGGCACCTGGGTTTCGTCGTATTGCATTTTCTCCTCCGAGTGTTTGTTGGTGCGCGACATGCGTGACCATGTGAGGAGATATCTGTCGGAAACACCCATAGTTGCAATTTGCGTTTCGCAACAATACGCGGCGCTAAACGCAACTGACGCTTAGCTGATGGTCGATGTTGGGTGTGATCTCAGGAGGCGAAGAAGGATAATGACGCAGGAGCACTTCGGTCCGAACGTGCAGTGCATCATACCAAGAAGCGACCTGTTGCCCCACAAATGAACTTGCGTGATGGTCCCGATGCTTGACGAGGAAGGAGTTAGTCGTCACAACGAGACCCGTATGCGGTTCATCAACTGGATCGGAAACGACCACGGAGATTGTCCGAATCATGTTGGTCGCCATTTGCACGGCGGCTGTCGATAGGGTAGCTCTGGTGAAGATCAGGGCGGGTTGAGAAGCAACCAACTCCTTCGCGAATGCCCGAGCCTGACCAATGCTGCCCTGGTCCAACGAGCGTCAAATACTAAGTTGCGGCCTTCCACCCAACCCAATTGAGCTAACGTCGGACAGCTACCGCGAAGCATAGGCGGTTGACCGGATCATTTTCGGACCAGCTTCGGCGACCGCTTGGCGCCTGGTCCGAGTTCAATTCGGATGGAGCCTAAAACCGCGCGGTCATCGCGCCCAATGCAACCGGCGGAACCGGCTCCGTTCGGCTAATCTTTCGGATTGACCTTTTTTCACCAGCCATCAAACGTTATTTGCTAGTAGGCTCCCGACGTGAGCGCGGAGGCGTAGTAGTCATCGATCTGGTCCTCGGTCCAGATGTTCAACGCTCCGCCGGGGCCTTTTTCGGTGGCGGGAATCGTCCGGCCTTGATCAGGCGGTGCGTGTGCCTGGCGCGAATATGGCCAACCGCGCTCAGATTTGAGCGTTTTGAATGTGTAAACCTTGCGGGGTGGCTTCGGCATCCGGGGCCTCGACAATTAGCGACTGTGCATTGTCGAGGAACGTAGGGCCTCGGCCCGAACTCTCCAATTTGCGAGTGGCGGCAAAAGCCGCCGCTAAACGCAACCCCTACTCGTTGATAGTCAGAGTTGGGGCGCCTACCTCAGGACGCGAGGACCCGAAATCTTGGGCGAGGAGCCACACACGGCTACGGATCAGGTGTGAAATTGCGGTCGGCGCCATCTCGAAGTATGTCTTACCTAATACCGAACTGGCGGTAGCAACAACGAAACGCGCGCAGCGACTAGATGGCGCCTTTCCGGCGCGCCCGCCTAGTTTGATGTAGAATTGCACCAGCTGTGCCAGATAGCCGTCAACAGCATCCGGCCGAGCTCGGTTGCTTCGTTTGCGCTGGCTCTTGGGCAGCTGCTGAGGTTTCGCCCAAGCCTGTATTTCACTGAGCACCTTTAGCCTTACCGAAAGCTCGCGCGGCCATGCTTTAAGGGGCGGAACAGCCCGTAGTTGGAGCTCAAGTCTTCTGGCTGTCTTTTCGATTCGTATCGCGCTTCCTTTGTGCAACATCGTCTCGAAAGACCGGTTCTGATAGGCAGCCGCAATCGTTTCAAGGTAGCGCCAGTCGCCCTCGTTGAGTTCTCTTGGCGCGCAAGTGAAAATGGCCGCTCGTTCGTCGGCGGCATAGCGAAAGCCTGCCTTATCCGTGTTCATGACCGCGCCACGGCGTGAACCGGCACAACAGTGTCCGGTTGTAGGTCGATACTTTTCAGATGCATTCTCACAGTTCCATTGCCGCGTGTCCCGTTCATTGAGAAGGTCATGGCAGATCCCTTTGGCGACCGGTTTTACATGGCCGATCTTCGCGCGCTGAGCCGTCCGGTATCATTTCTGGCTTGCTGCGAACTTCGCGTCCCGCTCGGCTACGCGGGCTCTTTGATAATTTTCAATCTCCTCTTCGAGCCACGCATTGACCCCGCCACCCGGCTTGACCGGCGCCGGAAACTTTTTTTGCTTGATGAGACGGTCAAGATGCTGTCGCGAAAAACGAATTCCACGGGCATGAAGGTCGGCGCGACTCAGGAATTTCATCGGCATCGCCTTTCAAGTCGTCAGGTATCCCAATGAAGCGCGTGCTGATGGACGTTGTCACTATGCAAGTTACGCGATTTACGCGCGTGCAAAACGCGTAAAACGCGGAGAACGCAAGAAACGCGCGGAACGCGCAAAACGCACAGATCGCAATATTAGTGACTTAATCTTTGCGACGACGGAGAGCACGCAGATAAACGTCGTATTTTGGGTTAGGCAGTTCCAATTTTTCAAATCTACGTCCAACGCGCTGCATGATCACGCGGGTCTCGACTTCTTGCCAACCGCTAGGAAATTCTTCGGCCGCAAACTTTAGAATTTGTCTCTGATCCCGGGACCCCTTTTGTCGTCGCAACTTCGATGCTCCGAGTTGGATTCGTGATATGTTGAGGGGTGCCGCGTCAGGTAGACGTATGTGACGTTTGCGAGGTTTGCCGGATTGTCGATGAAGGCGCGCTGACTTACTTTTCTTCATGCGCTGCTCTCTATTTCTGGCGTGACCGCATTTTCGGGCCGGTCGGCGTGGCAGCGCCACCGGGCCGTTTCATTTAGGATTATGTATTTAATTTTTGCAATTGAATTACCTTACCATCTGGCAGCGGGGTAAGAATACTTTTCAGATGTGTGGCCAATAATTCAAGTGCTGCGCGCCGCTCATCTAGAAGCTCGTAGCGATCATAGACCCCTTTGATGCCCGGCTTCACATGAGCAAGCAGGGCTTCGGCAACGTCGGGATGAACGCGCAACATTGACAACCGGCTGCGCAGCGTACGTCGCAGATCGTGATTGACCCAGCGATCTAATTTGACTTTGTTGGGATCAAAGCCGCGCGTGCGAGCGAGCGCACGTAACGTGCGCAGCATTCGTCCATCCAGATCTTTCTTGATTTTGTCGGAAATCCATACCGACTTGACGCCCAATGTAGTGGAGAACAGGTGATCACCTTGGGCAAAGTGGGGCAATGTCTGAAGCACGATGATCATGTCGGTGGTCAAAGGCACCACGTGCGGCCGTGCCTTGGCGTTTTTGGCCTTCATTCTTGCTGCCGGTATCGTCCACAGTTTGCCCGGCATATCGAATTCGGACCACACCGCATCGGCCACCTCATTGAGTCGCAACCCGCTAAACAGAAGAAGCTGATAGGCCGAGCCGTACGGATACGGCAATCGCTTGGCGGCCCGGCCAAATGCGAATAACTCATCATCAGTTAGAATTCGATCACCAGATTTCTTATCACCTATAATCCGCGACTTGCGCAGATGATCACATGGCGAGGTTTTCAGGCCGTAGGCTTGGCGCTCGATGGCCCAAGTGAATAGTGTCCGCAGATAGCCGAACAAGTTGCGCGCCTGCGCCGGAGCCGGGCCCCGTTTGCGGCGCCGGGATTTGGATACGCTGATACCGTGAGCCGCAAGCATGGCATCGCTGCCACGGTCGCGGACGGCTTCAATCACACTCAGCACATCGGAGGGCGTCAATTCGGTGATCGGCCGCGATCCCCAAAGTGGGAAAAAAGTACGTCGCAAATCACGCGCTACCTCCCTGCCCTTCCGCTGCTTTGGTTTTGCAGGATCAGAACCGATGGCCTCGAGGCGGATGTAATCTTCGACCACTGCTGCGAATGTGTTTGCCTGACGGCGCGCGTTTTCGTTTCGCTGGCGCTCTTCCTCCCGGGCCGGGTCCTTGCCCGTAGCGATCACCTCCAGCCATTCGCGCGCCTTGGCACGCGCGTCCGCAAGGGTGAGCGCGCCATAAGCACCGAGCGCCCGGGGCACTGGATTGCGACTGCCTGGAAAGCGGCTCACCAGCACGAACGTCTTATGGCCGGACGGCATCACACGCAGGCCGAGCTTGGGCACGATGGCGTCCGAGCGGATGTACGGCTTTGACGCCGGTTTGAGTGCCTTGATGGTGCGGTCGCTGAGGGCTTTTCTCACGAATCCTCCTGCCCCGCTCAGACCAACCGCTGCCGCACCGGTTGGCCGCCGACGCCTTTCCCGTGACAACACCGTGACAACAAAGTTGGGCGTGTTAGCGCATTCTGAAAGATGACGACAGGTGACGCAATGTGCAAGGTATGCGTTGAAAATACTAGCTTTCTAGGTGACACCGTGTGACGCGGCGTTCGCCGCTGTGACAGGGCAACAATCGGCTGTTAACCGGTTGGTCGCTGGTTCGAATCCGGCCCGGGGAGCCAAATCTCACTTTTGAAGGAAATAGACCCCGCTGTGGCATTCGTCTCCTGAGCGCGCACAGACGTTTCCACCAGCACATCAAAGGGTTGTCGGAGGGTCACCTCCAACTTCTTGCCCTTCCAGGTCGAGTTCGAAACCACGAAATTAAGCAAGCGACGCTTTTCGCGAGTTCCTGTCTTTCGAAGAGCTGCTGCGCACTTCGGGCAAGTTCGAGAAGCCGGACGCCCTCTTCGAGGTAGGATCGGTCAGCAGTCTGGTGGCGCTCTATCTCGCGCTGGCAATAGTCCTGCTGAGCCTGCCATTCAGCCGACATTCGCTCGAAAAACGCGCCATCGACCTTCCCATCGAGCTTGTCTACGTACATGGCATGCACTCGCGCTCGAAGCCGATCGTACTCGGCCCGCAGCCGGCCGATGGCCGCCTCGTGCTCGCGCTTCTCGTCGGAGTGACTGGCGCGGAGAGCGGCGCAAACCCAAGCAAGGACCTCCTCGTCAAATGACAGCCGACCGAGCATTTCGGAAAACTGCTTTTCTAGAATTTCCTCCCGGACATACGGCTCGTCGCACCGCCCCTTGTACCCCGTGCAGTGATAGTAGATGTAGCGGTCTTTTTTGACTTCGCCGACCATTGAACACCGCAATGCCCACAGGCAATTAGCCCCGAAAAAGCGAACTCGTGCTTGACGCGCCGATGTTTCTTGGCATGACGGCCGTCGAGTACGTGCTGCACGCGCTCCCAAACCTCGCGACTGACAAGCGACGTGTTTGCCACAGGGTAAGTGTGCCCCTTCCACTCAATTTCCCCCATGTAGAGCGGATTGCGCAGCACCGCATGGACCGTGCTGACCGGCACCGCCGCCCCGCTTTTGCGATAGACAAGCCCGATCGCCCTCGCCTTCTCGGCTACTTCCTTCAGGGACAGGACTCCGGTCGCGTACCATTCGAACAATCGAGATAGAATCGGCCCGGACTCGCGATCGGGCTCTATGATCTTCTTCCCGTCCGGGCCCACGATATTCCGATACCCAAGCGGTGCCACCGTCGGCCAAATTCCCTGCTCGGCTTTTTCTTGCATCCCTTTGCGTGCTTCCTCGGACAGGTTGTCGATATAGTTCTTCGCCATTAGCACCTTGATGCCGTGCATAAATTTCTCTGTCAATCGTGAGTTCCGCGACAGCACTACGCCCTCTTTGGGAAAGTGAATTTCGACCTCAAGCTCATCGACTGTCACCCAATCTTTAAGGTTACGGTAGAGCCGGTCAGTCTTTTCGATCAGCATCACGCGAACGGACGGATGCGCCTTGAGATAGGCAATCATTTCGCCGAACGCCGCGCGGCCCGCCTCCTTGGCGGTTTCCACGTCCACGTATTCTTGCATCACGACAAATCCGTTCGCGGCGGCATATTCTTTGAGGAGCTTGATTTGAGCGGGGATCGAGAAGCCCTCCTTCTCTTGCTCCTTTGAAGAGACGCGCGCGACGCCACCTACGACGAGCTGCGCAAGTCACTAGACGACTTGACCCACGCCATTCAGCTTCTTGGCGGCAAGCCGACACAGAACATCGCCATCGCAGCCGACGTTCGGCGTCGGATTGATGAGCTAATTGAAGACTAAGCTCTACCACAACATCTTGATTGCTGCCGCAATAGCTAGAAAGCAAAATATCCACATTACCAATGGCCCTCCGGCTCCCTTGAATTCGAAACCTAAGCCCTTGATCTCAATTCTGCCGGTGCTGATCTCAAGAATAATCACTAGAGACAGAGCAGCGAGAGCAGCAAAAGGAAGTCCCACTGTTGCGGCAAAGTGCTCTCTCGCCAGCTCTACCACCCACGCCTGCGAAAACATCGTCCCAACTGCACCCAATAGGAAAACAGCTCCGAATAATGATGACCCAATTAGTACCAACCATTGCGTAGCCGCACGTATTGCATCGTTCTTGGTCGCTGCTGCGGCAACTGTATTGCTATGATGTTGATCAGCGGTACTCATCCGTCTCGTCCGTAAAAGGCGCAGTATGCGCGGGTAGAGCCTGAAAAAAATCGTTGTACTATAGCACCATGCTCCTAGGGTTGTGTCTATGAATGAAATTTACCAAGGACAAAATCGACCTGCTGCTTAACGGCACCCGCGAGGAGCGCATTTACGCCTGTGCCAGGTCCTTCACGCTGTTCAAGCTCTACTACTTCACTAAGTACCTCACATTTAAGCCAGCGCCCTTTCACGAGGAGTTCGACCAAGACGTTGAAGACCTAGTGTATGGGCGAGTAAAGGATGCGACGTGGATAGCGTTTCGCGAGAGCGCCAAGACCTCCGACGCCAAGATCGCGCTGGTGTGGCTTATCGCACGCAAGGTAGTAATTGACGCTTTGCGAACACAAGGCGAGGACGTTGCCCACTGGGGCGAGCGGCTCTACATCAACGTAGACTGCTACGACAAGAACAACGCCGAGAGCATCCTGTTCGACGTTGTGACCGAGCACAGTCCAGTAGCCTGCGGGTTGCCGATTTTGGGCAGCTTTACAACAAGCCGCGCACGAAAGATGAAGCCGCGCTCAAGCGGATCAGCAATTTCGTGACGAACAACCGGATCAGGGTCGAAGCCCATACGGCGCTTACGCCAATGCGCGGTCGCCTCTACCAAGAGCATCGCCCCGACTTTGTCCTGCGTGATGACCTTGAGAATGCCATCACTGCCGATTCGCCAGCCGTCACGGAAAAGATCATCCGGCTCCTTGACGAGGCAAAGGGCGGCATGGCCGCTCACGGCGCTTCGCTCACGCTTGGCAACTTCATTATCGAAAACGGGGTAATGGGCTATGTCCGCAAATCCGTTGATGGCTCGGGCGGACGGGTGCGCTTTATCCCCATCGTGGACAGAGCGGGGGTACTCGCCTGGCCCGACAAATATGCAAAAACGACGCTGAAGCGGTTGTCGCTAACGAGGGCATACCGGACCCGAGCAAACGCAAGATATCGCTTGAATCCAAACGGCGGGAACTGAATGCGGGAGGACGGCGGGTCTACGAGGTCGAAATGCTTCTTGATCCAGTGGCGGCCGGCTCGCCCTTCTTTGATCGCGCCGCCATCGAACGCCTCACCCTCGCCTGCATCGAACCGAGAGAGCAAAAGGCGGGGCTCTACCTGTGGGCAGAGTACAACCCCTCGCATCGATACGCGCTTGGGGCAGACACAGGCAAAGGGAACCGCAACGACCACAGTACCTCAGTCCTGATTGATTTCAGCACCATTCCGGCGCGACAGGTTGGCTCTTATGCCAACAATCACATTCCCGCGGATCAGTTTGCATACGAGTTAAAACGGCAAGCCGATTTGTTCGGATCGTGCCTGATTGCCCCCGAAAAGAACTCTGAGAGCGGCGGTTCGTGCCTGACGACCTTAAAAATGATTTACAAAGCGGACGACATCTACCGCCAAGCACCACTCGACCGCATCAGCGATCAGCCCCTCGGCAGCGGCGAGTTGGGCTGGAGACCAACAGCGCCACCAAGTACGTCATCCTCAACGACCTGCGAACGGCCGTAGAAGACGGACTATTGGTCATTAACGATGAGCGCATACTGCGGGAGATGAAAAGCTTCACGCACACCGATGCGGATGATCTCGGGCGCACACGCGTAGGCCACTTCACCAATCACTTCGACCTGTTGATGGCCTGCGCGATCGCGTGGGGAATGCGGAAATACGCTCGAGTGAAGCAGATCGCTGAGGAATACAAACAACCCGAGTAAGAACCAACTGGCATATGAAAAACCCGAAAGAAGTCCCCGATATAACATTTAGAAGATCGAGAGGCGCTTGCAGCACGGCCATCATCTTGCCCGGCGGCAGCGAGCACTATTACCACGCTGCAATGGCAAAAATACGTACAAGACGAAGCAAAACGCATCAGAAATGCGCGACATCCGTCTTTCAAATGGCGTTCCATTCCTGACCATTTATCGATGTCGCTATTGCCCGTACTGGCATCTGACTTCCAAAAAACAACGATGAGTGACCGCGACACCCTCGCAAAATTGCAAAGCAAGGAGTGGAGCAACTGCAAAAAATGCGGTTGGTTCTACAAGGTTGCCGTCTTGCTCAATTGCCCTATGTGCCGCCACAAGACCGGCCAACCGGTCGGTTATGAACAGCCCGCATATGAACCGCCTTCAATCGGCACGTAGAATGAAAGCATGTCTTTTCATCGCCTCATCATCCGATTTGACGAGTGCGATCATCTCCATGTGGTGCGAAAACCCAATGACACCCTGCTCATCCCGCTCATCGTGAGGCACGCGCGCTGCCGCATCTGCCATCCCGAGACATTGGCGAGCGTGTGCGGCGGCTGTCTTTTGCCCTGGTCGATCGTGAAATTCCACAGCCATGATCTGTACAACACCTGCGTCGTGCGCCAATGGCGCATTGACCGCCTCGTTACAAAGGATTCGGCACCAGTACGCTGTTGAGCATGGATTATGGGGCGCAAGACGCCGCGCTAACCGAAGGCAGCACTAAAGACAAGGGGCCACACCTCGCTTGCCGATGACGTATTGCAGCGGTGCGTGCGCATCGTCGCCAACGTCAATCGCTTCAAGCAGCCGCGCCTTCAGCGCATCCAGCTCTACCGCGATCTCTACGCGGGCAAGGTGCGCAAAAAGTATCGCCAGCCCTTCAACGTCGTCTTGCCCGTCTTCGCGGGCTCCATGGACACGCTCATGGCGTCCCTCAATGACGACATGGCCGTCGATTTGGAGGAGCAGGAACCGGCCGACTACACCGCCGCGAGGCTTGTGGCGTTTGCGCCATGCGATAGACAAAGTGGAAAGGTCGAGGGAAAAGTGTCACGAGGCTGATGTCCATCGCATTGCCGGGGAATTCGCGCTCAAGTCACTCGCGCCTGATCCAGAAAAGGCCGAAGCGTATTTTGATCACGCACTCGCGGTTGCCCGCCAGCAGCAAGCGAAGTCCTGGGAACTACGCGCGGCGATGAGCATGGCGCGATGAGGGCAAGCGGAAGGAGGCCCGTGATCTGCTCGCTCCAGTCTACGGCTGGTTCACTGAATGTTTCGGCACGCTCGATCTGGAAGAAGCCAAGACGCTGCTCAGCGAGTTGTCTTCGTGAACGCGTCAGCGACGAAGCTGATGTCGGATTGGTGCGATCTCATGGACAGTATGCTGGTGACGAAGCGGCCCTACGCGATGCATCAGCCCGAGCGGTCGAGCAACCACCGTGTCGAATACGCCGTTAAGACTCGGGCAGTGCCGATATCCACCTCGACCACGCATTTGTGCTCCTGGCACAACTCTTTCGCGCAGCGTTCCGCTTCTGCCGATCTGAGAACCGGCAGGCTTCGTTGATGCAGATGCGGACCGCCGCACGCGGGCCTCGCGCAACGCCGCGCAGGTATATGAAATTTATAGTCTCACCACCGACTCGGTCGTCGGGATGCCAACGAACTCAAGGCGCGAGCCTATGTCATGCTTGGATTCACTCCTTAACAGAAGGTTGGCGTATCGGCGCGCCGAGCACTTCGGGAAAGCCACGCTTTTTCGTACAAGCTTTTTGAGGCACGAGCGGCAGTATCCACGATCCTGCATCCGCTTGATCGACGTGGAAATCTGAAAGGAGTACTAACCTGGACCAGATCAGCCGACGGCAACGTGCGACGGCCACAGTGGCGGCTCAACCATCACGCGGACGCTA
>Ga0210408_10002155_pt1 | contig 19522 bp, 20 predicted proteins | sample IncBWH4MmetaG_FD_155471 | JGI IMG/M metagenome (GOLD analysis project Ga0210408, IMG submission 155471) | Forest soil microbial communities from Barre Woods Harvard Forest LTER site, Petersham, Massachusetts, United States - Inc-BW-H-4-M | ecosystem: Environmental > Terrestrial > Soil >...
AGTCTGCGCCGCGATGGGACCAGCGCCGACTTCGACATCACTGCCGTTCTGCGAAATGGACAGTTCACCAACGACAGTCCGTTCACTGCACACGTGAACTTACGCAACGTGGATGTTGCTTCCACCGCGTCCCTAGCAGGCTACGACTATCCAGTCACCGGCACGGCGGATCTGGTTCTCCAGGTCACCGGGACGCGATCGCATCCGCAAGCCCAGGGCCATATTCATGCTGGGAATGCTTCGGCCTACGGAGAGTCGATCGCGCAGTTCGACGCCGACCTCCACCTCGCAGAAGGCGAAACCGGGCTCAGCAATATCCACTTGTCGCACGAGAACGCAGTGGTCACCGGGAGAGCAGCCTACAACCCCGCGACGCGCACGATGAAGCTCGATCTCGCGGGCAGAGATTTTGACCTGGCTCAAGTACGCCAACTTCAATCTGATCGTCTCTCTGTCGAAGGGCACGGTGACTTTACGCTGCAAGCATCAGGATCGCTAGACGCACCCGCGATTCACGCCACCGTTCATGTGCCCAACCTGACGCTCGACCACGAACTCGCTGGCGGCGTCGATCTCGAGGCGGTTACACGAGGTGGTGAACTTCATGTCAGCGGGCGTTCCGATTTTCCGCATGGCACGCTTCTTATGGACGGTAGCGTGCAGATGCGCGACAACTATCCTGCGAACATTTCCTTCCGCATGGATCATCTCGATCTCGACGCACTTTGGCGCTCGTATCTGCGCGGAAAACTTACGGGACACTCCGCGGTGGCAGGCACCCTGACCATGCGGGGGCCCTTGCGTGATCCCCGGCAATGGGAGCTCGACGGCAACCTTACGGACATTAACCTGGACGTGGAATACGCCAAACTCCACAATCAGGATCCGGTGCGTTTCACTTACGGCCAGCAGACCTTGCACATCGAGCAACTGCACCTGACCGGAGAAGGAACCGACCTGAGCGGGCATGGCTCGATCAACTTTGCGGGGTCGCGCGAACTCAATCTGGCCGCAGAGGGCCGCATCGATCTCAAGCTGCTCAACGGCTTCGATACCGATCTCGCGGCGTCTGGAGTCATGGCGATGAACATGACCGTGACCGGCACCCTCGACGAACCATTTCCTCAGGGAAAACTGCAATTGAGCAACGGCACGGTCGCCTACGCGGGCATGCCCAGCGGGCTGAGCGAGATGAATGGATCGCTCATCTTCACTCGCGATCGGCTGCACATCGAACAACTCACGGCGCGCACCGGCGGTGGCACTCTCGATCTGAAAGGCGATGCTACCGACTATAACCACCAGATCAGTTTCAACCTTACGGCCGTGGGGAAGGATGTTCGCCTGCGTTACCCTCCTGGCGTCAGTTCGACCGCCAACGCCGAGTTGCATTGGGTGGGAACGCGCTCGTCCTCGACGGTTTCTGGCGAGATCATGGTCACGAAGCTGGCGGTAACGCCCAACTTCGATTTCAGCTCGTACCTGGAACGCAGCCGGCAGATTTCGTCGCTGGCCCCGGCAAATTCGCCGCTCTACAACGTAAAACTCGACATCCATGTTGCGACCGCGCCCGAGCTTCAGATGAAAACTGCGGTGGCGCGTCTGTCCGGTGACGCCGACCTGCGCCTTCGCGGGTCCGTCGCGCATCCCGCCGTTCTCGGCCGGGCTGAAATTCTGGAGGGCGAAGCCACCTTCAACGGAACCAAGTTCCGACTGGAGCGCGGGGATATTACTTTCGCCAACCCTGCCACCATTCAGCCCATCCTGAACCTGGAGGCGTCCACGCACGTCCGCAACTATGACCTCGCCATCACCGTTACTGGGACGCCTGACCAGCCTGGCGGCTTGCGGCTCAGTTATCGCTCCGAGCCTCCTCTGCCGCAATCCGACATTATTGCGCTGCTCGCTCTCGGCCGCACCAATGAAGAATCCGAGCAAATCCAGCAGCAGGCCGGACAGAACCCCTTCAGCGACGAGGCCAGCGCGCTGATTATCAACCAGGCCATCAACTCCACCGTCAGCAGTCGCATGCAGAAGCTTTTCGGGGTGAGCCGCATTAAGATTGATCCTCAGGGCCTGACTACAGAAACTAATCCCACCGCGCGCGGCCCTCAAGTTACGATCGAGCAGCAGTTCGCCAACAACATCTCGCTGACTTACAGCACCAATGTTGCGCAGAGCTCGCAGCAGATTATTCAGGGCGAGTACTACTTCACCCGCAACATTTCCGTCGTCGGTACCCGTGACCAGAACGGAGTAGTCAGCTTCGATGTGCGCATCCGCCGCCGCAAGAAATAATTAAAAGGCGGCGCTGCTATCCTCTATAGCGCAATGCCTTCCTCTGCGGAAGCCGATAGGTATGCGGCCCTGCGCCGCCGCATGGTCGATCGCGATCTGCGCGCTCGTGGCATTTCCGACGAACGCGTGCTCGACGCCATGCTGCGCGTGCCCCGCCACGAATTCGTCCCAGTGCCTTACCGCGACCAGGCTTACGAGGATCACCCGCTGCCGATCGGTGACGGACAGACCATCTCGCAGCCATACATCGTCGCGATCATGTTGGAAGCGCTGCAGCTTGATCCTGCCGATGAGGTTTTAGAGGTCGGTACAGGCTCCGGCTATGTGACCGCGCTACTGGCCGAGCTTACGGCACAAGTGCTTTCCGTGGAGCGCCACGCCGCACTGGCCGAAAGCGCCCGCGAAGTTCTCGCGAGCCTGGGCTACAGCAATGTGAGGATCGTGGTTGCGGATGGGAGTCAGGGATTTCCCGAATGCGCGCCTTATGATGCGATCATGGTTTCAGCCGCAGCGCTCACGATTCCTCAGGCGCTGCTCGACCAACTTGGCGATGGTGGACGGATCATTATCCCTGTCGGTGCTGCGGATTCGCAGCAGCTGCAGTTGGTTCGTATGCACAGCGGCGAACCACAGATCTCGCTCCGCGAGCCTTGCCGCTTTGTGCCGCTCATCTCCAGTGAATGACCGGTGTGGCCCGGGACTCCGGTCCTCGGACTATGCCCTTGTACTTGATTCCGCCAGAGAATCAGCCCAAACTCAACATCTCATGACTAGTCACTGACCACTAGCCACTGAATTACAATTCCCCCGTGCCCCTGCTCCACAACCTGCGTGTCACGCTTGAGATGATTAAGTGGGAGCATTCCATCTTTGCGCTGCCTTTTGCGCTTTGTGGCGCGATGCTCGCCGCTCGGGGAGTCCCGACCGCTCATCAACTGATCTGGATCATCGTCGCCATGGTTGCGGCGCGCTCGGCCGCCATGGCCTTCAACCGACTAGCTGATGCTGGGATCGACGCCGACAACCCGCGCACCAGTGCTCGCGCGTTGCCCGCAGGTCATCTCACGCATACTTTCGTCGCAACTTTCGTAGTGGTTTCGAGCGCAATGTTCGTCTTCGCCGCGGCTCAACTGAATCGTTTGTCGCTTTGGCTGTCGCCGGTTGCGCTCGCCGTTCTTCTGCTCTACTCGTACAGCAAACGGGTCACGCGCTGGTCACACCTTGTGTTGGGATTCGCCCTCGGCATTGCACCCTCTGCCGCCTGGATCGGGGTACGCGGCTCGCTCGACCCGCGTATTTTACTGCTTACCGCCGCCGTCACTTTTTGGGTGGGAGGCTTCGACGTTCTCTACGCCTGCCAGGATCTGGACTTCGACCGCCAAACCGGACTGCACTCGATTCCGCGGTATCTAGGGATCGGTCGCGCGCTTTGGGTAGCACGCGCGTTTCACTTGATCATGCTGCTGTTGCTGATTGCGCTGCTGTTGGCATTTTGCCTGGGCAAGCTAGCCCTGTTTGGAGTTGTCGCGGTGACAGCGCTTCTGCTCTACGAACATTCGCTGGTCAAGCATGATGACTTGTCGAAGCTCAACGCAGCGTTCTTCACTATGAACGGTGTTATTTCAGTGGTGTTCTTGGTTTTCGTAGCAGGCGATCTGCTGCTGCGAAAGTAGAAATCAAGATGGGATAAAGAAGACCATCTACGGACAGCCGCCGCCAGCTGTCCGGCGAGCGAAACTCGGCCTGGCTAGACTACCTTTTCCGGATCACCTCTGTAACATCGCGCGCTCCGTGCAGAACGCCGACAATCTGTAGCGCAGTCGGGATAACGCGGTAAACAATCAAATAGGAGCCGACCGGCCAAAAGCGTACATCCCGCTCGGTGAGATCGGATCGTGTGTGTCCCATCCGAGGACGCTGAGCCAGTCGCCCAAATACTTCGAAGAGCTCATTTTCCAGTTTGTCTGCGACAGTTACATTGTCTGCAGCAATGAAGTCCCAGAGGTCTTGCAGGTCTTGCAAGGCCTCAGGCGAAAGCACATACGCTAGCACGCCCTTACTTTACGCTTCTTGCTCGCCGCAGTCGGTCGCGCGCCTCATGCCCAGGAATGCCCGCACCCTTATCCAGTTGCTCGATCCCCCGGTCAATCTTCCGCCGCACTTCGGCCAGCCGTTGCTGCTTCAGCGCATCCTGCTCGTCTAGAAGACGCAGCCCCTCGCGGATTACCTCCGAAGCTGAGGCATAGCGTCCGCTCTTCACTTTGTCGTCGACCAGCTGTTCCAACTCTGGGGTCAGAGAGATGTTCATGGGGATCTCCGTACCCAGTACTATGAGAGGAATAACATAAAATGTCAAGAAATAGCATAATGTGGCTACAATCGCCAGACTGAAGTGTTCCATTCATCTATTGGCTGACCTGCAGGACTATCTCCGTCCCACTGTCCAGATGGACGTTACTCCCCCGCGAACTGATCACAGAAGCATTCGTGGAAGCTGAGGTTTGCGTCGATAGGCTCAGGCCGGGCAACCCGACTACGCCCTGGCTGCTGCCTGACAAGGGCCCGGAGACGGCACCGCCAGCAGCTCCGGTAGTATGTGCCGTTGTTCCGACAGCGCTGTTGGCCGTATTCAAGACGCCCCCGGCTGCGGACCGTGCGCCTCCCATCCCACCTCCGCCATAATTGTGGCCACCGGACGGTCCAGGGGATCCTCCACCGGATGCCATGGTGTCATCCGCCGCGGCGGCGCTGGCCTGGCCCCTGCCAATCGCTTGAATGCTCAGCGCCAGCGGCATCTCGGTTCCGTCTTTCAGAATCGCGTGGTCAAACGCTATGGCTAGCTCGGAATTTGCTTCCTCCTTGCTATGCGCCTGGACGGTGGTCACATGACCGATAAGCTTGGATCCCTTGGGCAGCACAACGTGCCCCTCAGACTTCACATCGTGCGTAGTCTTGGCCACGACCTCATCTCCAACTTTGTTTTTCCGGGCATCGACGGACTTCACCAGTTCTGCCTGGATCGTGCTGCCCGCATGCATCTGCGATGCAGTCGCTACCTGCGCGGTCTTGCCGGCAACATCGCCAGTCTGCGATGCCGCGGCCGACGCATTCGCTCCCGCCTGCGCACCCGACTGGCTCGCTGCAACCGATGTCTGCTGAGACGCTGACCCGCTGGCTTGAGATTGGGCACTCTGGGCCACGCTGATTCCAACCAGAACTACTGCTGCCAACAACGAGAAAAGAATCTTCTTCATCGAGAGTTCCTCCGACAGAGTTATTCTTCCAAGTTGAAAAAGGTGCTCATGCACCCCTCTGCTTCTGGAAGAGAGATGCAGGCGTTTTGCCAATGGTAAGACGGGGCAGTCCCGGATTGCCACTTGAAAATCAATTACTTAGCAGGGGGGAGATTTACCGATCCGGGGCTACGATGAAAAAACTGCCGCCTCTCGCGCAATTCTAACCAATTCCAGCACCCGGGTTGAATCTTCTGAAACAGTTGAAAAGTAGTTTCGGGCACCATCCTGCGATATCATCAGAACGAATGTCCGCTGAACGCCCATTTCAAGCCCATGCCTTTCAGACCGACGACCTGCGCCTCAGGCCGATCCACTCCAAAGTGATGGCCGGTGAGCGCCTTAACGCCGACGATGCCCTCGATCTCTACCGCACCGGCGACATCCTCGCCGTGGGGTGGATGGCCAACTCTGTCCGCGAGCGCATGCACGGGGACAAGGCGTACTTCAACGTTAACCGCCATATCAATCCGACGAACGTCTGCGTCGCGGCCTGCCGCCTCTGTGCGTTCGGCCGCAAGAAAGATGCTCCCGGCGCGTATACCATGGCGCTCGAAGAGGCGTTCGAGACTGCTGCTTCCGGATATTCCGAGGCGGTCACAGAATTTCACATCGTTGGCGGACTGCATCCCGACTTGCCGTTCCAGTATTTCCTTGATCTCTGCTCCGGGCTGAAGCAGCGCTTTCCGCAAGTGCATCTCAAGGCCTTTACCATGGTCGAGGTGGCGTATCTATCGAAGCGCGCCAAGCTTTCGATTCGTGAGACGCTGGAAGAGCTGAAGGCCTCTGGTGTGGACTCTCTCCCGGGCGGCGGAGCGGAGATTTTCGCCGACCGCGTGCGGCACATCATCTGCGACCACAAGATCGACGGCGACCAGTGGCTTGAAACCGCCAAACTTGCCCACCAGATCGGCTTGAAGTCAAACGCGACCATGCTCTACGGCCACGTTGAAAACGATGAAGATCGGGTCGACCACCTGCTGAAGCTACGCGCGCTGCAGGACGAGACTCACGGCTTCCAGACGTTCATCCCGCTGGCTTTCCATCCCGACAACACGCCGCTGCAGCATTTGCCGAAGACTACTGGCATGCTCGATATCAAGCAGATCGCGGTCAGCCGCCTGGTACTCGACAACTTCCCGCACATCAAGTCTTACTGGCAGATGATGACGCCGAAGATCGCGCAGATCTCGCTGCGCTTCGGGGCCGACGACATGGATGGAACGGTGATCGAAGAAAAGATTTACCACGACGCGGGAGCGACGACGCCCCAAGGCATGCGCCGCGAAGAGTTGGAGCGCCTGATCCGCGCTGCCGGTCGGGAGCCGATTGAGCGCGACACGCTCTACCGACCGGTAACGAGGACGGAGACGTCGGTTACGGTTGCGGTATAGCTGGACTGCGGGCCTGAGCTCGAATGTTGAAACCCAAATCGATTCTATCGCGTTGACCTTCCATCGCCCGCCACTTCCTGCAGCATCGCCACCCGTAGCAGGTGATTGATCCGCGTCTGATAGCCCTTGCCCTGTAGGCGCAGCCAGGCGATGACATCGGCGTCCAGCCGCACCGTGAGCTGCTGCTTGACCGGGCGATAGAAGGGGTTGCGTACCGCGTTCTTCCAGAAACTGAGCGGCAGCCGCGGGATGTCGGAATAGTCGATCTCGCTGTCGGATTTTGCCGCGACAGCCGCAATCTCGCGGCGTTGTCGGGGTGTCAGCCGGCTATCGGCCGAAATTCCTTTGGCGTTCTTTTTCATAGCGTTGTTTTTCCTTCCGGTCTGCGCGTCGGGCCGAGATGATGCGGATGAGTTCCACTTCTTCGTCTTCAAACTCAACGGTGTGGGCCACCAGAAGCAACAAAACACCGCCTACCAGGCCAAGGGTTTGCCAGCGGCGCTCTCCGCCTTCAATTCGGTCGTGCTCTACCAGGGCGTCGGGATCGTCAAAGACATATCGGGCGATTTCGAAGCTTACGCCATGCTTCCGTTTGTTCGCTCTCGCTTTGACCGGATCCCATTCGAAGCGGATCATATAGCTTATATTATTGTAACACTAAAAATGTAGTTACAAACGCTAAACGCTGGCGTCAGGGTCTGTCTCCCGGAAAGGCATCCAAATTGTTAGTGAAACGATTGTTCCGCGATTACCTTCCGTAGCTCTTCTGCCGAACCCTGGAGCAGATTCCTTAGCACCGCCACCTCTGCTGCGATGCCGGTGTGCAGAGCGGGATCTACGTCCGGAGCGAACAGCGAGGAGTGATTCGAGGGCAGGTTCTCGCCTGCGGCCCTGGCTTGGGCATACTTTTCCGGATACGCTCCCCCAAGGTTGAAATAGAACCCCGGAATCCCCTGCTCAACGAAATAGGAGAAATCCTCGGACCCCGTGTGCGGCTCTTCGTTTACGACGTTGTCTTTCCCTAGCGCCGCTTCGAGGGGACTTCTGAGGCGCTCGGCCAACGCGGGATCGTTGTACACAGAGTCCGTGGCTTCATAGTGCTCGATCGAAGGCTGCTGTGGTGCACCGGCGGCTTCCGCTTCCCCTTTGGCAATGCGTGCGATTGCCAAGAGAATCTGCTTCCGCACCTCAGCCTTGTAGGTGCGTACCGTCAATCCCAGTTCGGCCTGGTCAGGGATGATGTTGTTCTTCAATCCGGCATGTATATAGCCCACCGTCACTACAGCCATCTCGCCGGGCTTCACCTCGCGGGAAACAATGGTCTGTAAGGAAAGGATGGTCTTGGCCGCGATCACGATTGGATCGATCGTTGTGTGCGGTGCAGACCCATGCCCGCCCTTGCCATAAATGGTAATGCGTATTGAATCGGAGTTCGTGTCGAAGATTCCCGGCGTGATTCCCACTTTGCCGGCAGGAAGCAGATTGCCGACATGTAATGCGACTGCCACGTCTGGCTTGGGAAAGCGCTTGAACAATCCGTCGCGGATCATTCCATCTGCACCGCCGATGGTTTCCTCGGCCGGTTGGCCGATCAGCATCAGCGTGCCGTGCCAGGTGTCTTTGTTGTGCGCCATGATTGCGGCGGTGCCGATCAGCGATGCCATGTGTAGATCGTGCCCGCAGGCATGCATAACCGGGACGTCGTGCCCGGCATCGTCTTTGGCGTGCACCTTGCTGGCGTAGGGGAGGCCTGTCTTCTCTTCCACGGGAAGCGCGTCAAGCTCGGTGCGCAGCATGACGGTGGGCCCGGCTCCGTTCTTCAGGATGGCCACAATCCCGGTCCCGCCGACATGTTCCGTCACGTCATAGCCCAGACCGCGCAGCTTATCCGCGAGTTTGGCGGCGGTTTGCGTTTCATGCGCTGAGAGCTCAGGATTCTGATGCAGATCCAGATAGAGTGCATGCGCGTCCGGATAGACGGCTGCAACTTCTTTGGGAGTTGCCGGACTTTGCGCGAATGCGGAAGCGGCTAGAATGGCAAAAAGAAAAAGCTTTGCGGATGTCATGGCATCGCATGATAGCACCCAGCTAAAAGTATGTAGCGGGTCCCGGCCACCGCCGGAACCTGCCCTGAGACATTTTCGGGAAAAGGAGCCATTCCTAGCGGCTCGATCCTGGCGAATTCTCCGCTTGCCTTTTTCGGACCGGGTGTACAATCGGCTCAGATAGCACTTGGTTGCGCGACTTCGTTAGCAAGGCCGAGGCGCTCATGAACGTCCACGTCAGTTATCGCCTTCATAAATCTCCTACCGTCGAAAAAGATTTCCAACATCAGATTGAGAAACTGCAGAAACGCCTGCAGGTCTTCCGCCCCGAACTGGTGCATCTGAAGGGCGTTGTGGAGGAGATTTCTCCCCGCGAAGGCACCAGCGTTTCCCTGAATCTGCGTTTGCCCTCGGGACAGATGGCCGTCCAAAGCAAGGCTTCGACAGGCGAGGCTGCGGTCAAGAGTGCCTTCGAGGATCTTCTGCAGCAAGTCACTAAGCACAAGGAATTGCTGCGCTCGCCGCACAAATGGCGCCGCCGCGGAAATGACGCTTCCGAGCGGCATGACCGCCAAGTCCCGTTCGAGCAGACTCTGGCCGCGGTGTATCCTGCGACGGTTTCCGCCGATGACGTGCGTTCCTACGTCAACGTCAATCTTTCACGCCTGGAGCGCTTCGTGGAACGCGAAATTTACATTCGGGAAGCACAGGACCTGCTGGACGCGGACTCGGTCACAAAAGACGAAGTCATTGATGAGACCATCGCGGCCGCGCTCGGCGATGGCCAGGAAAGGCCTGAACGGCTGGCCCTCGAGCCCTGGCTCTACCGCCTGGCACTGCATGCTCTCAACGAACTCTCCGAGCCGGATGAGAGCCACAACGGCAACAGCGTGCATCTGGAGGATTCAGCGCGGCAGCGTAACGTCAAGGCCAGTGACGAGGCGGAGCTGCAGTTCCACCAGCCCGATGAGGCGATTACCGGAGCGACTGTAATTCCCGACGGGCGCGTGGCTACGCCCGAACAGATACTGGCGTCCGATGAGATGCTCCGCCTGATCGCCTCTGCGCTGCGCCATGTCGGCGCCGGACCACGTGAAGCGTTCATCCTCTACGCCATTGAGGGTTTCGGCATTGAGGAGATTTCCGGCATCACCGGCTTGCCCCCGCAGGACGTGATCGACGCCATTTCGGCCGCTCGCGATCACCTGCGCAAGACGCCGGGGCTGGCCCGGCAGGTTCCCAGTCGGTTGGTGCCCTCCGGCGCCGCCTGAGTCCTTTTTCAATTTTCTAGGGAGAAGAGCATGACCATCACCCGCGAACAACTCCGTGAATTGGCTGCATTTCAGGATGCCGGTTCCTGTGCTCTGAGTTTCTACTTTCAACCCGAGACTCCCCGCAACAAAGCTCATAGGGAAGATACGATCCTGATCAAGGACCTGGCTCGCGAAGCGCAGCGCAACCTTGAAAAGAAGGGCAAGAAAGATACTGCCAGCGCCGACCTGGACCGCATCGTGCGAATGTCGAGCGAACTGCGCAGCAACGGAACCCACGCCAAGGCCATCTTTGCCTGCGCGACGCAGGGTTACTGGCGCGAGTACGACCTGCCCGCGCAGCTGCCCGGCACTCAACTTTTCGTGGACCGTCATTTTCATCTCAAGCCCTTGGCTCAAATGTTGGGAGCGTTTCCGCGGATTGGGGTTGCGCTGGTCGATCGTCATCGCGCACGCCTGTTTGATTTTCGCCTGGGTGAGTTGACGGAGCGGGAGGACTTGTTCCATCCCCTTTCCCGGCGAGGTCGCAGCGATGGCTTTGCCGGCTACGATGCTGGCCACGCTCAACGTCGCGTCGATGATGAAGCTCGCCAGCACTTCAAGAAGGTCGCCGAAGTTTTGAAGGCGTCGTTGGAAAAGGGCGTATTCGAGAAGTGGATGCTGGGCTGCCATGATGCCGTTCGCCCCGTGATCGAGTCGCAACTGCATCCCTATGCCAGTCAGGCGTTGCTGGGGCATTTCAATGTTGAGCTGGGCCATGTCAGCAAGGACGAAATTCGGGCGCACGCCGAGCGCATTGTTGAGGAGTGGCAGAGTGGACGCCGAACCGCTCTGATTGCCGAGGCGCTAAGCCAGGCGCGGAGCCACGCCCGGGGTGTGACTGGGTTGCGGCGTGTCCTGCGTTCGCTGGAATTGGGCGAAGTGCAGACCCTGTTGGTAGGCGAAAATTTCCAGGCGAACGCGGTCGAGTGCTCCGGCTGCGGACATCTCGATGCCCACCTGGTGAACTACTGCCCGGTGTGTGGCAAGGCCACTCGCGACGTAGTCGACGTCGGGGAAGCCATTCTGCCCTGGGTTATTCGGCGCGATATCGAGATGTTCTACGTCAAGAGCGATCCGGAATTCGACAAGGTCGGAAATATTGCTGCGCTGCTGCGTTTCCGCTCCGAGCAGAGCTCCAACGTGCAGTCAATCTCCTCAGCAAATCAGTCGTCTGGCGTGGGCGGGTTGTATCCCGGGCGCCTGCGGCGGTTCGCCAGTCGCTGATCGTGCTCTGCTCCAAGTTCATCGATCTCGTGGATTGCGCTACAATTTGATTCCTGATCCGTGCTCGAAGATGATTTCGCGCAGACTCTTTCTCGCCGTAACTGGAAGTGCTTTCCTGGTGCCGCCTTTATCGTGGGCGGCGGATGAGATTCCCGCCGTGCTCGATCACATTCTTCTGGGCTGCAGCGATCTAGATGGCGGCATAAATTTTGTCGAGCGGAGTACGGGTGTCCGCGCGGCGGTTGGCGGCGTCCATCCCGGCCGTGGTACACGCAATGCGCTGCTCGCGCTCGGGGAACGTCACTATCTCGAAATCATTGCACCGGACCCCAAACAGGACAGCGTCGAACCGTCCGCCATAAAGCAGTGGAATCTTCTCAAGAGGCTGGACAAGCCGCGCCTCATTGGGTGGGCTGCGCATCCTGGTGACCTGGACGCCGTTGCCAAGAAACTTCGTGAATCAGGCATTGCGTTCTCAGGACCCAGACCCGGCTCCCGCGCACGCCCTGACGGCAAGGTTCTCAACTGGCGGAGTCTCAATCTGACGGACGACAGGGAAGGCGTACTACCTTTCTTTATCGAGTGGAGCGCGGGGTCGGTACATCCTTCCGTGGACGCCCCTGCCGGTTGCCACCTGGAACACTTTGCTGTATCGGGGCCGGATCTTGCGGAATTGTCCAAGACCTTCCAGCGTCTTGGGGTTGAAGTGCCCATTGAGCGCGGTGAGATGCCTCAGCTGCGGGCGCGGCTTGCATGCCCCCGCGGCAAGCTGGAAGTGAGTTCCTAGTAAGTAGTCCAATACCAACTTGTTTTATCCGGAGGAATCATGCCTTTCTCGCGCCGCGATTTTGTGAAAACGTCAGTGTTGGGGGCTGTCGCCTCTGGGATCGGAGCGCATGCCGCGATCCCCGATCCGCGCAACGGCGGAGCGCCGCAGGAAGGACCTGGAGGGAAGAATTCCTACAAGCGCCCTATCATCGTGTGCGCCAATAACGGACTCAACTATCTCGACGACGCTTTCGCTTTCCTGAAGAATGGTGGCGACACGCTCGACGCCGCGCTCAGAGTCGTCAAAGGGCCAGAAGACGATCCCAATGACGACAGCGTTGGACTCGGCGGCTTGCCTAACGAAGAAGGCGTAGTCGAACTCGACGCCTGCTGCATGCACGGGCCGACGCGGCGCGCGGGTTCGGTCGGCGGTGTGCGCAACATCAAGAACGTCTCGCTGGTCTCGAAAGCAGTAATGGACCATACCGGACACGTGATGCTAGTCGGAGAGGGGGCCGAGCGATTTGCCGTCGCTGTGGGCTTTCCGCGCGAGAATCTGCTGACCGATCGCTCGCGCAAGAAGTGGTTGCTGTGGAAGGAGTATCACTCGACCAACGACTGGTGGGGACCGGGTCTGGCCAGTCCGCATTGGCAGCCGCGACGCGATGACAGTGACGGCAAGCCGCAGTCGGAGTTATGGCGAGAACGTGTTCGGCGTCTGGAAGAGCATGCCGCTGATCTCGGCATCCCTCCTGAGTTGAGGCGTGAAGCTGTCTACCAGGTTCTGTTTCCCCCTACGGGGACGATTCACTGCTCAGCGCTGAACGAGAAAGGCGAAATTTCAGGCTGCACGACCACGAGTGGTCTCGCTTACAAATTGCCCGGGCGGCTGGGAGATTCTCCCATTGTCGGCGCGGGATGTTATACCGACCAGGATGTGGGTTCGGCGGGCGCCACCGGCAGCGGGGAAGAGAACATTAAGGTTGCGGGCGCACACACCATTGTTGAAAACATGCGCCGTGGCATGTCGCCTCACGATGCGGGCATGGACGCGCTCAAGCGCATCGCTCGCAATTACAACAACGACATGAACAAGCTGCATTTCATCGATATGACGTACTACATTCTGCGCAAAGATGGCGCGTACGCGGGCGTCTCGTTGTGGACCGGCTACGAAGGCGGGAAGCTCCACAAGATTGCTGTCCACGACGGCACGCGGCGCTCGGAGGCAACCACGCCGCTGTTTCAGGGGTTCTCCCGTGATTTTCCACCGGATCCAAAGGTGCCGGTGGAGGTGGAGAAGCAGTTTCGGTGAGTGTTTTGGAAATGCAGGCCCATCGGATTCTGCGCGTGTGGATACATTAATTCACCGCGAAAAAAGTGTTGTACCAGTCCGTTGGAGTAATTTGCACGGTCGGTACCGCGCTGCCGGTGGCACTCGGTCCAAAGCCATAGACGACGATGCTATGTTCTACGGTTTCATAGGAGATGAAGTCCATCGTTGTGAAGATGTTGCCAGCGCCATCAAGGCGCACAGAGCCGCCACTAGCGCCCCTCCGACCTGATCCGATGGGGATGTTGATGGTGTTGATAGGAGTGGAGTCTCCGTTAGCTCCGGGTGCAAACTCCTCAATGGCGAAGTCGGTGCCGTAACAACCAAGGCAGACGTTCGCGTAGACGTCGCCTACAGGATCGACCGCGACTCCATATACGGTTGAGGTTCCGAAGGTGATCGTACGGGTAGGTGTGGAAAAGCCGTTCGCGGTGGGCGGATAGACTGCAATCGCATTTCCCGTGCTCCTGTAAACGCCCGCAACGTAGATGTTTCCCGAGCCGTCAACGGCGATGTCTTTAACGTCGGGGTTGACGTTCGTCAACTGAAGGGTACGGAGCGGTATGGCCGGCCCGCTGGCTGTAGCGGAATAGACAATCACCATTGGCGGAGGAGCGTCTACGGCGCTCCCCGTGTTGATGGCCACGTAGAGCAGACCGGCAGGGTCTACCGCGAGCGCACATACGCTGTTGGAGTTGACATCAATCGTGCGTGACGGTGTGGCTTTTCCAGCGGAGTTGGGCGGATAGATGAAAATGTTTCCTAAGTTGAGGGGATCAACGGGGTCAATACCAACAGCAACGTAGATTTGACCGCTGGCATCTGTCGCAACTGGCCCGCCGTAGTAAGACGGCGGGTACGTGAGGGTACTGATGGGAGAACTGCTGTTGGCAGAGGCAGTTGAGTACCCCTTGATCGCCGTATCTACAGAACCGACCATGTAGACGACCGTAGCCGGTGGGTTGTTGGTGTACCTGGGAGGTAGACTGGCGCATCCTGCAAGGCAGATGGAGCCTGCGAGGATAACCAACAACCCAAATCTTGTCGGCCAGCTGTTTTTCATCATTCTTCCCGCGCGGTATTTCCACCGCTCTCAAGCGTGATGATACTTACATGATTTATCGTCTTGCATCTGTCATGCCACTGTATGGGGTTACCTTCGTTTCCTGTGGACCGGCAGCAAGCCCTTTGTTTTTGCTTGCAGTAGAAGATTCTTGATCCTGATTCACTCCGCTATGACTTTCCTTTGGTGCCGGGATTTGTGGGGCGGTTGACAAATCCTGTCGATGAGAGCGTACGCACGCACGATTGCTGCGCTGCTGGACATGGATTCGAGCAGGCTGACTTGGAATCTATGCTACGCAGGCACGTCTGGGAGCCAACGATCCACGACTCACGGCCAACGACCGCTTCACAAGAATCGTACCTTCACGTCCGGACCTTTCTCCAGGTGGATACTCTCGACAAAACGCACTTTACCGGTGCGCAGAGTCAGGATCACGGACGACGTGCGCGTGCCTTCGCCAAAGAAGCGCACGCCCTTCATTAGCGCGCCGTCGGTGACGCCGGTGGCGGCGAAGATGAGCTGCTTGCCGGGGGCGAGGTCTTCAGCCTCGTAGATCTTGTTCTTGTCTTTGATGCCCATGCGCGCGAGGCGCTCTTCCTGATCGGGCTTCACGACCAGGCGCCCAAGCATGTAGCCGTTGAGGCAGCGTATAGCGGCGGCGGTGATCACGCCTTCTGGAGCGCCGCCCGAGCCCATGACCGCGTGTACGCCTGTCCCGATGACCGCTGCGGCGATGCCCGCGGACAAATCGCCATCGCCGATGAGCCGAATTCGTGCGCCCGCAGCGCGAATGTCGGCAATCAGTTTCTCGTGGCGCGGACGGTCGAGCACGATGACGACCAGGTCTTCTACATCACGTTCCAACCTCTTCGCGATGTTTTTCAGATTGTCGATAACGGGAGCGTCGAGCTCGACCGCGTTCTTGCACGATGGCCCCACGACGATTTTCTCCATGTAGCAGTCGGGAGCGTTCAATAGACCTCCGCGTTCGGAGGCCGCGAGCACGGTGATCGCCCCCGGCGCGCCGGTGGCGCAAAGATTCGTCCCTTCGAGCGGGTCGACGGCGATGTCGACTTCCGGAACTTCGGAGCCGTCAGGAAACTCCGCACCAACTTTTTCGCCGATATAGAGCATGGGCGCCTCGTCGCGCTCGCCCTCGCCGATCACGATAGTGCCGCGCATGGGGATCGAATCCATGGTCTGGCGCATGGCCTCAGTCGCCACCTGGTCCGAGAGCTTGCGTTCGCCTTGCCCCATGGTGTGCGCCGAGGCGATGGCGGCGACTTCGACCACACGCAGAAACCGCGACGCCAAGTCGCTTTCAATGTTTTCCCCAAAACTGCGGGCCTTGCCTTCGGGACGAATTTGCGTAGCCATAAGAGCCTCCCCGGGTCACCACAAAAAGATCATTATGAAAATGTTACGCGCCGGGTTGAGACTATAGCGCAATCGCAGGGAAGATGGAAAGAAGCCTGGGAATTTGTTGGCGTCCACGCCAGTTGGCTTCTGCCACCATTTGCCTATGACCCCCACTACGAATGAAATTTCGGCGACGGTGGAGCGCCTCGCTCCCGAACGCAAAGAACCGACCTACCTGTTCCCCGAAAAGTATGTTGCCGAGTAGAGCGAGATCGCTCGACGGTTCATCGAGACACGCGCGAGGCTCAACGTCAACGTTGACAAGGCCAACAATTTTCTGGTGAAGCGTCTCTATAACATCAACCACAACACGTATCTGGAAGGTGTGCTGCCCGCCAAGACGAAAGAGCTGATGGGCCTGGTAGCCTCCGCGTGCCTGCGCTGTGACGATTGCGTTCTCCATCACACGATCCTGACCTTCCGCCTAGACGTGACCCAAGCTGAGCAGGAAGAATCGTTCAACGTGGCGCTGGTGGTGGGAGGCAGCATCGTCATCCCTCATCTGCGGCGGGGTGCATGAGCTGCTGGAGGAGATTTACGGATAAGCCCATCAGGAACAATGTTACGAAAGCAGAACATAATTCGATTCGCGCTACATCTTGCAGGCAACGCCAGCGATCGTGATGCTGTCGTGGCTGGACACAAGCGGGGAGAATTCCGTTTGACAACGTACCTTACTGATATAACATCTTGCGTGAATTAGGTTGTCGGCATGAGCTAGGCCGGCAATCATCCTACCTGGGCAGTTATTCCGAGACGTAAGCTGGAGTCACGGATCCTCGTTGAGCGATTGCAAGTTTATGGACTCCCATTGATACGGGTATTGGCCATGCAAGAAGAACAATTCCGAGACCAGATCATTCAAAGCTTGGCGGCGGTCGCAGCCAAGAGTTACGAGAGCATGGTGGAGCTAGCGCACGGATTGGACGACAAGGCGCAGAAGACGGGGCTTTCGCCGCTGGACTGCTTGCGGTGGGACTGGGATTCCTGAAGGATTCGCAATCGTTGGCGACGCTGGGAGGATTGATTGGAGTGTCGCTGCTGTTCACGACTATCCTGCTTCTGATGTTTGCATCGGGCTTGTGCCTGTGGGTGATGTGGGTGCGGCGAAATCCTGCGCCACTGGAGCTGTCGAGCTTGGAGAAAATGACGTCGGACTTGCTATCGCTTCCAGCGGGTACGTTGGATCAATCGGTGCAGAGAGGGTACGTCAACGAGCAAGTGATCGTGTGGGAGCAGAAAGCGGAACGGCAGAAATCGGTGAATCAGTCGAAGGCAATCCGGTTGCGGTGGGCACAAGCGTGTCTTGGGACCGCGGTGGTCTCGATCGCCCTGTTCTTGATTTTGAAACTTGGAGTCATACTTTGCACGGGCACGGCTTAGTTCGCAGAGGAGATGAAGCCATGAAGTGTGTTCACAGTGAAAATGGACAGCGTTGTGACAAGGAAATACCAGAAGGCCGGATCTATTGCCCGAAGCACGAACCGAAAGAAGGCGGAGGCGGGTCATCGTCGAGCAGTTCCGGTGGAAGTAGGGGAGGCGGCGACATTCTGTTCAACATTACTTCCCCGGGTGGCGGGTCGAAGACAAACTTCTAGCGGCGCGTGGGGAAGCAGAGGCCACGCGCCGTGATCAAAACGCGTCAATTCCTGTCACGCTCTGGCCGATGATCAGCGAGTGCACGTCGTGGGTGCCTTCGTAGGTCTTGACTGACTCCAGGTTCATCATGTGGCGCATGATGGGGTAGTCGTCGGCGACGCCGTTGGCGCCGAGGATGTCGCGCGACAGGCGGGCGCACTCGAGGGCCATCCAGACGTTGTTGCGCTTGGCCATGGAGATATGCTGGTGCTCGACTTTGCCAGCATCTTTCAGGCGGCCGACCTGCAGCACGAGCAGTTGCGCCTTGGTGATTTCGCTGATCATCCAGGTGAGTTTGTCCTGCACGAGCTGGTGCGAGGCGATGGGTTGGTCGCGCCACTGCTTGCGCATCAGGGAATATTGCAGCGCAGTGTCGTAGCACGACATGGCCGCGCCGACCGCTCCCCAGGCGATGCCGTAGCGCGCCTGGTTCAGGCACATCAGTGGAGACTTCAGGCCACCAGTCTTTGGCAGAAGATTCGATTCGGGGATGTGCACGTCCTGCAGCGACAGGCCCGACGTGACTGATGCGCGCAACGACCACTTGCCGTGAATGTCGTCGGCCTTGAAGCCGGGCCGGTTGGTTTCGACCAGGAAGCCGCGAATCTTGTCATCTTCGTTTTCCACCTTGGCCCAGATGATGGCAACGTCCGCGATGGTGCCGGAAGTGATCCACATCTTCTCGCCGTTCAGGATGTACTCTTTGCCGACCTTGCGGGCGCGGGTGCGCATGCCGCCGGGGTTCGAGCCGAAGTCGGGCTCAGTCAGGCCGAAACAGCCTAGCTTTTCGCCCTTCTGCATGGGCGGCAGCCAGGTTTGTTTCTGCTCGTCGCTGCCGAACTCCCAGATGGGATACATGACGAGCCCCGATTGCACGCTCACGAAGCTGCGCACGCCGCTGTCACCGCGCTCGAGTTCCTGCGTCATCAGGCCATATTCGACATTGCCCATCCCAGCGCAGCCATAGCCTTTAAGCGACGCGCCGAAGAACCCGAGATCGGCCATGGGCTTGACCAGTTCGCGCGGGAAGCGCCCAGCGCGGTTGCATTCTTCGATTATGGGGATGAGATTGTCTTCGATGAACTGTCGCGTGGTGTCGCGGACGAGACGTTCTTCGTCGGTGAGCAGGGAATCGTACTGGATGAAATCGACACCGCGAAATTTGATGGCAGGCATGGTGAATCTCCGTAACGATGTGATGGAACCCAGGTCGAACAACGCAGCAAACGCGGTTTGCCGCCCGCAGGATCGGGCGCGTGCCGGAGGGCAAACATATGACGGTAGCAGGGGCGAGGGAGCGGGGTCAACGGAGACAGCAGTAAAAACCCGCTTAACAGGGACGGACCGCGCCGCCTTCATGTAAAATCAGAGACGGAAGAGAATCAAGTCGCAGCTGCAAGTTTCTTCCCGCGTGGATCCCGGCTTCCCGAAGCATCCCATCCACTGTCATCCGCGGTAATCTGTGCGGGTCGCGCTGCGCAAACATTGACGATATCAGGAGAGCAACCATGGCAGTAGGACCAAAGATTGCAAAGACGGCTGACCGCAAGAAGGTCATGGACACGACCAAGAGCACGGATTGTCCCAAGTGCGGCAAGACGACGCGGATTGTGAAGCGGGTGAAGGACCGCGAACGCGGTGTCCCGGGCGGGATTTACATTTCATGCTCGGCGTGTGAGTTTTTCGAAAAGCTGTAGGCTCTGGCTTCGAGTCGCTGTCAGTCTGTTCTTG
>Ga0210408_10002157_pt1 | contig 19519 bp, 16 predicted proteins | sample IncBWH4MmetaG_FD_155471 | JGI IMG/M metagenome (GOLD analysis project Ga0210408, IMG submission 155471) | Forest soil microbial communities from Barre Woods Harvard Forest LTER site, Petersham, Massachusetts, United States - Inc-BW-H-4-M | ecosystem: Environmental > Terrestrial > Soil >...
TTGGGCATCCGTGACCGTCTCCCCCGGCCGCGGCAGCCGCGCGCAGCGGGCTACGAGATCCACATTGGCGGAGCCCACCACCGTGACCCGAGGCGGGGACCGCTCCCCGAGCGATCGGGACGCCCGCCGATCTCCGAGTGGCCGGGACGCGGAGCTCACTGGCGGCGCAGCCTACAGGCCACCCGGCGTGCCGCGCAAGCTCCTCCCTCGAGCCGGGGATTCTGAACTTCAGAACGGGGATCGGATGTGCGAACCATCGCCAGATCGTCTACTCCGCGTCGTGCGGCGTCGAGAGCGATCGTGGGGGTTGGAGCGATCGGTCGGATTCCCAGTGCCCTCACGGCATCCACCGCGGCTCTCAGAGCCCTGCGCCCGCATCGTGACCGTGCAACCCACCCCCCGCATCCTCGAGCAGGCTGCTCCCGCAATGCAGGCCAACCGCGAGGAGCAAGTCTCGAGAAAGGTATTCCGAGATCGAGAACCGGGTGAGGATGCCAAGCACTCCGTCTCGTCGGTCGTTCGTTCTTGGCTCACAGAGCCAATCTGGCTCGAAACGGAGAGGGCGGGATTCGAACCCGCGATGGAGTGTAATCCCCATACTCGCTTAGCAGGCGAGTGCCTTCAGCCACTCGGCCACCTCTCCAGGAGGTCGGGAGGTCAGTGTAAAGCCTCAGCATCGCCCTGCGCGAGACCCGAGGGCGGGGCCGCAACTCCAGGCGGTCTACGAAGAACAGGCCAACGCCAGGGGACGAACCTGCGTAGCATCTGGCGAAGCCTCTTGGAGGGCATCCCGGAAGGGTGGCAGAGCGGTTGAATGCGGCGGTCTTGAAAACCGTTGACGGCGGCAACGTCGTCCGGGGGTTCGAATCCCCCCCCTTCCGCCTCGTGTTGATCGCTGATCTGCTTTGTCTGCCAGGGTTTGCGGACAATCGGAGCACACTCGAATCAACAACACCAACGTCTTGGTTCGAGTAGCCAGGTTGCAGTGCGCCGTGGGGTACACGTCGGAGCTTTACGGGGCTGAAACTGCGCTGACTTGGAGAACTTCAGCTGGTGGGGAGACGAACGGCAAAACTGGCTCCGTCGCTCGACACTCTCGCTTCGACCTCGCCACCGGCGGCGCGTGCGAGACGACGAGCGAGCGGTAGACCGAGTCCCGCCCCGACATGAGTTTCGGTGTGCGGTTTGGCGTTGCGGAAGCCCGCGTCGAAGATCCGTTCCCGGTCGCGAGGGTCGACGCCGGGGCCATCGTCGCGGATCTCGAACACCACCTCGCCGTCGGCTGCTCGTATGTCGAGCACGATCTGCTCTCGGGCGAAGCGGGCGGCGTTCTCGAGCAGCGGCGAGAGAATACGCTCCACGACATCGGCCTCGACGGCCACCCTCAGCGGCTGCGTGCACACGAGCTCGATCGACTTGCCCTGTGCCACCAGGGTCTCGTGCAGGGGCGCGGCTGCTCGCTGCGCAGACGCTCGTGCGTCGCTGGCTTCCGTCCCACCGGACACCGCGGCGCGTGCGGAGGCGAGCAGCGTCTCGAGCACACGCTGTAGATCCTGCGCGTAGCTCCTGATCAGCTTTAGGGAGGCGCGGTACTCTCGCGATGGGCGATCGCGACTCGTTGCGAGCTCTGACTCGGCGAGGACCTTGGCCAGCGGCGTGCGCAACTCGTGAGAGACCTCGGCCGTCAGGCGCTGCTCGCGTCTCAGGCTCTGGGCCAGGCGAGTGAGAAGACCATCGAACACCGAGGCCAGCGCGCTCAGCTCGTCGTGGGGCTCGCCCGCGAAGAAAAACCGGCGCGAGAGATAGTCGTGCTCTCCCCAATCGGCTGCTTGAGCGGTCATCTGGGCGACCGGACGCAGAGCGCGGCTGATGAGCCAGCGCGAGAGCACTGCGATCGCGGCGAGCGTGAGCAGGCCGAGGATGAGGGAGCCCAGCCGCGCGGAGGACGCGGTGCTCTCGTAGGGTGCCACAGAGGCGCCGACGACCACCGTCCCCAACCGCCGCGCGGCTTGGCGCACCGGGACCGCATGCAGGCGGGTATCGGTCATGTCCACAGTCGTGAAACCCGATCCCATCCGTGCGATCCCGCGAGCCGCCTGCTGGTTGCGTGGGTCGACGCCGGCCGGCTGCTCCAGCGCGCGCTCCCCGGCGAATATCCACGTCTGCGCGTCGATTGCGGCCTGGTCGGGGGCCTCGATCACCGACAGGCGTCCGTCCACCGTGCCGAGTCCGCGCAGAACCGTGGCCGCCCGCTCGTGCAGGAGATTGTCAGCGTCCGTGCGCAGGCGCGCATCGAGCACCAGGTTGAACGCGGTGATGAGCGTGGCGAGTGTGATCGCCGAGCCTGCGACGGCGCTCGCGGTGAGCCTCGTGCGGAGGGTGATGCGGCGGAACCTCATTGCAGGCGGTAGCCGACGCCGTGCACCGTCGTGATCGCCGGGGCGCCGGGGAGCGTTCGGAGCTTGCGACGCAAGCGCGCGAGGTAGACGTCGATCGTGTTGTCGTGCACGACCGCACCGTCGGGCCAGGCCGCGCGCATCAGGTCACGGCGGCCGATCGCCCGCTCGGGTTGCGCGGCCAGCGCGCCGAGCAGCCGGAACTCGGTGGGGGTGAGCCGGACGCTGCGCTCCCCGCACGAGACCTCATGGTTCGTCGGATCGAGGCTCAGACCGGCGGCGCTCACCTTGCCGTCCACACCTGCCCGGTTGAGGACGGCGCGCAGGCGCGCCGTGAGCTCCGCCAGCGAGAAGGGCTTCGTGAGGTAGTCGTCACCCCCCGCCCCGAAGCCGGCCAGGCGATCGGTCAGTGCATCGCGCGCGGTGAGGAACAGCACCGGGGACTGGATCCCCTGTGCCCGCAGCGCCTGACAGAGATCGCGCCCGTCGGCGTCGGGCAAGCCCACGTCGATGATCACCGCAGCCGGCGCCTGCGCGGAGATCCGCTCCATCGCCTCGGCTCCAGTCCCTGCGCCACTGACCGCGAAGCCCTCCTCCTCGAGGCCGCGCCCGACGAGCGCGCGCAGCTCCGGGTCGTCCTCCACCAACAGGATCAGCGCACCGGGCATTGGGCAAGTATCGCCGAGCGCGCGTCCGGGAGGGTGAGCTCGTCACCTGGGTTGCGGGCTACTGCTCGCGCAGGATCTCACCGAGTCGCAGGCGCCGTATCCCGCGAGTGGCGAGGGCCGTTGCGAGCAGTGTGGCGAGGATCGCCGCGCCCGCCAATCCGGCGAGGAATGACCACGGGACTGCCAGGGCATCGGGCGGCGGGTCGAAGACGTGCTGGAGGATCGCGACGAGCATCTCCGACAGCAGCCAGCCGAGGCCGATGGCCAGCGCGAGTCCCACGCTCAGCACGATCGCGGCCTCGGTCCACAGGAACGCCGAGATCCGCGACAGGGGGGCGCCGATGGCGGCCATCGTGGCGAACTCCTGGCGGCGCTCGGAGATCCCCAGAGCGACGAACAGGGCCATGGCCGCGGCCGCCAGGACGATCGCAAAGGCCTGCTCGATGTGGCTTATGCCGGTCAGATCGACCGTCGTGATCGAGCTGCTCGTGCGAGCGCCCTGGTCGGTGATGTTGTCCACCCTGGTGCCCAGCGAGCTGGTCGCGGCCGCCACGCGACGAGCCACGTCGGGGGGGTAGCCGTTGACCTTGGCGAACACGACGTTGGGTCCGCCCGTGTGGGTCACCGACTCCAGGTAGCTCAGGTTGGCGACCATGAAAGAGTCCTTGGGGGCAGAGGGAAACTCCTGGACGATCCCGGCCACGTGGAACGGGACGACGTGGAACTGTCCCGTTCGCTGGTCGAGTACCCGCAGCCGCAGGAGGTCCCCGTTCCTAAGCGAGAAGTCGGTGATCGTCTCTTTGCTGACCACGATCCCGTCACGAGTCGAGCGCAGCCGGACGAGCACCTGCTGGGCGGTCGAGCCGATGAAGTAGGAGTCGCGCAGCGAGGTGGCCTTCCCGAAGGAGGATGCGTCGATCCCATAGGTGTCCTGGAGGTCCGGTCCGACGTAGGCGTATGAATGCTCGACACCAGTCGTGGCCGCGACGCCGGGGACGGCGGCGATCCGCCGGGCGAGGTTGCGCTGCGAAGCGACGCCGGGCGCTGCCGTGGCGGTCACATCCGCGCCGAGCGTGAGCTGCGCGTCGACCTTGACCTGCTGGTTGTAGGTGGCCGAGAAGATCCCCAGGTTCACACCGAAGGCCAGCAGCAGCCCGACGACGAGGAGCCCGCGGTTGATCGCCGCGCCACGGCGTCCCGCGCTGATCAGCAGGAAGAGGCGCGGGCGCGAGGCAATGGCGCGGCCTCGAACAACTCGGGCTATGACCCAAGAGAGGGCGCGTCCCCGCAGGCGGACGAGCAGCAGCGTGGCTCCAACCCACAGTAGGGCCGGAGCGAAGAACATGTACACCGACAGGGACAGGGTGGGGTTGGAGTCGGGGTTGACGACCGCCGAGAAGCCCGTGCTGGCAGTCAGCCAGTAGATCAGCCCACTGATCGCCAGACAGGCGATATCGAGGTACAGGCGCTGCCAGAGCGGCTTGCCCTCGCGGCGCGTCCCCCGCTGGCCCGTGGCGACGCTCATCCGCAGCGAGGACAGGCTCGCGCCGACGCGTGCCGCGCCGGCCCCGGCGCTAGCCAACAGCACGCAGATCGCGCCGATCGACAGCACTCGCCCAGTACTCGCGTGTGCCCCACCCGCCACGAGCGTCGAGACCGCGCCGAACCCCGCGGCGGTGCCGAGCAGTCCGGCCACGAGCCCGAGGATCAGACTCTCGATGCCGGCCAACACCAGCAGGTCCCGGCGCCGCGCGCCGCGTGCGCGCAGGAGGGCGAGGTCGCGGCGATCGCGCTCGACGGTACCCAGGGCGGCCAAGTAGGCGAGCCCGAGTGCGATCAGAGCGCCGGGTACCGCGAGCATGATGTAGAGCGTCTCCGCGTAGAGCGCGTCCGTGGCGGCCGTGTTCAGCGATTCCGAGAGGTTGTCGACAAACTGGACCCGCCCGGGCAGCGTGCGCTCGATCCGGTTGCGCGTCTGCGTCGCGCGTTCGAGTGCCGCGCTTGGACTGCCTGTGCTCAGGGCCGCGGGGTCGAGCTGCGTCTGCACCTGCCACTGGACCCCGGTCTGCGCTCCCGGCTGGGCGTTGGCGGCGGTACCGGCTGCGCTGATCGTGGGGATCGCGCGCGCCAACGTGGAGGCGAAGGTGTGAAGCGGCATGATCGCCACGTTGGCCGGCGGCTGGGCGGGAGCCGGGCCGAGCTGAGGGTTCAGGGGCTGGAAGAGCTTGTCCGACGCGGTGACCAGCGCGACACCGGACACCGGATAGGTCTGCGATGCTCGGAGCCCGGGAGCATTGAGTGTCACCCGATCGCCGATGTGGGCCTGGAGCGTGGCCGCCATCTGCTGGTCGAGCACTACCGCTCCAGGACGCAACGCGCCCTGCAGGAAGCGGAAGGTATGGATGTGGGCGCCATAGTCGAGCGGCACCGCAAGCACGGCCCCGGCCCCCGAGCTGGTGAGGCCGTTCGGGCCGCGATGTTCCGAGCCGGTCAATGGCGCGGTCGCTGCCGGCGAGGCCTGCAGCACACCGCTCTGTCGGGCAACTTCGCCAGCCACCGCGCGCGCCTGGTCATACGAGGAGACGGGGCCCTGAAGATCGAGCGGCACGCTGCGAACGGCACTGCCGGCGACCGTGCGCAGGGAGTTGCCGACGAACAGCAGCATCCCTCCGAGCAGGGCCACCGAGGCGGCCAGCACCAGGACGCGGATCGACGAGCGCCCCGGCGCGCGCAGGAGCCAGGAGACGGCGAGGCGCACAGCGCTCGTCATTGGCTCGTGACTCCCACCACGCGACCGTCGGTCAACTCGACGACACGGCCGGCGCGAGCGGCGACGCCCGCGTCGTGGGTGGCTGTCACCAAGGCGAAGGAGAACTCCCGCTGGAGCGCCTCGATCAGGTCGAGGACGCGCTCGGCCGTATCGGAGTCCAGATGGCCGGTGGGCTCGTCGCACAACAGCAGCTCAGGGCTCTGCGCCAGCGCGCGGGCGATGGCTACGCGCTGAGCCTCGCCGCCCGAGAGCTCACCGGGCAGCGCGTCCAGCTTGGAGGAGAGGCCGACCAGCTCGAGCAGGTCCTCCGGCGAGTAGCCGGAGGACCTGCTCGTCTGTGCATTCGCCGACCCGTCCGCATTTGCGGACCCGTCCTTTGCCCATCCGTCCTTTGCCGACTCGTCCGATTGTGCGTCCGCCGACTCGGCGCTGACCTCATGGGCGAAGGCCACGTTCTCAAACGCCGTGAAATGGCTCAGCAGGTTGGAGCCCTGGAAGATATAGGCGATACCTCCCGCGCGGGCACGGCCGCGGGCGGCGTCGTCCAGGGAGGAGAGCTCTCGCGCCTTCCACATCACGCGGCCCTCGCTCGGCACGAGCAAACCGCCGAGGACGTGCAGCAGCGTGGTCTTGCCCGAGCCCGACCGACCCCATAGGGCCAACCGCTCTCCGGGGTGAACGGTCACATCGACATCCGCAAGCGCGGTGACGCGCGCGTCACCGCGACCGTAGGCGACGCTGACCCCTTTACAGGCGATCAGCGAGGTCGGAGCCCTAACCACGCTCGCGGGGCCGCTACTCACGCCAGCACCTTCCCGTCGTGCATCTCGATCACGCGCTCGGCGCGAGCGGCCACGCGCTCGGAGTGGGTGACGACGACGACGGTGCTGTCGTAGTCCCGGCAGAGCTTCTCCAACGCCTCGAGCACGATCTCCTCGTTGTGCCGGTCGAGCTCGCCGGTCGGCTCGTCGGCAAGCACGAGGCGCGCGCGCCGTGCCGCAGCCGCGGCGATGGCCACGCGCTGCTGCTCGCCACCCGACAGCGCCCCCGCCCGGTGGGATCCGCGCTCGCCGAGTCCGAAGGCCGCGAGGCTCTGCGCGGCAGCAGCCTCTGCATCGCGGTGACCGGCAAGCCGCAGCGAGATCGCCACGTTCTCCAGGGCGGACAGCGCACGCCAGAGGTTCTCGCTCTGAAAGACGATTGCGAGATCCCGCGCCCTGAAGGCGGCGAGCTCGGCCTCGTCCAGGCGTCCGAGCGAGCGGCCCCATACGCGAAGCTCGCCCGCTGAGGGCTCATCCAAGCCCGCGGCCAGAGCGAGCAAGGTGCTCTTGCCGCAGCCCGAGGGCCCCAGGATCGCGACCAGCTCGCCCGGCTCGATCTTCAGGTCAAGGCCCCGCAAAGCCACGGTCTCCACCGGTCCCGAACGGTAGATCTTGAAGACATCGTGGCACTCCAGGGCGCCCCAGTGGAGGAGCTCCGCGCCCTCGGCGGGCTCTACGTAGAGGCTCTTTACAGCCACTTGAAACTTTCGATCATCCGCTTGTAGGCGTCAACGTTGTCGACCCCTACCGGAGTGCCAAGATCGACGACGGCCAGGCGGCCGCCATGCGCCAACACATAGCGATCGACGGTGAGCGTGACCTGCTTGCCCGTCACGGGATTCGGCGCGCTCTGGGTGGTGTAGGTAGCCTTCACAGCAGGCCCACTCTTCAGCGATATCGCCTGAGGTGTGCCGGCCGTCAGAGTCGGGGTCGAGCCCTTGAGCGCCACCAGCTCAGACCGAACGCTCGCGGTTGTGGGAGCCGGGCCGCGCGACAGGGAGATCCGCACCAGGTTGTTCTTGTCGGTGATTGATACGCGGGACGCGGCTTCCTGCACCGTCCAGCCCTCCGGGTAGAGCATCGAGACGCGCAGGGTCGGCACCCTCAACGTCAAGAAGTTCTGGGTGTCGGGGATGTCGCCGGTCGCGGCCGACTTCGCGTCAGCGGCCAGCGCAGCGCCACCTTCCTGGGCGCCGGCTCCCCCGGCGGATGCGGACGAGGTCGAGTGGGACGGTCCATAGGAGCTGCTGCCGCAGCCAGACCCCAGTAGAAGACCAACGATCAGCAGCAGCGGCGACGTTTTCTTGAGCATGGGTCGACATTGGCACAGGCGACCTGAACATCTCCTGAACGCTCGGTGCGCGAAGCACTTCCGCGACCCTGGGGAACTCGAACCGCGTTTCCCCGCAAAGCCATGTACTACACGAAGCTCTCGTTCGGACTTTGCCGGACTTTTGGCTCTAACAAGCCATATTCCTGAAACGATGCGGATGAGAGGACTCGAACCTCCACGGAGTTACCTCCACACGGACCTGAACCGTGCGCGTCTACCAATTCCGCCACATCCGCGCGGTGGTAGGCGAAGATATCGCAACCCACCGCTCTCCAGACCCGTCCCCTGGGGCACCCGAGGGGAGCTTGGCGCCTCGCCCGTGTAGGCGACTGCGTGGGAGCGTGGTTTGCTAGCCTCGAACCTCGCGTACGAGCCGCCATCGTCTAGGGGACTAGGACGCCGCCCTCTCACGGCGGTAACACGGGTTCGAATCCCGTTGGCGGTACTCAAGGCCCCGGTGGTCGGACCCCCGGGTTCGGCTCCTGAGGCGATGGTGTAACAAGGCCCGGTGGTCGAACCTCGAGGGTTCGGCTTCTGGGGTGATCGGGCCCAGGATTCGGCTTGTGGGGCGGAAGGACCACCGCGGGTGGGTGGCCGATCCGCGCGGTTCGGCTGAGCCGTCGCTGGTATAGCTTACGGAAGCCGCATCGCCATCAGAGCACCATCCGCGCTGCCAAAGGAGGCCTCCATGTCCCGCTTCGTCACCGTAAATCTGCTCGAGATCGAGGATTCCGTGGGCGATCGGGCCCCTGGGATCGAGGGTCGGTTCGCGCGTAAGCACTTGGACTCGCGCGACCTTGGGATCAGCCTCTTCCGCTATGCCGCGAACCTGCGCAGCCCTGTGGCGCACAGCCATAGGGAGCAGGAGGAGGCGTACGTCGTGGTCGCCGGATCCGGCCGGGTGCTGCTCGGGGATGATGTCCGGGAGCTCCGCCAGTGGGATGTGGTGCGGGTGGCGCCCGAGGTCGTGCGGGCCTTTGAGGCGGGCCCCGATGGACTGGACATCATCGCCGTGGGGGGACCCAGGCCCGAGGATGGCGACGGCGTCATGGGCGCCGCCGCCTGGCCCGACGCGCAGTAGCCTCCTCGCGCGCCGCAGTAGCCTCCTCGCGCGCCGCAGGTAGTCCCCCGCAAGCGAGCCGACCGTGTGGCGGAGAGACGGGCAACACGTGGCCGATACCGGGGAGCGTCACGCGTTGCGCAGGCGCCGGGGAGTGCCATCGGACTGGGACCCGGGACGCTAGCCCCGCATCGCGATGCGGGGCCGGGGACGCTAGGCCCGCGTCGCGATGCGGCCCGGGACGCTAGGCCCGCGCGGAGACGGGGGCGAGCGCGTAGGCGGCCTTGCCCTCGCGCCTGACTCTCGTGACCGCCCCGCGGGCCAGCAGGCGGCTGAGGTTGGTGCGGACCCCCGCGGCGCTCAGGGCGGTGACCATCGCCAGCTCGCCGGGCGTGTGTGAGCCGTGCTCGAGGGCCGCGAGGATCGCCTCCTGCTCGGCCTCCCGCGGAGCGGTTTTGCGCCCGCGGGGCCGTGCCGCGGCGGTGGACCTCATGGTCGGTGGCTCGATCGCGTCGGTGGGGCTCGCGTTGCGCTCGGTCGCGTCCGCCGCGGAGCGGTTTCGCTTGATCGCCGCGTCCTGCGTGGCGTTCCGCCCAATCGAGGAGGGGGCCCGCTCGACTGCACCTCGCCGCGGGGCAACCTGGCGGATGGCCTCGGCGAGGGAGGCCGCTTGTTCGATCGCGTCGCGTGGGGAGGCGGCAAGCGCGATCGCCCCCGCGGCTGAGCCGCGCGGAGCACGTCCCCGGCGGATCCCCGGTGTGGATGTAGTACGCACGCTCGCCGGACCAACGGCGGAGGCGGCCTGCACACCGAAGACCGTGGGCGTCTCCCCCAGTCCGTCCGCCGTGCCGCCCACCTCATCCGCGGATCTACGTCCATCCGCGGATCTGCGTCGTCCGCGGCCGCCCACGGACGTGCGGGGGGCCCGTGGCGTACCCGTGGCATCGGGTTCCCCCGGGGCTGTATCAGCGCCCGGGACTGTCCGCGCGCGCGCGGCCCTCTTCGCGTTGGCCGCCCCCTCGGCTGCCGCCCCCTCGGCTGCCGCCGCTTCGGCTTCCACCGCGGCGAGCGTGTCGGCGGCGGTGAGCAGGCGGTGGTACTCGTCAAGGAGCGGGCGGAGGGTTGCCATGCGCTCTTCCAGTTCACCGCGGATCGTGCTCAACAGGTCGGGGGCCAAGGCGGTCCTTTCGGGTTTGGTGGGTTCCCTAAAAGTAGCTGGGCGTTCTCGTATTGGCCACTCCCCGAGCGTACTTGCACTCGTCGGCCGAGGTACCCCACGCGCTCGGTAGCCTACACGCGCTCCGCCCCGCGCCGGACACGCGGCCGCGTGGATGGGTCCGTTTCTCACATCCCCGCCAGCGTGCCCGCCGCGTTCGCCGGTGGCGCCGCGGAGGGCTGGCGCACCTGGCGCTCCCCCACGGGGTCGGGGAGCTCGATCAGGGCACACCCCGGGCAGGCCTCGCGGATGCGGCTGGCTACCTCGGGGCTCTCGGTGAAGACGATCGCCTGCCGGTGCCCCGCCACCTCCGCGAGGAGCTCGGCGCCGAGCCGCAGGCGCTCGGGGTCGAAGTGGGCGAAGGGGTCGTCGAGCAGCAGCGGGGCGCGGCCCGCGGTGGGGTCGAGCAGGCGGGCGATCTCCAGGCGCTGTACCAGGGCCACCTGGTCGCGGGTGCCGCGGGAGAGTTGCTCCACGCTGACGAACCCCCCGGACTCGGGGGCGTGGAGCCTGATCGCCAAGTCCTCGTCCACCGCGGCCTCGCAGTAGCGCCCCCGGGTGATGCGCGGCAGGGCGCGGCGCAGGGCCTCGTTGAGGTGGGGGGCCACCCGGCGGTGGGTATCCCGGGCGGCCTCCCCGAGGGCGTCGCGGGCGATGCGGATCGCGTCCCGCGTGAGCTCCAGGCGCTCGCGGCGGGCGCGGGTCTCGGCGAGCTGCACCTCCAGGTCAGCGGGGTCGGCGAGATTCGCTTCGCGTTCGGCGAGATTCGTCTCACGCTCCTGGAGCACCGCCCGCAGCTCGGCGATCTCGATGTCGAGCTCCCGCTGCGCGCCCAGCCGCTCGGCGAGGCGCTTCGCCTGGAGGGCCCGCAGGCGGTCGTCCTCCTCGACGCGCATCTGGTCGAGCTCTGCGAAGGAGCGCCCCCCGAAGCTTGCGAGCGGGTCGGGGCGCTCCTCGCCGGACGGCCGGGGGCGGGCCGCCCATACGCACCCGGCAGCGCCCACCAGCAGCATGGCGAGCGCGGGGTGCACGAGCGCCGCTCCGAGCGCGGCGAGCGCCGCCAGTGCCAGGGCGCCAGCCAGCAGGGCGCTGTTCCAGCGCGGTTGAGCTTCGGGGAGCGCGAGTTGGGAGAGCAGCTCGTCCCGCTGCTCGCGAAAGCGGGCCACCGTGGGGTCGCCCCCCAGTCGCACGGGGTCGCCCTCTGGATCGCTCTCTGGCCCTGCTGGGTCGCCCTCTGGCCCGGTTGGGTCGCCCCCCAGTCGCACGGGGTCGCCCTCTGGATCGCTCTCTGGCCCTGCTGGGTCGCCCTCTGGCCCGGTTATGCCGCCTTCCAGTCGCGCGGGGTCGGCCTCTGGCCCTGTGGGGTCGCTTCCCGGGGTCGCAGCCAGCGGAGGCCCGGCGCTGGACTCCTGCGCCCGTTGGCGCTCACGCGCGAGCTCCGCCGTGCGCTCGCGGGAGCGATCGAGGCTGGCGGCAATGTGGTCGAGCTCCTCCCGCTGGGCCCGAGCGGCGGCGAGCGCCTGCTCGAGCTCGGACTCGCGGGCGATCAGCCGCTGGAGCTCCCCGCTGGGCAGTTCCCGGTAGTGGCCGCCGTGCACGCCGATGCCAGAGAGCAGCCCCCGCAGGCGCTCGTCGGCGCCCTGCACCCCGATCTTCTCCGGGGCGGGAGCGGACTCCACGGCGCGTTGCAGAGAGGCGCGCAGCTCGTCGCTGGGGCGCACCCCCCCGAGGGCGTTCTGGTGCAGGCAGCAGACCTGGAGGAACTCCTCCCGGGTCATCCCCACCAGCCGCTGGCCGAGCTCGTAGTCGCCGCTCTGCTTGGGCTTTTCCCGTTGCAGGGACTCGCCCGTGAGGGCGTCCTGGAGCTCCACCAAGTCGCGGGCGAAGTCCCAGATCACGAGCACCACGTGGCCCTCGCGGTCGCGGGCGTGGAGGGTCACGCCGAAGGGTCCCCCACCCCAGGGGGCGCGCTCGTCTCGCTGCGAGTCCCCCCCGTGGCGACGGCGCTCGGGGGGGGAGAACCCGAAGAGGGAGCGCACGAGGGCGTCGTGGAGGGTGGACTTGCCGGACTCGTTGGGACCGGTCACGAGAGTCAGCCCGGGGGCGAGCTCGTAGCTGCCCCTCAGGCGGCGGTAGCCGCGGATGTCGAGACGTTCAAGACGCATGCGCAAGCTCCGCGCTCCGCGGCGGTGTGGAGGGCGATGCGAGGGGTGGGAGGGATGGGCGCTCAGGGCACATGCGCAAGCTCATCTCCATACATCGCGCGCAGCCCGAGGTCGAGGGCGAGCTCCAGGCGCGCGCGCTCCCAGGCCTCGCTGGGATCGTGGCTGTCGCAGCTCTCGATGCGCTCGCGCAGCTCGCACACGAACGCCCCGAGCGCCGTGGGCTGGGCGGCGAGCGCGTCGAGATCGAATGCGGGCTGGGTCTCGTCGCGCAGATCGATCATCGCCAGCTCGCCGGCTCCCTCTCGGATGCCGGTGGCGCGCAGGTGCTCGAGGTCCACGCGGCAGTCGGGGGCGATGCGCCCGCGCAACGCTGCCCGCAGGCAGAGCGTCGCGCCGCTGCTTTCAGCGCCCGGCGGCAGGGTGGTTCGCGCACCGTCCGGCGGTGGGCTGACCTGGGCGCCCTCCGGTCGCGGGCCGGCCTGCGCACTCTCCGGTCGCGGGCCGGTCTGGGCACCATCCGGTGCTGCGGCTGCGCGCCCGAGAGCGCGCGCAAGGGCGCCGTGCAGGGCCCCCTCCAGGTCGGCGCTCGAGGCGGCACCGTGGCAGTCCACGACGACCTCGGAGTAGCGACGGCGGTTGACGTCCACGAGCTCCACCCGTGGGGGCCCCGCGGGGGGGAGCTCCACGATCGCGACCGCGTGCCGGCCCGTCTCATCCCAGGCGAGGGGCTCGGGGGAGCCGGGGTAGACGACCACCTCGTCGCGGACCCCCCCCGCATGGATGTGCCCGGCGAGGCAGAGGAGGAACCCCGCGGCGCGGACAGCGCGAGCGGTGAAGGGGCAGTGGGCGCCGGGCTGAAAGGCGGCGGGCCCGGCCGTGCCGTGCAGCAGCAGCACGTGGGCGCGCCCGTCGAGGGGCGCGGCGAAGTCCTCGAGGGCGCGGGCGCCGAGGGGGGCGGCGCCCCAGGACATGCCCCATACGCAGAGCTCCCCGAGGTCGTGGGGCTGGAGGCCGGTGTCGGGGGGCAGGAGGTGGACGTTCTCCGGCCACGACACCCGCCGGTAGGGCCCGCCCGGGCGCAGGGGGTCGTGGTTGCCGGCGACGAGCACCACCGGCAGGCGGAGCTCCCCGAGGCGGTGGGCGACCCAGTGGAGGGTGTCGGGGGTGACATGCTCGTCCTCCCACAGATCCCCCCCGATGGTGACCGCGTCCACGCAGCGCTCCACCGCGAGGGCGAGGCAGCGCTCCAGGGCCTCGCGCAGCTCGCGCCGGCGGGCGCGGGCCTCATCCAGGGGCAGCCCGACGAAGGGGCGGTCGAGGTGGAGATCCGCGAGGTGGAGGAGCCTGATGGGGGTGTCCGTGGCCAAGCAGCCAAAGATACGGTTCCATCCGGTCGAACCGGGCGCAACCAGCAAGGGCCCGCGGCGGTCCACCGGACCTCACAGCCCGACCCCACGGACCCCAGCGCGACCCGCGGCGGTCCACCGGACCTCACAGCCCAACCCCACGGACCCTCAGCGCCACCCACGGCGGTCCACCGGACCTCACAGCCCAACCCCACGGACCCTCAGCGCCACCCACGGCGGTCCACCGGACCTCACAGCCCAACCCCACGGACCCTCGGCTCGACCCCCCCGCCGTCCCCGTGGGGCTACCCCTCGGGCTCCTCCTCCAGGGGGGACACGGCGAATACGATGTGGCGGCGGGCGACCACGAGGAAAGGGTGGCTCTCGATGGGCCCGCCGGAGAGGGGCTCGAGGGAGACGTCGGTGAGGGTCAGGAAGTCGCGCTCGGAGGCGTTGAGGAGATCGGAGACGCGGCTGCGGTAGCCGTCGCGCGCGAGGGTGATGAGACCTTCGATGCGGTGCCGGGGGGTCTCCAGCCGAATGCGCTCCTGGCGGTGCTCCATGCTAGAGGGCCTCCTCGGGGACGCCCCGGCGGGAGGGGGCTTGGGAGCGGATCACCCGATCCGCTCGGGCGGCCGGGCGGGGAGCCCGGCGCGGGCAATGGGGGCGAGGGAGCCCTCGCGCTCCTCCGGGCGGTTGCGCTCGTCGCGGACGATGTAGAGGGGGCGGTGCTTGACCTCGTCGTAGATGCGCCCCACATACTCCCCGATCACCCCGAGGGCGATCAGCTGGATGCCGCCGAGCAGGAGGATAGCGATCGTCAGCGAGCCGAAGCCAGGGAGGTAGGACCCGGCGAAGTGCAGGCCGACCACCACGGGGATCGCGATGAAGGCGAGGCCCGCGGAGAGCAGCCCCACGTAGGTGGCGAGCTGGAGGGGGAGATGGGAGAAGGACGCGATCGCGTCCAGTGAGAAGCGGAGCATCTTGCGCAGCGTGTACTTCGTCTCCCCCGCGTGGCGGGCGTCGCGCTCGTAGGGGACCGCGGTCTGGGTGAAGCCAACCCACACCGTCATGCCGCGTAGAAAGCGGGAGCGCTCGGTCATCGCAAGCAGGGCGTCGAGGGCACGGCGGTCGAGCAGGCGGAAGTCGCCGGAGTTGGGCTCGAGGTCGACCTGGGCGAGCTTGTCGAAGAGCTTGTAGAACCACGAGGCCGTGGCGAGCTTGAAAGCGGTCTCGCCCACGCGCTGCTTGCGCACCGCGTAGACCACGTCGGCCCCCGCCTCCCAGCGGGCGACCATCGTGGGGATCAGCTCCGGGGGGTCCTGTAGATCGGCGTCGATCATGGCGACAACGTTCCCCACGGCGTGCTCGAGGCCCGCTGTGAGGGCGGCCTGGTGCCCAAAGTTGCGCGAGAGATGGATGACCCTGATGCGGGGGTCCTCGGCGGCCATGCGGTCGAGCAGCTCGGGAGTGGCGTCGGTGGAGCCGTCGTTGACCAGCACCAGCTCGAACGTGTAGTCGGCCACGGCGGCGCACGCGCGGCGCACGAAGCGCTCGACGAGCTCCTCCTCGTTGTACACAGGGGCGACCACGCTGAGGAGGGTGGGGGAGCGGGGCGGGGACTCGGGCATGGGACCTTGCAAAGCTGGTTAAGTTGCGGCATGCAAAGAGTAGAGGACACGGCCAAGGCTCGGCTCGGGGCGGTGGAGGATGGACCGGAGGCGGGACTTGGGAGCACCATGGCGGGGCAGTTCGTGAAGTTCGGGATCGTGGGGGTCTCGAACACCGTGTTGAGCCTGGTGGTGTACACGGTGCTGCTGAAGGGGTTCGGGATGTGGTACCTGGCGGCGTCGGCAATCGGGTTCGCAGTGGGGACCGTGAACGGCTTCCTGTGGAACCGCCGCTGGACGTTCCGGGGGCACGTGGGGGACGCGCTGACGCCGGTGCGATGGTTCGTGGTGCAGGGGTGCGGCCTGGTGGCGAACCTGGGGCTGGTGTTCGTGTTCGTGCACGACGCGGGCATGGACAAGCTGCTGGGGCAGGCGTGCGCGACGGGGATCGTGGTGGTGTTCACGTTCCTGGCGAACCGGGCGTGGACGTTCCGGATGCACCCGGCGGCGGGGTAGGAGGCCCCGCCCCCGCGCGCATGGGTTGCGGAGGCCCGCCGCGCGGACGATCCCAAATTCATACCCCCGCGGATCCGTCCTGCTATAGTTATACGTTCGGGCGAAGGGGGATTACGTCTCGACGCCCCCCGATTGACGCCCCAACGCTCCCTCGCCACCCATCGCCACCTGCCCGCGGGCCGTTGGGGGGTTACCGCAGCACGGCGAGCAGGGAGAGCCCGGCCGGGATGCCCCCGCCGTGGGCGATCATGGCGGCCTCGAGGTTGAGCGGCTGCTGCAACGCCCAGTTCAGGGGGGCGGGGGGCACCCACAGGTCGAGGCTCGATTCGGTGGCGCGGGTGTGGAGGCGGTCGAGTGCGCGCAGCACGATCGCGACGGGCAGCAGCAGGGAGTTGAAGTGGGTGGCGCGCGCGCACTCCCACCCCGCGTCGCGCGCGGCCCGCTCGAGGGTCTCGCGGTTGTAGCGGCGGTGGTGGTGGTTGATCACGTCGTGGCCACTCCACAGCCATTGGTAGGCGGGCACCGTGACCAGCAGGACCCCCCCCGGGGCGAGCACCCGGCGCAGCTCGCGCAGCGCCGCGCGGTCGTCCTGGAGATGCTCGATCACATCGAGGCACACCGCGAGGTCGAACGAGTCGGGGGCGAAGGGCATCTCCAGCACCGACCCCTCCACCACCTCCCCCACGTCGCGGCCACGGGCGAGCGCCGCGCTGGCCTCCGAGAGCTCCACCCCGGTGACCTGTCCGTGGCGGGCAAGGTCCACCATGTTGCGCCCGCTGCCACACCCCGCGTCGAGGATGCGCGCCCCCGGGGGCAGCCCGAGGCGATCGATCGTGCGCTCCAGCACCCGCCGGCGCCCGCGGTACCACCAGTGGCGGTCCTCCACCCGGTGGGTCTGCAGCTCGTACTCGCGATTCACCGAACGCATCTTTCCTAAAAGTTGCCCCCCCGCGCGGTGCGCCTGCATTTTCGCCGCCCCCCATCGAGGGTCTGGACGCGCCTTGACAAAAGATTTGGCATGCCATAAGATTTGTTTCGTGGCAGCCCAAGAACTGACGAGGTCCTCCGCGGTCGAGGACTACTGCAAGGCCATCTTCACCCTGGAATCCCGCGGGGATGAGCCAGTATCCACCAACGCCCTCGCCGAGCGGCTGGGGATCACGGCGGGCTCGGTGTCGGCGATGCTGCGCAAGCTGGAGGAGCTTGGCCTCGTCACCCACATCCCCTATCGCGGGGTGCACCTCACGGCCCATGGCCGCAGGGTGGCGCTGGAGGTGATCCGCCACCACCGCCTGCTGGAGCTGTTCCTCGCGGAGACCCTCGAGATGCCGTGGGACCGGGTGCACGAGGAGGCGGAGGTGCTCGAGCACGTGATCTCCGAGGAGCTCGAGCAGCTGATCGCCGCCAAGCTCGGGGACCCCACCCTCGACCCCCACGGCGACCCGATCCCGAGCGCCGACCTGCAATTGCGCGAGCCGGAGACCCAGAGCCTCGAGAGCCTCGAGCCCGGGGAGGGCGGGGTGTTCGTGCGGGTGTCCGACTCCGACCCCGAGATGCTCCGCTACCTCTCCGAACGGGGGATCTCCCCGGGCGACCGCTTCCAGGTGCGCGACCGCCAGCCCTTCGGGGGGCCCCTGTTCGTGAGCTTCGGCGCGCGCGAGCACACGATCGGCGGCCAGCTCGCCCGCGCGATGCGCGTCGAGACCGGGCTGGAGGCCGAGCGCGAGCGGGCCGCCTCGGATGGACCTCCCGGGTCTGAGCACTCGGCGGTGGGCTCGTGAGCGCCCAGCCCCAGGCGGCCCCCGTCCTGGAGGGGATCCTCGCCCCGAGCCCCTTGGAGCGGCTGCTCGAACGCGGGCGCCTGCGAGCCACCCTGGCGATGCTCGGCCCCGCCTTCGTCGCCGCCGTGGCCTACGTGGACCCCGGCAACTTCGCCACCAACATCCAGGGGGGCGCCCAGTTCGGCTACCTGCTGCTGTGGGTCGTGCTCGTGGCGAACCTGATGGCGATGTTGATCCAGTATCTCTCCGCCAAGCTCGGGGTGATCACCGACCACAACCTCCCCGAGCTGTTCCGCGCCACCTACCCCCGCCCTCTCGCCTGGGGCATGTGGGTCCAGGCGGAGGTCATGGCGATGGCCACCGACATCGCCGAGTTCGTCGGCGCCGCGCTGGGTCTCAACCTGCTGTTCGGCGTGCCCCTGCTCACCGCGGGCCTCATGACCGGCGTGATCGCCTTCGTGATCCTCGGCCTGCAGCGCCGCGGCTACCGCCGCTTCGAGCTCGCGATCACCGCCCTGCTCGGCGTGATCTTCCTCGGCTTCCTCTACGAGACGCTGCATATCGGCCCCTCCGCGCGGGAGTCCTTCGGCGGGCTCGTGCCGCATCTGGCGGGCTCCGGCAGCCTCTACCTCGCGGTGGGGATCATCGGCGCCACCGTGATGCCCCACGTTATCTACCTGCACTCCGCCCTCACCAACGGGCGCACCCCTGTGCGCAACGACCGCGAGCGCAGCCGCGTACTGCGCTTCGAGCGCCTCGACGTGATCGTCGCCCTCGGCCTCGCCGGACTGGTCAACATGGCGATGCTCGCCGTCGCCGCCAAGCTCCTGCACAACACCGGGCACTCCGGGGTGAGCACCATCCCCCAGGCCCACGCCGCCTTCGGCCAGCTCGTCGGGGGGGGCGCCGCGCTGGCGTTCTCCGTAGCGCTGCTCGCCTCGGGGGCCTCCTCCTCCTCGGTCGGGACCTACGCCGGGCAGGTCGTGATGAAGGGCTTCATCGGCCTCAACATCCCCCTCCTCGCGCGTCGACTCGTCACCATGGCCCCCGCGATCGCCGTGCTCGCCGTCGGCCTCGGCCCCACCCAGGTGCTCGTGTTCAGCCAGGTCGTCCTCTCCTTCGGGATCCCCTTCGCGCTGATCCCCCTCGTGCTGCTCACCTCCAACCGCGAGATCATGGGCGTGCACGTCAACCGGCGGCCCACCACGATCGCCGCGTTCGCGCTCGTCGCCCTGATCAGCGCGTTGAACGTCTTTCTGATCTACCAGCAGATCTTCTAAAAGGCACTGCGGAAGCGCCGCGACGCCGAGAGGTAGAAACACACGTGTGGGCGGAGGCGCTGGAGGGTAGAAACACGCCCGAACTCGGCCCGTGACATTCGATAGGGTCGATTACTTCCAGTCAAAGCTCCACCTACTCGGGGAAAGGAGATTGATCCCCCATGTCGCTTCCCTCCCGATTTCGCTCGTTCGGGCGCCGGCCTTCCGGCGTCCACCGTGTCCTGCTCCGCGCCTGCCTACCCGCGGCGCTGTTGGCTCTGGGGGCGATACCCTCGATCGCCGCAGCCACGCCCTCGTATGTGTCCCTAGGGGACTCCTACGTCTCCGGGCCGCTGATCCTGCCGCCCGCCTCCGGGGCGCCGCTGGACTGCCTGCAGTCCGCGCGCAACTACCCCCACCTGACCGCGGCTGCGTTGGGGCTGTCGCTCGCCGACGTCAGCTGCTCGGGCGCCACCACCGCCGACTTCTCCACCGCCCAGTATTCCGACCAGCCGCCCCAGTTCAACGCGTTGAGCGCCTCCACCGAAGTGGTCTCGGTGGGGATCGGGGGCAACGAC
>Ga0210408_10002158_pt1 | contig 19510 bp, 17 predicted proteins | sample IncBWH4MmetaG_FD_155471 | JGI IMG/M metagenome (GOLD analysis project Ga0210408, IMG submission 155471) | Forest soil microbial communities from Barre Woods Harvard Forest LTER site, Petersham, Massachusetts, United States - Inc-BW-H-4-M | ecosystem: Environmental > Terrestrial > Soil >...
ATTTCCTTCTCCACATGCGGGACGGCTGGGAGAGGAATCGTTACCCTCAGCTCGGTTCCGTTTTCGCTCGAGCGAATTTCAAATTGTCCCCCATGCTCGCGAACGCGTTCGCGCATTCCCGTGAGCCCCACGCCCACATGCGTGCCCCTGGTCCGGAAATGGTTCAATTTTTCGGCGGGGATTCCGACACCGTAGTCGCGGACGTGAAGCACGGCGCTGCCGTCCGCCAGGTACAGCGAGACTTCCGCGCTCGGGCTCCTGGCGTGACGATGAACGTTGGTGAGGGATTCCTGAAGGACTCGGAACAGGACGAGCTCCACGGGGCGCGGCAACCGCCCCAGCCCGTCCGCGATTTTCGTGGAAACCTGCACCCCGCTCCGTTGCGAAAAGCCATCCACGTACCAGTTCGCCGCCGAGGCAATTCCAAGCTCATCGAGCAGGGGCGGATGCAGCAAATAGGAAATGGTTCGCGTCTCCTGGATAGATTGGTTGAGGAGTTCGATCAGTTCCAGCACGGATTCTTCGTCCGGATGTTTTTCCGATACATTTGAGGCGATCATTTTGGCGACGGCCAGGTTTTGGCCCAGGCCGTCATGGAGTTCCCTGGAAAATTTCCTGCGCTCCTCATCCTGAAGCTCCAGCACGTGAACGCTCAGCCGTTTGGCGCCATTTTCGGCATCTTCGCGTTTCCCAAGCTCCTCGTTCAGAAAACGATAGTGAATCCAAAGCAGGGCGACAGCGCTGGCCAGCATCGCGCCAAAAATCAGAAGCACAGTGGCAAAAAGCCTGGACGACGCTTTCTTGCGCGCTTCCAGAAATACGTCCTCCTGGTTTTGCAGCTCCGTAATTACACCCGCGATGTCGGAGGCAAGATCCGTATTCTCCAGGCTGACCTTGGTTTGTAAATCTGAGTCCGGCTGACCGGTAGCCCGCGCGTCAACTGAAGTTTGCAGGAGCGCGATTCGTTGATTGGCAAGCTTATCGAGGCGATTGAATTTATCCTGCTGGAGAGGGTTATCTAGGGTCAGCTCCCTGACGTGCAACAGATCTTCGGAAACTTCCTTTTTCGCCGATCCATACTGCTGCAAAAAGCTCGGGTCGCCGCCGGTGATGTAGTTCAATCGGGCACGCGCGGCTTCGGCAAGGGTCGATTCAACTCTTCCAGCGGCCACTGTCACTTCGTAGGTGTGGTTCACCCACTGAGCACTGTTGGAATAGCGTGAAATCGCAACTATGGCGGCGAGACCGCAGAGGAGAATCAGAACGACCGCGGATACGAAGGCTGCTTTGGCGCTCTTACGGGATGACATTCGCCACTCTTTCAGGGACTCTTCGAGGAATGCCTTCAAAGTTATAACATAATCAGGCTGTGATCCGCAGACCATTGGAAGCGCCGCATGCAATCGGCGACAGGCGCGTTCCTCGGCCAGATTCTGTCCTTCTGATGCAAAGCCACTGTGAAACGCTGCATGCGATTTTTGCCCGCGCAATGGAAAACCGCAGAGAGGAGGTGTGATACTCTGGCCAGCGTGCGGGAAGACCTAGGGCTGCGAGGTCATGGGGACGGGCGGCCGGTTCGAGGCATGCGCAAAGGAACCCAAAGTGGCGGCGACACTGCGATTCCTTCAGTTCTTATCACTCGGCTGCTGGCTGGGAGGCATTCTGTTCTTCAGCTTCGTGGTCGCGCAAGGCGCGTTTTCCGTTTTGCCGACGAGTGATCTGGCCGGAGCGCTCGTCGGATACACGCTGACTCGGCTGCATATTCTTGGAATCGCGGCCGGGTGCCTTTATTTGATCGCGACCGTCGCGCTGGAAAAATCCGTTGGAGCGCTCGAGCGTCCCGCCTCTTTGCTAGTATTTCTGATGGTGGTATGCACGGTGCTCTCGCAATATGGCGTCATCGCGCGCATGGACGTGCTTCGCGCGCAGATGGGCTCGGTCGCGGCGACGCAGGTTGGGAATCCTTTGCGAGTCGCGTTCGATCGTCTGCACCAGTATTCGGTGTGGCTGGAAAGCGCCGTGCTCGTTTCCGGATTGGCTGCGTTGTTCCTCACGGCGCGGCAGAAATAGAACACAGAAGTGAAGTTGTTTTTTGGGGGCGACGGAACATTTGGACAGAAAACGTGCCCTCTCCGTTTCGGAATGCAAAAGACGGAGAGGTCTCTACAAAGCCTTTTCCTGTTGTTGCGATTCGGTTTTGTGACGGCCGCCGGTTTTTAGGCGGGCAAGGTCTTGGTTTTGATGTTGTACCGGAACCGACGTGACGTTAAGATTCGCAATCCCAAGGGAGGGAATGGAAATGGAAATTTCCGCATTTTGGCAAACGGCCGGCGAAGAAATTGCAAGGTACGACTTACTCAAGCACCCATTCTATCAAGCGTGGTCCGCCGGCGAACTGACCAAGGAAGATTTGAAATTTTACGCTGAGCAGTATTTTCATCAGGTATCTCAGTTTCCTGCTTACCTTACTGCATTGCATTCGCGTTTACCGGAGGGCGCCATCCGCAGGGATGTGCTCGCGAACGCTTATGAGGAGGAATGCGACGGGATCGCCCATTCCGACCTATGGCTGCGATTTGCTGAAGGCATGGGCGGATCCGCGTCGAATCTCAGCGGGAAAAAACCGATTCGGGAAATGAGCAATTTGGTGGCGACGTTCCGCGAGTTGGCAATGGAAGCTCCGATGGCGGCCGCTTTTGGCGCCCTCTTTGCCTATGAGTCGCAAGTGCCCAAGATCGCCGCCGAAAAGCGAAGCGGCCTAAAGCGGCACTACGGGGCCGACGACCAGACGTGCAGCTATTTCACGCTTCACGAAACAGTGGACGTTCACCACGCGAGCGTGTGGCGAAAAATTATTTCTTCACTGATTGAAGAAGATAGCCGACACGCCACGGACGCTCTGGAAGGGATTTCCCGCGCCGCGCGCGCTCTATGGACAGCCTTGGACGGAATCGAGCGCGACCGCCCGAATCGCAAGGCCAGCGGCTCGGGGGACCCGTACTTGGTCGCGCCGCAGTCGCAGGCGAGTCAGTATTGATAAGCAGAACCTCGCCGAAGGAGCGGATACTCAATATCTCTCCACGACATTCGAGCTACGGCATAAACCAGAATGAGCGCGGCGCAACTGGCGGCAGTGTAGTGCCACGGCACTGGATGTCTCTCCATGATTGAGACTGAAGTATGGAATACCCACCACGTCGCAAAATGAACCAGATATATGCAGTACGACACTCGGCCAATGGCACCGAGCCATTTCGCACGAGTGAGCCATGCCAGCAGTCCTCGCGGCTTCTCTAACACCAATATCAGCACGAACGCATAGAACAGCGCGAACCATGTGTAACCCACCGACTGCATGGGAAGGGAGGAAAGGTTCGGGGATCGTCCGAGAACAACCACTCCTGCAAAGAATGCCCCCGTCATCCCGTACAAAAGCCACGCTCGATTGGACAGCCACGTTCGAAGCGACTGCGTCCTCCAGAAAAGTGCAGCGAGCACGCCGATTGCCAGCGTATCAGCCCGGCAAGGCATTAGGATGTAGGCGAGATCCCAATTCGCCCCCGTTGTCGGCAAATGCGAACGAACCCACAGACGCAGCAACGGAGACATTAAAACTGCTCCCCCCAGAACAAGGGACAATACCCGCCTCGATAGCCGCCGGATCAAAAGCGGCGCGATCAAATAGAACTGCTCTTCGACCGCCAGCGACCAAGTCGGCACAAGCCACGTCCATCCCAGCGTCAGGTATCCATTGAACGTAACGCCTGGAACGAATGCAAAGAGCCAAAGAACGCCACCCTTCAGAGACGGAGTGAACGGATCCGGATAGTACGCGGCGATCAAGTCGCGCACGGTAAGGAAGAGAAGGGCGTATCCCAAGAGCCACAAATAATATATGGGCACAATACGGTAAAATCGGCGAACGTAAAACGTCTTGTAATAGGAAGGCGAATCCTTGACGTCCAGGAGGATTCCTCCGATCAGGAACCCGGAGAGGACGAAAAACAGATCGACGCCGCTCCAGCCCAGGGCGGCGCACATCCGAAACCATACATATACGTGGTCGGCCAGGGTCACGGGGTGCTCCAGCCCCGGGGAGGTCTGGTAGAAATAATGTAGGAGGATCACCAGGATGATGGCGATTCCGCGCAATCCGTCCAGTTCGGGAATCCGCGGAGTTGAAGGTGAAGACGGGAGCGCCGCCAGAGTTGCCATATCCGATTCTAGGCGCGCCAGCGCAAACCCTGTTGCCAACGTCGCCTATCCTTGCACAAGCAGTTAACTGTCCTGGCGGACGGGCCAGTGCGAGAGAGACGGCCGAGGTATAGTCGGGCTTAGGAGGCGGACGGAGCACAGCACTGAATTCTCAGCGGTGGTGAAGTGAGACTATGGACGTGGTGACGGCTGGTTTTCAGCGTGCTCTTACCGACCCCCAGTCTCTCTTCCCGGTCAATATCTCCAAAAGCAGATCTCGTTGCAATTTTACGTGACCGTTCAGATCTTCTTGCGTTTCTTCGCTGCGGATTTCTTCGCGTTTCTTACTTCGACGGCGCGCCACAAATACCAGCTCGCGATCGAGCGGTAAGGCCGCCAGCGCTCGCCATGCTCGAGGATGGCTTGCGGTTTCGGCGTATCCGCAAGACCATAAACGTGCTGAAAGCCCTTCCGAATTCCGTAGTCGTGAATGGGCAACACGTCAGGCCGGCCTAGCCGAAACATCAGGAACATTTGTACGGACCATTCGCCGATTCCGTGAACCTGTGTTAGCCGCTCCAGAATTTCTTCCTCGCTCATCCGGCGAATCGCAGCAAGGGGAGGTACCGTCCCGTCGATCGTTTTCCTGGCGAGATCCCTTACTGCTGCGATCTTCTGGCGCGATAGCCCGGCGCGGCGCAATTTCGCCTTGGTGGCGCGAAGGATTTCTTCCGGAGAAGGGCAGTTACCGTCCGAGCCAAGCGCTTTCACTCGCCCGTGAATCGTTGCCGCCGCCGCGCCGGCTAGCTGCTGATAAACGATGGCCCGGAGAAGGCTCTCAAAGGGAGGTTGTGGTTTCGGCTTCTTCGTGGGAAATGGGCCGACCTTGCGGATCAGGCGACCCAGATGCCGGTCGACACGGCAGAGTTCGCGGATCACTTCGTCCGCGTCAACGGGATAGAGGGTTTTTGCCATGATGAACGACGAAGCATACGAGTGAGGCGCAGTCACGTCAAGAACTGGACTGCACCTTCAGGCGAGACTCGCATGGGTGTGCTACGATTTGCAACCTATGCAAACAGGGATTATTGGGCTTCCTCAGGTTGGCAAGACTACTTTGTTCAAAATTTTGACGCGCGCGCGACTGGATGAGAAGGCGGCGCGCGCTGCGACTCACGTAGGCGTAGCGCGCGTGCCGGAGCCACGCCTGGAATTGCTAGCCAAGCTCTATAATCCGAAAAAGATTACCTATGCCACTGTGGAGTACGTCGATGTCGGCGGCATGGTGAAGGATCGCGCCAAGGATTCCGCCGTGCTTGCGCCGCTGCGCGAAGTGGATGCGCTGGCGCACGTGTTGCGGGTATTCGATGATCCCTCCGTGCCTCATTCCGCGGGTTCGATCGATCCATTGAGAGACGCCGAAGTGCTGGATCTTGAACTCATGCTCTCCGACCTGGATCAGATCGCGCGGCGCATCGAGCGGGTGGAAAAAGATCTGAAGAAAAAGAAGGAACCGATTCTCGAGCAGGAGCTGGTTTTATTGAACCGCTGCAAGGCGGCCATTGAATCGGAAAAGCCACTGCGCGAAATGGAATTCAATCCAGAGGAACGGAAGACGATTTACGGTTACAAATTTCTCTCGCAGCGTCCCATGCTGTATGTCTTGAATCTTGGCGACAGCGAAGTCGCCGAGTTGGACACGGCCGTCGAGCGCCACAAGCTGTCAAAACTCGTGGGCCGCCCGAACACGGTCGTGCTTTCCGTTTGCGGACGCATCGAGGCCGAATTGGCCGAACTCGAACCGGCCGAAGGAGCCGAGATGCTCGCTGCGTACGGACTTAAATCTTCCGGACTCGATCGCATCATTCAGGCGACGTATCAGCTTCTTGGCCTGACTTCGTTTTTCACCGCGGGCGAACCCGAAGTCCGCGCCTGGACCATCAAGCGCGGCATGAACGCGCAAAAGGCCGCGGGCGCGATCCACTCCGATATTGAGCGCGGTTTCATCCGTGCTGAAGTGGTGCGCTGCGAAGATCTGCTGGCTGCGGGAAGTTTGCCGATCGCGCGCGAACGCGCGCAAGTGCGCCTCGAAGGGAAGGAATATATCGTCCAAGAAGGCGACGTCATCTTGTTTCGCCACAGCGGTTGACAATGTCCGCCGCGCAATCCATCCCCGTCCCTGCTTCTCGCATGATTCTGGCGCTGCTGCTCGGCTTGACGGCCGCGGCGGCGAACATTCTTGGCGGACTTTTCATTCTGCACCGCGAATGGTCGCGCCAATATTTGAAATATTTTCTAGCGCTTGGCGCGGGTTTCATGCTGGCCGCGGCGCTTCTCGAAATTCTGCCGGAGTCCGTGGCCATGACAGGGAGCCTCGCGTATTTCCTCGTCCTGGTCGGCTATTTCCTCGTGCATTTTTTTGAGCATACGCTCGCTCCGCATTTCCATTTCGGAGAAGAAACGCACGTCGAGCATTTTGTGCCGGAGCATGCCGGAATTTCCGCGTTGCTCGGGCTTTCCATACACACATTTTTTGACGGCGTGGCTATTGCCTCAGGGTTTCTGGTATCCGGCTGGCTGGGTGGCATTATTTTTCTGGCGATTTTCTTGCACAAGATTCCAGAAGGCTTTACGGTTGCCTCTCTCATGCTGGCCAGCGGACAAAGCCGTCGTACAGCGTTTTTGGCTGCAATTTGGCTGGGCGTCGCGACGGTTGCTGGCATTCTGCTGATGGGGCTGCTGCATTCGCAGGTGGGGTACGCATTGCCGATTTCTGCGGGAGTCACTCTGTACGTTGCCGCGACCGACTTGATCCCGGAAGTCAATCGCGAGCCGGACACGCGCATGGCCTTGCTCGTTTTTCTCGGCGTTTCGCTGATGTTGCTGCTTGTTAAACTGTTTCATGCATGAATCGGCGAACTGTTTTGGATTTCTCGTCAAACTTTCTGAGAGTGCAGCTATAAAAAAGGAAGAAGGCGCGTGGTATTGTGGCGCCGGCGTCCCGCCGGCGTTTTTGAATCGTGTCGAGGGTAGGAAAATCGCCGGCGAGACGCCGGCGCCACGAAAAGGTGGATGTAGATGGAACAAATCAACTCATTATAATTAGCCCATGGCACAGCTCGAAAACTTCCGGTTAAAGGTCTTTCGCTCCGTTGCCGACCAACTCAGCTTTCGGAATGCGGCGGAGCAACTGTTTCTTTCACAACCCGCCGTGACCCTGCAGATCAAGGCGCTTGAGGAGGACCTTGGCGTGCGCCTGTTCGACCGCTCCGGTGGCAAGGTCGCGCTTACCGTGCAGGGCGCGATCCTTTTGCGCCACGCTCAGAGAATTGCGGCGATCGTTTCGGAAGCGGAAACTCGGATGTCCGCCGACGATGGCCAACTGTCCGGAAAATTCGCCCTGGGAGTCTCGACGACCATTGCGCAATACGTGCTTCCACGGCTGCTCGCCGTGTTTCTCGCGGAACATCCGCGGCTCAAGCTCTCGTTTCGCAGTGGAAACGCCCAAGCGATCGTCCAACTTCTACTTGCCGGCAAGATTTCCATAGGTCTCGTAGCGGGCCGCGCACGGCAGCGCGGGGTGCGCGCAGAGCGTTTCATGGAAGACGAATTGGTCCTGATCGCTCCGCCCAATTTTGAACCGGACCAACTTTCTATCCGCCAATTGGCCGCATCAACCCTTCTCTTGCGCGAACAAGGCTCCGGTTCGCGGCAGGCCGTCGAAAGCGCCCTGGGGAAGGCGGGCTTGAGGATGAAATCATTTAAGACCCGGATCGAGCTTGATTCCACGGAGGCGATTAAATCAGCAGTAGAGGCAGGGCTGGGCGTTGGTTTCGTCTCACGGTGTGCGATTCAGAAAGAGATGGAATTGCAGGCGCTCCGGGTAATTAAAGTCGAAGGGCTGCGCGTCACTCGTCACTATTTTGTGGTTTCTCTAATGGGACCAGAACCTTCCGGCGCGACGGGCGCCTTTCGCGCGTTTGCGCTCGATCGCGCAAAGCATGTCGCCCAGGCTCGACGAACATCGTTCGGCAACGATAAGAACGGCTAATCGCCAATTAGAGTTACTGTATGGACGTCGCGCTTTCTCGTAGGCAGACTCACTGGAGGAGCAAACCATGAGTCACACTCTTAACCGCCGGGATTTTTTGAAGTACGGAAGCGCCGTTGGCGCATCCGCCGCATTCGGAAGTCTTGGATTCAGCCAGGGCAAAACGAGTTCCCGGCAACGTGTCGTCGTCATCATGTTTGACGGTTTCGATCCGCGCTACCTGGCCGAGAGCAACATGCCCGTCCTCGGGCAATGGAAGCGCGACGGGATCTACAAACAAGTGACAGGCGTGATTCCTTCCGTGACCAATGCGAACAATGCCTCGATTTGCTGCGGGGCCTGGCCGGAAACGCACGGAATTATTGCCAATTCGTATTTCGACGAAAAAAGCGGGGAAGAACTCTATGTAGAATCCGCGGACCTTGTGCTTGCGCCCACTTTGTTTGAGCGCGCCGCCAGAAGAGGCGTGAAGTCGGCTCTGCTTTCCAGCAAAGCCAAAACGGCGACGCTCCTTTCGCGCGGCGCCGATATCGTTCTTACGGCGGAGAACCCGGGCCCCGAATGGGTCAAGAAGCTCGGCCCCGCGCCCGTCATTTATAGCGCGGATATTAACTATTGGATTATGGCGGCAGCTATCGACATTCTCAAGAATCGCCCCGACATCGGCGTCCTGTACGTTCACACCACGGATTATCCAATGCACATGTGGGCTCCCGAGGCCCCTGAATCGAAGGAACACCTGGCGCGCATGGACGAACTCTTCGGCCAGGCCATGAAGGCGGCTCCAGACGCGGCTTTCCTCGCGACCGCGGACCATGGAATGAATGCCAAAAGCCAGTGCTGGGATCTCGAGCAGGTTTGCGCAGGCAAGGGAGCCCCGATCCGAAAAGCCGTTTCCACGGGACGCGATCGCTATATGAAGCATCATCGAGGTTGCAGCGGAGCGGTCTATATTCACCTCAAGGATCCCAAGGATGCGGCGCGGGTTCGGGATGTTATTTCTGGCGTGAAGGGCGTCGAGCGGATTCTCACGCGCGAAGAGGCGGCACGAGAATTCAGATTGATGGCACCTCGGATCGGGCATCTCGTGGTGTTGGGAGACAAGGACACTGTGTTTGGCGAACTCGACGACGAGAAGGAAAGTTTCCCCGGTCTACGCTCGCACGGATCGTTGCACGAAATCGATATTCCCCTGTTCGTCTACAACGCGAAAAATGCGCCATCGGCCGATTACTTCAACCACAATCTGGACCTGGCGCGATGGCTCTATCCCAGCTGAGTTTGGCAGCTAATCGTCTCGTCACATACATCGAAAGCTATCCCTAGGCCGCAGACACAAGTGGAAGCACACTGGAGACAGCCTCGGAGGTAGATCATGGGTTCAGGTCCGCGCGAAACATTGCAACTTGACGATCGAAGCAGTTCTTCGACGCAGAACCTCTTCGGAAGATTCGGTGTCTTCGTATTCGTCTTGCTGCTGCCGCTGGTCCAGCCGTGGTCGCAGAGATCGTTGCGGCCCGGCTACATGAGTGACAACTCCGACTGGTGGTCGTCCGCCGCAGGAAATTCTCACACAATGCACGCAAGGGTGCAGCAACGCTTGCTCGCACCCGCCAATTTTCAAATTCTGGGGATAGCATTGGGGGATAGTCACTCGGGTGCTTTCCCGGACGTTATAGCCAAGCTAGGAAAGGCTACGGTCACCTCGCGAGGCGACGGAGCCGAGTGGCGTGACCAGATTTGCTACGCATCTTCAGAAAGAGCGGAGAGGGTCCATCTGATCTTTGAAAAGAATGAAACCATTGATTCATTCTATCTTTTCTCGGGGGGCTCCGATTGGACAGGAAGCGACCTCTGCACTAGATCCGATCTCATCTCGGGCAGCTTGGGTACGGACGCGGGAATTCATCTTGGGGAAAGTCCAGGCGGGGTGGAGGCAATCTTGGGCCAGCCTTCCAGCACATATGACAGGGGGATCGTTTACTCATTTGAAGGTGAACGGACGCTTTCGCCCGAAGAATATAAGAGGCTGCATCCCCGCCATACGGACTTTCCAAACGAAACCCTTGTTTGGACCGTAGACGTTCAAATTGATGCCAGATTCGAGGATTCCAAGCTGACTTATTTGGCGATATCGCACTCGGAAATCAACTAACTCACATAAACTTCATTGTCTTTGGATGTTACTGCCGCTATTCTACTGATTGGAATGGATTTCCGGGAATGCTAAATCAGCTCTTGCACCGCTTAGATATCGCAACTTTTTGACCCCGCAAGGGTTACATACAGTGTGGAGGTTATGGCCAGGACCGACGTCCAATTGATGCTGGACGTGAAAGCCGGGGACCAGCAGTCCTTTGAGCTTTTGCTCCGCAAGTATAGGACTCCTCTGGTCAATTTCCTCTACCGGATGGTCCGCGATACGGCCGTTGCAGAAGATCTGGCCCAGGAAGTTTTTCTCCGCGTTTACCGCGCTCGCCAGGAATACGCTCCCAGCGCGAAGTTCACCACCTGGATGTTCCGCATCGCAACGAATCTGGCGCTCAACTCCGTGCGCGACAATCGGCACCGCCAGTTGGAAATTTCCATGGATCAGTCAGTGGATACGGGTGAAGAAGAACAGCGGGCGATGGAAGTTCCTGATCGAGCGCCGAGCGTCGAGCAAGAACTGGTTGCGCGCAGCCGGTCAGAATTAATCATGAAAGCGATTCACGCGCTGCCGGAAAAACAGAGGGCAGCCGTACTTTTGCATAAGTATCAGGAACTGGGCTATGACGAGATTGCACGCGTCCTGGAATGTTCGGAAAGCGCTTTGAAATCGCTTTTATTCAGAGCGTATGAAACGCTGCGCGTGGAGCTGGCGCCGCTCGTGAATCCTACGGTGAGGATGAATCGAGCCCCGGCCGACCGCAGCGGACAGCCTGCCTGAATTTGGGTGTGGCTGTTTTGTATTGCCCGCCTTGATGAAGTACGGTGAGGGAAGTGAGGGTCATATGTTTAGCAAAGATAGTAGTAAAAAACAATGTACTGCATTGGAAAATAAATTAGTCGAATACCTGGATGGCCGCGCCAAGCCTGCGGAGCGCCATGCGGTTGAGGAACACCTGTCCGGCTGCGCCTCTTGCCGCTTGCGCGCCGAGGAATTTCGCATGGTCTGGACGGCGCTTGACGATCTCCCCGAGATTTCGGCGTCGCCTGCGTTTGATGCGTCCCTGCGCGCGCGAATCGCCGCGGAACCCGCGCCCCGCAGTTTCTGGGATTGGTTGCCGTCGCCGAGGTTGGCTTTTGCAGTCACCGCACTCCTTGTGATGTCAGTCTGGCTGTCCTCCGTGCCGCGGGTTACGACGCATCCATCGATGATAAGCCATGCGACCGAGTCGATCCAGACGAGCAAGGTGACGGCGGAATCTGATTTTGGCATGATCCGTGACTTGCCGGTGCTTGAGAATTATGACGTGGTCTCGAAATTCGATGCGCTCTCGGAGCTTCCTGGACCGCCGACTGCATCTCCGGAAGAAGTGATCCGAGAAACTAGGTAATGAGCTGGCGAATCAAATTCGGGGTTGTCTTGGCCGCAGGATTGGCCGTAGGCGTCCTGTGCGGCTCGGCGTACGCGCAAAAATACAACGCGGCCGCTCAGCAAGAGGGTGCGCAACCGCGCCCTGGCCCGCGGCCGCAGGTTCGACCTAGGTTGCCCAATGCGTTGCCTCCCGGAGGCAGTCCGAACAAATTGCCTCCGCAAGCGATCGAGAGGCTTCAGGATATGCCTCCGCGACGCCAGGAACAGTTCCTGCGGAATAACCAGCGTTTTCTGAGTCTCCCGCCGGAACAGCAGGCGCAGATTCGTCAACGCCTCGAAGCCTGGAACCGTCTGACTCCTGGAGAGCAACAGGCCTTGCGGGACAGGCAACGCGTTTGGGAGCAGATGACTCCCGAGCAACAAAGAAACGTCCGCCAATCCCTGCTTCCTCGCTGGCAACAATTGCCTCCGGCGCGGCGTCAGGCCATCATGCAGCGCCTGCACTCGCTACGCAACATGAGCGAGGCGGACCGTCAGGCCAAGCTCAATGATCCCGCATTCGTCGAGGGTTTGAGTCCCGAAGACCGTGAAATGCTGGGGCAACTGGCCCATCTGCATGTCGGCATGGCCCCGGACGCTCCGTGAATGTAAAGCAGTCCAAGATACCGACATTGATTTGGAATCGTCGCGGAAATTGATGCAGGACACGCAGAGTGACGGTTCAAGAAGTCGCCATTCCGTGGCTCATGTATGGGGGCACGACAGGTCGTGCCCCCGCATTTGCCAAGACATTCCAGACAAAAAATCCAGGCGCCAGGTCCTGGAAGGTTCTTAATCCTTAGCCAATTCCCGTACGAATGCGCCGAGATCGGGTGTCCCCCAACCAGTCGCTAGATCCCATCCGGGAGTGGCATTGTAGCCAGGCACGCCGTTAAATCCATTAAAGGCGTTGCTGCCAAACGTGATGTCGCGGAAGAAGTCGGCGGACTCGCCAATCTCGTAAATCTTTGGATTTAGGAAGCCCAGAGGATGACCGGCCAACTGATTGGCGTCGGCGACAATGCCCGCCCACTGTGGAGCGCCTTCGCTGGTGCCACCGATAAAAAAGTAGCCAGTATTCGTTGGACCCAGAAAACTGGAGTAAACGAGAATCGCTGTATTCGGATCGGCGTTGTACGCCACATCGGGAATCCCACGATGGTTATTCAGCACAGCCTGAACAGGGGTTGGCAGACCATATTGATAAAAGGGTTCGGAGAACTGTTGGCTTACGCCGCCGCCACCCCCTCCAATGAAGTGATCGTTCCACACGGTTTCAAATAGATACTTGCCAGATTCGTCTGCGTACAAACTGGTCCCCCCGACCGAAGTCACGTAAGGTGACGACGCTGGGAAGATTACCGTCGGGAAGGGAAAAATCTTGCCGCTGACATCCACATTGGAACTTCCGCTATCGCCCGTCGATGCCAGAAAAGTAACCTTGCGCTCAATTCCTTCTTTGTAGAACTCTTCAAAGTCCTCGAACACCTCTTGTCCTGCCGGATCCAACAAGGTGTTCTCTGTTGCGCCCCAGCTCTGGGAGATAATTTTCCCAAGATGATGCTTCAACGCATATTTTTCCAGGGCCAGGAACTCGGGCATGCCTTGCACGCCTTCTGTTTCAGAAACCGGACTGGTAAGCAACACGATGTTGGCTCCGGGGGCCATGGAGTGGGCCCATTCAACATCCAGGGTCGTCTCAAATGCCCAGTTGACCATATCGGTGTTGGTGGGGTCGAAGGGAACAGTGCCAAGCGGCGCGTGCACGACAAAAGAAGGCGGGTCCGGCAATCCGTAGCCAGCGTCAAACGTTTTCAAATCGCTGGCGATAGTTGGGCTGCCGAAGGAATCGACAATGATGATTGTCTGTCCGGCCCCGTTATAACCAGCTTCCAAAAGGGACGTCACGCCGTAGGCCCTTTGAATTTGTTGTGGGCTGTAGCAGGGAACGCCGAAGTTAGATAGACAGAAATCATCCGGTGGGGCTTGCAGGGAGGAGGCCGAAACGAGTTTCAGCCCTTTCACTTTTGATACCCGCGACAGAACACCTGAGATCGTGCTGGTCGACGCCGGCCCTGCCGCCGGGCTGGTTTGGGCCTGAAGGGCTGACGCGCTTGTAAGCAAGCCCACGATTGCGCAACTCAGAATCAAATTCCAGATAGGTGGGAGTGGCAGCACTGGAATATTCCGCATTGTCATCTCCTGAGGGTGAGAGATTTTGGTTGCGGGGACGATAAGGCGCGCACTGTACCGCACTTTTTCCGGCAAGGAAGCCTTGCAACCGGGTCCCGTAACTGGTACGCGACAATTTTTCAGAAATTTTTGCTGAAACCGCTGCTCTAAATCTAGGCGGCTTTCTACTTGCTAGCACAACCTGTAGTAGTTTTTGAAAAACACCCTACAAGCCTACAGGATTTCCACAATAAATTTTTTAATCCCTACTGTTTTTCCTTGACAAGTTTTCGATCCTGACTAGAATCGTGGCACAAAGTGGGAGAGAGTGGTAGCAAGTGAAGAGTAGTGGCGAAGTCGAAGGGGTTGTGAAGAGTTAAAAGGGGACTACCAGTGAGGGGCGAACGCTCGACAGGTTCTCTGGGCCGACGACTACATGCTAAGGGGAAACATACCGGCAAGAGTGGACGAGAAGGGCCGTCTCAAAATACCCGCGGCCTTTCTGGAAGAGCTCAAGGGATTTGGCGAGCAGTTTTACGTCACGAGCGAAACCGGTGATTACGCCCGGATCTTCCCAATGAAAATCTGGGAGGAGTTGGAGAGCAAACTCGCAAGGCTCTCTTCGCACAACCGTACCAAGCAGAAGTTCCTGACCTGGACCAACTATTACGGGCAGGCCGTGGAAGTGGATAACCAGGGAAGGATCCTGATTCCGCCGGTGCTTCGGGAAGCGGCGCAGATGAAAGGCGACGTGGACGTGATGGGGCACCTGACATATCTGGAAGTCTGGAATCACAACCGGTCGCTGGAGAACTTGAAGAAGAGTCCGATCACGGACGACGACCTGAAGATCTTGGACGAACTGGGCATCTAGTTTGAGCGTGGAACACAAGCCAGTGCTCGTCGAAGAGACGATTCACTGGCTGGCCATCAAGTCCGGCGGGCTCTATGTCGATGCCACGGTTGGACTTGGGGGACACGCAATCGAAATCGTCCGGCGGCTCGGAGCCGGGGGACGGCTGGTCGGCCTGGACCGTGACGCGCAGGCGCTGGAAATCGCGCGCGACAGGCTGGCGGAGTTCGGAGAAAAGGTGATCTTGGTGCACGCGAACTTTTCACAGATTGGCGAGGTTTTTGCGGAGCGAGGGCTCCCACCCGCCGATGGCGTGCTGGCGGATCTGGGCGTGTCGAGCATGCAACTGGATTTGGGTGAGCGCGGCTTTTCCTTTCGCACGCGCGGCCCGCTCGATATGCGCATGGACCGCGATATGGAAGAAACGGCTTCAGACATTGTGAACACGGCGGAAGAGAAAGCGCTCGCCGACCTGCTCTACCAATACGGGGAAGAGCAGGATTCACGCAGAATCGCCAGGACGATTGTTCGCGCGCGTCCCATACGGGACACCGAACACCTGGCAACGGTTGTGGCAGGGGCCCGAAGCGTAAGGGGAAGGCAGAAGCTGCATCCCGCGACAAAAACGTTTCTGGCGCTGCGGATTGCGGTGAATCGAGAGATGGAGGAACTCGGGCAGTTTCTTTCTAGGGTTCCTGCCACACTATCTCCAGGCGGCCGGTGGGTGATGCTCAGCTATCACTCGCTCGAAGACCGTCCGGTCAAGCAGTGCTTTCAGCGGCTCGCACATGAGGGCGTGCTGAAGATTCTCACGAAGAAAGTGATTCAAGCTTCGGACGCGGAGATTGCGGCCAATCCGCGCGCGCGCAGCGTGAAGATGCGCGCAGCCGAAAGGACGGGTCTGGGCTCTACTTGGAGCCCAGCCGATTAAACTGTCCCGACCAGCACGGGATGCCGCAAGGGGAAGCGTGGCTGCAATGACCGAGTTCTTTACCATCAAGCATATTGATAATTCGCGCTTGGTACGTTTCGTGGCTCCCGACCACATGCGCGAATGCGCGCGCGTTGTTTCACTCGGGGGATTGATCGCCTTGTGCGTCTTCCTGTACGCGTGGCAGCACTTTGAGACCATCCAACTCCGGTACAAGCTCGAATCGTTGCGCAGCGAGCGCGCTCAAGCCACCGAACTTAACCAGGAACTGAAATTGGAAATGGCAGGATTGCGCGCCCCGGAACGCATCGACATGATTGCGCGGCGCCAGCTTGGCTTAACCGCTCCTGTGCCCGGACAAGTCGCTCCAATGGAACTTCCGCCCAACGCGGTTATGGCGGAGGCGCGCGCGGCTAGCACTCAAGCAGCACAACAATAAAACTTCTTATGGCGGCAGAGAATTCCACCGCCCCCGGCTTGAAACGATCGGAAGGGTAAACCGGAGCCGCCCGGCCAGACGGACGCGCCCGAGCCTCACGACTGTTCGGCCCGGAGTTCCCGGCGAAAATATGGATCTTCGCAGTCCCCGGACCCGGATCATGATTGTTGCTGCCCTTGCGGCGATATGGGCCGGGGCGGTGTTCGGTCGGCTGGCCTACCTGCAATTATTCCGCTACAGCGAATATTATTCCCGCGCGCAGCACCAGCAGCGTCTGATTGTGGATGTCGGCGCCAGCCGCGCTGAAATTTTTGACCGCAACATGAATCCGCTGGCGATGAGCGTGCCGGTGGATTCGGCCTTTGCTGTGCCCTCGGAAATTGCCGATCCTGATATGGTGGCCCGCTTGATTGGGAAAGTGTTGGATACTCCGTCCGATGAAATCGCGACAAGGATTGCAAGCTCACATTCTTTTGCGTGGATTGCTCGTAAGCTTCCTCCCGAAAAAGTGAATCGTATTGCCGCGTTGAATCTGCGCGGCATTTACTTCCAGCGGGAAGGCGGACGCTTTTATCCGAAACGCGAACTCGCCGCACATGTGCTCGGCTACGTGGACATCGATGAGAAGGGGCTGGGAGGAATCGAGTACTCGCTCGACGACAGCATTCGCAGCAAGCCCGGTAAAATGCTGATCCTGGCCGATGCGCACCGCCGCTGGTACGACTCGACGGACAAGGCTCCGGACACGGGGACAAGCGTCGTCCTTACGCTCGACGAAAAGATCCAGTACATCGCGGAGAAAGAACTGGCCCAGGCGATGCAAGACACTCACGCCAAGACCGGGACCGTCATCGTTGAAAATCCAAATTCCGGCGAACTGCTGGCCGTCGCAAACTGGCCGACGTTCAATCCCAACGCAGCGAAGGACAGCCCTCCCGACGCGCGCGTAGATCGCGCCGCGAGTTCGCTCTACGAGCCGGGTTCGGTGTTCAAAATTGTGACCCTTTCCGCCGCCATCGATCAGGGCGTCACGAATCCGGAGGAAGTTGTCGATTGCCAGAACGGCGCGATCTATATCGCGGGGCACCGCATTCGCGATCACAAGCCGTTTGGTCAGCTCACCGTTGCGCAAATTCTCCAATACTCGAGCGACGTTGGAGCGATCAAAGTCGGCTTGCGTCTCGGGGCGCCTAAATTTTACGACTATATTCGCGCGTTCGGATTCGGGCAGCCCACCGGCGTAGACTTGCCGGGCGAGAGCCGCGGGAAGCTGCGCCGCCTCGAAAATTGGACGCCTGTTTCCGTTGGTTCAATTTCCATGGGGCAGGAAGTTGGTGTGACCCCGTTGCAGATGATCTCGGTGGTATCTGCCATGGCCAATGGCGGCTTGATCATCAGGCCGCACGTCGTCCATGAGCTGCGCCGGGGAAACCAAGTGACCGAGTCGCCGGATTCAGAGTTGCTGGCACGCCGAGTCATCAAGGAGACGACGGCTGCGTCGATGCGCCGGATGCTCGAAGGCGTCGTCCTGGGCGGCACGGGCAAGAAGGCCAAGCTGGATGGCTACACGTCGGCGGGAAAGACCGGCACGGCACAGAAATACGATCCGGAAACAGGACGTTACTCCACGCATGATTTGATTGCCTCATTCGTGGGCTTCGCGCCGATCAACACGCCCGCAGTCACGATCTATGTGCAACTCGATTCGCCGGCGGGCGCGCACGAGGGCGGCCAGGTTGCAGCGCCCGTGTTTAAGCGGGTCGCGCAACAGGTCCTCGCATACCTGGATGTGCCGCGAGACGTTCCTGTTGCTGCGGAAACACTTCGGGCCAGCCGTGCGCAGGCTGCGCAGGAGAAAGATGATAATTTGACGGATGTGAGCGATTTCGATCCAGTGCAGACGACCGCGGCGGCCACAGCTGACGAACCCGCTCCCGCGATTGCCAATTCCATTCCTGCCTTGGCTGCCCCGACGGTGGAGCTTGCGGAAGGCGAAGGAATCCCGGCACCGCAACTCCTGGGAAAAACGGTGCGCGACGTGACCCAAGAGTGCCTGAAAATAGGGCTGACGCCTGTTTTGGTCGGCACGGGCATCGCAACGGAGCAATCCCCCGAGCCCGGAGCCACGATTCGCCGTGGGAGCAGGATGACTGTGCAATTTGCTCGCGATCCCTCGCTGTTGCCGGTGTCGGCCCGAGGAAAAGCGAAGTGAGGGCAAAGGCGGTATTTGTGCCGGACAAGGACGAGAGTGAAGGACATATGACACCGGCGGGAGCAGCTCGGGCCGCGATGCGTCTCACAAAAATACTCCGAGGTCTCGATACGCCAGCGACGGCCGCCCACGGCGACCTGGAAATTTCCAACCTTGTCTATGACAGCCGCTTGGCGAAACCGGGAACTCTGTTCGTCGCGATTCATGGAGAAAAAACCGACGGCAACAAATTTGTCGCCGATTCCGTAGACCGCGGAGCAGTCGCGGTCATCAGTGAACAATCGAACCCCGGAACGCTTCCGGCAAATTTCCCGTGGATTCAAGTTGCGGATGCCCGCAAAGCACTGGCTATCTCCGCAGCCAATTATTATGTGCGTCCCGCGGAAGTACTGAAGCTCATTGGCGTGACAGGGACAAATGGCAAGACGACGACTTCTTATCTGGTGGATTCCGTCTTGCGCGCGGCGGGATGCGAAGTGGGACTCTTGGGCACGATTGGCTACCGGCTGGTGAGGGAGCCTCTCCCCGCGCCAAACACGACTCCCGAATCTCTGGACCTTCAAAGGTACCTGGCCGAAATCGTTCGCGCGGGTGGCACGCACGGGGTTCTTGAAGCCAGTTCGCATGCGCTGGCGATGGATCGCTTGTGGGGATGCCCGTTCGCTGTCGCGATTTTCACGAATCTTACGCGCGACCATCTCGACTATCACAAGACTCTGGACGAATACTTCTCGGCCAAGCGCCGGTTGTTTGAAGGTACGGGCGCAGCAGCTCCGGCCACCGGCGTGATTAATCGCGATGACGAATATGGGCGGCAGCTTGTGGGACTGGCTTCGCGGACGCTGACTTATGGTCTCGAACCCGGAGCGGACGTTACAACGCGCAAACCCACAATTTCCCTTTCGGGAATCGAGTTTACCGCCGAAACGCCGGCAGGGAAAATCGAAGTTCGCTCAAAGCTGGTCGGGCGCCCCAACGTGTACAACATCTTGGCGGCAATCGGTGCCGGAGTGGCACTCGCTCTTCCCAAAGACGTCATCGCGACTGGCATCGCGCAGCTCTCGGCGGTGCCTGGCCGCTTCGAGCGTATCGAAGCGGG
>Ga0210408_10002159_pt1 | contig 19509 bp, 8 predicted proteins | sample IncBWH4MmetaG_FD_155471 | JGI IMG/M metagenome (GOLD analysis project Ga0210408, IMG submission 155471) | Forest soil microbial communities from Barre Woods Harvard Forest LTER site, Petersham, Massachusetts, United States - Inc-BW-H-4-M | ecosystem: Environmental > Terrestrial > Soil >...
TGCTGTCCGCCTGAGACGAGGCTTACCCCCAGGGGCACCAGTGCGTTATCGTCAAAGGACGGGGGAACATCGGCGGGCCCCGTCCCCCAATTCGACGGCGTGCCGCCCAGCGTGAAGACCAGATTCGCTCCGTTGCGGATGGCAGCAAAAGGCAGCCATAGACTGGTTGTGCTTGCGCCATTGAGAGTGAAGCTCTGGACGTAACAGTTTTGCGGGGAAGCGTTGATGCCCTCAATGGTGATTTGCCGGCCATTCTCGAGGTTGATGACCGCGCTGGGGAACATCGGGCTGCCGAGCACAAACCCGCCCACGCCCGGAACCAGCGGATAGAGTCCGAGGGCCGAAAAGACATACCAGGATGAGAGCGCGCCGGCATCGTCATTGCCCGGCAGTCCGTTCTGGGTGTTATTGAAAAGCTGAGTCTGGATGCGCCGCACCGTCACCTGGGTTTTAGCGGGCGCGCCGGCATAATCATATTCCCAGGGGTCATCTTCCGAAGGTTCATTGCCCATGAAGGCATACTGGCTGCCCGGCCCGGCGTTCAATTGGGTGAAATACGCATCCAGGCGCGCTACGGCATTGGCATTGCCGCCCATGGCACCAAACAATCCGCGCAGGTTGAACGGCACCAGCCACGTGTATTGCGCGGCGCTGCCCTCGGTATAACCTGTCTGCGTAGAGGCGGTGATGTTCGTCACCCAGGTGCCGTCGGCATTCCGCGGCTGGATAAAACCGTTCGTGGCGTTGTACAGGTTCCGCCAGTTCCCGGACCGGCGAAGATACGTGTAATAATCCGGGGTGTCGCCCAACGCCGCGGCGAATTGCGAGAGCGCAAAGTCAGCGCTGGCGTATTCCAAGGTGACGGAGGCGGAACCCGAAACGTAACCCAAATTGATCCAGTCGCTGAGGCCTGAACGGACCGCGTTGCCATCGGAGGTGGTGCCGACTGTGCCGGCGTCCAGGTTCATTGCAGCGAGCGCCGCCGTGGTATCGAAATTCGTTGCACCCAACGCATAGGCCATCGCAAGCATGAGCACGGGCCCGTCGCCGACCATGCCGCCGGAATTGCGGTTCGCCTGTTCCCAGCGCGGCAGGCCACCGCCGCCTTGCTGGGCATAGTTCACGAGCGATTGCATGACGTCGCCGGCGTCATCCGGGCTGAGCAACGCCACCAATGGGGTCTCCGAACGGTAAGTGTCCCAGCCGGGGATGTTCTCATATTGCGATCGGCCATTGGCGACTGCATGGACCTGTCCATCCATACCGAGGTACTGGCCATTGGCGTCGTTGAAAATGTTCGGATGGAAGAAACAGTGATAAAGAGCCGTATAGAAGGTCTGCAACTGGGCGGTGGTCCCGCCGCTGACGACAATCTTGTTCAGCGCATTATTCCAGGCCGCGTCCGCAGCGGTTTGAATGCTCGCGAAATCCCAGGTCGGATCTTCCGTGTTCAGATTAGCCAGGGCATTGCTGATGCTGACAAATGAAATGCCGGCCTTGGCATAAACCACGGGATTGGCGGTCGCGTCGAATGTGACAAACGCCCCGGCTTGCGCGCCGGCGCTCGAACGCGAGCCCGCATTGACCGCGCCGCCATTCCAGGTTCCGAAACTGCCGAACCCATGGTCGAACTGGGCCGCGAAGTAAATGGTGTAAAGCTCCGAGCCGCAGCCGATGGGCGCCGTCGCGTAGCCCTGGACCAGGTTGGTCCCGACGATCGTCACGGATGTGTTTGGCGTGGTGCCGGTGATGCTGGACCCCGCGTTAATCAGCAGCGTGGCGGCATTCGTGTTAGGGAAAGTGAATCGCGCCAGGCCGGTCCGTTTGGTGACCGTCAACTCGACCTGGATCCCGTTGCCCAATAAAACACTATAATAACCGGGCGCAGCCGTTTCGTTGGTGTGAGAAAACCCGGCATGATAGGTCGTGCCACTGGTTGCGGGCGACGTGGTCACCGGGCCCAGCCACGGCATGAAGGCGAAGTCCTGATAAACGGTGCAGCCGCGTCCGCTAAAATGGCGGACGCTAAAACCCTTGATCGTGTTATCCAGGTAGTAATATCCGCCGGGCAGATCGGAGGGAGTATCCGGGCTGAACTGAAACATGCCGCGCGGCCAGGCGGCGCCAGGGAAAGTGTCGCCGGAATTGCCGCTGAAACCGAAGTTGCCACCGCCAGGAGCCGTGCCGAGAAAGGGATTCACATAGGCGGTGAGCGGAGGCGGAACCAGCAGCGTAGTGAACGAACTGGAAGGCGTCGCCCAGACCGTACCCCCGCCGTTAACCGCCTTGGCGGTGAAGAAGTCGGTCATGCCGGGTGACAGTCCGGAGACCCCCACCGAAAACGTCCCGCCCTGGTAACCCAAGGAGATACTGTTCGACCAGGCAGCGGGGTTGCTCCCGCCATCCGCCGGTCCGTAATAGACCGTGACGGCTGGCGGCTCGCCTCCTGTCGCGGTGACCTGCCCGTTGAGCGAGGCTGCACCCGCTGTGATGCTTGTTGCTGGCAGATTCGTAATGCTGGCGAGCGTCACGTCAGCGCTCTTCACGCCGCTGACGGCGTAGATCCCTGTGGCATTGGCCAGCCCGCCAATCGTCCCGGTCGCCTTGCCGAACGTCAGACTGGCGAGCGGTTTGTTCGTCGGAAGCAACGCGAACAGATTGAGCGTGGTTTGGAAGAACCTCGGGTTGGACGGCGCGCCGGTGGCTGCGCCAGTGGTGAGCGTGAGGCGGTCCACGCCCTGCAAAGCCAGATTGGGCGCCGACACGCTGGACCAATCCGGCGCGTTGTAAGTGGTGTTAAGGCTGGAGCCGTCAGTGAAACTGAGCGTCAAAGGCGCCGTGCCTACCCCATCGCCATTGGCGGCGTTGGCGAGGACAGTCACGCTGCTGTACGGCGTTGGCGAGAGCACTGTCAGTGTCCCGTTGGTGACGCCGGTTGCGGTGCTCAGCACCAGCGCGTTGCTGGCGGTATAGGGCTGGAACTGGAACAGGGTGCCGTCTCCGGTGAAGCTCGAGAATGAGCCAGAGGCCGGCAAACCGTTGGCGAAACCGGGCAGGCCGCTTTGGTAGTAAGCGCGGCCCTCGCCCGGATTGAACTCGACAGCATAATTGGTGTAGGACCCGTTGTTGGAAACAGCGTTGCTCTCCACGACAAGGTCGCGGTTAAAACCGGTCACGGTGATAGGTTTTGCTATGGGTATCAGTGTGGTGAAGGGTTGTGAGGGGGAGGCCCATTCCGTGCCGGCGGAATTCACCGCGCGGGCGGTGAAGTAGTAGCTCGTATTCGCGGACAGGCCCCAAACAAATTGAGCAAAAGAGCCGCTCTGCAAACCGAGGATGACGCTCTCCGCCCACGCCGCCGGGTCGGCGCCGCCATCCGTTGGCCCGTAGAACAACGTAATCGACGGCGGATCGCCTCCCGTCGAAAGCACTTGGCCGTTGAGCGTGGCCGAGACGGCCTGGATGCCGGTGGCCGGCGCATTTGTCACCACGGCCAGCGACGCCACCATGGGAGTGACGATTGCGGAGTTGGTCGTCGGGCCGTTGCTGTTGCCGGCCACCACCATCACATTGGTGAAGCCGGTGTCGATTGGCGGCGAGGTGTACGTGGAAGTCGTCGCGCCAGCGGCCAGGGTGCCGTTCGTGTACCAGGCATATGCAATCGTGCCGGGACCGTCGGCCAAAATCTTGAAACTCGCCGGTTTGCCGATAACCGCAGTGGTGTTGGTCAGCGGAAAAGTGATGACGGGCTTACTCGAGGGCGTATAGACGAGGAAATTGTCCCAGGCATCAACACCGGCGTTCTGGTAGGCGCGCAGACCCGGCCACACGGCGGCAAGTTTGGCGATGTCCTGGCCGGTGCTGTGAATTTGGATAGTGGAAAAAGTGGCGAGGTTCGTTCCGGGGCTCAGTCCATCCGTGCCGAAATCAACGAACGCGCAGCCGGCGTTGTAATTGCCCGAGGCGCCCGAGGTGTTGGTCAAACCGACGACAAACTTATACCAACGACCCGCGATGACATTGACGTTGCTGATAATAGTTTCGGTGTTCGCGTTGCCGGTGCGGTATTGCTCGCGTAGCGACCAGACGGTGGCGCTGGTGGGGATAAAGCGGAAGCTTTCGAACGAGACGCCGGTGTTGCTGTTGAACCCGTTGGTGTTCGAGTTGAGAATACCGAACTGGAGCTTATTCCCGCTGGTTTGACCGTTGGCTTTGAGCAGCGTCGATAAGATGAGCGTCGCGCCGTTCGTGGAAAAGTTCCAACTGCCGCTTTTGTAAGTTGCGGTCGTGTCATTGCTCTGAAAGACGCTGACGCCGCCGCTGCCGTTCACGCCGGCAGAAGCGCTTTCCCCAAAGGAATAATTGCCGCCGTTGCCACCGGTTCCGTTGCCGTTCCAAGGGTTGAAGTTGGCCGTATATTGTCCCCCGCTGTTGAAATCGAGGAAGACCGTTTGGGCAAACGAAGGCGCCGCCCAGAAACATAACAGGGCGAGCAACCGAAGACGAGCGAACTGCGGCATGAGCGGCACCTTATCAGGTTCTTGAGCTTCCGCCAAGCCAAACCCCCCAGCGCACTCACCGCCGCTTCGCAACGCTATGTTTGGTGGCATCCCCGCGTTAACCTCTACGGTCGTTTCCTCCTGGGCCTAGCAAAATCGCGGCGCGGAGGTGAGTCGCGGCCCCATCGTTGCTGCCGCTCGGGTTCGCGGCCTTTCGCTACCGGCTCGCTTCGCATACCCTTGGCCAACCGGAAATCCACTTGCTTCTTGAAGCTGTCCACCTTGGCCACCTGCACCTCTACCCTATCCCCGAGCCGAATCACCCGCCGGCTCCGCCGGCCAACAAGTTGATCGCGCTCCGTATCGAACTGATAAAAATCGTCTTCAACACTGGAGAGATGCACCAGGCCGCTCATCGCCAGCCCAGGCACGTCCACGAAAAAACCGAAGTTGCGCACGTCAATCACCAGTGCCGGATAGGGCGTCGGTTTAGGGGATTGGAGCTGGGCCTTCAGGAAGGCATACAACTTTACATCCTTGCTGTCGCGCTCGGCGTCGGCCGAATTGCGTTCGGTGTCGGAAATGTGCTCGGCGGTCTGCTTGAGCGAATGGGTTGGGCCATGGCTCTTTTGAAACAGAGCCCGATGCACCACGAGGTCGGCATAGCGCCGGATGGGCGAGGTGAAGTGGGTGTACTTTGGTTTGGCCAGGCCGTAATGCCCAAGCGGCTCGACTGCGTAACGCGCGCGCATGAGCGAACGGAGAAAACCGATCTTCAACGCCGCGCCAATGGGAATCGTGCCCAGGCGCTGCAACAGCTTTTGAACTTCGGCCTTTTTGGTTAAATCGCCGCAGGGCACATGATGGCTCAACACTTCCTCGCGATATTCCTGAAGCCGGCGTTCGTCCGGCGGTTCGTGCACGCGATAAATCGCTTTCAGGTTCTGGGCCATCAGACGGCCGGCGACCGCTTCGTTGGCCAGCAGCATGTATTCCTCGATCAACTGGTGCGAAACATCGTTCTCCACCCTTTCGATCCGCGCGATGCGACCCTGCTCGTCCAGGCGGATTTTCATCTCCGGAAAATCCAGGTCCAGCGACCCGGCCTTGAAGCGCGCCCGGCGAATTTTCTGCGCCAGCTCATGCGCGTCATGCAACATCCGCTCGATGGGATCGAGCGGCTTTCGCTGCAAAATCGCCAGGACCTCCTTGTAAGTGAACCGCCGCCGTGAATGAATCACCGCCGGATAAAACCTGGCGCTCAACACCCGGCCCTCGTTGGACAAAAGGAACTCGACGCAATTGGTCAGGCGGTCGACATTCGGTTTCAGGGAGCAGAGCTCATTGCTCAAGGCCTCCGGCAGCATCGGGATCACCCGGTCCACCAGGTAGGTCGAATTGCCCCGTTTGCGCGCCTCGAGGTCCAGGGCGCTACCGGGTTTGACGTAATGCGACACATCCGCGATGTGGACCCAGAGTTTCCACTGCTCGGCCGAGACCCGTTGCAAACAAATCGCGTCATCGAAATCCTTCGCATCGTCCGGATCAATGGTGACGACGTCCTGGCGGCGGCAATCTTCGCGCCCGACCAATTCGTTTGGCGTGACCTCCGTTCCAATGGCGTGCGCCTCCTGCAAAACCTCTTTCGGGAAGTGCAGTGGCAGTTGATACTGGCGCAGCACCGACAACATATCCACGCCCTCGGCATCCGGCGCGCCGAGCACCTCGATGATTTCGCCCTCAGGGTTGGTATGCCGGGATGCCCATTCCTGCAATTCGACCACGACCTTGTCGCCGATGTTGGCGGGACGGCCGACGTCGCGTGGCGGCGGCACATAAATATCGTGCGGCATCCGCGGGTCATCGGGAATCACGTACAGAAACTGCCGGCCCTGCTGCAAGGTGCCGACGATTTGGCTTCGCTTCCGTTCCAGGATGCGAATCACCGCTCCGGTTTCCTGCTCGAGACTCTCGGGACGCAGCCCCTTGGCTTTGACGTTGCGCCGCGCCAGCACGCGGTCTCCGTGGAGCGCAGTGGAGGTCGCCTCCTCGGGAATCATGATCTCCTTCAACCCCGGTTCGTCCGGTTGCAAAAAACCTTTTCCCTGGCGGTTGATCGAGATCCGGCCCGGCACCAGGTCCGCCTCGCGCGGCAGAATATAGCGGTTGCCTTTGATGCGGACGATTTGCCCGGATTGTTCAAGCCCCTGCAGCGTCCGCTGCAGCTCCTGCTGGCGGTTGGGCGGTAATCGCAGATGCCGCAACAGTTCCGGCACATTTGCCGGCACATAATCCTTCCGGCCAAGTAATCTCAGAATTTGTTCTTCCATAAATGAAACCCTCCCCAGAATGTAAGCACAGATTGACTAGATGAACACACATTAACGCGACGGGGATTTAACTCATCCTTAGAATGCAAACCCCTCGCTCGGCGCGAAATTCCCCTCACCCTACCCTCCCCTTTTGAAGGGGAGAGGGAGACCCGAAGCCCGAGCTCCGGCTAAGCGGGCAGGGTGTTGACTGTACTGAGATGGGCCGGTTGCGGTGATGAGCATAGGCTTTAACTACCCTCCAGGGGCTTCCAGGACCTTCCAGGACTTACCGAAGCGAGCGCCGTACAGTGGAAGTGACGGCGCTTGTGGTGGATAGGCATTACCTTTAGCTACCTTCCAGGGGCTTCCAGGACCTTCCAGGAGCTACCGGCCACTTACCGGAGGTGAGGCCTCCGAAGTCGCCGGCTCGGGAGGGCGGACTTCCGGTTGACTGGAAGAGGAGGCCTCTGTCGGCGCAGGAGGGGCGGGAGGGGCGGGAGGGAGGGCCTTGGTTTCCTGGGGGGCCGGCAATTGTGGCTTGGGCGCATCGGTCGCGGGCAACGCGGTGTAGCACTCCTCGAAGGCCTGGAGTTGCCGATCCTCCTGTTCTTTGAACTTGTTGAGTTCGCGAAAGCGACCGAGGTATTTGTTACGTTCTTCGCGGTGTTGTTGGAGCAGGAAGATTGCCGTTGACGGTTTTATCGACGAGGAGTTCGGAGATGCGAGTGGCGGCGGCTTGAAGGCCGGCTTCGGGCAGCTCGGAGGGGTCGTCGCGCCGGACGTGCTCGAGCAAGGCGTCCTGGATGCGGTGATGGTGGGCGACGTCGGCCTGTTCGCGGAGCCAATCGAGGTGACCGCCGGTAGCCCAATTGGAGATGTTGCGTTCGGACACGGTGTAGCCGCATTCATCCACGGCCTGGACGATTCGGTTATAGTGTGCGCCATTAGCAATCATACGATTGACCATGTCCCGGCAGTCCCTGGGGAGGCGGGCGATGTGGCCGTTACGGCGGATTTTGCGAGGCGGTCCGGCGGCTGGAGGAACTTCGACAACGGTGACGATTTGCGACTGGGCAGGGGCAGCAGAGGTGGCCGGAGCGGTCGGGACGAGCGGTTGGGGCGCGACGAGCACGGGCAGAAGGTTTGGAGCCGGCGGGGTGAGGGTTGAGGGCTGGGACGTTTCGGTAGTTACGTTTGTTTCGTTCATAGATACAGCGGATGGATTAATGGATTAGTGGATTGTTGGATTAGTGGATTGGGCCGCGGCGGCTTTTGAGGCGGCCAGTTGCTGAAGGATAGCAAGTCCGCCGGCGCGTTTGGATTTGTTCAGCAGCCAATCGCGGTAGCCGCCATGGTACCAGTTGCTGAGGTTCATCTCCGAGAGGGGATAGGGGAGGCAACCGGCGGTTTGCAGTTTATCGATGATGGCGGGATAAGACAGGCCGTCTTCGAGCATGCCGTTGATGAGGTCGCGGGTGGACGCGGGGAGGCGGGCGACTTTGCCGTTGCGTGGGTGGGGATGCCAGGGTTGGGGGGCGTTGATGGCCCTGGTTAGATTAAGGAGGAGGGCGCCAGCCAGGGAGTTTGGGGGCTGGGGTATTTGGGTGGGCTGATTTTCCGATTTTATGGAGGAGGGGAGTTTCGATTCGATATTCATGATACGGTCTCTAGTTTGTGATGTGTTTAATGTTTCGGCCGAATTTGGGCCTTATATATTTATGGCGAGCAGCGGGCGGAATTTTCCATGTTTGGAGAAAATAATTTAGAATAAATTAAACACGACTAATTGAGTCGAGATACATAGGAATAGGATTTGGTATGATTATAGTGCCTGAACAGCGTGAAGTGCGCAGGTTCCGTGGAGGATTTCGAGGGTGAGGACGAGGAGGAAGTAATGTCTGATGGCATGAGAACGGCTGCCAAACAGGGATGGGTCCTGAGCTGCGGGCAAGGTTGATGGGGGAAAATTGGGAGAAGTTGTGGGGCGAGAGTGTGTGGCATGCGCGCGGGTTGGTGGCTCGGCGGCCATGGCGCGGGGTATGGGGCGGGGTAGTGCCGGAAGGATACGACCCGGAGGGCATCGTCAACGAGGCGGTGGCGGAGATGTTCAATGGGAAGTGCCGGTTGAAGGCCGATTATACGGCGGAGGAGCTGAAGTATGAGCTAATGCGGCTGGTATATAACCAGGTGCATCGGTATCACCGGCGAAAGGAAACGCGGGTAACGTGGAACGCGGAGGACCTGACGCCGTGGGCGATGCGGGAGGAAGGCCGGAGCATTATGGAGTGGGTGCCGGGGACAGACGAGACGCCCGCCGAGCAGGCAATCAGGCACGAGGCGCAAGCGCGGTTCCGAGAATTCGTGGCGGAGTGCAGCGCTTTTTTGGAAGGGGAGCCGGAGCTGAGGGATTTATTTTTGTGCCTGTGCCAGGGTTGTGAGAAACGAGAGGACCTGGCGGCGCGGCTGGGGATCGACGTGCAAACGGTGACGAACAGGCGGAAGAAGCTGGACCGGCGGCTGGAGGAGTTTGGGGAGAAAGTCCCAGGCTGGCCGAAGGAGTTTATTGAGGAGATGCAGCGGTTGTGAGGGTGGGTGCTCGCTCATCCTGCGTTCCTTTATTTGTGGTTTATCTCTACCTCGACCCTCCGGAAAAAACTACGGGTGAAAATCGTTGCCAAGCGAGTGGCTCTCCGGACAGAATCTCCGGGTGAATTCTCGCAAGAAGATCCTGATTTGGCTCAAACCATTCAGGGCCCGGGTTGGGCAGTCATGATTACCCCGATCAGACCTGCGGGTCCAAAGGCGGCGTTCACCCAAGCTGTCCGGCTGTCGCAATGCGCTTTCTGATGCTCAACTGGCGGGACCCTAAGAACCCGAAGGCCGGCGGTGCGGAGCGAGTCACCCAGGCTTACTTGTCCGAGCTAAGAAGGAGAGGACACGACGTGTATTGGTTCGCCAACGAGTTCGCTGGGGCCCAACGGCAAGAGCCGATCGATGAGATGACCGTGGTCCGCGGCGGGGGTCAGGGGTCTTCCATTCTGAGAGCGATAGAGTGGTACCGGCGGCAGGAACCATTTGATTTGGTCATCGACCAGCACCACGGCATTCCATGGTTCGCCCCGTGGTGGTGCCGCACCAACTGCATTGCTTATATCCATGAGGTGCTTGGGCCTATCTGGGATGCTTTTTACTCCTGGCCGCTCAGCACCATCGGGCGCTGGCAGGAGCGGTGGACCCATTGGCTCTACCGCAGAATCCCTTTTTGGACGCCTTCTGAATCCACTCGGAGGACGCTCGAGGCCCACAGAGTGCGCAAGGTAACTGTTATTCCGAATGGTACGGACACGCTGCCGCTGGCCGAATTGGAGAGCAAGCCGTTGCTCCAACCGGTGCGCCTGGTGGTGGCTTCCCGCCTGGCGCCGAATAAACGAGTTGACCACGCGGTCGCGGCTGTGCGGATTCTGCTCGAGCGCGGGATTGAGGCGCACCTGGTGGTAGTAGGGACTGGCGAAATGCAAGCCCAACTGGAGCAGCAAGTCCAGCAAACTGGATTATCAGCACACGTGACGTTCAGCGGCCGGCTTGGCGAGGAAGAGAAGAACGCTCAGCTTCGCGGCGCACATTTCCTGGTGCACCCGTCCATGCGCGAAGGGTGGGGTTTGAATGTCATCGAAGCGAACGCGATGGGAACACCGGCGGTGGTTTACCCGGTGGATGGTTTGGTGGACTCAACACTTGACGGACAAACCGGCATTGTGACACGAACGGAGAGTCCGGCGGCACTGGCGGAGGGTTTGCTTGGGATTTTGAAGACGCCCGAGACCTATGAGCGCCTGCGTGTGAATGCCTGGACGCGTTCAAAAACGTTGCAATGGCAGAAAGTCCTTCCCGCGGCTTGCGATTGGCTGGAAGCACAAGCCATCAAACCGAGAACAGGAAAGCCGTGAAAAGCTAAAACGATAGCGGCCGACTGCCGCTAACCAACCCGTATTCACCGGCAGCCGATGGACCACGACTCACAACCGTGAGATTTTCTCGATCAGCAGCGTGGTCGATTTTCCAGGTACCAGGGGAACAATCACGACCCGTCCACCACCCTGCTCGACGGTGCGGCGCTCCTCCTGATTGACGCTCTCCAGCGTGTAATCCCCGCCTTTGACGTAAATGTCCGGCTGTGCCGCCGCCAGGAATCGAGTTGCTGTCCGCTCAGGGAAAACGCACACCGCGTTCACGCTCTCGAGGGCGGCGAGCACCGCGGCCCGGTCATTTTCGTCGTTCAGGGGCCGGTGCGGGCCTTTCAATTGCCGCACCGAATCGTCTCCGTTGAGACCCACCAGCAAGGCATCGCCCTGGTTTCGCGCGGTCTCCAAATAGGTGACGTGCCCCGGGTGGAGCAGGTCAAAGCACCCGTTGGTGACGACCAACCGCTGGCCTTTCCGCCGCAGCTCGGCGCGCCACGCGGGCAAGCGCTCCCACGGCACGAGCTTGTCCCGAAAATTCATCGGCCCATCTTGCGCGAAGCGTTTCGGCCTTGGCAAGGATGAGATGGGAGTGGATCCTTATTGTTTCCCAAGGTCGAAGCGGCTATTAAAGAAGGAAGATTTGTGACCGACGGTTTCAACAAAAATTCATCCCTGGCGGCCCCGGCAAGCCTCGCGAACACAGAACCTGGCCCACGAAACGCTTCCTTGCGAAAGCTTTTGGAAAGCGGGTTTTTGCTTTCCGCGGCGGGCCTTTTGACCGGGCTGGGTAATTATGCCTTTCAGGCGATTATTGGCCGGCATCTGTCGAAAACCGAATTCGGCCTGACGAACGGCACGTTGATTTTTGTTGGTTTTCTCAGTCTGCCGCTGGCGATCGCCACGACGACCGTCACCCATTACCTCGCCCGTTTCAATGCGCGCGGCCAGGAGGCCCACCTACAAGGCCTGCTGGCGGGTTGCCGCAAGTTTCTCTTCCGGCTCACGCTGGCGGGCTCGGTGCTGGCGGCCATCGTGGTGAAACCACTGAGCGATTTCCTTCATTTACCGCGCACCAGCCTGGCACTGGTGGCGCTGACCTGCGTGTTTGCGGCGCTTTGGGGCTCGTTTGGCACGGCGCTTTGCCAGGGATTGGCCTGGTTCAAACGGCTGGCGTTGATCGGCCTGCTGGGGGCCGTGTTGCGGCTGCTGTTCGGCGGTGTGGTGACGCTGAGATTGCCGACGGCTGAAATGGCCATCCTGGCGTCCGCGGTCGCTCTGCTGGCAAACCTGGTCCTGTTGTTCTGGCGCAAGGAACTGGCACAGCGCACCGAGGTGGTTTCGCCCTGGGACCGCGAATTCGTCCAATACTTCGTCGTCAGCGCCGCGTGTGTTGGCGGCGGCTTCTTATTCACGCAGGGCGACATGCTGGTGGCGACGCGCAACTTTTCGGAAGCGCACTTGGGCTTCTACAGCGCCGCGGAAAGATTGGCCGTGGCGCTGCCGATGGTGGTGGCCCCGCTGCTGACGGTTTTGTTCACCCATCGCTCCGGCGAGCACGCCGGCAGCGCTTTGCGCGAGCAGTTGAAATATCTGTGCTTTTACGCGGCCGGTCTGCTGTTTGGCGCGGTCTGCCTGCTGGCGCTCCGCGGTTTTTGTGTGAAGATCATTTTCGGCAAAGAGGTGCCGGAATCCGCCGACATGATTGGGCGGCTGGCGTTGACGATGGTCTTTGCCGGACTCCTGCAAGCCCTGGGATTGTGGGCCCTGGCCAGCCGCTGGCTCAAGCTGGCTCTGCTCTACGGCGGGCTGGGACTGCTCTACTGGTTAACGCTTCTGTGGGCAGGCAAGTCGCCGGCAGCTTTGCTTGGCATCATGCCAGCTTGCGCGGGCGCGGCGTTCGGCGTGCTGTTGGTGGCCTGGCTCATCGCGATGCGCCGCGTGCCAACGGGCTCTTTACCGGAGGGCGGCTCCCAGACGTAGCGCACCAGAGGCCCGGAGGGGTTGCCGGTATGCAGAGCGGCGATATTAAATTTACTGACGGGTTTCCAGCGCACGTGCCCGTCCCCAAACAGGCGGTGATATTTTCGCTTGACTCGAAAAGCCCTTTCCCGCGCTTCCTCACTGCGTCAAATCCCCTAGCGAACTCGAGTTTTGGGCGAATTTTCAGTCGATTTTTTAGTTGACGGGCACCCCATTTTCTGCGTGAATAAGAACCGGTGTAACTGAGAGGGATTTTTCAGAAAAACATCTAATTTTTATCATCAGGTATTATGAAACCCAGCCGACGGAATTCGCCGCTCCACGCGCAAGCACTGAACGGCCACATTCGTGCAGAAATTCGGCGTTTCCCCGCTCCTTTCTCACAATGCCAACCAAAGTCGGTGGGTAGTCAACAAAATTAATCGAGAATCGGAAGAGGTGCTATGAAACTGTTACTTAAATCAAGTTTTCCTTTACTGAGAACTGTACTCGTGTTGGGGGTGGCGTTGTCACTGGTGCCGGCGGAGCGGGTGTTTGGGCAAACTAATTGTGCTTCTCCGCCCTCGGGCCTGGTCAGTTGGTGGCCGGCTGAGGGCGACGCCAAAGACGCAAGCGATGGCAACTCGGGCACGCTACAGAACGGGGTTGGCTTCACCAACGGCATCGTCGGCCGCGCTTTCGGCTTCAACGGTGCCGGCCAGGCTGTTGACGTCGGGAACCCACCCAATCTCCAACTGCAGAACTTCACGATCGAAGGGTGGATCCGCCGTTACAGCACCAGTGCCAGTTGGGACCCCTCTTATACCGTTGGCGCAGTTTTCCATTGTGCATGGGGTGGGTACGGCCTGGGCTTGGTCGATGACGGCAGAATCTACCTGAGCAAGGTCGGCTACAGCGCCGTGTACTCAACCATGACGCTGACTGACACCAACTCGTTCCATCATGTCGCCGTGACCAAGTCCGCCACAAATGTGGTGATTTATATCGATGGCATCGGTGAATCGGTTGGCCCATACGATCCCGGGTTTGTCTTCAATGGCCCGATGGCCATTGGCGCGCGCGGAATGGATTACGTCGCCACGTTCCGCGGCGCCATTGATGAAATGAGCATCTACAACCGCGCCCTGTCCACCGGTGAGATTCAGGCTATCTACAGCGCTGGCAGTTTGGGCAAGTGCCGCCTACCGATACCGCCCACGATTACGTCTCAACCTGCAAGCCAAACGGTCACCGTCGGTGGTGGGGTGGTGTTTACGGTCACCGCCGCGGGTACCGCACCGCTGAGTTACCAATGGCGCCTTGGTGGTAACTCGCTCCCCGGAGCAACTGCCCCGTCGCTCACGCTGCTCAATGTCCAATTGACCAACGCCGGCAATTACTCTGTCCTCATCACCAACACGTCCGGTTCGGCTCTTAGCTCCAATGCCTTGCTTACGGTGTTGGCGGCTCCCACTAACTGTGCGCCCCTTCCTTCCGGGCTAGTAAGTTGGTGGCCGGCAGAGGGCGATGCCAATGACGCAGGCGACGGGAACGCTGGAACCTTGCACGGCGCGGTAAGCTTCACCAACGGGATGGTGGGGCAGGCCTTCGGGTTCAATAGCGCCGGGCCCGACGAGGACGTAGGCAATCCCACCAATCTCCAGTTGCAGAACTTCACGATCGAAGGCTGGATACGGAGGTACAGCAGCACCAGTTCCAGTTGGGACTCGTCCTACAGCGTCGCCGCTATCTTTCACTGTGCATGGGGTGGGTACGGCCTGGGCTTGGTCGATGACGGCAGAATCTACCTGAGCAAGGTCGGTTATGGTGCGGTGTACTCAACCATGACGCTGACTGACACCAACTCCTTCCATCATGTCGCCGTGGCCAAGTCGGGCAGCACTGTTTTCTTTTATATCGATGGGGTCGGCCAATCGGTGGGCCCTTACGATCCTGGATTTGTCTTCAATGGCCCGATGGCCATTGGCGCGCGCGGAATGGATTACGCCGCTACCTTCCGCGGTGCCATTGACGAAATGAGCATCTACAACCGGGCGTTGGGGGCGAGTGAAGTCCAGGCGATCTTCGCGGCGAACAGCGCTGGCAAATGTGTGCCCACGTTCCCGCCCTCCATCGTGAGTCAGCCGACAAACCAGACCGTGGTGGTGGGGGGAAGCGCAACCTTCATGGTTGCGGCGAGCGGCACAGCGCCGTTGAGTTACCAGTGGCTGTTCAATGGGTCGACGATTACCAATGCAACCAGTTCAGCGCTGACGTTAGCATCGGTGACGACCAACCAAGGGGGGCTGTATTCGGTGCGTGTAACGAATCTGTACGGGGCAGTGGTCAGTTCCAATGCGCTGCTCACGGTGACCACTCCTATTGCAGGCTGTGTAACACCGCCCTCGGGCCTGGTCAGTTGGTGGCGGGCCGAGGGCAACGCCCTGGACCAGGCGGGGACGACCAACGGCACGTTGACGGGGAATGCCACGTACGGTCCAGGCGAGGTCGGGCAAGGGTTCGTGTTCGACAGCAACGGGGACGCGGTGGTGGTTGGTAATCCTGCTAGTCTTCAGTTGCAGAACTTCACGATTGAGGGCTGGCTCAAGCGAACCAGTGCGAGCATAGTGACAGGTGACTACCACACCTTGGGTGTGATTTTCAGCTACGGCGCCGGCGGCTATGGTTTGGTTATCTTTCCAGACGGAACACTCCACCTGACCAGAGCCACTGTGGACCAGGTAACGGCCGGTCCGGGCATAACGGACACCAATCTTCATCACGTGGCGGTGACCAAGACGGGCACAAGCGTCGTGTTCTACATTGATGGAGTCGGATATGCGGCCCCTTCTTATAGCACCACGTACACCTTTAATTCGCAGGCGGCGATAGGGGCGTACGGGGGCGACTTGACGGAGACTTTCCTGGGCACCATTGATGAGCTGAGCATCTACAACCGGGCGTTGGGGGCCAGTGAAATCCAAGCCATCTACGGGGCAGCCAGCGCTGGCAAGTGCGTCGTCACAATAGCTCCATCCATTATCACGCAACCCCAGCGCCAGACGGTATCCGCTGGCTCGAACGTGGCTTTCAGCGTTGTGGCTGCGGGCACGCCTCCGCTGAGCTACCAATGGCTGTTCAAAGGGAACAGTATCACCAACGGTACCAATGCGACGCTGACGCTGACCAATGTGACGCTGGCGCAAGCCGGGGACTATTCAGTGATCGTCTCGAATATGGCCGGGTCGGTCACCAGCAGCAATGCGCTGCTGACCATTACGCTGCCGCCACCCGCGGTAAGGGTGGTGAGCACGAGCAGTGCAGCGGGAGCTGCCGTCATCGTCCCGGTGGTGCTGGTAGCGAACGGCAGCGAGAATGGAGTGGGCTTCAGCCTCGACTTCGATCCCAGCCTGCTCACATTCCAGGGGGTGACGGCGGGTAGCAACGCCTTGCACGCCACGTTAATGACCAATGCCAGCCAGGCCTCCACGGGCAAGCTGGGCGTGGCCATGGCCATGCCCGCCGGCTCGACCTTTGGCGTCGGGACACAGGAACTGATCGAGGTAACGTTTACGGCCGCCGTCCTGACGAACGGTGCTACCGCCAACAACAGCTTCGGCGACATCCCCGTCGTGCGGCAAATCGTGGACGTGAACGGTAACGTGCTGACTGCTACCTATACCGCCGGCACGGTTGACATCGCCGCGGGGAGCTTCGAGGGCGATGTGTGGCCGCGTCCTGACGGAGACAAAGCGGTGACCATCGCCGACTGGGTGTTGATTGGCCGCTATGCCGCGCGGTTAGATTACCCGACCAATGGCTCGGAGTATCAGCGGGCGGATTGCGCGCCGCGGGCGACGTTGGGCGATGGCGCCATCAAGGTAAGCGACTGGGTCCAGGCCGGCCGCTATGCCGCCGGGCTTGACCCGCTGACGCTGGCAGGCGGGCCGACCAACGACGTAACACCGAGGCCGGTCATGACCAAGCAAGATCTGTCGCCGCGCCAGGTCAAAGTGCTGGACACCACTCTGTTCCAAGGGCAAACGACAACCGTTTCAGTCGAATTGGAAGCGCAAGGGGACGAGAACGGGTTGGGCTTCAGCCTATCGTTCGATACCAACGCCTTTAGCTATGTTGGCGCTTCGCTGGGCAGCGGCGCCACGGGAGCTTCGTTCGTGCCCAACCCGAACCACGCGGCCTCGGGCCAGATCGGATTCGTGATGATGCTGGGCGCGGGCAACAGCTTCGCTGCCGGCAGCAGGGAACTGGTGAAGGTCAGTCTGCGCGCTTTGCCTTCCGCAGCGGGCAATTACACGCTGGCCCTGGGCGACGCGCCGGTGCCGCGTGACGTTGCCGACACTAACGCGGTTTCGGTGAACACAGCATACGTTAACGGAAAGGTCACGGTGAACCCGCTTCCGTCGCTGACCCTCCAAGAATCGGGTCAGGACATCGTGGTGAGTTGGCCGTTGTGGGCAACGAACTTCACGCTCCAGACCACGGCCCCGACCCTCGGACCATCGGCGACCTGGACGAATGTCACGCTTATACCGGTCATCACCAACGGTCAAAACACGGTGACGGTGCCTACTTCATCGAGCGCTCAGTTCTATCGCCTGTCTCACTAAGTCTATTTCCTCGGGCGCGTTGCTGGGTTGCGGTTGCAACCCAGCAACCCTCAAACACGAATTCATTTATCGCCGCCCATTCAAACCCGAGCCGAGGCCCGCCAGGCCATCTTTGACTTCATTGAAGTGTTTTACAACCGCCAACGCCTCCACAGTTCACTCGGCTATCTTTCGCCCGTTGACTTCGAAAACCAAAACAACTAACTAAATTTAATGCATTACGCAATTTCTGTATCCGTTTTTTCGAGGCAAGCCCAGCCTCAACTTTGATCCCAGCCTGCTCACATTCCAGGGGGTGACGGCAGCTACGGCAGGAGCGAAACGCGATAGAAACGTTGCGGGTTCGGGCCAATCGTATCGTATCCCGTAACGATATTGTTAGTGGCGAAGATGGGGCTGCCCAAATTGCTCCAGTAAAGTTGGGTCAGGTCAGTGTTGTACTGCACCTGGTAGGTGAAGCCCGTCGCGCCGTTCCAGGTCATTGTGAGCTGGCCATTGCTAAGCTTGAGGCTCTGGAAGAGCGGCGGCAAGGCGACCGACAGGTTGGCAACGGCACTTGTGACCCGTGCGTAATTATTGGTGACCACAACGCTATAACCGCCGATGTTGGTGAACAGCGCGTTGGTGATGGTGAGCAAGGCGGTCGTGGCGGGGAGTCCGTTGGTCCCGTTGAACCACCACTGGTAAGCGAGCGGCGCGGTGCCGGTCGCGCTGACGGCGAAAGTGGCGTTGCTGCCCACCAACACTGCGCGGTTGGTTGGTTGGACGATGATTTGCGGCGGGAGAACGACGATGAGCACCGCCACCTGGCTGGTGACCGAGCCGTAGGCGTTGGTGACGATGACCTGGTAATTGCCGGCATCATTGGTCTGCAAGCTGAGGAGGGTCAGCTTGGCTGTGAGTGAACCATTGACGCGGCCACCATCGACCAGGTTGGTTCCGTTGAACAGCCATTGGTAACGAAGCGTCGGGCTGCCCGCCAGGCTCGACACGAAAGCGACATTGCTCCCGGCCAAGTGAGTCTGGTTCGTCGGCTGCAACAGAATCACCGGCTGAATCTTATTGGCGCACTTGCCCGCAGGGCCGGCGTTGTATATGGCCTGGACCTCAGACGCAGTGAGCGCGTGACCATAGAATGATACTTCGTCAATCAACCCGTTAAAGAACCGGCTGGGCACCCCGGCATACCCGCTGTAGGACCGTCCGATTTCCACGTCCCGAGTATTGCCCACCGGAACGTTGGTGACGGCGAGGGTATTTTGCAGGACGCCATCCAAATAGATCAGAAGTTGCGTTCCGGTGTACACCCCTGCCAGATGGTGCCAACGGTTATCCAAGATGCCTGTCAGGGTAGTTGCCACTGGGAAGCCCGGTGGCCCTGCATTCGGACCGCCAATCCCAAATCCAAACGACACCGTGCCGTCGGGATTGCCTTGCAGCAGCCAGCCGTCCGCATTGCCCCAGCCAGCGGATTTGTCCACCACCACAAACTGGCCGTCGGGGCTGTATTGCTGAGGATTCCCCTGGACCCAGACCTCGACGCTGAATGGGCCGGAGGGGTTCAACAAATCAGAACTGGGAATCAAAACGCAGCTATTGCTGCCGTTCAGCGCGAAAGCCTGCGCCACCAACCCGCTGGTGAAAGAGATGTTCGGCATGGAATAGGCGTTGTTGTGCGCGACGCTGTCGAGCCCGTTGAGATCGCCTTTCCACCAGCTAATCAGATCGGCCGGCGGAGGAGTACACACTAAATTCACCGTGAGGACTGCATTGGAGGTGAGGATCGAACCGAAGGCATTCGTCACTCGCAACGAATAGCTGCCCGCTTGAGCGAATGTCACATTACTCAGCGTTAGCGTCGAGTTGGTCGCTCCGGCAATGAAGTTGGTTGCGTTAAAGAACCACTGGTAGCTCAGAGTCGGACTGCCCGCAGCGACTGCCACAAAAGTGGCATTGCTTCCCGAAAACCGAGTTTGGTTTGTAGGTTGCGTGACGATTATAGGCGGGATCGTGCCCACGCATTTGCCCGCGCTATTGGCGGCGTAGATGCGTTGGATTTCCGTGGCTGACAACGCCCGATTATAAACGCTCACTTCGTCAAGCGTACCAAAAAAGCTGCAGAAAGAACTGTCCCCGCGAGCACCGATCG
>Ga0210408_10002160_pt1 | contig 19502 bp, 12 predicted proteins | sample IncBWH4MmetaG_FD_155471 | JGI IMG/M metagenome (GOLD analysis project Ga0210408, IMG submission 155471) | Forest soil microbial communities from Barre Woods Harvard Forest LTER site, Petersham, Massachusetts, United States - Inc-BW-H-4-M | ecosystem: Environmental > Terrestrial > Soil >...
CGGACTCCACCTGCGCCCGGTAGTCGGCATTTTCCAGTTCGGCGAGCACTTCGCCGCGGTGAATGGCGTCACCCTCTTCAACCTTCACCAGTTTCAACCGTCCACTCAACTCAGACCCAATCTTGATGTCTTCCGAAGAAGGCTCGACCCGCCCTGGACCCGCGATGAGCAAGGGCTGATGCGCGATTGTCAACGCCGTTGCGCCCTCGGATGCCTGATGCGAGTGTCGCGATGCCAGCAGCAACGAGCCGGTCAACAGAAAGGCCGTGAGGCCGATCAGCAAAGTCATGCGGTTCTTCAGAAGACTTCCGATTTCAAGATTGCCTTTCATAACTTTCTCCAGATGTAGTTTGTATGTTTCGCTTTCCCTGCGACAAGTGGGAGTTTTTGACTTCCCTAAGCGAAACTCACCGCACCGGTGCCCATTCCATGCACCAACATTCCCGCCGGCACCGGCTCAGCTTCCGAAGGCCGGGCAATCGCCCCGTCTTCAATCCTCACTATGCGATCCGCAAAATCCAGCACCCGCGAATCATGTGTAACAATCACAACCGACCGCCCCCGCTTGTGCGCCAGATCACTCATCATCTCCATCACGTTGCGACCGGTGAGTGAATCAAGCGCCGCAGTCGGCTCATCCGCCAGGATGATCGCGGGATCGCCCGCCAGCGCCCGCGCAATGGCCACGCGCTGCTTCTGCCCTCCGCTCAAGTCGGCGGGAAAGGCTCCACACTTCGCGCCCAGCCCAACCTGCTCCAGCAACTCCTTGGCCCGCTTCTTCGCTGCGGCAGCCGAGACACCCTTGAGATCAAGCATGAGCTCCACGTTTTCTCCGGCGGTCAACGTGGGGAACAAGTTGAATCCCTGGAACACGAATCCAATGTGCTGCAAGCGAATCGCAGGCAATTCTTTCTCCCGCAGACTCGTGACTTCGGTCCCGGCGATGCGCACGCTGCCCGACGTCGCCGTCAAAATACAGCCCATGATCGAAAGCAATGTAGTCTTTCCGCTGCCCGAAGGGCCCATCAGCATCAGCAGTTCACCCGCATGAGCGTCAAGATCAATGCCACGAAGCGCGAGCGTCCCCGCACTCCCCTCCACGTAGTTTTTCGTAAGACTGCGAACTGCAATTGCGGCTTGCACTTGTCTATCTCCCTTTTCAAAAGCCCCGCTCATCCGAGCGAAGCGAGAAATCTGTAACTCTTCGCCTGCGCCACGAACTCATCCCTTGAACACCATTGCCGGATCGATTCGCGTAACCTTGTTGATCGAAACCAGTGCCGCCCCAACGCACATCAACAGCGTGACAAAAAACATTGCGACCGCCATGCTCGGAGGCATCAGGATCGCCGCCCCGCCCGCTTGGCTGGCGTGCACCACAAACGCGCTGACGATCATCCCCAGCGCGTAGCCGATCAGCGCGCTTATCGCCGCCTGCTTCATGATGACTTTGTAGACGTAGCTGTTGGGCGCTCCCATCGCCTTCAGTGTTCCGTATTCGCGGATATGATCCATGGTGGTGGCATAAATCGTCTGCGCCACCACCACGAATCCCACCACAAGCCCCAACACTGCCGCAATCAGCACTGCCACGCCTGCGCCGGTGGTAAACATCCAATAAAAGGTCGTCATGTGGCTGAACTCACCGGTCGTAAAGACCTCTACATCCTTAATGTGATCTAGCAGGGCGCGACGCACCTGCTCCAGACTCGCTCCCGGCGCCAGCCTCACCAGGATGAACAACGTCTGATCTTCCCGCATCCCGGTATAGTTCTGCGCGTTTTTGAAGGTCGTGAACACATAAGGAGAAGTCGTGAACGAACGAATCCCGCGCGTAAAGCCGACCACGCGCGCGCGATGCCCGCCAATCTCGAAGACCTCGCCCACCCGCGTCACGCCCAGCTTCTGCTTGTAGAGCTCGTCCAGAATGATTGCGTCCGGAGATTTCAGATCCTCGACCCGTCCCTGCACCAGGTTCCACGGCCGTTCCAGATTGTCGTCCACGTTGATGCCGACAATCTGCACCGAATCCTCCCCGCCGTCGTGCCGTTTCCACTGCGTCCAGTGCGCGATAATCTTCTGCGCATCCGCGACCCCGGGCACCGCGCGCACCTGATTCAACTTGCGCTCGCTGAAAGCGACTCCCTGCTCCACATAAGGGACGTTCTTCGACGTGATCCACAAATCCGCGCCCGAGTGATCGATCAGGTTCGAAGTAGCCGTAGTGAACCCTAAGAACAATCCCAGCTGCACCACGATAAGCACCACGGAAAATACAATCCCCGTCAGCGTGACGGTCAGCCGCACTTTGTCGTGAAACAGATTCCGTTGGGCCAGAGGAGGCATGGTTACTTCCCTCCCTTACCGGGAAGTAACAACCCGCGCAGCGTGATATCCAGCATCATTTCCGCTCGCTCCTCCAGCGGACGCCACTCCACCCACGGATCCTTGCACTTGGCAATGTTCAGCGAAATCACGCCGTGCGCCGACGCCCATAGCGTCTGCGACACCAGTTCCGCGTCCTGCACCTCGTCGCGAAAGCATCCCGCGTCGATCGCCTCCTGCACCGCCCACTTCAGCATCGCGTAGGCGTCCTTCTCGGGGTTGCCCATGATCTCGCGATCCTCCTCATCCGGCTCTTGCGCAGGATGCGGCGTCATGAACATGAACACATAGTGATTGGGAAAGCGCGCGCCAAACTGGATGTAACTCCTGCCAATCTGCCGCAGCCGATCGATCGGGTCCGCCGGCATCTCCGTGCTCTGCATCACTTCCTGCAAGCGCGCAAAATCCTGCCGGCACAGCTCGTGGAAGAGTTCGTTCTTGTCGGCAAAGTAAACGTAGATCGCCGTCGGCGAGTACTCAATCTTCTCCGCCACACGACGCATCGACACGCCCTCATACCCTTCGGTGACGAACAGCTCGCGCGCCGCGTCCAGAATCTTGTCGCGGGTCTCCGACTTCTCGCGCTCCCGTCGTTCCTTAACTCCCATAACGGTGGTTTCTTAGTTAACGATGGTTAGTTAACAGTGTTAATTTACTGCTCATCGTTCATTCTTGTCAAGAGAATTCTTGCGTGAACCGCCTTGGCAATAGTGTCTGAGGCTTGTCGACATTGCTCCCGAGTCAAGTTTTTTTGCTCGATCGAGGAGGATGCCGCTGAATGCCGGCTTGGCTCTAGCGGTCTGGGAGGCAAACTGTATCCAGGTTTAGACGGGTTGTAGGAGTTGTCGACGGAACGGTACCGGGAAGCGCCTTGGCCAGTCGGATGTCCCAGACCGTCTCCGCGGCGATGGTTGGTGGAGTCGAGCGAATAGCCTCGTTGGGGTCTGAGTGCGTTCTCGGCAATGCCGACGTCGCTCTTTTTTGTCAGGTCACGAAGAACGTGCCGACGATCAGTGCCGTCAACTCTCTCAAGAGCTGCGATGGTCGCCCTTCTGGCGGCAATTTCCTTTGATACGCTCCATGCCTTCGCAAGTTCGGCGACTTGGCGAATTCCGATGCTCGTTCCGCCTCTAGCCAGAACGATAAGCCGTTGCCCGCTAGTGGGACGGGCCTCACAAATCCCATGGTTCATTTTGGACCCTAGCCATGACCACCCATTGAAAAAATCACCCCCGGTTTTCGTTCCGCCCCGCGTCATTCCCGGTCTCTCGTATTGACGCGGGGGCCGCGCATGGGCAAGATGGAGCCCGATTTCGCGAATGCGGATGCAATGCGTTCCCGGCAGCCCCCACGGCAAGGGGCAGGAACCGCGTACACCAAAAGCTGCCTAAAAGGCAGGCGCAATGATTCTGTCGTTAGATCAACGATTGCATGGGCAGGGCCGGGCTGAGGTTCGAATCCTCAGTAAGCCCGGCCTGGCATTCTGGTTAAGTGTTGGCCGTTTCGCGCGTTGCCTGGGTTTCGCATCGGTCTTATGTCTGATCATGGGCGGTTGCCGATCTCAAAATTCGCGGACCATTGCCGTGATTCCGGGAACTACGGCCACCGAGTTTTGGGAGGCTGCGCACGGCGGAGCCGAAGCTGCCGGGCGCAACGTAGGGTTTCGCATCTACTGGAACGCTCCGACCCGGGAAGATGATGTCGAGAGGCAAATAGGTCTGGTGGAGAGGGTTATCGACTCCGACTACGCCGGATTGGTGGTTGCCCCGACCAACTACCTGGCCCTTGTCGGTTCAGTTCGGCAGGCGTTGTCAAGGCACATCCCTACCGTGGTGATCCGCTCATCCCTGCCCATTCCACCCGGACAGGGCCTCTCCTATATTCTGAATGACGACCAGGAGACAGGCCGCCTTGCCGCCACGCGCATCGGCACGCTGCTGTCAGGCAAAGGACAGGTTGCCGTATTGGGCCTGGACCCCTCGGGACCAAGAAGCGTTCTTCGCGCCCGCGCCATTGAAGCGGAGTTGACCAAGAGCTTCCCGCGGGTTTCGGTCATTGAAAGAAGATCAGGATCCTCGTACACCGCTGAAGTTCAAGAAATCGCGCAGGAGATTCTTATGGACAATCCGGCTCTTGACGCCATCGTCACGCTGGATGTGACGGCGACCGAAGGAACCTGGGCGGCCTTGACCGCGCTAGGAAAAGGCAAGCGGGTCAAATTGATAGGATGCGAGCAAGAAGTGGACTTGATGGCGGGCATCCGGCACGGCGACATTGACTCTGTCATAGTCGAAAATACCTATGAAATGGGATTCCGCGCCATTCAGTCGATCGCCGCACGGCTGCGGGGAGAATCCGTGCCTGACCAAATTGAGCTCAAGCCCGTGCTCGTGACCAAGGCGAACATCGATAGCGACGAAGTTCAGAAAATGCTTTCGGTTAACTGGAGAGTCTCGCATTGAAGTGGCTTGCTCAAATCGATCGCTGGTTCGGCACACTTTTTTGCCTCGCTCTGCTAGCCGCCATCGCTACGATTGCCTACTGGCTTCGCTCCCGGCCAGAGCCCCACTATAGCGACTCCTTCGCTTCCGGCGGGACGGCCGAATGGCACGCCTACGGCGGCAGTTGGGATTCCTTCGAGGGCGCGATCCGGAACAACTCCGACGAGCGTGGGGCCAAGCTCATCACAGGTTCCTCCGAATGGAGTGACTATGAGATAGAGGCAGAGCTGCTACTGCTCGGGCCCAACGGAGACGCCGGCGTTATTGTCCGTTCGAGCGACGAGGAAGAGGGCGTCGATGCCTATAGCGGCTACTACGTCGGCCTGCGCGACCGCAACAACACCATGGTGATCGGCCGTGCCGACCACGGCTGGCTCGAATACCAGGCGGTATCGGTGAAAGATTCCATTCATGCGTTTCACTGGTATCACCTCAAAGTCATCGCAGTGGGATGTGTGGTCGCAGCCTCGGCCTTCGATCCGGAGACCCGGCAAGAAACGATCGTGGCAATGCGCGAAAACGATTGCGCGAGGACAGGACGAATCGGCTTGAGATCCTATTCCTCGGGGGGTCTGTGGAAGAACGTTCGTGCGCATCCTGCCAGTCCGGCGGATATCTCCGCTCTCGTTGCAAGAGCGCAAGTGACGGACTCGCCGGAACGGATGCAAACGGAAACAGGCTTCAATTCCCTTCTGCCCTACAGTGGAAAGGGGGTGGGGCCGACGGACTCCTCTTCCAACAGTCCCGCCATGGACATTCACACTCCTCCCTTGAGCAGTCTGCGCTTCGTCTCGGATATACATCCATTTCCGGTGACGGTCAGAGGCAGCGTGATACTCACGGCCCCGGTACTTTACATAGAAGATTCTTCTGGCGGAGTTGCGGTGGAATCGCATGGCTCGGCGGTCAAGATCGGCGACGAGTTGCAGGTTACCGGAGTTGTCGATGCCCGCCCGGGCGGTGTCATGCTGCGCAATACGATTCTGCGGCTCCTGTGGTCCAGAGGCCCAGCCCCACCGCTTTCAGTTACGGCCTCGCAAGCCGTGACCGGCGCATTCGACGGAATGCTTGTCGAAATCGAAGGACGGCTAATGGCAAAGAGGCGCGTACAGGGACAATCCGTAGTACTCGATCTGCAAAGCGGGCATCAAGCCTTCCGGGCAATCCTCGAGGGGGCGCGTCAGGATCTTATGTTTGACCGGCTTCGGCCGAACAGTCTTCTGCGACTAAGAGGGGTTTGTGTCGCCGATCCTGCTTTTACCGAAAATCTGACATCGTTTGCTCTGTTGCTCCGGTCGAGCGAAGATATAGGGATTGCGGCGGGACCGCCTTGGTGGGACACACGCCACCTCGTCGAGGGTGCGTTCGCGTTGATGATCCTGGTGGTGGTTGCTGTATTTGTTTATTTCCGCGCCGAACACTGGAAGATGAGCGCGGTCGTCGAAGAGCGCTCGCGCATGGCCCGTGAAATTCACGACACGCTGGCTCAGAGTTTCGCGGGCATCGCTCTGCAACTCGAGTCTGCTCTGCACGGGCCCCGACCCGATATCGAGAGTGCGCCGGTCACAATGGCTCTTAGCATGGCTCGCCAAAGCCGGCGCGAAGCCCACCGCTCCATTGCCGCGCTGCGTACTCTGCATACGGATCAAACGCTGGAAAACATGTTGTATAAGGTGCTTCGGCCGCAGGTTGCAGAGAGCCACGTGGAATTGTCTGTTACCAGTAAGGGAACGCCTGAACGGTTGTCCGGCGAGGCCGAGAGCCAAGTCCTGCGCATCGCGCAGGAAGCGGTGGCCAACGCGACTCAGCATGCCCTAGCCACGCGGATCGCAGTGCACCTCGTGTTTGACAACCGAATGCTGATACTGGAGATTGAGGACGATGGCCGCGGCTTCGAAGTTTCCACCGCACCCGGTTCTGAGGAGGGTCATTTTGGAATTACCGGAATGCGCGAACGCGCGGCGAGTATGAAGGCAGATCTGACCATTCAGTCCAGCCGGGATGGAACCAGGGTCTTGTTGGACGTCCCCATTCCTTCACGTCGTATGCAATTGTGGAAGTTGGCTCCGCCCTGGACGCGTCGGCTGGGGCAGCCGCTGCGATCGTGGCGTTCTCACTAGCCTCAGGAGTTGAGGTAACCGACCATGGCCGCTTCAATTCGGGTGCTGATTGCGGACGATCATCTCATCTTCCGAATGGGACTGAAGAGTCTGCTCAACAATGAACCGGACATTGTGGTTGCCGGCGAGGCAAGCACCGGGGCCCAAACCATCGCGAAATTTAAAGATCTGAGACCGGATGTGGTGGTGCTCGACTTGCGCATGCCGGATGGCGGTGGTATGGCTGCCTTGGCCGGCGTGCGCGAACTGCGCAACGACGCCCGAGTGTTGGTGTTATCCAGCTATGCGAACGAGGAAGAGGTCTATCAAGCCCTGCAAGCGGGGGCCTCCGGATACGTGCTCAAAGACGTGGGCCGGGATGAACTCACCGGCGCCATCCGCCAGGTGTATGCGGGCCACCAGTGGATCCAACCGTGCATTCAGCCGATCCTCGCCAGCCGCGAGGACCGTCATGAACTAACGCCTCGGGAGTTGGAGGTGCTCAAGTTGCTGGTTCGCGGTCTCACCAATCGCGAAATTGCCAAGGTTCTCGGGAATAGTGAAAATACTGTACGCAATCACACCATCCGAATCTTTGCCAAGCTGTACGTCAGCGATCGAGCTGAGGCAGTAAGTGCCGCATTACAGCGCGGCATTGTTGTGCCTACGAATTGAGGGTTCCGTGGAATTCCTGCAACCGGCCGAGGGCAACCGCGCGGGTTGCTGGCCCCCAAAAAGGGCTTTAGATATCTAGTCAATTTCCTTCGCAAAGTCAATAGTCTGTTTAAAACGCGACATCCGTCAGCCTCTAGCCTACTTTCACCTGCGCAGTGCTTGTCGAATCCGCAAAGAACTTCCTCCAGCAGGAGTCTTCAGAAAACGTGAGGACCAGAGACATGAAGCGACGCGTGGGCGCGAGTGCATGTGGTTCGTTCCGTCTTGTTTTCCCCTTGTTCGGCGCTCTTTGCTGGACCTTACTGCTCTCAATCGCGACCAGTAGACCGGCGCTGGCGCAGTTCAACAGCGCCATTGAGGGAACGGTGACCGACGCCAGTAGCGCTGTCGTTGCCGATGTGGCGATTCGTGTGACCAACGAGGCCACGGGTCTCGAACTCGCTACTAAGACGTCCGCGAACGGATACTATCGCGTGCCCACGCTGCCGGCTGGCCAATACCGGGTGGAGGCTTCGAAGGAAGGATTCGATACCGCGGTGCAGTCGGGCGTCGTCCTGGATGTTGCAAAAGTACAGTCTGTTCCCTTTCAACTGAGAGTTGGCCAGGTAACTACGAAGGTGAATGTCACCGGGGCGCCCCCGGTGGTTGAAACCTCCGAAGCTCACATTTCCGAGCTCACGACCGCGCAAGAAGTTCTTGATCTACCACTCGAGGGGCGGAACGCGCTTAACGTGATTGCTCAAACTCCTGGAGTTACGGGCAGCGGTCTGGTGTCGGATCGCGCCGGATCGAATGACATCTTTAACGCGGCCAATGCACCTTCCGTCACGGCCAATGGTCAACGTGGATCGTCGAACGGTTTCTACTTGGATGACACCTCTGTGAACGACAACCCGGATGGGGGTAGCGCCAAACTCTCTCCCAACCCGGAGTCAATTCAAGAGGTGAAGGTATCGGTCAACAACTACTCGGCCCAGTATGGCCGTAATAGCTCGATCTTGACGCAGATCACTTCGAAGTCAGGAACGAATCAGATTCACGGCAGCTTGTTCGAGTACCACACGGATAACAAGCTGACAGCGCGCAACGTTTTCCAAAATACTCCGGACCCGATTACCGGCCGACTCGTCCCGGTTTCCCGCCGCAACGAGTTCGGAGGATCGGTGGGTTTGCCTATCCGCAGGGATCACACCTTCGTTTTTGGGAGTTACGATCAGTTGAAATCGGCGCTGGCCTTTAGCCAGAAATACACAGTGGAGGCTCCCGACTTTACCAACTTCATGAAAACCGCGTTTCCCAACAACATAGCAACCAAGCTGCTGACGTCCTACCCGTCGGCCGTGGCCGCCAGCGGCGCACCGGTCACGGTAGGCGCGGAGATGACCGCGCTCGGTTTGGGGACGTGTACCGGGACAAACTCGATCGGCATGCCGTGCAGTATGCCGTTGTTCCAGTCCGGCGTACTGTCTACCAGCAATCCCCGCAACGGGATTCAATGGAATGCGCGAGTCGACCAGGTTTTTGGCGATGGGTCGAATCGCTTTTTCGCCAATTTTTTCCGAATGACTGCCACCCAGAGCAGCCCCGGTCCCCGTCCTGCGTTTAACACCCATCCGCCGGCTGAGGCTGACTTCGCCAGCGCGAATTTTACACATGTGTTTTCGCCGTCCCTGGTAAACGAGGCGGCCATGGGCTTCACTCTGGACTATGGCGCCTCGCCGGTGTCACATCCCAGCGTGCCGGCCATCAACGTGACCGGGATGAGTGGGTTCGGAGCAGGCTGGGGACCAGCCGGTTTTGTGCAGAACGATTTTCATTGGCGCGACATGGTGTCCTACAACCGAGGCTCGCACGCATTCAAGTTCGGATTTGATATTTACCGCGACCAGGACAATGCTCCGTTCTCAGGTCCGCTGTACCGGCCGACCTTCAATTTCAAGAGTGCGTTCGACTTCGCGACCGACACGCCGTTTTCAGAGAGTGGCATCAACTTCAATGCAGAAACCGGGGGCCTGCCCTTTCAAAACTTCGGCTACCGGTCGACAACCTACGGCTTCTATGTGCAGGATGACTGGAAACTGCAGCGAACGCTGACAGTGAATCTGGGTTTGCGCTGGGACTTCTCGGGCAATCCAACTGAGGCCAATGGCGATATGACGAACCTGCAACTGGGGCCCGGCACCACGCTGGCCGACCGGATTGCAGGCGCAAAGATCATCCGCGTAAAGCACATGTACACAGATGCTCGGAAAGGATATTTCGCGCCACGCGTGGGATTCGCATGGGACCCTACAGGACAGGGGAAAATTTCGGTGCGCAGTGGGTTTGGTGTGTTCTTTGACCGTTGGCCGAACAAAGTATGGAGCGACGCAACCCGCAACAATCCACCGTTTGTGGCCTCCGCAACCGCTTCCATACAAAATCCAACCGGCCCGCAACCCGTGTATGCGCTGGGAACCACGGACACGGCGCCCTACGGCTTTGTCTATCCTCCGATCACGCCCGGGCTGAATCCGGCAGGCGGCCCGACAGGGTACCTCGCTTCAGTCGGCGGCGCCGACCAGGCGATCAAGTACGCGTATGCGGAGAACTGGTTTCTGGGGATTCAGTACAGTCCCCTGCACAACTGGGTGATCGAAGGGGACTATGTGGGCTCGGTCGGCAGGCATCTATACACGGTCATTGATCGCAATCGCTTCGCCGGAGACTTGATACAGAACCAGGACACCCTGCACCGCCTGAACCCGTACTTTGCGACTGTCAACTACGGCGATAACAGTGCGTCCTCCAGTTACAACGGCGCGACCGCGTCGGTGCGCAAAATCTTTAGCAATAACTATACCTTCCAGACCTCTTACACCGTGGGTAAGGCCATCGATCTGGTGAACGCGGTGGGACCGGGATCGGGTGCCGTGTACGCCCAAGTGATTGATGCCTACGATGTGCCGGCGCAACGGGGACTTTCTCCTAACGATGTTCGCCAGAAGGTCGCGCTGAACTTTGTGGCCCATCTTCCTTCTTTAAGTGCGACGGCAGCGCCGGTTCGGTACGTGCTGGGCGGCTGGGAAGTTAGCAGCCTGGCGATCTTCCAGAGTGGATTACCCGCAACCGTGTTCACCAGTGCGACTTTCGTGCCCGTGTGGAACAACCCCACTTGTGCGACGACCCTGACACCGAGTTGCCAGGTCATTGGTAACACGGGTGGCGATTACAATGGCGACGGCAATACCTACGACCTGCCAATGCGACCTTCCTTCAGCCTGAACAAGAGTTACAACCGTTCGGACTATTTGAATGGGTTGTTCCCGGCATCCGCGTTTCCTGCCCCGCCACTGGGCCAGGAAGGCGATGTGGGGCGAAACACCGTTCACGGCCCCGGCATGGCGCAGGTGGACTTTTCACTTCTGAAAAACTTTAAAACTCCTTGGTTTCGCGAGCATTCCAACCTTCAATTTCGCGCCGAAATCTACAACCTGTTCAATCGCGTAAACCTGAACAGCTTCGACGGAGATATCACGAGCGGGACTTTTGGAAAAGCGACTGGGGTGTTTACGCCTCGGTCGATTCAACTTGGAGCTCGCCTGGAGTTCTGATGCTGGTCCGGGCGCTGGTTTTCTCCCTTGTCGTGCTGTCCGTCACGGCGGATGTGTGGGCTCAGGATCCGCCGGAATACACTCTGGCGGTGCACTTGGTTCAGCAGCAGCAATGGGCGCAGGCGCTTGATCAAATCCAGGCCCTGAACAAGCAATATCCGGAGAATCCAAAGGTGGGGAACCTGGAAGGTCTGGCGCTCCTCGGCAGTGGGGACCCCAACAAGGCGGCGGTGGTATTTCAACGAGTTCTTTCGATGCGCCCTGATTTTTTCCCCGCGTTGAAGAACTTGGCCGTTCTCGAGTGGGGGCTGCGGAAGCCCTTGGCTGCCCAACACACGGCGCAAGCACTGAAGATTGAACCTGCGGATCCGATCCTTAATTCCTACGCGGCCCTCTCTGACCTGAAGGGGAAGAATGCTTCCGCAACGAGCCAGCATCTGGATGTTGCCGGCAATGCGATTTCAGCCATGCCCCCTGAAATCGAAATGCGCCTCGCCTATCTGCTGGCAACGAACGGTCTGTACGAACGAGCGGCTCGCGTATATCAGGACATTGTGGCGCGCGGCGGTCGCAGCCCCACCTTGACTTACAACCTGGGACTGGCCCAGTACTTGGCGGCCGACTACGAGAATGCGATCCACACCCTGGAGGAGGCAGAGTCCCGGGGACACTCCCTCGACAACCTGAATCTTCTGGCTCAGGCCTACGAGAAAAATCATCAGACCCAGCTGGCAATCGACCGGCTTCGTGAAGCCATCGTTCTTTTTCCGGACGATGAAAACAGCTATCTCGATCTCGCCACGATCTGCATCGACCACAACTCGTACCCGTTGGGGATCGAAATCGTACAACTGGGACTTAAGAACAAGCCAGGCAGCGAAAAGCTCCTGTTTCAGCTCGGCGTGCTTCATGCTCTGTCGGGCGAATTTGATCTGGCGCGCGGTGAATTTCGCAGGGCCGGTAAACTGGCTCCTGGGAGAGACCTCCCTGTCGCCGCTTTGGAGCTTGCTGATATTCAGCAAAACGGCCGCAAGGACACGCTTCAGGAACTGCGCCGCAATTTAAAGCAGAAGGGTGATAGCGCGATCCTGTGCTACTTGCTCGGCTCCTCGCTGATTCGCAATGGCGCTCAACCGGGCACGCCAGAATATGCGGAAGCTCGCGCGGTCTTCGAGAAGGCGCTCCGACTCGATCCCAAGCTGGCGTACCCCTATATAGAGCTGGGAAAAATGTACGAACAAGCAGGAAAAGTCCTCGAGGCAATTCCTCTTTTTGAGAAAGCCGCGGTGCTCGGTCCCCGCGATCCCTCCTCCTATTATCACCTCGCCAGGGACTACCAGAAATTGAACCAGCCGCAAAAAGCCGCCCAGATGCTCAACAAGCTCAAGGAGATCGAGCAACGCAGCCGAGAGTTCGAGCGCGTCGGGCTCACTCGACCGGAAGGATAGGCCGGCGCTTCTTTGCGGTCCATCCACTTTAAAACACTCCAAAGGACAATAATCTCCGTGCTCAATCGCCGCGACTTTTGTATGAGCGTCTTGGCCGTCCCGGCCTTAACGTCTGGCCTTAGCTTCGCCGCTCGTCCGACGGGGACCGAGGCTCCGGCAACCGCAGGTGGCTTCCCGCTCAGCGACTACACCCCCTACGGCTACCTAGACAATCCTTTCCATTGCTGGAACCTGCATCGCAGCGGCGTACTGCGCTCTTCTCCGGGCATCGGCTTCGGTTTCTATTTCCCAGCGGGCCCCGGAGGCTATTACGATTTTGCCAAAAACGGAATCTATGAGGCCCATCTACGGCTGGGATTCCTGATGAATGGACAGCAACTTTGGACGCCCGAGGATTTCGGGCCAGGACAATTGACCTCTCCCTATCACAGCAAGAACCTGCACACTTTTGCCTTCGCCCACGACGGCACCAAGGTGGAAAGCACGTTTCTCCAGGTGGGCGAAAATTCCCTTGCAGCCCGAGTGGCAATGCAAGGCGCGCGTCCTCAATCCGTCCGCCTCATGGCGGTGCTCGACTGCAAGCTGGGTGGGGCAGCATGGTGGGGCCGCGACGGCCTGGTTGGCAACTACGATCCGGCGCTCGATTCTGTATGGATACGGTCGTTCGCCGCCGGCAAGGTATTCACCGTAGCCACTGACCTCTCGAGCGAAGCGCATTTCATCGGACAGGACGAGGCCGACCTGCATTCCTGGTTTGCCGCGCCTACCAAGATCGAAAAGGGTCTTAGCTACTATCCCAAACCGCTTCACGCCGCCATTCTCTTCAACATCGAGGTTCCTGCCGGCACGAAGGTAGAACACACCATAATTCTGTCGCGGGCGGACAACTTTGCCCTGGCACACGAGGAAGCTCGCAAATCGTTGGGAAGAACCCACGCGGAGGTTACTGCGAAATACGCGGAGGATGCGGCGTTTTGGACTGCTGCCCCCCGCCTCGAAGGCGATTGGCCGGCCCACTGGAAGCATGGCTGGGTTTACGACCTGGAGACTTTGCGCATGATGGTCCGGCGCCCCATCGGCATTTACAAGCACTCCTGGGACGCCATGCAGATCCAGGCGCCCCGCACAGTGCTTGCGGAGAGTTCCATCGATATGTGGGCCCTGAGCTACGCCGATGCGGCCGCAGCCAAGGAAGTAGTCCTCGGACTGTTCGCGAACGCTCCCTTCGAGGGTGTTCCCTGCTCCCGCGAAGACGGCGAGATGAACATGGTGGCCGCCGACGGCTCCGAATGCGGCACCTCGATCTCGTGGTGCTACCCATTCTTCTGCGCCGCTTCGATCTGGGCTCGAAATCCCGATAAGCAATGGCTTGCCAAACTCTACCCTTTGCTGGCACGGTTTCTGCGCTGGACCCTGCGGAACCGGACGGATGCCGACGGCTTTGTGATCGGGAAATGCAGCTGGGAAACCGGCATGGATACCTCCACGAGATTCCTTATCCAGCAACCCACCGGGGGCGAACTGATCGAGTTCCTAAGAATCGTCGAGTTGCAGGCAGCCACTTCCCAAGCCGCTGGAATCCTCGATCAATTTGCCGAAGTACTAGGGGACACGAGTTCGCGTGCGGACTGGCGGAAGATACAGGAGGGTTACGCTTGGAAGACGCAATCGCTATGGAAAGAAGACTGGTTCTACGACTTTGATACTCGAAACGGCCAACTCGTCACCTCGGTTGGCCGGGATGTCGGGCAGGTGGCCCCGCTCTTTTGCGGCATTGCGAGTGATGAGCAGAAACAAAAAATGCGGCCGGCGCTCCGCAAATTCTTGTCAGATTCCCTGGAAGGCCGGAAAGCCGTACCTGTGGCGGAAGACTGGCAGGACGGATTGCATTGGTCGTCACTGGTGCTGCCCTACGTCGAGTCTCTGTGGACAGCCGGAGAAGTCGAGCTCGCTTCCCAGGTGATTCATGCCATTGCCGAGCGGGTCTACACCAGCGTGGATCGACGGTCGGTTGCCAACTCGCCCGCCGATGGCAAACAGCTCGCAGCGGGTGAGAAGCTCGGCTGGCCCGGTGTAAGTTGCGAAGTTTGGGGAGGCCATGGCGCCTATGGTGGCGAGGGCTACGGCTGGGGTGCGGTGCTCCCGGCCCACATCCTCCGCAGTCTGATCGGCTTCCGCGATCCGCGTCAACCCGACGAACTACCCATTGCACCCAATCTCCCGGACGCATTCATGGTGGGCGGTAGAACCTACCGAGCTTTGAACCTGCAATACCGAGGAGCCTTCCTGGAGCTGGCAATCCACGTTTTGGATTCGCAGCGTGTCCGAGTGGAAGGGATTTGGTCGGGATCGGTGCGAAGTGTCGTCGTGGAGGATGCCAAGGGAGCCAACCTTACTCTGCGAGGAAACGGTTCTGCCTGGCAGTTTGAAGGTGCAAATCACCAACAGTATCTTGTCCGCATTGTGGGCATCTCTGAGGCCTGAAGGGAATCAGCACGCAATGAGATCAAGCTTCCTGTTTTGCGGTCTGTTCGTATTCAATCTCCTTTGCCCACCCGGTGGTTGTCTCGGAGCAGACCGCCTCGGCTCCGGGCCGCGAGCGGTCGTCCCAGAGAACGGCACGCAGCAGGCCTATGAAAACCGTCCGCCTCTGCGCCCGGCCTCCATGTATTTGTTGCCCCTCACGTCGATTCGGCCCAGAGGCTGGCTCGAGCGGCAACTCCGGATCCAGGCGGACGGACTCAGTGGCCACCTCGACGAGCTGTGGTCCGATGTCGGGCCGAACAGTGCCTGGTTGGGTGGAACCGGCGAGGCTTGGGAGCGTGGACCCTATTTTCTGGACGGTCTCGTGCCGCTGGCCTATCTCCTGGATGACGCCAAGCTGAAAGCAAAAGTACAGAAGTGGGTGGATTGGACTCTGACTCACCAGCGCCCTGACGGCTCCATCGGGCCACTCACAAATCAAGACTGGTGGCCGCGGATGATCATGCTGAAAGCCCTGACCCAGTACCAGGAGGCAACGGGTGATCCACGCGTGATTCCTTTGATGCAGCGCTATTTTGCCTTTCAAGCACGCGAGCTGCCAAAAAGGCCCTTGCAGGATTGGGGCAAGTATCGGTGGCAGGATGAACTCGTCAGTGTTCTCTGGCTCTACAATCGGACCGGGGATTCGTCCCTTTTGAACCTGGCCAGAGATCTGCACGATCAAGGCTATGACTGGAAGCCGCAATTTGACCACTTCGAGTACACCCAAAAGACGAACCGCTCGATTCTGGAGGGACGCGGCGGGCTACCCGACCGAGCAATGCAAACTCACGGTGTCAACAATGCCATGGCGCTGAAGATGTCCCCTGTCTGGTCCATGGTCTCAGGTTCAGCACTCGATCGAAATGCAATCTATCAGCAGATCAAAGCGCTGGATGAATACCACGGCATTCCTAACGGCATGTTCAGCGCCGACGAACACATCGCCGGAACCGATCCGTCACAGGGCATCGAGTTATGCGCGGTCGTCGAGTCCATGTTCTCCTACGAACTCATCGCGGCTGACTTGGGCGATCCTCTCTTCGGGGACCGATTGGAAAAGGTCGCCTTTAATGCCCTGCCGGGCACTTTTCGCGACGACATGTGGTCCCACCAGTACGACCAGCAACCGAACCAGATCGCCTGCACCCGCCGGCTGCGTCAGTGGTCCACCAACGGTGTGGATGCGAATCTCTACGGCCTCACACCCGAATTCGGATGTTGCACCGCGAACATGCACCAGGGGTGGCCGAAACTGGCGACAAGCCTGTGGATGGGCACCGCCGATGACGGCCTGGCGGCGGTTGCCTATGCGCCCAGCGAGTTCGATGCCGTCGTGGACCACAATGTCCAAGTTCATATCGCCGAAGATACCGAGTATCCCTTCCGTGAAATTGTGCAACTGACCGTGAATCCAGCGACTCCCGTAAAGTTCCCGCTCAAGCTCAGGATTCCCGCCTGGGCCGCACATGCAACGGTTGCGGTCAATGGACTCCCGGTCGCCGATGTGCGGAGCGGAGCCTATCTCGTGATCAGCCGGGAATGGAAGACCGGCGATCGAGTGGAGGCAAAGTTTCCCATGCCGCCACGCGTCTCGCGCTGGGAAAACAACTCGATTGCCATCGAGCGCGGCCCTCTCGTCTTTTCGTTGAAGATCGGTGAGAGCTGGACCAAGCTGGACGAAGACGCGCTGGCGCCCGACTGGGAAGTGCAGCCCACGACCCCATGGAACTACGGCTTGGTCGTGGATGCCGCCCATCCGGCGACGTCGATCAAGGTGATTGAGGCCCCCATCGGTCCATATCCTTTCTCCGAGAGTGCGCCTCCCGTCGAACTCATGATGAGAGCGCGTCTCGTCCCGCAGTGGCAGGCGGTCGATGGCTCAGCCGGGCCGCTACCGAAAAGCCCCGTAGAGAGTTCGTCTCTTGAAGAAACAGTCACGCTCGTGCCCTATGGAGCGGCCAAGCTGCGCATCACCGCTTTCCCCGAGATTGTGCAAGAATCTTCGAGCGCAACGCGGCCATGAGCTAGGCCACAAGAAACGGTGGCGGCGGTGCACAGAGGCACCGAGCCAAGCGGCCAATGAGGAGCTAGCGATGAGGAAGAAGTCCTGCTTTGTTGCCACGTGCTTTGTTGCCACGCTGTTCCTGTGCATTCCGCTTGCTGCAATCGCTCAAGACGCGTCTTACGACGGGCTCGACAATCACCTGAGCAGTCTCTACCGCCTTTCCAATGCCAGGACCTTGTCGATCAGTCCAGAGAACCCGACGGGAGAGAAGGGCAAAGGCGGCAGCGCAACGGAAGGGACCGGAGCCAAGGCCGCACGCGATCTGGGAAAGGGCTGGAAGATCAGCCCGTCGGTCGATATCGCCGCCGGGGTGACGTACACAGTAGCCGAGATCAGCGGGCCTGGAGCGATCCAGCATATCTGGATGACGCCCACCGGCAACTGGCGATTCTCCATTCTGCGCATCTATTGGGATGACGAGAAAACTCCCTCCGTAGAGGTCCCGCTCGGCGATTTCTTCGCCATGGGCTGGGGCAAGTACGCGCCGATCTCTTCCCTGGCGGTTTGTGTCAATCCGGGCAGTGCCTTCAACGCCTACTGGCCGATGCCGTTCCGCCATAAAGCGAGAATCACCCTTGAGAACCTAGATGAAAGAGCGATGACGCTGTTCTACCAAGTCGACTACGCCTTAGCGCCCGTGCCGGCGGACGCGGCTTATTTCCATGCCCAGTTTCGCAGAGTGAATCCTCTCCCTTACCGGCAGGTCTACACGATCGTTGACGGGATCAAAGGCAAAGGGCACTACGTCGGAACCTACCTGGCCTGGGGTGTGCACAACAATGGCTGGTGGGGAGAAGGGGAAATCAAGTTCTACCTGGACGGCGACCGCGAGTTCCCCACCATCAACGGCACAGGCACGGAAGACTACTTCAACGGGTCATACGACTTTGAGAATCCAGAGAAGCATCAGTACGAAGAATTCACCAGCCCTTATTCCGGCCTGGTTCAGGTTCTGAAGCCCGATGGCCTGTATCAGTCGCAGCAGAGGTTCGGACTCTACCGCTGGCACATCCCCGACCCGATTCGCTTTGCGTCTGATTTGCGCGTAACCATCCAGGCGCTGGGTTGGAGGAGTGGCGGCAGGTATTTGCCTCTCACCGACGATATCTCTTCTGTCGCATTCTGGTACCAGGCCGAGCCTCACGCAGAATTTCCGAAGCTGCCGACAAAGGACCAGTTGGAGACGAACTGAGGCAGCGGAGTCCTCATTTCAGGTCCATGTCGGCGGTAACGGTCCACCGGACGTACCCTGCTTTGTCACGATGCTCTCGCGCGTCGACGGGCGCAGCCACCCGCAACGTGTTCCAGTCGCCCTCGCGAACAATATCCCTCCCGGAGCTGGCGGCTGCTACGCGCCACGGGGTCCATAGCCGAATTTCATACTGAAGGTTGGGACGTCCTTCTACCTGCATTTGAAATTGACCGTTCTTGTAGCAGGTTCTGAGAACGTGTAAATTCCTGCTCGAATCTCCTTCGAGGATCGGCTGCCAAGGAACATCCACGCCCACCCCGCCACGATAGCGCACTTCGATCGTTGTTTTCGCCACAGACTTCAGAGTGATGTGGACATGAACATCACTGCCGTTGTCCTCGGTCTGAAAAGGCACCGATTTCCCGTCCTCTCTTACCGCGTCCACCGTCGCCCCCGCTGGCAGTGCGGGAGAAAACTCCACCCGGAACGGAGAGACGCCCGTCGTCTCAAGCTTGGCGGTCAACCGTCCGGGTTCCTGTTGAAGTCGAATGTCTAACTGGCCCTTTCCGAAAGGAAATTGACGAACCGCAACGTCCGGCCACGCCGGTGGCAGATGAGGCGCCAGATGCAGAACACTGCCGGGAACATCAAGGTCTAGCCCCAGAACACCGTCAATCAAACCCGGCATACCGACCAACTCGGAGAACATCTGATGCGGCACGCCATTGTCGAGCAGCCGATAATGGGCCCCCGACAAAGATTCGGGCATTGCGCCCCGAGCATTGAACGTGCGCAGGCGCGTCATCGACATCCAGGTGATGAAGCCCTGGACCGCATTGTGATACCGATACTCCGCGAGCATGGGAGCGACCGTGAAGAATGGCCACGCCGAACCAACCTGGTACGAGTTCTCGTCGTAGCGTGGATCTTCCAGCGACATGCTGCGCTCTCCCCAGTCGGAAAGAAACTGTGCTGTCGCTAGGCGCTCCAGCACAGCCCGCGAGCGCTCCGGTGGCAG
>Ga0210408_10002161_pt1 | contig 19492 bp, 15 predicted proteins | sample IncBWH4MmetaG_FD_155471 | JGI IMG/M metagenome (GOLD analysis project Ga0210408, IMG submission 155471) | Forest soil microbial communities from Barre Woods Harvard Forest LTER site, Petersham, Massachusetts, United States - Inc-BW-H-4-M | ecosystem: Environmental > Terrestrial > Soil >...
TCGTAAGCGCTAGGCGAAAACTCGGGGAGCCCGGCGAACCCGCCGTCTAATTTCTTCACGGCCTCCAGAAATGCATTCAGGCTCTTTTGTTCAAGCTGCAAAGGATCACCAATTCGTTCCGACTTTTGGCGAGGAGGTCGCGTTCACAAGGCGCGAGCCGCGGATCGCGATTCTTACTGCCAGACTTTATCAAGCTGCCCGGCCGTTTGCAGCAAATCGAGCTGGGCCTGCTGGCGCTGGAAATTTGCATCGAGGTAGGCCATCCATTTATCGTTTTCTTCCAGGCGCGCTTTCTCGACTTCCCGCAAGTTGAGGCGGCCTTCGCTGAATTGTGATTGCAGCACGGTCAGATTTTGCTGCGCGAGTTGCAGCTCCAGGCGCGCCACTTCCTTTGCGGCATCGCGCTCGCGCAAATGCCGCGTCTTCACGCGCACGGCGGCGCTTACTTCAGTCTTCTTGTTCGCCAGGGCTGCTTTGGCTACATCCAGATTCACCTGGGCGAGCGCGATATTGGCCCTGGTTTGTGCGCTGAAAATCGGCACTTGAATCTGGACGCCGGCATTGAAGTTATTGGGTTGAAATTTCTTGAAGTAATCAAGATAGTTGTTGAAGTTGGCCAGCCGGCTATAAACCGCTACGAGCTGCAGCGTCGGGTAATATCCGCGTTTTTCGCCGGTCAGTCGAAATTCCTTGGCGCGGACGTCGGATTGCGCTACGCGCAGCGCCACATTGTCCCGCAGCGCGAGAGCAACCAGGTTGGCGCCTTCCTGCTCGGCGACGCCGGGCAAGTCCTCCGGCGTGACTTCGATCAATGTGTTTTCCGCGAGCCCGGTTTGGCCGCGCAGCACTACTTCCAGTTCATCTTCGCGGCCTTCAAGCTGAAAAACGCGCTGCACCACGCGCGCTTTGGTGAGCTGGTCCTTGGTCACGACGACGGGCAACTCAAAGTTTTCCTTTTCACGCTGCTGTGTCACAGCCAGGATTTTGTCCGCGCTTTCCTGCTCCTTGCGCAGCAACACAAGCGAATGGCGCACCATGGCAAGCTCGAGATAGGTGGAAGCGGTGCGCACGATGACACTGTTTCTGGCGTCTTCCAGAAGAATCTTTTGCGACCTGGCTTGCTCTTGCAGCTCTTTTCCTTGTCCTCGCAATGGCTCATTGAAGACCTGCTCGGTGTAGGTGACATCGAACAGCGCGGGGGCGCGGCCGCCGGGGGTCTCGGGAATTCCGAAGGTGTAGCCCGCGCCGGAACCGGCGTAGAGATTCGGCATGAACTGCGCTTTCGTGATCAAGGCGGAGCGGTTCGCGATGCTCGCTTGCAGCTTGGCGATTTGGATGTCTTTGCTGTTTTGCAGCGCGAGTTCGATGGCGCGCTTGAGGGTGAGAGAAACAATGAACGGTTCAGTTGGAATAGGCTGCGTCTGTTGGGCACGCGCGCTGAAGGCGGCGGAGAGAAGCAACGCCACTAACAAGGCGCTGGGGAAAGAGCCGCGTTTCGATCTGATGAAACTCTTATATGTCATGCGAACGTCCTCGTTGTGGCTTGACTGTGAAAGCGGCGGCCCTTCGAGACTCAGCGTAAACAAGACCGCCGCACTGCAAAGCTATTCGTAACGCAGAGACTCAATTGGCTGCAAGCGGGCGGCATTGTTGGCCGGCAGGTAGCCAAAAAAAAGTCCCGTGGAACAAGAAACTCCGAAAGCGATCAGCACGCTCAGAGGGGAGATAGGGACACGAAGATTCCCCGGCAACCACGGCTGAACCAAAACTGGAATGGCAAGGCCGATCAGAATGCCGATTACGGCGCCGCCGCCGCTGATTAAGAAAGCTTCGATCAGGAATTGATAGAGAATTTCGCGGTGTGCGGCGCCGATGGCCTTGCGAATGCCGATCTCGCGGGTGCGCTCGGTGACGGTGACCAACATGATGTTCATGATGCCGATGCCGCTGATGAGCAGCGCGATGAAGGCCACGACCAGCAGCACGATGGTCAGCGCGAGCGAAATCTTTTTCGCAGCGATCAAGATGGCGGCAAGCGTCTGAACGTCATACTCAGCCTCGACCGGATGACGACTGCGCAAAAGCTGTGCCATCTGACGCTGCACACCGGGCACATCGTCCGGATGCGCGGCTTGCGCGCTGAGAGCACGCAGCACGTCAACGCCGGTGTAGTACTTCATTAGCGGGAAGGGAATGATCACAGTTTCGCGCTGGATATCCGACAAGCCGAACGTGGCCACGCGCTCTCGAAAGACACCGATAACGGTGAACGTGAGTTCGCCCATGCGAACCGTTCCGCCGATAGGATTTTCCTGGCCGAACACGCGATCTGACAGCTCCTTGGTTATCAGGCAAACCTTGCTGCGCGTCTCCATGTCGGCGGAATCGAAATATCTTCCGCGGATGATGACCAGACGCCGGATAGCTTGAAACCCCTCGGTCACTCCGATGAGGGTTACTGGGCGTTCCACGCCCTCTACAACGATGGTCATGGGCAACTCGCGGTTTCCGGCGACTTCCTGCACGCCGGGAATGGAGGCCTTCACGGCGTTCATATCCTCAATGGTCAGCTCGTAACTCAGCGGCTGTCCTTCTGCCCCAGCGCGAACCAGCTCCACCCAAACCAGATTCGAGCCAGTAGCTTCAATCTGGCCGAGCACGAATTTGCGGCCGGTAAGGGCGACGGTGACGACCAGAACGATGGAGGCGCTGCCGATAATCACACCCAATGAGGTGAGAATGGCGCGCATCTTGTTGCCGCGCAGGGCGTCGATGGCGACGGACAACGTTTCCCGCAGGTCCATCATGGCGCGAGTCTCAGACGCATTCTATGTTCAACCCTTTTTCAGCCGCTTCAGAGCTTCGCGGGCATTTTTGTTCTTGGGCTCCAGCTTCAAGGCCGTTTCGTATTCTTGAATGGCTGCGTGTGAGCTTTGCTGGTTTTCGTAGAGGCGGCCGAGCCATTCATGAACGCGCCAAGGGGGAGGAAAGCCGCTGCGCAGGGGCGCGCGTTTCAGATACTCACGTAGAAGGCGCTCGGAATCGTCAGGGCGCTCATTTTTGGTGACCAACGAAACGGCGCGATAGAACAGCGCGCGCGGATCGGAGGGAGCAAGCGCTTCGCCTTGCTCGGCCACGATGACCAGGGTCTCCGCTTGGCTCTGCTTCATGGCGTAGTCACCGATGTCGTAAAGAAGCTCGATAGATTTGGGATGCAGTTCCAGAGCTTGGGCGAATTCGGCGTCAGCGGCCGTGAAGTCTTTTTTTTGACGGCGGCAATTTCCCGCGGCGTAATGGCCCTCGGCGGTATCGAGCGCCGCGAGCCTGGCGATTTCCGGGCGCGCTTTGTCCTCCCCGCCGCCGGCAATGCCCGGAGCGCTGCAATCAAATTCGATGAGCGCCTGCTGCGCGGAAAAGTTTTTTTCGTCCAATTCGACAGCCTTTTCGAATTCCTTGCGGGCTTTTTTGGCGAGCGAAAGAGCAGAGAACATGGAGGCATGGCTGGCCTTTTCGCCGTAAACCTTGCCCAGCCATTCATGGTACAGCGAACTTTGGGGATCGAGAGCGACGGCTTTTTCCGCACTGGCGACAGCGGCGTCAAAATGCTGGGATTCGTAGTAGGTCTTGGCAAGAAGCAAATGGATTTCGGCGTCGCGGGGATGCAGTTCGACGGCTAGCTGCAGGAGGCGCGCCGCTTTGGCGTAGTCGCTGGCTTCGTAGGCTTCGTGGGCGGCCTGGAAGTTATCATCGTGGCGCACACCGTCCGCGGCTGCCCGGGGGCTCAGCAAACCTGCCGAGAGCAGAAGCGCAGCGAGGAGCGCGATTCTAATCGGATTCACTTCGGCCACGGATGTAACTCGCATCGGTATTGACGATTTTTACCGGCATGCCGTCCTTGAGATCCACATCGCCGGGCAAGGCGACCATCTCGCCTTCCTGCAAGCCGCCAAGGACTTCATAATTGGTGGCGTCGGCGATGCCCACGCGAATTTCGCGCTTTTCCAGCGTCGCTTTCCCCACGCCTAGAGCGTTGCGCAAGACCACAAAGACGAATCTCTGGCCGCCCTGCGCCTCCACCGCGCCACGGGGCACGGTGAGCACGTTGATGCGCTCGTGGGAATTGATGCGCACGTTGACGTTGATGTTGGGCAACAGCTCCAATTTGTCGTTGTTGACTTCGCAGAGCAGTTCGCCGACGCTACGCGCACCGCGCGCCACCACTTGCTTGGGGATCACCTGGGTTTTGCCCATCCAGGCGCGGTTGGGCAAAGCGTCCCAGGTGATGCGCACGGGCTCGCCGGGTTCCAGGCCGCCAAGCTCGGGCTCGTCGATGAAGGCGCGCACGCGAACTTTATGGAGATCGGCCATCTCGGCAAGCAGCTCGCCGACCTTCACGTAGTCGCCGGCTTTCAGGGGCAGGCCTTCGGTCGTGCGACCCAGAGCGTAAAGCGTGCCATCGGCGGGAGCGACGATGCGACCATCGCGGACTTTGGCTTCGAGGGCTGCAACTTCGCTGCGCAACTGCTCGACCTGCAAGGAAGAGCGATTGGCGTCGAGCTTCACGCCGTGCTCGAACTCCTGCCTGGAGGCGGTGAGCTGCTTGACCTGAGCGTCGGCTTTGCCAAGATCGAGATCGTTGGCAGCGAGTTCGTCTTTGGTAGCGGCTTGCCGGGCGATGAGGCGCTCGAGGGAATCGTGGTTGCGCTGCAGGCGGTCGCGCAGCGCCACAGCGGCAGCCAGCTGGCCTTCGGTCTTGGCTGCTTCGTCGGAGCGGCCGCCGGCTCTGGCGGTGCGGAGATCATCGTCGGCGCGGAGGAGCTTGGAGCGCGCCTCGGCGAACTGGGCGGCCGCGTCCTTTACGTTCAACTCGAGCAGGAGCTGGCCCTTTCTTACGGCTTGACCTTCCACGACGCTGACTTTTTCGACGAAGGTATCGAGCTGCGCGCGCACGACGAAGGGAGCGATGGGCTCGACTTTTCCGTTGCTGGAGATGGAAGATACGAGGTTTTCCCGGACGGGCGTGACCGCGGAGATTTTGGCGACGGGCTGGCGTCCGCTGAGACGCACGAGCACGAAAGCCACAATGGCGGCCAAGACGAGAAAAATCACGATGCGGTTTCGCAGCCTGCGATCCATTGCTCCCTATTCCGATTGCCCTGCCGGTCTGCTCAGGCTAAACATTGCGGGCACACGCGCACGACGTAAGTCCCATTGTATATGTGCGGCTTGCTGGCCCCCGCCCGGAGTACACCAGAATACTCGATTGTAACAACAGGTGCGGAACTTCCCTAGAGATGATGTCAATTCGCAAAGGCTCTCTTTTATGGATGCGCTTCGTTGGCGCGGGGATGCTGGCGACTGCGCGCGGGTTAAGGAAGCCTGCTCCATAAAGATTTGATGTTCGCGGGCTGGCTGGGTCACAGACCGGCAGCGACGCGATTCGCAGTGGAAATGTTCGACGTGGGGGGCGCGTAGTAGACTGTGACGCGGGTGTGAGTAGCGGCCGGGAAAATCCGGCGCGAGGGATCCTTGATGATTGAGGCTCGTGGGCTGTCGAAACGCTTCCACGACAAGAAACGCGGAGAGATTCGCGCGGTCGATCACGTGAGTTTTCGGTGCGAACCCGGGCGAATCTACGGACTGCTGGGGGCGAACGGCGCGGGCAAGACGACGACGCTGCGAATCCTGGCCACGATCCTGGAGCCCACCGACGGGACCGCGCTGGTGTGCGGATATGACGTGGTCGAGCAGCCAGAGAAAGTGCGTGCCAGCGTGGGATTTCTGTCGACGGCCACGGCGCTGTATCCGCGGCTGACCGCGCAGGAGCTGGTGGAATATTTCGGGCGGCTAAACGGGCTGAACGAAGCCACGCTGAAGAAGCGTGTCGATGAGATTTTCAAACGGTTGGACATGAACGGGTTCCGCGACCGGCGCTGCGACAAGCTGTCTACGGGAATGAAGCAGAAGACTTCGATTGCGCGGACTTTGGTGCATGACCCGCCGGTGATGATTTTCGACGAACCCACGCTGGGCCTGGACATCATGACCGCGCGGACGATCACCACGTTCATTCGCGAGTGCCGCGACCGCGGGAAGACGGTGATTTTCTCGACGCACATCATGAGCGAAGTGGAGAAGCTCTGTGATGTGATCGGAATCATTCATGACGGGAAGCTGCTGACGGAGGGAACGCTCGCGCAGTTGCGCGAGAGATACGCGGAGCAGGACCTGGAGGAGATTTTCGTGAAGGTTGTGGGCTCGCTGCAAGCTAAGGCGGAGGCGTAGAAACGCTATGAATCTGAATGCGGTTGGCATCGTGTACCGCAAGGAATTCACGGAATGGGTGCGCGACCGGCGCACACTGATTTCCACCGTGCTCGTGCCGCTTTTTCTGTTTCCGCTGATGATGGTGGGATTCAGCGCGCTTGCAGTAGTCATGGTCGGCAAAGCGGAAAAGGAAACGCCAAAGATCATGATTTTGGGCGGCGAAGACTCGCCGCAATTGATTAGCAGCATCAAGAAGCTCGACTCCCTGGAAATCGTGCCTTATGCAGCAAACTGGAAGGACGAAATTTCCAACAAGGATATTCGCGCGGCGGTGGAAATTCCCAAGGGATTCGAGAAGTCGCTGGAAACCGGTCGATCCGAGACGGTGAAGATTTATTTCTACGACGGGGAGATGAAATCGTCGTTCGGCGCCAATCGCTTGGAAAAATTTCTGAAAGACTATCGCGATACGGTGGTGAAGGACCGCCTGGCGGCAAAGAATCTGCCCGCGTCGGTGTTGTCGCCATTCGCGATCAAACAGGAAAACGTGGCCCCGCCGGAGAAAGTGAGCGGCGCGACGTTCGGCAGCTTCATCGGTTACACAGTAATCATTCTGTGTATGACCGGCGCAATGTATCCGGCCATCGATCTGACCGCCGGAGAAAAAGAGCGCGGTACGATGGAGACGATTCTTTCCAGCCCCATTTCGCGCATGGACCTGGTGCTCGGCAAATTCCTGCTGGTCTTCTCTGCTTCGCTCGCAACCGCGATTCTCTCGGTCATCTCCATGGGGACATCGTTTGCGATTCTGGGTCGCACCAATTTGATGAATTCCTCGGGCGGGCAGACTTTGGCTCTGAACCTCGGTCTGCTTTCGGTGGTTTCCGTTTTTGTCATGGCTTTGCCGCTGGCGTTTCTTTTCTCCGCGGTGCTGATGACTATCGCGCTCTTCGCCAAGAGCTACAAGGAAGCACAAAGCTACCTGACGCCGATGACATTCGTGATTGTGATTCCGGCTGTCGCATCAATAATGCCGGGAGTCGAACTGACGCCGAAACTAGCGCTGATCCCGGTGTTAAACACCAGCCTGGTCTGCAAGGAGATCATCAGCGGCACCTATCACTGGAACTCGATTGCGCTCATTTTTGCTTCGACGTGCGTCTATGCCGGCGGCGCGCTGTTTCTTGCGTTCAAGACATTCCAGCGTGAGTCGGTGCTGTTCCGGTCATGAAGGCTGTACTGGCAAGTTCTTCGCTCGGCTAAGACAGTGGCGTTGAAGGATCATCCCTGCTGGGCGGGATGCCGGCGTGTTTCGCACTCCTGGCTGAGGCGGCGCACGGTTTCGCGCAGGCGCACGGCAAGGGCGGCGATGGTTTCCAGGCGCTGCTGGCCGCCGTGCGGGAGGCGGCCGTCATTCTTGCGGCGGACTTCCGCCAGCAAGAGTTCGGCGTTGCCCAGGATTCCGGTGAGCGGATTGTTCATCTCGTGGCGGAGCACTTCGCCGAATGCGTCTCCATTCAAGATATTGTTCACGCCAGCAAACTGCTGCGCGTCGCTGGCCACTTGCTGGGCCTGGCGCAAGCGCCGCTCGACCATCTCCAACGCAACCGGCAGACCACCGCCGGCGCGCTCCACGAAATCGGCGGTGCCGGCTGCAACCAGCGAGGCCAGTTCCGATTCCTGATCCGGCCCGCCAATCACCACCACAGGCGCGTGAACGGCCAGAGCGGAAACGACGGAGTTCAGGCAGGGCACCTTTGCCACCGGCCCTTCGCTCTCTGGCGCAGCAGAAGTTTCCTCGAGAAGGATGACCGTGGGTGCGGCATCTTCGATGATGCGGCGGGCGGCATCCACGGTGCGCACCGCGGCAACGCGCAGCCCTCCTCCCTTGGCTTCGAATTCCCGACGAGCAGCAGCACACAGCTCGGCGTCACCGCTGACCAACAAGATGGTAAGTTCCCTGGTATGGATCATCTATTTCCTCGCTGCATTTTTTTTCGCCGCCGGCGCGCGTGAAGACGCGCGCGGCGAAGTGGCCTCGAGAGCGCTGCGGATTTTCTCCGTGAGCTCCTCGACGCGAAAAGGTTTTGCCACGTGGGGCAGGTGATTGCGCTCCAGAAACTCGCGAGTATGCGCGGCGAGGACATCTCCGGTGACAAACAGGAAACGCTCGCGAAGCGGATTTTGGGCGAGGGCCAGGGCCTGGTACAAGTGTTCCCCGTCGAGTTCGGGCATTTTCATGTCGCAGATGACCAGCACATAGTCTTCGCGGGCCGTCCGATCGAGCGCTTCACGGGAGTCCAGGAGGACATCGACGCGCAATCCTTCGTCCTCAAGCACGTCGGCTATGAGCCGGGCAACGGTAGGCTCGTCCTCTAGCACAAGGACGCGAGTGCCGGCCCACGCACCGAGGGCGGCACCGACGTGTCCGGTTTCAAGCGATTCCGAGGTCGGCAAGGGTTCGAGTCGCGGACGAACGGGTGAGGCACCGTCCGTTGCCGGCAAGGGCATCTCCACTGTGGCCGTGGCCGGGAGCTCGATCGAGAAGACGGTTCCCTGGCCGAGGTTGCTGGTCAAATGCAATCGGCCGCCGTGCTCGCGCACGATGCCGAGGACGATAGCCAGCCCCAAGCCGGTGCCGACGCCCGCCGGCTTGGTGGTAAAAAATGGATCGAAGATGCGCGCTTGGATAGCCTCCGGAATTCCAGGACCGTCGTCGCTGACTTCCAGGAGCACTCGCTGTTCGGCGATACGCTTGGTCTTCACGCGGATCGTGCCGCCTTTGCCTTGCTCCTCGATGGCCTGCCGGGCATTCCCGATAAGGTTCACGAGCACTTGCTGGAGTTGCCCGGCGTCGCCCTGCACGAAGGGCAGCACCGGCTCGAGATCAAGCTGCACGTGGACATTATCGGCTGCGAGGCTGAAGCGCTGCAGTTCGAGCGTGCGGGAGACGACCTGATTGAGCGCGACGCGGCGGCGCTCGGGCCGCGATTCCCTGGCGGAGAGCAATAGTTGGCGCAGGATGGCGCTGGCCCGCTCCGCTTCCTGAAAGATCTGGCGCGCTTCGTGGGAATTGCCGAGGGCATCGCGGCGCAACAGCAGGCGCTGTGCGTAGCCGAGAATGCTGGTGAGCGGGTTGCTGAGCTCGTGAGCAATGCCGGTGACCATCTGACCGAGCTCGGCGAGTTTGTCCGTCTGCAGCAGCTTGGATTGGAAGACGCGCTGCGCGGTGAGGTCGCGGTAGATTTCAACGCGGCCGGAGAGCACACCTTTTTCATCAAGGATGGGGCGTGTGGCCCGCTCGAGCAGGCGCGGAAACGGCCGAACTAACTGCAGTTCTTCTCGCAGGGCCCCTTCGGTGCTGCGCGCTAAATGATACCAACTCTCGGCGAAAAGACCGGGGTCGGCGGCGCGCACACTGAGCGAGGCAACGAGATCGTCGAGCGTCTTGATGCGCGCGAGTTCTTCGGGGGCCAAACCGATGATCTGGCCGAAGCGGCTGTTCACGGCGCGAATTTCGTGCTTGGCACCGAATAGCACCACACCTTCTTCAAGCCATTCAATGACGTTCAGAACCTCGGTGACGCCGTCCTCGGCGTCCGTTTGCCCACTGCGGTCGGACCGCTTTTCAAGGGCTGCGAGGACCTCGTTATGACGCAACTCTAGCTCGGCGGCCTCCTCGCTACGCTTCATCCGCAACAGCGCCGGAACAGCCAGTGCAGCGCTAAGTTCCAATCGTTCCAGTGCAGCCAGCGAGGCAGTGCTTCGACGAACGCCCGCGACCAGCGCTCCGAGGGTTTCACCGGCGGCCTCCAGGGGCCAGGCAACCACGCGCGCGACTTGTCCGTAGGGGGACACAATCCCGGGTTCGCTCCCGGCGACGTGATGGGACTCAAGTGCCCGGCGCCAGACGCCGCTCAACTCCTCACTTTCGAGCGCACGAATCCAGGCAGCGGCACCGCTCTGCCAGGCAAACCGCATGATCGGCGGCGGTGGGTGAATAGAGCTCTTCCTCGTCTTCGGTGAGCCGACGAGGCAGCCAATCGCGGCGAAAACCGCACTTGGCTCGTCTTGGTGATCTCCCTTATGGGTACAGTCCTTTACAATGTCAGCCAGAATATCGCTCGGCGATTCGGAGCCGGCCAGAGCGGCGAGCACGCGGCGGGAGTCCTGATCACGCTCGCGTCCCAAACGGCGCTCGTCTTCGAGTTCCATGACGAGAGCCAGTTCGGCCGCGACCGACTCGAGCAGCGTTCGAGGCAAACGCGCCTGTTTCTTCCGGCACCCGGCGAACAAAATGCCGCGAAGCTGTGCGTGAACCTGCAGAGGAACCCAGAGCGCCCGCCGCATCTCGATCAACGCGCCGATCATTGGCTTGTCGGGCGAGCCATCAACGTCTTGCTCGACCGTCCGCAAACCCACCAGCAACTTGGCAGGCAATGGCGGCTGTGGAGATAGCCTGGACCACTCAGCGGGCGTCGCCTCTCCATCTTTCTCCGCCACGATTCCGCGGAAGCTGCTGTGCTGACCGGAGTCCGCAACGCCGTGATCTACAATTTCAACCCAGACGCCGACCCGGTCTGCCTGCCCGCTCGCCAGCAACGTTTTGATCGCCTCTTTCAGCAGGTCTTGTCGTACCCTGCCTTCCACCGCGGCGCGGGCCACTCCGATAGTTCCCCCTTCCTGTTCCTGCGCATTTCCCCAGACCCACATGCATTTGCCTCAATCCGCTGGGACTGCCGCGTGGCGACAGTCGGCGCGGCGTCGGTGGTAAGTACAATACCGCCCGCGCAAAATACATTGCACCGAGAGGCCCAACAGGGTCGGCGTATCTCAATGATGAAAGGACAGTTATGCCGCGTAGAGAGGCTGGCCCGGAGGTCTAACATCCCATGTCGATACTTGCCGACGATTTTGGTTCCGAAGTGAAAAAACATAGATTGCGAGCGGCAAAGGCGAATCTTTAGCTTAGAGGAAGGACGCAGGCCTGAGGTTGTCAGAGATTAGCGTAACGGACGGGAGAGGGGAGCGCGTGAGGCGGCCGCTAGACATGCTTATTACTCGCCACCCTTAACTGCTGGCTTCGTTTTCCACGTGGTACTGCTTCAGCTTCCGATAGAGCGTGGTCTTGCCGATGCCCAAAATGCGCGCGGCGGCGAGCTTGTCGCCCCCTGTTTCGCGCAGGGTACGCAAAATGGCGCGGCGCTCGAGCTCTTCGAGGGGCACTAATTCGTTCTTCTCCGGGAGGCGCTCCGTCTTGGGGTATTGCAGATTGCTCGGCAAATCGGCCACCTGAACCAACGGACCGGAGCCGAGCGCCACCGCGCGCTCAATGGCGTTTTCCAACTCGCGCACATTTCCCGGCCAATCGTAGGCGATCAGCTGGCGCATGGCGTCCTCGGAGATGTCTCGCGAAGTCTGCTGCGAAAGTGAGAATTTTTCCAGGAAGGAGATTACCAGCAGCGGTATGTCGCTCTTGCGCTCGCGCAGCGGAGGCAGTTTGATCTGCACCACATTCAGGCGGAAATACAGATCCTGGCGGAAGGCTCCAGCCTTGATGGCCGAATCGAGGTCCCGATTCGTCGCCGCGATGATGCGCACATCGATGCGGCGGCGCTCCGTGGAGCCGACCGGCTTTACCTCGCGCTCCTGCAGAGCACGCAGCAGCTTGGCTTGCATATCCGCGGGCATGTCGCCGATTTCATCGAGAAACAGGGTGCCCCCGTTGGCAGCTTCCAGCAGGCCCTGCTTGCCGTGCAGGGCCCCGGTGAACGCGCCTTTCACATAGCCGAATAGCTCGGATTCGATCAGCGTGGGGACGAGAGAAGAGCAATCTACGGGAACAAAAGGCCGCTCTTTCCGCGGTCCGGAAAAATGCACGCTCTTGGCCACCAACTCCTTGCCCGTGCCGCTCTCGCCCAGGATGAGAACTGGATACTCGTGCAGGCTGACCTTCTGGATGACCTTGTAAACGCGTTGCATGCGCTCAGAAACACCGATGAGACCACCGAAGCCGGGCCGGGTGCGTAACTGCTCGCGCAATAAATGATTTTCCTGCTGCAACTCGACGGCACGCGCGGCGCGCTCCAGACGCGAGCGCAGTTCCTCGATGCGGAAAGGTTTGGTTACATAGTCCACGGCGCCCAGCCGCGTGGCGGCCACCGCCGAATCGATGGTTCCATACTGCGTCAGCACGATCACCGGCAACGTTGGGTTGGTGTCGTGCACGCGCTTCAGCAACTCCATTCCGCTGGTTCGCTGCAGCATCAAGTCCGTCAGCACGATATCCACCGCGGAGTTCTCCAAGACTTCCAGCGCCTCCTCCGCGCTGGCTACGGCGAAGGCTTTCATGCCCGCCTGCCGGGCAACGTCGGCGCAAGTCTCGCGGATGGAAGGCTCGTCGTCGATGATAAGGATATTCATCGAGACGGCTTCGCGGATGACTGCCGCTTCTTCACTCATGCGTGGACTGGCGGATTCCATCAGCCATCTCCGAGCATTCTCAATTCCATTTCTTGTGCTCGCTATTGATTTTAAGGAATAGGTATAGTACCTGTTATGTATATCAAAAATGAACGCAACTTGGCAATTCTTGCGTTCTTTCGGGAGGCGGGCAGCGCAAGAGCCCTCCACTGCCTCGCGCCCCAGTGCCGGAATGGAACGATTCATTCCCATTTGGAGAATCCTGCCTGCTCGCACTGCAGCCCAATTTTGCCGTTGGCACAAGAAAAGGGGCCCTCCGACTTCTGCTCGAAGAGCCCCTTGCAAATCTTCCGCCAAAACTGGTTTACGGCTCTAAGGCCCCAACCACTCCCTCTATGGCGTGGTCTTTTTCTGTGGGGCTGCCGCCTGAATGCAGCCAAGCGCAAATACAATCCCTAACCGGAACCGGAGTATTCCTGCCAGAAGTTCTAACGCGGGTTGCGTTAGCGTCTGTGAGAAGTCCCCTTTTTCGCAAGTCCTCGATGCAGGAGCCGGGGCACACGCGGAGGCCCGCGGCAATTGCTCGCGGCGGTCGGCGGCTGTAATGCTACGTCGCTGGGTTACTGTGCGGAGCCGGGGTTTTGCGATGTGCCTGGCCCGCTATCCGCGCTGAAGATGGTCACTTGCACGCGGCGGTTCTTCTGCCGGTCGTCCCTGGTCTTTTCGTCGTTTACCGGCTTGTCCTTGCCGAGTCCCACGATTTGGATGCGGAACACGGGCACATTGTGCTGTGATACGAGATAGGTCTGCACGGCCTCGGCGCGCCGACGGCTGAGCTCGAGGTTGTATTCCGGCGTGCCCGTCTTGTCCGTAAAGCCTTCAATGGCCACGAAGTAGCGCTTCATGCTTCCGACTTTCCCGGTGCCGAGTTGGTCGAGCTGCTGCTTGGCTTCATCGGTCAATTTGGCGGAATTGAATTTGAACAGCACCACGACGTCGCCCGCCGGCTTGTAGTCGTCAATGTTCGCGATGCGCTCGTTGAGCTCAGCGCGAAGATCGGACTTCACCTGGTCGGTTTTCTTGGAGGCCGCGTCGGCACGCCCAAGGGCATCGCCCGCGCGCGCATCGGCGGAGTCCGCCTTTTCCGCGGCTGCGCTAATCTTGGGCTCGTCACTTTCCAATTGTTTCTGGGTGCCTTGCGCCTGTTTTTCTACTTCGTTGACCTTCGCGTTGATGGGATCGGTTTGCTGAGCGACATACTTCTTCGTCGCACAACCGGCCAATAGCAGCACCACGCTGGCCACGATCGTAGCTTCGATGACCCGCTTCATGAGTATTCCTCCATTCGATTTGAGCTGAATTCCCGTTGGTACAGTTCGATTGCTCTGGGCCGGGCAGAAGCGGGCTGGACACTTCGCGGGGCTACCTGGCGGGGCGGCAGGGCCACCGGAACCATTGAGCCAAATCTTACTGTAAACTCGCCGAACTTACCACCATCGTCCCGTCCGCGCCGCCGGGGCGTCCCGCATCGTCAGCCTACCTCAAAGCCGGCTAGCCTACACAGCTTCTTATTAAGTTCGACCACCACATCATCTCCGCAAACACCTTTGTGGCGGGCTTGCTCCAAAACTATTGCGCCGTAGACGTCGCGCCGGTGATGCGAAACTTGTACCACGAAGTTCCCGCAGGGTACAGCACGTCACGGATCTGCGCGTTCTGCTCTTCTCCCGGAGCGAGATTGAACGGAATCGTTCCTTTGTTTACCAGCAGCGCGGCATTGTTCGGGCCGACGTACGTCGTTTCATACTCAATCTTGCTGTAGGTGTAAGCTTTCGATTTGTTGTCGATGTCCACCAGCCAGACCGCTGTGGTGCCGGTGCGATCTTTTTCCATTCTGGCGCTGAGAACCTTTAGGTCATGCACCGGGTCCGCTTTGCCTGCCACCGCGGGCGCAGCGACCGCAGCGGTCACCGGCGCCGCGGATTTGTTGCCGCTCTTCGACATCGTGTAGAGCAAAACACCTACGGCAGCCGCCGCGACGACCACAAAAATTGTCACCAACATCCGACTGGAACTCGATTGTTTCTGTTCTTGTGCAACTTCAAACATTGCCGCCTCCTCCGCAACCCGCGTGCGTCCGCCGACGCCGGAATGCGCGCAATTGGATTCCTCGATAGGGAGGGACTTCGTGGAAATGGGAAGAAGGGTCGGGAAGCCCCTCGATAGGTATTGCTTATATCCCATCCCCTCGTAGGCGGCAAGCGATCGTGACGCAGGTCGTAGCATTCACACGCAGGTGACGGGGTCGGCCGTGCTGGCGGATTCACCCGATGACGCATCGAGCACGTATTCCGTTTTTGGCGCTGTGCGAAAATGGAACACGCGCTACGCTGCTGCTGAGGAACTCCCGAGTGGAAGAACTCATCACGCCGCCACCGACGAAAACGGAACAGCGCCGAGGCAGCCGGTTTCCCGTAATCGTCCCCGTACAGGCCAAATGGCAAGAGGCCAGTGGCCGCATCATCATCGAAAACGCCCAAGCCCGCGAAGTAAACATGCAGGGCGGCCTACTGGACATGAAGATCTTCCCCAGTGTGGGAAGCCAGATGGAGTTAACCAATCTGCTGTCCGGGGAAACCTATCGAGCCCGCGTGGTCGCGATTCGCCGCAAAGATGGAACCGTGCTCGGAGTAGCCGTCGAGCTCCTGATCTCCAGCGAAACGTTTTGGGGCGTGAACTTTCAGTTGAAGAAAACCAGCGCGGAGCTGTTACAACTCGAGCATGCCATCCGCACCGGTGGCATCGATCAGCGCATCCTGACGGATTTCCGCGACGCGGTGGATCACGTCCGCAAGACTGCCTGGGCCGTTCAGGAGTGGCAGGAGCGCCAGATCACACGCCACGATCCGCAAACGTTGCTTCCGCTGCTCATCAGTGAGCGCATCCGGCGCGCCGCACAGTTGGGCAATTCCATCGTCTCGGACCTCACCAACCACGAGGTCACTCGGGAAACTCCCGGCGTGGATCAACTGTTTGACGCCGTGCAACGCATGCAGCAACTTCTGGCGGACCTGCTCCGAGATTCCTAGCGCAAGTTCCGCCATCGATGGCCACCTTCAGAAAGCTCGTTTAATCCGCCTTCTTCTCGAGTGTCTTGGATACCGCTCCGAGCGACCTAATAAAGCTAACGAGCTGCCAACGCTGCGGTTCGGGCAGTTTTGACCAGACGGGCATGCCGCGGCGGACCACGCCATTTGTAAGAATCCAAAAAATAGCTCCCGGTGTGGCGCTTTGCACCCCCTCGGCACGGAGGCTAGGGGCCTTCTCTGTGCCGTAGCCGGCGCTGCCGTGGCATTCGGAGCAATGCTGCTTGAATAGGTTCTGCCCAGCGGCGACCGCATCAGGGTCGTTCTCCATGGGGTTGCGCTTGGCCCTGGCCTTGTCAGGGGCTTTGGCGAGCTCGGCATAGACGAGCGCGCCTGCTTTGTAGTTGGGAGCAACAGGTTTTTCATGTTGACCTAAAGCGCAAGAAGCTCCGAGAAGAGCGGCCATTACGGATAGTGCGATGATCGATTCCTTCACGGGCGGCCCCTGAAGAGCCGGCTGACGGCCGAACCGAAGCCCGTGATTTCCCTGGAAACACCCCAACGCAGCAGGAAAACATGACTATTGCCGTTTAAACCAAAGCCGGTGGAGAGACGCAGTGTCCAGTCGGATGGGAGATTCCAGGCTACGACCGGAGCGACATAGTGCGAGGTGTTGTTCAGGCCGAAACTATAGCGGTCGCCGAGGCCGCCGTACATCTCCACGCCGGCGATGAAGTTTTCGCGGCAAAAAGAGCAGCGCTTTGCGGAAGCCTTGAGGGCCAGAGGACGGCTCGCACCGAGAGCGTAGCCAAATTCCCAAGGCTGGTTCGAGAGATTCTTGGATGCGATCATGTTTTCCGCGAAATTCCATCCCTTAACCGAGCTGGAGAGAATGAGTTTGAACTCGAGTTCATTGATGTGTTCTTTGCGGGCTTCGGCATTGGGCACCAGGAAATCTGACTCGACGTCGTGGCCTTCGACCTCCTTTAGGATCTTGTCTGCACTGTTCTTCCTCTCGTACTCAACGTAGAGAACGGGGTTTACGAAATGCTCGTGTTTAAGAGGGCGGATACGGTTCTCGAGACGTAAGCCCGTGAGTACGGTGCTGTCACGGAAAGTGGTTTGACCGTCCAGATATAGCTCAGTGGTCCACCAGGCGGTGGCCCCGTACTCCAATTCAGTCCAGAAGGCATGGAAGTCGCTGCCGCCGCGCTGCGTCCCGAAGGTGGAAAAGTACTCAACTTCCAAGTTGCCGGGCTCCTCGAGATAGTGATCATACGTAACGATGTAAGGGCTCTCCTGAGCCAGGCTGGAGTGGGCGAAGACGGTCAACGCCGCCACCAACCAAGCCGAGGAAAACGGCAAATTAACTCGCAAAGTCAGTCTCTCCTCTTGCAAATCACTTGCAACTAGCAAATAAGACTAACTTGGTCCTATATCCTCCTTCAAGCACAAAAACGGCTCAGCAAAGACTTCATGGCAATCTCCTGGAAAGACCCTCCTCTTTGCAGTGCATAACGGAGGGCATGTTCGGCCATAAATCGAGTACAATGCCCCGCATTAAATCGAAAGCGTTCGCCCTAGCGGGCCTCTAGCGACTATGAGAAATAATCGTCCCCAGCCCTGTAAGTGCGGCCATCCCAAGAGCATTCACGCGCACGTGTATTTCCAGGCGAAGCCTGCCCAGTTGCCAAAGGGTTGCAATTTCCCGGGATGCAAATGCAATCGCTACCGAGCTGCACAAGTCCCTTCGCCTCCCCAAACAGCGTAATTAGTCTCACTTCGGAAACGTTGGCCACAGGCAAGCCCATACGTCAAAAGCCGATGTGGCCTGGAACATGAGTGAGGTATAATACAGTCTTCGGAAACTATTCATTAGGATGATGATGCAGACAGACAACGGAAAAATCTTGCTAAGAGTCCGCCCCCGAGGCTTTTGCGCTGGGGTGGTGCGCGCGGTGGACATCGTCGAACTGGCGCTGGAAGCTTATGGCGCTCCGGTTTACGTGCACCATGAGATCGTGCACAACACTTACGTCGTCGAGCAGTTACGTCGGCGCGGCGCGATTTTTGTCGAATCCATTGAGGACGTTCCTCACGGCGGCGTGCTCGTCTTCAGCGCTCATGGGGTTCCCCCCACGGTTCGACAGGAAGCCAAGGATCGCTCGTTGAAAGTGATCGATGCCACCTGTCCGCTGGTCACCAAGGTGCACCTGGAAGCACTTAAGTTTGCGCGCGAACGGCGTACCATTATTTTGATCGGCCATCGTGACCATCAGGAGATTATCGGGACATCTGGCGAAGCGCCGGATCGCACCATCGTTGTCGACTCCGTTGCGGCGGTGGACGCTTTGCAAGTGGATGATCCCGGGAAACTCGCTTTTCTCACCCAGACCACGCTCAGCTTGTACGACACGCAGGAGATCGTCACGCGTCTCCGGCAGAAATTTCCGGCCATCAAGGGGCCGGCCAGCGACGACATCTGCTATGCCACGCAGAATCGACAGGAAGCCGTCGAGCAAGTAGCCAAGGACGTCGACCTCATCCTCGTGGTGGGTTCGCCCAACAGCTCTAATTCCAATCGACTGGTGGAGGTTGCGCAGCGCAGCGGCGTTCGCGCGCAACTCATCGATTCCGCGCAGGATATCGATGTCAAATGGCTCGAAGGCGTAAAGCGCGTGGGCTTGACCGCGGGAGCTTCCGCGCCGGAAGTGCTTGTCGAGCAGGTCAGCGAGCGCTTGGCTGAGTTTGGCTTTACGGATCAGCGCGATCTGGATTTGATCCGCGAAGATGTGCGGTTCACCCTGCCGCCGGAGTTGGCAACGATCGCGGCCGCGCCGCGCCGCTAAAAAAATTGATAGGCCCCGGCAGGGTACGCTGGCAGGCAGCTCAACCCAGCATCGCAGGCGGATACAAAAACAAGGAGTGCAACCTTGGCGGTCAAGATTGTCCGTCAGCCGAAGAAGATTGCTCTGATTGGCGCGCCTTCAAGTGCGGCGGCGTTTTCGCCGGGGACCGAGAAGGCACCCGGGGCGCTGCGCGCGGCCGGCCTGGTAGAACGACTGCAAAGCGCCGGCTTTGAGGTAACCGATTACGGCGATTGCGCGCCCCGGCACTTTGCCGACGACGAGGAACACCGCCGGGCCCGCAACCTGACGGAAATTGTCGCCGGCCTGAACGATCTCAAGCCTCGTGTGGAACTCGCGGTGAAAAGCGGGGCGCTCGTCCTCGTTCTCGGCGGCGAATGCGTGCAGGTCATCGGATTGCTGACCGGCGCTCGGCGCTATTACAAACACATCAATCTGTTGTGGTTCGATCGTGACGCCGACCTGAATACCCCCGCAACAACGCCGTCCGGCCGAATCGACGGCATGGTGCTCGCGCACATCATCGGCAAGGGCGCGCCGGAGCTGGTGCGGTTCTGGGGCGAACCGCCGCTGGTCCGCGAGCCCGACGTCACCCTCTTCGGTTTGGCGCGGCTTGATCCCCCCGAGCAGGATTTCCTTGCACGTGCGCCGCTGCGCCACGTCCATGCCACGGACATACAAGCAAAGGGAGCCGCGACGGCGGCCGCCGATGCGCTGAATCATTTGCATGCCGACGCGCGCGAGTTTGTCCTGCATCTCGACCTGGACGTGATCGCGCAAGAGGAATTTCCCGCCGTGGTCGTGCCCGGAAGCGGCGGCCTAAGCTTGGAAGACGTGCGCGCGGCGTTG
>Ga0210408_10002163_pt1 | contig 19489 bp, 16 predicted proteins | sample IncBWH4MmetaG_FD_155471 | JGI IMG/M metagenome (GOLD analysis project Ga0210408, IMG submission 155471) | Forest soil microbial communities from Barre Woods Harvard Forest LTER site, Petersham, Massachusetts, United States - Inc-BW-H-4-M | ecosystem: Environmental > Terrestrial > Soil >...
GGTGGGCGTGTACGGAGTGGTTTCGTATGCCGCGAGCCAGCGGACGCATGAGATCGGGATCCGCATGGCGCTGGGCGCTGCCCGGAGCGATATTCTGCAGCTGGTTTTGCAGCAGGGGTTGGTGGTGGTGGTGGCCGGCGTGGTATCGGGCGTGGTGCTGGCGTGGTCGGTGACGCGGCTGATGGGGACACTGCTGATTGGAGTGAGCCCAACCGATGCGCTGACATTTGTGGGCGCGACAGTGCTGCTCGGAGGAATTGGGCTTTGGGCGTGCTACACGCCGTCGCGGCGGGCCATGAATTTGGACCCGATGGTGGCGCTGCGGTACGAGTAGCGACCTCACAAAGATAAACGAGGGGCAAGATCCTCAGTAGCTTCCGCTGGATGCCTGCGGCTTTCCTCAATCCAAATAGGAGCAAAGACAAATCACATCGGTGGCGCTACTGGCTGGCGAGGAGCTTTTGAAGTTCGAGGCGGCGGCCGAGCAGAGTGCGGAGTTCGTCGCCGGAGGGCTTGGACTCGATTTTGCGCTGCAGTTCGGCGAGCTCGGCTTCGACGTGGCGGCCGCGCAGGACATTCATGCAGCTTTCGGCGGCTTCCCAGGTGAAATCTCTCGCGGGCTCGAAAAGGATTTCAAAGAGCAGGCGGCGGTCGCGCTCTTCGAGCGCGGCGGCGAGTGCGGCCGGGTCGGGCCGCTCGGCGGCTTTGGTGATCAGGATTTCGAGCAGGCGCTCGGTTTCGAGGCCGCGATGGAGAGAATCGGCGGCCAGATCGCGCGCGAGCTTTTCGCGGAAGCCTTCCGCTTCGACCAGCATGCGGATCAACTGGCGCTCGGCGGGCTTGATGGCGGGAGCGAGCAGCTCCGCTTTCGGCTTCACTTCGCTGCGGCGCTCGGCGGCGGCGCGGCGCAGGGATTCGCGCAACACGGGCTCGTCCACGCGCAACTGAGATGCGATGCGCGTGGCCCATTCGGAGCGCAGCAGGCGGTTGGGAAGCCGCTGCACGTAGGGCATCAGGAAATTCAGCGCGGCAACTTTTCCGGCGGTGGTGGAGCGGTCCATCTGGCGCGCGCGGCCGATGAGGTAATCGAGATACGGCGGCGCCTGGGCGAGCAGTTTGCGATAGGCGTCCGCGCCCTGTTCCTTCAGGAATTTGTCGGGATCGGCGCGGCCCGGAAGAGCCAGCACGCGGACATCGAATTCTTTTTCGAGCAGCAGAGTGAGCGAACGTTCGGTTGCTACTTGCCCGGCGGTGTCGGGGTCGTAGTTGACGATGACACGGCGGGTGAAGCGGCCGAGCAATTTTATTTGTGGCTCAGCCAGGCTTGTGCCGCAACTGGCGACGACATTGGCGAACCCCGCGCGCGCGACGGCGATGGCGTCCATGTAGCCTTCGACAAGAATGGCGAAATCGTTCTGGCGCAGCGCTTCCTTGGCGCGGTCCACGTGGTAGAGCACGTTGCTCTTCGAATAGATGGGCGTCTCCGGCGAGTTCATGTATTTGGGCATGTCGTCGCCCATGGCGCGGCCGCCGAAAGCGATTACTTTGGCGGATTCGTTGGAGATGGGAAACATGATGCGGCGACGGAAACGGTCGTAGAGGCGGCCGCTCTGGTCGCGGGAAAACAGGCCGGATGGTTCGAGAAGTTTTTCAGAATATTTTGATTTCAAGTGTCGCAGCAGCGCGTCGCCGGCCGACGGAGCGTAGCCGAGGCCGAAGCGTTTCATCGTTTCGTGATCCAGGCCGCGGTCTTCGAGATAGGCGAAGGCCACTTTTCCTTCGGGGCTTTCGTGGAGCTGGCGCTGGAAGAATGCGGCCGATTCGCGGTGCATTTCGACGAGCGCCGAGCGCTGCTGATTTTCGAGGCGCTCTTCGGGCGAGCGCTCGCGCGGCTTGGGAATGGCGATGCCGCATTTTTCGGCGACGGTGCGAATGGCTTCCGGGAACGTGGATTTCTCGAGCTCCATCACGAATTTGAAGACGTCACCGCCGGCGCCGCAGCCGAAGCAGTGGTAAATCTGCTTCACGGGATGAACGGCGAAGGAGGGAGTCTTCTCCTGATGGAAGGGGCAGAGGCCGGTGAAATTCTGGCCGGTTTTTTTTAGGCGCACGAATTCGCCAATGACGCGGACGATGTCCGCCTGCTGCTTCACGCGTTCCGCGAATGATCCTGCTTCAGCCATTTGAATTGAAACTCGAAGCTCGAAAATCGAAACTCGATGCTTACTTCTTCGGCTTACTGCTCGATTCCAGCTTTTGAGTCGAGCGGATGTAGCCGTTCAGCACCTGAATCACACGTTGGGCGAGATCGTCCAGCGTCTTCCATTCCCCCTGCGAAAGAAAACCGCCATCCAGCGCCGTCGTGAGATGGTCACGAACTTCGTACGCAGAACCGCGGGCCTGCCTGCAAAACTGAACGTTTTCGCGAAATGAGTACCGGCCAAATCCTTCCGCGATATTCGCCGTTACTGAAAGAGCTGCACGGCTCAGCTGGCTCGCAAGAACATATTGCTCCCTGGAAGGAAGTTTTCGAGCAAGCAAATAAGCGGTCTTGCGCAGCTCCCTTGCGAGTTTCCAGGTGACCAGGTCTGTAAAGTCACGGACCTGTCTGCTTTCGGCCGGCAGTAGATTCGCGAGTTTCGAATTTCGAGTTTCGATTTTCGCCGTCACCATTTGGATCAAGCCCACGTTTAGCACCTTGTATCTAGGATTTCAACTCCGCGATTGTTATCGCATCGCCGCCGCGCTCCGGCTTCTCGTGCGCAATCTTCTCGACTAGCGGATGGGTTGACAAGAACTCCGCTAACCCGCGCTTCAGCGCGCCGGTGCCATAGCCATGAATGATGCGCACGGAAGGCTTGCCGGCGAGGGCGGCTTCATCGAGGAATTTGTCCACGCGGCCGGTGGCTTCCTCCACTGTGTTGCCGATCACATTGATTTCGTCAGCCATGGGCTCGTCGCTTGGCTGCGCGTGTACCGTGACGCCGCGCGCGGGGGCCGCGCCAGCGGCGACCTTAGCCGGTTTGGATTCGGTGTCCACGCCGACGATATCAGCGAGCGCGACCTTCATGCGCATCGGGCCGGCTTCGACTTCGGCCATGCGGCCGTCGTGACGCCGAAAGACCACCGGCTGTTTGATTCCTTTCACCACCACGCGCTGGCCGGCTGAGAGTTGCTCCGGCGCCACGGGCTTTGGCGGGATCATCGCGGAGACGCCCAAATCCGGCTGAGAGGCGGCGAGTGTTTCGACCACGGCGGCATCGGCTTCGGCGCGCGCGTCCGAGGCCAGCTTGCCGAGCTTCTTCGAGGATTGTTTTTCCAGTTGCGCGCGCAGGATGCGATCGTGGATCTCGGCGGTGAGCCGCGCGACTTCGCTCTCCAGGCGCTTCTGCGTTTCCTGAAAATTTTTCTCGAGTTCCGTGATGCGTTTTTTCTGGCGGGCGGCCCATTCGGTCTGCAGCGAGCGCCGCTCGGCCTCAAGTTGCGCTAGCTCTTCGCGCGCCTGACGCTGCAGGTCGTTGATTTCGTCGCGGCTGCGATGAAGATAGGCGATGAGGTCGCGGGCTTCGCGCGATTCCGGAGAAAGAGTCGCGCGGGCCCGCTCGACGACCTGCGTGGGCAAGCCGAGCCTGCGAGCGATTTCAATGCCGCTCGACGTGCCGGGAACGCCGACCAGCAACCGATACGTGGGGCGAAGGTTTTCTTCGTCGAATTCCATGGCGGCGTTGACGATTCCCGGAGTTGTGGAGGCGTAGGCTTTCAGGCGATCGTGGTGCGTGGTGGCCAGCGTCAAGGCGCGCAGGGTGCGAAACTCCTCCAGCAGCGCCACAGCGAGCGCGGCGCCCTCTTCGGGCGCTGTGCCGGTGCCCATTTCGTCCACCAGGATCAGCGACCGCGCCGTGGCCGTTTCCAGCATGGATTTCAGATTCAGCATGTGCGCGGAAAAGGTGGACAGGTCGGCGGTGATGGACTGCTCGTCGCCGATGTCCGCGAGGACGCAATCAAACAAGGGAAGCTCGGCGCGATCGGCGGCCACCGGAATTCCAGATTGCGCGGAGAGCGCGGCCAGGCCGACAGTCTTGAGCGCGACGGTTTTTCCTCCGGTGTTCGGGCCGCTGACGACCATGACGGTCTCGTCGCCGCCGAGCGCGAGTGAGAGCGGCACGGCCTTTCGTCCCTGGGGCCGGAGCGTGTGTTCGAGCACGGGATTGCGCGCGGCTTCGACGCGCAGGAAATTTCCGGCGGAAAATTCGGGCATGGTGCAATCGAACTCGCGCGCAAAGCGGGCGCGGCCGAGGAGGGAATCGAGGTGCGCGATCGCGGAGGCGGCGGAGGACAGCGGGCCGCGGTCGGCGCGCACGCGTTCGGTAAGCTCTTCGAGGATGCGCGCGATTTCCGCGGTTTCATCTTCGGCGAGCTGCACCAGGCGATTGTTCAGGTCAATGGCTTCGAGCGGCTCGACGAACACCGTCTGGCCCGTGGCGCTGGCTCCATGGACGACGCCGGGAACGCTGCGGCGCTCGGACGCACGCACGGGGATGACGAAACGGTCTCCGCGCAAGGTGATGTAATCCTCACCGGCCGGTTCGCCGCGGGCGCGAAGAATATTTTCGAGCGATTTCTGAATGCGAGTGCGGGCCTGGGCCATGCCGGCGCGGATGCGCTTCAGTTCGGGCGAGGCGTCGTCGCTGATTTCGCCGTTGGGATGAATGGCGCGGCGGATCGCGGTCGAGAGGTGGCGAAGATCCGGCTGCGCGGCGGCGAGTTCGGCGAGGCGTGGATATTTAGCAGCATCGCCTTTGAAAGATTGGCGGACACCGAGGACCGTTTCTGCAAGTGAAGCGACGTCGAGTAATTCAGCGCTCGAAAGCATGGATGCGGGTATGCCGAGGCGCGCGAGCCACGGATCAGGATCGGCGAGCGAGCCGAAGCCCAGCTCGGAGCCGGCGCGCAGATACGCGACACCTTCACGTACCAGCGCGAATTCGGCGTCGAGCACGGAGGCATCAAGCCGGGGCGCGAGCGACTGCGCGTGCCGGCGGCCCGGAGCGCAGGTGGTGAATCCGCTGACGATGTCGCGGAGCCGGTCGAATTCGAGAAGTTGTTCTGCGGAATGCGGCACGAGTTTTCCGGTGTGAAATTAGATCAATCTACCTGGCTCTGTTGGCGGCCCCAATTGGTGGCAACAGAAAGAACTCGGAGCAGCAAATAGCGCTGCTCCTCGCGGGCGGGTCCAGCCTCGCCATAACAAAGCGGCGTCAAGCCGCCGCACTCCATAAAGTCGGGCCGTGGTCATTCATTGTAGCCCGGTTGCCTGTTGGAAATCAGGCGGATGGGTTGCGGCGGGATTTTTGCCCCTGGAAGTGGGAAGCGAGATGTGCGGCGGCTTCGGCGGGCGAGGGCGCGATGCGAATCAGCGGCTCGCCCTGCTCGCCCCACGGCGACTGGTGGCCGAGTTCAATTTCGCGGACGCGCTCGATCACCGGTTGCCAGAATTCACCGAGCGCAACGAGCGGGCGGCGGGCCATGGCTCCTTTGTTGAGCATTTCCCAAACGACGGCGAGCTCGACGAGAGTTCCGGTGCCGCCCGGGCAGACCACGTATCCATGGCCGCGCTTGACCAGCTCGAACAGGCGCTCCTGCCAGGTCTTCATGCGAATTTCTTCGTCCACCCATTTATTTACGCGGGCGCGGAAGAAACTGGCGGTGATGCCCAGCGTGCGCCCGCCGGAATCCTTGGCGCCGCGCGAGACGGCTTCCATTACGCCACCGTATCCGCCGCTGCAAACCGTGAACCCTTCCGAGGCGAGAGCTGCGCCGAGCGATTGCGCCGCGGCGTACTGCGGGTCGCCCGCGCGCGGACGCGAGCTGCCGAAGACAGTGATGATCCTGGACTTCACTTTCATTTTTTCTGTTTGTGCGCGGGACGATTGCCGAGTTCCTCGATCATGGCCACGGCGATTTCGTCCATGGGGCCGGTGGCGTCACGCCCGCGCTCCGCAGTGTTGTTGCAAAAAATGGCGAAGACCAGCCGCTCCCCGGCGAGCGTGGTGGCGTAACCCGACAGAGTGTGGTGATGAGTGTGCGTGCCGGTCTTGGCCTGTATGCGGCCGGATGCGGGCGTGCCCTGCATGCGATATTCGAGCGAGCCGTCCACGCTGGCGACAGGCAGCGTGGAAGCAAAATCCGCGCCCCAGGGTTGCCGCGCGGCGTATTGCAGAATCTGCACGATGGAACGAGGAGTAATCAGATTGTTACCGGCAGCTCCCGAGCCGTCGGTGAAGATGACGTCGCCATCGGCGATGCCCACGGACTTCAGAAAATCCTGTTCGAGCTTCAGGCCCACGTCGCTCGACCCGACACCGATCTTTTCGCTCGCTACCGTGCGCAGGAATAATTCGGTATGAAGGTTCTGGCTGATTTTGTTGGTGAGCCGCACGCTTTCGAGGAGCGATGGGGAGAAGTGTTGAGCTAGTATCAAAATCAAATCGCGACCGTTTGCGCCGCCTCGCGGCAAGAGCGAAACTTCGCCCGAGGCTTTTCTCTCAGGAGGCGGGGCGTGCTGCACGCGCGTGCTACCCGTTACATGAACTCCGCGGGATTCCAGAATCAATCTCAGGGCCTCAGCAGTGGTCTCCGCAGGATCGATCATAGGCAGGTCCAGCTTCGCGGGCGCGTGGCCCAGCGGAATGGAACCGCGCAATAAAATGAAATCGAGGCCCGGCCGCCGCAAAACCGAGAATTCCGGTTTCCCTCCCGCCGCACCAGTGATGATTTCTTCCCGGAAAGTTCCGGCCGCGGCGGCGGGATCCACGATGATTACCGCGGGATCCCCGGCAGCTTCGCCTGGGCGGACTTCCACGGTGATGGCGTTTTCATTAAAGGCAATGGCGCTGACCGGAGCGCCGTAGGTGAAAAATAAATCGCCGATTTCCCAGCCCGCCGGGTACGGGTCGTAGGGAAAAAGGCTGTCGTCCGCGACAATGTCGCCGTCAACCTCCTTTAGACCCTTTGCGACAGCAGCGTCGGCCAATTCTATGAGGACCTTGTCGGTCGGGCCCTCGCGTTCCGCTTTCCCTGCAAAAGGAAACTTTCGATTCGACAGATCAGGGTCGCCGTCACCAAATAAAATCAGATCGCCGACAAGCCGGCCGTCATCTCCGAGAGAGCCCTTCCAGGCCAAGGTAGTGCGAAAGTGATGATCCGGCCCCAGCATGGCCAGCGCAAAGATGGTGGTGAAGACCTTTCTGTTGGAAGCCGGCGTGAATAATTTTCCGGCGTTCAAATCGTACAGCGTTTCGCCGGTGTCGCGGTCGGTGACCAGGACGCCCCAGAAGGAGTGTTGTGTGCGTGCCTGGGCCAAAACGCCGTCCACGCGCGCGCGAAACCGGGCCACATCGGGACGCGATTTTGTGCGAGGAGCGGCGGCAGGAGATTTCCCGGCTTTCGCGCCCGGCAAAGGAGTCTGAGCAAGACTAGGCAGCGCGAAGAGAAGCAAGGCAGCAAAGACGAAGAAGGAGGCCTTCAAGTCCTGGCGGCGCCGTTCATCACGAATTTTCGGTAGTATCATGCAACCCCAAAGAGCCGGCAGAGCGGCGAGATTATATGACGTCGCTTCGACTAGCGCAGTTTCTTTGGTACACTCGAACAGTCGCTCACCCACTAAACACGTATAACACCCACCCAAACTGAGGAGGTACTGATATGAAAAAGATATTGGCACTCATGCTTGGAACGGCATTCTTGTGTCTCACAGCGGCCAGCGCCGCGCCGGCTCCCAGGGATGAAAAGGACATCAAGGAAACTGACCGCCTGCGCAACGCCGGGCAGGTGGCCAAGGAAATCATGAATATTCCCGACGACATTCCGCAGGATCTGCTCGACAAGGCGGATTGCGTGGTGGTGTTTCCGTCGGTGCTGAAAGCGGCGTTCATCGTGGGCGCCAGCTACGGCCGCGGCGCGATGACTTGCCGCAGCGGCGATGATTTCCGCGGACCGTGGGGCGCGCCGTGCATGATGGCGCTCGAAGGCGGCAGCTTCGGACTGCAGATCGGCGGGCAGGCGACTGATTTTGTTCTGCTGATCATGAACGAGCGCGGCGCGAACGCGATTCTCACCAGCAAAGTGAAAATCGGCGGCGACGCTTCTGCGTCTGCCGGCCCGGTGGGCCGCAATGCCGCGGCCAGCACGGACGTGACGCTGCGCGCGGAAATTCTGACCTATTCGCGTTCCCGCGGATTGTTCGCGGGAATTTCGCTGGAGGGTTCGACGCTGCGCCCAGACAACGACGCGAATGAGCGGCTGTACGGGAAGAAAATCGACGCCAAGGAAGTCGCACTGCACGGAGCGGTCCCCGTGCCGACGGCGGGCAAATCGCTGATCTCCACGCTGAACCATCACAGCCCGAAGAACAAGTCGAAGTAAATTTCCATCGAGAATCCTGCGCCGGAAGGCCGTGGCTTTCCGGCGCGGGTGGAATTCCTACCCGTCATCGTCTGAGCCCCGGCCTTCCAGACTTTGCGTGAGAACTACAAGAGAGGAACTTCAGCGGCTGAAGCCGTTTTGATTTTGCTGCATTTATGTCGCGGTTCCCTCGGCTTCGCTCGGGACAAGTTCCACCGCGACCTACAAAGATTTTTGAGTGGTCACACGGACTCTTCCAGCGCAGCCCTTGACTTGCACTCATACATGACTTATAGTCATGCACTCGTTCCCACTCGGGAGAAAATCGAATGCCCCCCAGGCAGGTCCCGGCACCCAGAACTATTTCCCATCCGGCTCGGCCAAGCCGCCGTGAACGCCGCAGCGCGGATATTCGCGAGCGATTGTTCCGCGCCGCGCTGCAATTATTTGCCGAGCGCGGCTACCTGAATACCACGGTCGAGGACATCACCGACGCCGCCGATGTGGGCAAAGGCACGTTCTTCAATTATTTCCCAACCAAGGAGCACGTGCTGGCCACCTATGGCGAGGAGCGGCTGGCGGCCATCGAGCGGGCGCTGGAAAAAGCGCGGAACGCAGACGGCGGCGTGCTGCCGATTCTCAAGGAACTTATTACCGGCCTTTGCGGGCAGTCGTCGCAAAGCCCGGAACTGTTGCGCTCGATTTTTGCGGCGCATTATTCTTCGGCGCCGGTCCGCGGTGCTCTGCAGAAGCGGCTGCAGCGCGGCCGGCGGCTGTTCACCGAAATGTTTGCGCTGGCCCAAAAGTCCGGAGAAATCCGGAGCGATCTTTCTCCGGCGGATCTCGGGCGGCTGACGCACATCATTTTTATGGGCCTGGCGCTGGCCTGGTCGCTGAATCCCGATACCGCGCTGCAGAAAACCGCGGATGAAATCTGGGAATTGCTGGCGCCGAACCTGGCTAATTCAAACAGCGCAGCGAAACACGAGCGGGTCCGCCGCGCAGCCCGTTGAATTACGCGAATGTCGGGCGTGCCGGCGGGCGGGGCTGAGTCGTTTGGAAGCACTCTGACATCCATTGAAGAACAGCAAATCAGGAGGAGGTTCCGTGACACCCCGATGGGCAACATTAATTTTCGGGCTGGCGTTGCTGGCGCTCGCGGCCATGCCGGCGCGCGCGCAGAGCGGATCTTCGGGAGGTTCCACGACAACTTATAGCCCGGCAACGAACGTGGGCGGGCCGGGCACCACCGGCGTGCAGGCGCAAAGCCCGTATTCCGGCAGCGTGCCCACGCCGCTGGTTCCGGGCGTACTGTCGCTCTCACTGCAGGAAGCCATCGATCGCGGATTGAAACAGAATCTCGGGCTGCTACTTTCGAATGAAGACATTCGCTCGGCGCGCGGGGAACGCTGGACGCAACTGAGCAAGTTGCTGCCGAATGTGACCACGCAATCGAATGTGGTGGCCTCGCAAGTGGACCTGGCTACGTTTGGATTCAGCATTCCCGGCTTTCCGCAAGTGGTCGGCCCGTTTTCCTATTTTGATTCGCGGGCTTCCATGACCCAGACGCTGTTCGATTGGAAGGCCATCAACAAAACACGATCGGCGGTGCAGGGCATCGAATCCGCGAAGTACACATATAAGGATGCGCGCGACCTGGTGATTCTGGCCGTGGGCTACACCTACTTGCAGGCCATTGCCGGAGAAGCGCGCATCGAGACGGCTGACGCGCAGGTGAAGACGGCACAGGCGCTGTCGGATCAGGCTTCCGATCAGTTGAAGGCCGGGACATCTCCGGCCATCGACGCACTGCGCGCGAAAGTGGAATTGCAGACGCGCCAGCAGCAACTGATTGCCGCGCGCAACGACTTTGCCATAGAAAAATTGACGCTCTCGCGAGTCATCGGGCTGGCTCCCGGCCAGCAATTCGAATTGAGCGACAAATCGCTGTACCAGCCGCTCGAGGGAATGGCCGCAGAGGAAGCGGTGAGGCGCGCTTACGCCTCGCGGTCGGACTACCAGGCGGCCATGGCGGAGCTGCGCGCAGCGGAATTTTCGCGCAAGGCCGCGGTGGCGGGATATTTCCCCACGCTGACGTTCAGCGGTGATTATGGCGTGGCAGGAAAGCATCCGGAGACGAATGCGCACGGCGTGTTCGACGTGAGCGGGTCGCTGAACATTCCCATATTTCAGGGCGGCAGCGTTCACGGCGACGTTTTGAAGGCGGAGGCGCAAGTGGCGCAGAGCCGCGAGCGCATGGAAAATCTGCGCGGGCAGATTGACGCCGACGTGCGCACTGCGCTGCTGAATCTGGAATCGTCCGCGCAACAGGTGAAAGTGGCGGAGAGTAATGTGGGCTTGGCGGAAGAAACGCTGCGGCAGTCGCGCGACCGATTTTCCGCGGGGGTCACCGACACCGTGGAAGTGGTGCAGTCGCAGGAGATCGTGGCCAGCGCTCATGAGAATTACATCTCCAGCCTTTACGCTTACAATTACGCCAAGATTTCACTGGCCCGTTCGCTGGGACTGGCGGAAGAAAGCGTGAAAGAGTATTTCAAAGGAAAATAAGCCATGGCAGAGCGAACCGAAATCGAACTGAACCCGGCCCCTCCGGGGGAGAAGCCCGGTGCCCCGGAAACGCACTCGGCAGCCCCGGCGCCGAAGTATGCGGAAAACTTTATGCGGTCGCGGCCGGGCGCGCACTGGTACCTGATTGGCGCGATTCTGGTGCTGATCGTCGGGGGATTTTTTGCCTGGCGGTATTTCACCAGCTACGAATCCACCGACGATGCGCAGGTGGACGGCCACCTGATGCCGCTCAGCGCGCGCATCACCGGCTACATCATCAAGGTGAATGTGGACGACAACCAGTACGTGCAGGCCGGCGCGGTGCTGGCGGAAATTGATCCCAAGGATTACCAGGTGGCCGTGGATAACGCACGCGCGGACCTGGCGGTCGCAGAAGCGACGGCGCAATCGCTGAATATCAACGTGCCGGTCACTTCCGTTAGCACGTCCAGCCAGACGACGGCGTCCGAAGCGGACGTGGAAAATACGCGTGCGGGAATTGAGGCCGCGGAGAAACAGTTTGAAGCCACGAAGGCGCAACTGAACCAGGCGGAGGCCAACGACTGGAAGGCGCAGGCGGACCTGGTGCGTTACAAGCAGTTGGTTGAGAAGCAGGAAATTTCGCAGCAGGTGTATGACCAGTCGTATGCCACCGCCAGGGCCACTACTGCGGCCGTTGCATCCGCCCAGGCATCGGCTGCGGCCGCGCAGCAGCAGGTGACGCAAGCGCACAGCCGGCTGGCGCAGTCGCAGGCCAATCTGCGCTCTTCGCTCACCGGCCCGCAGCAAGTGGCTTCCACGCGTGCACGCGCACTCTCCGCCGTGGCGGCCGCGAAACAAAAGGAAGCCGCGCTGGAGCAGGCGCTCCTGAATCTGCAGTACACGAAAATCCTGGCGCCGGTCGGCGGCGTGGTGAGCAAGAACGCAGAAGTGGGCATGAACGTCCAGCCGGGCCAGCAACTGTTTTCGATTGTGCCGCTCGAAGACGTGTGGGTGACCGCCAATTTCAAGGAAACGGAACTGAAATACATGCGCCCCGGACAGCGCGCGCAAATCAAAGTAGACGCCAACGGGCGCACCTACAAAGGGCATGTGGACAGCATCGCCAACTCCAGTGGCGCGCGCACCAGTCTGCTGCCGCCGGAAAACGCCACCGGCAATTTTGTGAAAGTGGTGCAGCGCATCCCGGTGAAAATCGTCCTCGAACCCGGACAGAATAGCGACCACTATCTCCGCCTGGGAATGTCCGTGGAACCGAAGGTGACGGTGCGGTGAGCTCGGCCGGCGCCATCCCGCTGCAGGACACCTGGCGGCGCACCGGAGTGAATCCGTGGATCATCGCGCTGACGGTGACGCTCGCGACGTTCATGGAAGTGCTGGACACCAGCGTCGCCAACGTGGCGCTGCCGCACATCGCCGGAAGCTTGTCCTCGGGCCAGGATGAAAGCACCTGGATTCTGACGTCCTATCTGGTATCGAACGCCATCATCCTGCCGCTGAGCGGATGGCTTTCGACCATCGTCGGCCGCAAGCGTTTCTATATGTCCTGCGTTACGCTGTTCACCATCAGTTCGTTCTTGTGCGGACTGGCGCCCAGCCTGGGCGTGCTGATTTTTTTCCGCGTGCTGCAAGGTATCGGCGGCGGGGGGCTACAGCCGAGCGAACAGGCCATCCTGGCGGATACGTTTCCGCCGGCCAAGCGCGGCATGGCGTTTGCGGTGTACGGCATGGCGGTGGTGCTGGCTCCCGCGATTGGCCCCACGCTGGGCGGCTGGATTACCGACAATTTCAACTGGCGGTGGATTTTCTTCATCAATATTCCCGTGGGAATAATTTCACTGTTGCTGACAAATCGCCTGATCTCCGATCCGCCTTATTTGCAGGAGCAGAAGAAACGCACTGGGTTTCGCGTGGACTACATGGGACTGGGCCTGTTGGCGCTGGGGCTGGGCGCGCTGCAAGTGGTGCTCGACAAAGGACAGCGTGACGACTGGTTCGGATCCAATTTCATCGTCACCATGACGGTGATCAGCGCCATTTCCCTGGTGGCCGTGATCTTCTGGGAGTGGTTCCACAAGGACCCCATCATTGATTTGCACCTCTTCAAGGAGCGCTCCTTCGCTGTTGGAAATCTGCTGATGTTCATGGTCGGCTTTGCGCTGCTCTCCAGCACAGTTCTGATTCCACAATTCCTGCAAACGCTGATGGGCTACACCGCGCAGGAAGCGGGATTGGCGCTGATGCCGGGTGGGTTTGCCATTCTGCTGGCCATGCCGTTGGTGGGATATTTGCTCGGCCATTTTGACGCGCGGCGGTTGCTGCTTTTCGGGCTGCCGGTGCTTTCTCTTTCGCTGTTTCACATGACCTCGTTCGACACGTACATTGATTTCCGCACCGCAGCGACGGCACGCGTGTTCCAGGCCATCGGCCTGGCATTTCTGTTCGTGCCCATCAACACCGCTGCGTACGGATCCATACCCAAGGGCAAAAACAACGCCGCGTCGGGGTTGATCAATCTCTCCAGAAACATCGGCGGGAGCGTGGGCATCTCTGTGGTGGTGACCATGCTGGCGCGCCGCGCGCAAGTTCATCAAAATAACCTGGTGGCGCACCTGACTCCGGGGAGCCCAAGATTAGAGGCCTTCCTGGCAGCAGCGAAACATTTGCTGATCGGCCGGGGCTCCAGCGGGTACCTGGCCGCGCAGCAGGCCCGTGGACTTGTGGGCGGAATGCTGGACCAGCAGGCCACCATGCTGGCATATATAGATTGCTTCTGGTTGCTGGGTGTGGCCGTCCTGCTGATGATACCGTTCGTCTTTTTGATGAAAAAGGTTCAGCCGGGCGGATCAATCGCCGTACACTAGCGCCCCGGCAGGCAAGAAATGAAGATCCGCATCCTCACGGTCGAACGTGAATACGGCAGCGGCGGCGCCAATATCGCCGAGCAACTGGCGGCGCGGCTCGGCTGGAAGCTGTGGGACACGCAGTTGACCGAGGAAATCGCGCGGGTCGCGAACGTGGATCCGAAAGCGGCGTTGCGCTGTGACGAGCGGCGCGATTCGCTGCTCTACCGCCTGTTCAAAGTGTATGCGCGCGGAAGCTATGAGCGCTCACTGCCGCTGGGTGAAAGCCGCGTCTTCGACACCGACCGCATGGTCGAGCTGCTTCACCAGGTAATAGAAAATGTGGCCTCGCGCGGCAATTGCGTGATTGTTGGCCGCGGCTCCGCGTACATTTTGCGGACTCGCCCGGAAGCCTTTCACGTGTTCGTGTACGCTCCCGGTGATGAAAAAATCCGGCGCATCATGTCGCTGGGCAAAAGCGAGGTGGAAGCCAAAAAGCTGGTCGAGGAAGTGGACGCCGAGCGCGCCGAGTTCATCCAACATTATTTCGGGGCGCAATGGCCGGCCCGCTGGCTTTACAACTTGATGATCAACTCGAAATTCGGGGACGAATACGTCATTGAAAGCATCCTGCAGCAGATTTCCGCCCTCGAGAAGCGTCTCTCAACGCAGCATATCGAAGCATGAGGGTTTTATCGGCACCCCGCCGGCCTAGCGCATCCAGGAGCGTGCATGAGCTGTCCCATCTGTGAAAAACGGCCGCCGAAGCGGTATTGTCCCGCGAAGGGCGAGAAAATCTGCGCGGTGTGCTGCGGGCGTGAGCGCGAAATCACCATTGATTGCCCGGCCGATTGCCCGCACTTGATTTCCGCGCAGCGCTACGAGCGCGAGCACCGCCAGCCGCTTTCGCCCAATGAATTTCCCTATCGCGACGTGGAGTTTCCCGTGGATTTTGTGTATGAGCGCTGGCCGGTGGTGGCTGGACTTGCCGGGACGATCCTGAGCGTGCTGGCGGGAGACAAGGAGTTCAAGGATGCAGATGTGTTCGTTGCGCTCGAGGCGCTGATCGAAACCGTGCGCACCCTAGGCACGGGAATTTATTACGAGCGCCCGCCGGCGGCTCCGCTTCCTCGCGCGCTCTATGGCCGAATGTCTGAATTCTTGCAGGATTTCAAAAAGCAGGAGTCCAGCCGTACAGGATCCACGACGTTGAAGGACTCCGACGTCCACAAACTGCTGGTGTTCTTGTTCCGCGTCGGAAAACAGGAAACCAACGGCCGTTCCCGCTCGCGCGCCTTCCTGGGATTCCTTCGCGCGCGCTTCCCTGCTCCCGCGGAAGCCGCCAAGGAAGCTTCGCGCATCATCATTCCGTAGCGTTCGCCGCCTGCATTTTCGTTTAGGGCGTCAAGCTGAGCGCCATCTGCGGCGAATACTGCGGTTGCGCCGCAGGCATGGCGGGGCGCATGCCTATGCCGTACTTGTGGCGCAGGTTCTCGAACCGCGCGGCGATCTCCTTGCGATAACATTCAGGCGCGTAGCCGCCGCGCCCGTACCATTCCTGGTAACGCCGCAGCAATTTCGGAAATTTCTGCCCGAGGAAAGGCAGAAATTGTTTCAGCGAGGAGGGCATCAGGAACAGCACGCCGCCAGCAATCCATAGAGCGCGGGATGCGCTTACCGCGCGAACCAACTGGTCGAGATCCTCTTCGCCATCGGTCAAGCCCGGCAGGATGGGCATGGCATTTACGCCAACTTCGATACCCGCGTCGCGCAATCTGCTGACCGCTTCCAGGCGTAGATCCGGGCGCGGTGCGCGCGGCTCGAGCAGGCGCGCCAGGCGCGTGCGCATGCAAGCGACACTCATATTGACCCGCACCGTGGATCGCTCGGCGATGCGCCGCAGCAGGTCAATGTCGCGCACAATCTGGTTCGATTTCGTGGTGATCTCCAGGATCAGCCCCTCTCGTGCGGCCATTTTTTCCAGGATCGCCCGAGTGGCGCCGAATTCGCGCTCCGCTGGCTGGTAGGGATCGGTGGCCGTGCCCAGAGCAATATGTTCGCCGCGGGTGTTCTCCGCGGCCAGTTCGCGCTCCATCAGCGCTCCAGCATCCTGCTTCACGAAGATTTTCGACTCGAATTCGCCGCCGTCGAGCTCCATGTACTCGTGGGTGTAGCGCGCGTAGCAATATTTGCAGCCGAATTCGCAGCCGCGGTAGGGATTGATGGTCCAGCGGAACGGCACGCGCTCCGAATCGCAGTGATTCAGGATCGAGCGGACCGGCAGAAGGAAATATTCAGTCCCGCGCTTGGCTTCGGCGCGGGGAGAGGAAGCGGCGAGGCGTGCAATGCCGACCAGGTCCGTCGCGGGCTTCGTTCTCCGGTCGGGGACCGGAGTGGGCGCGGAAGCAACGCTCGGGGACTCACAGGCGCCGTGGCGAGCGGCTGCGGGGAAAAGAGTGAGACTGGTCTGCTTCGGCCGGGTCCGCCGACGCGGGAGCGTCGCCGGGCTGGGCCGAAGTATGGGAGAAGTGGCCATTGAATGCCTCGCCGCACAGGGGCGAACTATATTCGCCTTTTGTTCGCCATGTCAAGCAAAATTTTTCGCTTTTCTTTCGCCTGTTCAGAAGGCCAGTTGTCACCCCGAAATCCCCGTCCAGCGACCAGCAGCCGGGCCGCGGCTGCGTGCCTATACTTAAGAGATTCCTTCAAGGGGTAGGGGTGTGGCCGAAGTCGGGATACTGATTATCGACGACGACATCATCAGCCAGCGTGCGCTGAAGCACATTCTGGATGCCGAGGGCTGGCGCGTGCGCATTGTGCCGCTGGCTGCCCACGCGCTCAGCGAGCTGGCCAGCGGCGGCTGGAACCTGGTGATCGTCAACGTCGAGCTGGTGGACATGCGCGGGCCGCTGGTTGCCATCCTGAAGGAGCTGGTGCAGGCGGACACGATTGCTTATGACGGGCCGGAACCCGCGGGAGCTGCGGCGGAGGCGAGCGTGGCGGAGGACACCGTGGTGGCCCTCACCAAGCGGCTTCGCGCGCTGTTCCTGGTGCCGCCATTGGCCATCAAGCAGGCCGTACCGGTGCTTGAGCAGGAAGGACTCCCCTACATCGTCAAACCCTACCACCTGCACGACTTCCTGGAAAAAGTCAGCGAGTTGCTGCTGGAAGCGGAAGCCATCACCGAGCCGATTCGCAGCATGAGCGCACTCTCCGCCGGAAAGAAACGGGTCCGTACCCGCCGCATCCTGCGCGATGGCCGCCGCGGCACCATGTTCGCCTCCCGCGAGGATTACCAGATGACCGAAGAAGAGCTGGCCGAGTGGGAAAAGCAGGAAGAAGAAGACCGCAAGAAGCGGGAGAAGGAACGCAAAGACCGCGAGCACCTTTAGCCCTCATTCCGTAGCTGGTTGCCGGCCCATTAGCCCCCCAAGTAAGACCCTGCAAGAAATCCTCCGCCGCCCGTTCTGAATAATGAAACGCGTCTGGAGCGGCCCTGTGTCGTTCCGGACGGTCCAGGAGGCAGTCATGGGCATGAAGCAAGTAAAGGTGTTCCTCGGAATTTGTGTAGGCCTATTCATTCTCTTCGTGGGGGTGCTGCAAATGTTCGATGTGAATCCAGAAATGCGGGCGGAAGGCTCGACGGCCGTCCCTGCGCCCGGATCCAGTGGCTGGCGGTTGATTGACCCGGTTTCTTACGAAAATCTGACGATTTTTCCGGTGGTCAGTTCGCACGACGGAGACACCAGCGACTTCGCCACGCTCGATGAGGCGCTGGCTTCAGGCGACGCCGTCATCACCGAGCACGGGAATTACATGCGGCGGACGCGCGACGGTGTGGCCGATCCGGTGCAGTCGGGCTCGGCGCAGGTGAATCAATTGGTGCTGGTCAACCGCGGCAAGCGGCCGCTGATCCTGTTGGCCGGCGAAGTTGTCTCCGGCGGAAAGCAGGACCGCATCATCGGCAAAGACCGCATTGTGCCGATCGGAGCCGCGCCGTTGCCTCTGGCGGTGTTCTGCGTCGAGCACGGCCGGTGGACGAGCAGCGGCGGGACGTTTGCCGGAGCAAAGATGATGGCGCACCCAAGCGTGCGAGAAAAAGCCGCCGTGGACCAGGACCAGGGGCGCGTGTGGGCCGCCGTCCGCGGACAGGACAACATGGCCAGCACTCTGGAAGTGCGGCCCGGAGCCGCGTCCGGCACAGCCTCCGGTGGAGTGGCCGGCGCACCGCCGCCCGCTGCACCCGCGCTCAACTCGCGCACGATGAATGACGTGATCGCTTCGGTGGCGCCCACGGAATCGTACAAACAGATTTACCAGTCGCGCGCCGTCGGAACCTCGGTTGAAAGTTTTGCCGAGCAGATCGAGCGGCGATTCAACCGCGCCACCAGCGGGCTGAAAGGCGAGCGCGTGGTTGGCGTAGTCGTGGCATTCGGAGGAGAAGTGGCCTGGAGCGACGCGTTCGCGTCTTCCGAACTATTTGAGGTCTACTGGCCGAAACTGTTGCGCAGCTATGTTGTCGAGGCGCTGACCTGGCACGCCAGCCGCGAAACCGCATCCCTCGAGGATGCCCGCGAATTTCTGCGTCCGGCGACGGGCAGGTTCCGCGAAGAAACCGAGCCGGGAGTGTATAGCTGGCGCGAAAGCAACGCCGGCCGAGTGGCGCAGATTGAACTCGAGGCGCTGGCCCCGAAACCAATGACCCTGCACTGGCTGAAAGTGGCGACCCGGTGAGGGTCGCCATCCTGAGGCAGGTCGAGTAGACCTGCCGAAGGATCCCTCTTCGCGACCCGATAGGGGTCGCCATCCCAGAGCGCGCGACTTTTGCGCGCTGAGGGAACTCTCTTCACGGCCCGATAACGCTCGCTGCTTTGCAGTATGCCTTGTGGGTCGCGGTTTCAACCGCGACATAAAAAATGTCGCGCGGAGCGCGTACCTGGACTAGAGCGGAGCGAGGGCCCCCGGGGCTTACATTACTCGTACGTTGGTCGCCCAAAGTCACTTCTGCCATAAGCGCACTTCGCTGCGATCCGGAGTCTCGGCAAGCAACTGGGCGACGCTCTTTTGCAGCGTCGGGTGCCGCGCCTCGGGAGCAATCTCCGCAAACGGAACGAGCACGAAGCGTCGCTCCGCCATCCGCGGGTGAGGAATTTCGAGCTCGGCCGTGCGGATTACGCTCGCGCCAAAAAACAGGATGTCCATATCAATCAAGCGCGGCCCTTTCGGGGTGCGCCGGGTGCGGCCCATGTCGCGCTCGATTTCCAGCAGCGCGTTCATCAACTGGCGCGGCATCAATTCCGTTTCCGCTTCCACCACGCAGTTCAGAAACCAGGGCTGCTCGCGCAATTCCACGGGCTCGGTTTCATACAGCGACGATTGCCGCTCCACGCGCACGCCGCGCGCGCCAAGCGCTCCGATGGCCTGCGCAATATTTCCCGCGCGATCTCCAACATTCGATCCCAGCGATAGATAAACCGTCTTCATGTGGTCTGGCACATTGTAGCTCTATGCCTACGGGATCTGCCCAGCGGTAGAAATGAACGATCGGCGGTGGAATTCAGTCCTGGAGACACGCGACCTCCCCTTCGCCGCGGATTCGCCGGTAATTCATTCGCGTGAGGTGATTGACACCGCTGGCCCTGCCGAGTAGGCTATCTGCGAAGTCTCGTTACTCC
>Ga0210408_10002164_pt1 | contig 19477 bp, 18 predicted proteins | sample IncBWH4MmetaG_FD_155471 | JGI IMG/M metagenome (GOLD analysis project Ga0210408, IMG submission 155471) | Forest soil microbial communities from Barre Woods Harvard Forest LTER site, Petersham, Massachusetts, United States - Inc-BW-H-4-M | ecosystem: Environmental > Terrestrial > Soil >...
CCGTTGTGGAGCTTTCGAATGTCACCTGTTGGGCCGGTTTGCGAACGGAACGGCGCGCGAATTCCGCTTCGGCACGCGGGCGGATGCGCCGATCTATGATCACTGCCTTGTCGCTACCATGCCGCGCAGATGCACGGCGCCGGAGCAAAAGCCCGCGCCCTGCTTTGCAGTGATGCTCTTCCCGTGTACGATCGCGCCAAGACGACCGGCATTCAACGGTCGCTATGGCAAGGGGAGGGATTTCATGCGTCGCAACATTATCGCCGCGCTCGCGCTCCTGTTGTGGGGAGCGGGGCTGACCGCCGCGGTCGCTCAGCAACCCGTGAAGCTCGGTGTCCTCAACGACCAGACGGGACTGTACGCGGATCTGACCGGCATGGGCTCGGTCCACGCCGCACGCATGGCGGTCGAGGATTACGGCGGCAAGGTGCTTGGCCGGCCGATCGAAGTCATCTTCGCCGACCACCAGAACAAGCCCGACATCGGCGCCAACATCGCGCGGCAATGGATCGAGACCGAAGGCGTCAACGTCATCCTCGACATCCCCAATTCGGCCGTGGGGCTCGCCGTGCGCGAAGTGACGCGCACGCACGACGCCATTGACATCAACACCGGTGCTGCAACCTCGGATCTCTCCGGAAAAGCCTGTTCGCCGCACGGCGTGCACTGGAGCTTCGACACCTACGGCCTTGCGGCGACGATCGGCCGGGCGTTGGTGAAGCAGGGTGGGGATACCTGGTTTTTCATCACCGCCGACTACGCATTCGGGCATGCCCTTGAGCGCGACACCTCGGCGTTCGTCACGGCCGGCGGTGGCAAGGTGCTGGGGGCCGTGCGGCATCCGCTCAATACCGCCGACTTCTCGTCCTATCTGCTGCAGGCGCAAGCCTCGAAGGCGAAGATCGTCGCTCTCTCGAACGCCGGCGGCGACACCATCAACGCGATCAAACAGGCCGCGGAATTCGGCCTAAGCCGCAGCGGCGACCAGCGCGTAGCGGCGCTTCTGCTGCAGTTTCCCGACACCAACGCGCTTGGCCTCGAAACAGCGCAGGGCCTGACTGCGTCTGAGACTTTCTTCTGGGACCTCGACGACGCGACCCGCGCCTGGACCAAACGCTTTCTCGCCCGCAATAACGGCAAGCCGCCAAGCATGATCCATGCCGGGACCTACGGCGCGACGCTGCACTACCTCAAGGCGGTGGCGGCAGCCGGCACGACCGACGCCGCCAAGGTCGTTGCCAAGATGAAAGAACTGCCTATCGATGACTTCTACACCAAGGGCAAGGTGCGCGAGGACGGGCGTGTGATGCGGCCCTATTATCTGCTGCAGGTGAAGAAGCCCTCGGAATCCAAATATCCCTTCGATTATCTCAAACTGCTCGCTACGGTGCCGGCCGAGGAAGCCGCGCGCCCCCTGAGCGAGAGCGAGTGCCCGATGGTGAAGCACGACTGAGTGGGTCGCGGCGACGCGTCGAGGGCCCGGACGCCGGTCGGACGTCGCTCTCACCGCACAAAAGGGGCACTGTTTTGTGGCGCGCGGCCCTCGAAGGGCGCCCGGCCGAGGAATGGATTCCGGGTTCGCCTGCGCATCGCTCGGGCGTCCTGGAATGACCGGCTCGACCGCAGCGGCTCGGGAATGACCGCTTCTGGCACATCGCGTCATTCCGCTGCGCTGCGGAAGTTGGTCGCTATCCGGGCATAGCGGACATCGATCAAACCGTACCGATCAATCTCGATTTGTGGAACGCGCCCCGGTCGATCTGACCACACAGGTAAAATCGCGCATGTCCGCCATGCTCGTCGAGGGGGGGCGCGATCCATCATCAGCTCCATCTCATTGAGCGGTTCTTCAATGAGATGGAGCATGGATCGCGCTTCGACAAACACGCCGCCGACCGCTTCGCCGCAACTTTGGCGGCGACGCGCGCGAAAGGCTTAGTACTAGGAGTCCAGAACCTGGCCGAAGCCCTGATCACTTGCCTTGGATCAACAGGCCGAGCGGGGCGAGTGGGCCGACCTGCATGAAGTCGTACTTGGCATAGCCGCCGGTTGTGAGCGGCAATGCCTCCACCGTCGCCTTCGCCTGCTCAACCGACTCGACGTTCATGAGAAAGATCACCCCAGGCGCATCCTGGCGGAACCAGAATTGCTCGATCTTGCCGTCGAGATAATGCTTGAGCGTGGCAGGCACTTCGTTCGGCATAATCTGCTGCCGCTGTTCCGGCGTGAGCGGTTTGACGATCGATCCAACAGCCATAACTTTCATGAGTGATCTCCTTGTCTGATCTTCATTGCGTTGTTGACGAACACCAATTTAGCTGGAGGGCCGGAAGCTCGGTAGTGTCGTAACTGCCATCTTTGATATCGTTTGCGACATTTCGCTTCGGACTTGGATGGGACAAAACCGCTTGTTTCATCAGCTAGCTGATTGACTTCGCTTGTTTCCTTTTTGCGATGTTCGACGGACCAATTACCTAGCCAATGAATCGCAAGAGAGGTACTGTCGTAATTGCCGACTTTGAGACCATTTACGCCATGCGTATCGCGATACTCGCCCTTGAAGGGTTGTTCGATACTGGGCTCACCGTGGCGCTCGACGCGTTCACGCTCGCCAATAAATTCTCGGCCCTACAAATGGGTGGGACACCCCGTTTTGATGTGTCGATTGTCGGCGTGCGGCGAAGGGTGCGTTCCGGCCAGGGACTGCTGATACCTGTGCAAGCCATCACGCCAGATTTGAAGCCGGACTGGGTGATCGTGCCGGCGCTTAATACTGGGAGGCCGGAGCAGTTGATCCCGGCTCTCGAACGACGGGATGTCATTCAGGCCAAGATCCAGCTGCGCAAGTGGCATGCCGAAGGCGCTTCGATCGCAGCTTCCTGTATCGGTACATTCCTGCTGGCGGAAGCCGGACTTCTCGATCATCAGGAAGCAACGACGACCTGGTGGCTCGCTCCGTTGTTTCGGCAACGCTACCCGAATGTCTCGCTCGATGAGTCTCGGATGCTCGTGCCATCGGACGTGGGCGTTACGGCAGGTGCTGCGATGGGGCATCTCGATCTCGCGCTGTGGCTGATACGCAAGGCCAGCCCGGAATTGGCATCCCTCGTCTCACGCTACCTGCTCGCCGACATACGCTCTTCACAAGCTCCCTACATAATTCCCAATCATCTGGCGCAGGCTGATCCGCTCATTCTGCGCTTCGAGAGGTGGGCGCGCGACCATCTCAAGGGAGGGTTCTCGTTGCAGGAAGCCGCCGACGCGCTGGCGACGAGCGCACGCACATTGCAACGCCGCTGCGAAGCGGTGCTCGGCAAATCGCCGCTTTCCTACTTTCAGGACCTGCGTGTGGAGCGAGCGCAATCGTTGCTCCACGGCAGCGGCCTCGATCTTGACGCGATCGCCGCCGAGGTCGGCTATGTCGACGGAGCAACGTTACGAACGCTCTTGCGCGAACGCTTGGGACGAGGCGTGCGCGAGCTTCGCGCCAACCTGCGCTGACGGCCTGCTGACTGTTTGGCAACGCAGCTACCCTCTGCGGCGCCGAAATGTTTCCGCATCAAACAAATGCCGCCGGAATGCCCGCTTTGGGTCGATTTTTCGCATCGCGTCATGTCCGGTTAGGGAGAGTAATCCCGGAAATCCAGCCCGGCGGACCGGTGACCGGGGAGAGCACGAAATAAGTCGTAGCACCATCGCGCAGGGAGTGCCGGACTGTTTCGGCGTACCTGTGGTGACTTGCTCGTGTGCATTTTTCATTTGCACGCGAGGCTGCGGGTGCGGCAAGCACCCGGCATTCCCTGCGCCCTCTGTTTTTTGAGGGACATGTTGATGAACAACTCGGACGAATCGTGTCGCGAGAATGCAGACGCGTGCCGGCAGTCCTTATCTGCGGCCCATCCGGATGAGCTGTTTGAAATTCGAATCAGGAAAAGCGGGCGTCCTTCACAGGCCCGTCCGCAGCGCGACCGCGTGCTCGCTACGCCCGATAATCCCTCGCGCGGTGGATCATTTGCTCGACATGCGCGAGGCTTTCTAACCGAGCGCGGTCGTCATCATCCGCGAAAGCGGATGATCCAGTACGCCATGGCGTCTCGGCTCAAACGTAGGGTGGTGATTACTGGATACCCGCTTTCGCGCGTATGACGGCAGGGGTTTACGGGCTTACCCCTTATACCCGCGCACGCGCGCCACCATCTGCTCGACATGCGCGATCGGGGTTTCCGGCAGAATGCCGTGGCCGAGATTGAAGATCAGCCGCCCCTTCGCAAAATTCGCCAGCACATCGTCGATGGCGTGATCGAGCGCCGCGCCACCCGCAATCAGCGCCAGCGGATCGAGATTGCCCTGCACGGCGACTTTGCTCTGCACCCGTTCGCGGATCAACGAAGGCTCCGCCGCCCAGTCGATGCTGACCGCGTCGACGCCTGTTGCCTCGACATAGGCCGGCAGCAACGCGCCGGCGCCGCGGGGAAAGCCGATGATCTTCGCATCCGGCACTTGTCTGCGCACGCCTTCGACGATCCGCTGGGTCGGCTCGATCGACCAGCGCGCAAATTCGCGCGGCGGCAGCACGCCCGCCCAGGTGTCGAAGATCTGCAAGGCGTCGGCGCCGGCTTTCAATTGTCCGAGCAGATATCGAATCGAGTTTTCGACCAGCGCGTCGATGATTTTGGCGAACGCGTCCGGATGGGAGTAGGCCATCATCCGCGCTGGCGCCTGATCCGGCGTGCCTTGCCCCGCCACCATATAGGTCGCAACCGTCCAGGGCGCGCCGCAGAAACCGATCAGCGCTATTTTCGGATCGAGCTCGCGGCGGACACGGCGCAGCGCCTCATAGACCGGCTCGAGTTTGGTGAAGTCGGCTTCGGGTGCGAGCGTTGCGATCTTGTCGGGCGCATCCAGCGGCTCGAGCCGCGGGCCTTCGCCGACCTCGAAAGAGACCGCGCGGCCGAGCGCATAGGGGACGACCAGAATATCCGAGAAGATGATCGCGGCATCGAAATGAAAGCGGCGGATCGGCTGTAGCGTGACCTCGGCGGCGAGTTCCGGCGTGAAACACAAATCGAGAAAGCCGCCGGCTTTCGCCCGCACCTCACGGTACTCCGGCAGATAACGGCCGGCCTGCCGCATCATCCAGACCGGCGGCACCTTCTGCCTGTGGCCCGCGAGCACTTCGAGAAATGGTTTAGCGGCGGTTTTCCGGGTCAATCGAACTTCCTGCAAATCGGCGGGCACTTAAACCTTTTGATACATGCAGGTAGAGCCAAGGCCAAGGCGAGATGAGGAACTCCGGGGAATCCCAAGCGTTATCAAGCGATGGAGGGCCCCATAACTCAGAAAATGGCTGAGAAACAAGGTTTTAGAAAATGGCTGAGAAATTCAATCCTTCCGCACACGACAAGCATGCCGCCGATCCCCGCGAAGCCGCTTTGGCCGACGAGGAGATGCACGCAAGGCTCGAGGCCGGCCTGATCGACAGTTTTCCGGCATCCGATCCCGTGAGCGCCGCCCAGCCGGGACGCTCCAGGCACGACAAAGCGCCGGTCAAACAGGATAACGAGTCGCTGTGGAATAAGGTTAAGGCGGTGTTCCGGTAGATCGCGCTGTTGCGCCACACCGTGACAATACGGATGGCATTGGCGCCATACTTTTCAGGGATAGATAACGTGTCCGTGGGATTCTTCGTGGTTCGGAGAATCCCGCGAGATGAGTGCCGCACCGCAAAAAATTGGTCTGTCTCGTCTGCCGTTGCGGGCGGCGGCCTTTGTTGCGCTGGTGTGTGTCTCCATTGTCGGCCTGAGCGTTTGGCGAGAATGGGAGTCGCGCGAAGTCACGCTGAAAACAGCGGAAGTGGATCTGGCCAATCTCGCGCATTCGCTGATCCAGCACGCCGAAGACAGCGTCGACCTCCTGGACACCGGCATCGTCGGCGTCGTTAGCCGGCTTGAATCGGATGGTACCAATCCCGAAACCCTCGCCGGACTTCACAAGGTCATTGTCGCCCGCAAGAAGGGCTTGAAGCGCATCCGCAACATCGTCATCTGCGACGAAAACGGCAACTCGCTTGCGGCGTCCGACGACAGGCCCCTCTATCTCGGTGATCGCGAATACTTCCAGCATCACAAGCAATCGACCGCGCGCGAGGTATTCGTCGCGCATCCCGTCAAGGGCAAGCTCGACGACGAATGGAACATCGCGGTGTCCAGGCGCTTCAATCATCGCGATGGCAGCTTTGCCGGCGTGGTGGTTGCATCGATCAGCTCCAGATATTTCTCGGAATTTTATCGGCAATTCGATAATGGTGCCGGCGGCTCGGTGGCGCTCGTGACCGGTGACGGCATCATCGTCGCGCGCAGCCCCGACAATGGAAGCTATGTCGGACGCGACTTTTCAGACAAGCCGCTGTTCCGGAATCCGGCGTTGCAGTCCGCAAGCGGTGCTTATTATTTCAAATCGCCGCTCGATGGCACGCAACGGGTCAGCTTCTATCGACGGAGCGATCGTTTCCCGCTGCTGGTCTTGACGACCCGGCAGCAGGATGAAGTGCTCGCGCCCTGGCGCAACGCCGCCATCGGCCGCATGATGTTTGTCATTGCCTTGATATCGCTGATCGCGGTGATCGGCGCCTATCTGGTTCGGCAATTGCGGCGCGGCCAGCGCATGGCGGCAGCCCTTGCCGAAAAGGAGGCCAATTTCCGGATGCTCGCCGAAGGGTCGAGCGACATGGTGACGCGAATCGGGCTGGACGAGCGGATTCAATACGTTTCGCCGTCGTCGGCGCGCATTGTCGGTTGGTCGCCCCAGCAGCTGGTGGGGACGCCGGCGCTGGCCGGCGTCAATCAAGAGGATTTGCCTCACGTGCGGCAACTGGTCGCCGCCATGAAGCGCGGAGAGACCGAGGAGGCGCGCGTCACCTACCGCACGCGCCGGCGCGAGAAATCCGAGGTCTGGATCGAATCGACGCTGCGCGTCACGCGTAAGGTCGGTGGCGAGATCGATGGGGTGATCGCGATCTCCCGCGATGTGACGCAACAAAAGGATCTGGAGGAGAAGTTGGAGGCGCTGGCGATCGAAGACGGCCTCACCGGTCTCGCCAACCGCCGCCGCTTCGACGAGAGGCTTGCGGATGAGTGGAAACGCGCCGCGCGCGAGCGCGCCTCGCTCGGGCTGCTGATGATCGATCTCGACCATTTCAAGAAGTACAATGACGAGTATGGACATCTTGCCGGGGACGAATGCTTGCGTTCGGTGGCCAGGATTTTGGCGGCTGAAGCGCAGCGAAACACCGACCTTGCCGCGAGATTCGGCGGCGAGGAATTCGCGGTCCTGCTGCCGAATATCGATGGGGCGGGCTGCGCGAGGATCGGGGAAAAGATCCGCCGCGCGCTTCATGAGGCCGCTCTCCCGCACGCGCCGAACCATCCGTTCGGACGGGTGACCGTGAGCGTTGGCGGGGCGGTGTGGCGGCCGGCCGAGGAAAGAGCGGCCGCGCCCGATTCGCTGATCGAGGCGGCCGATCGCGCGCTTTACGCGGCCAAGAATGGTGGGCGCAATCGCCTGATCATGTTCGGTGAGGTCGTGATGTTACCTGGCGCCGTGTCGATTGCCGGGTAGCGGGTGCGGGCGGCAAAGCCGCGTCGATCAATAATGCGGCGGCGGCTCGTTGGCCGGCCGCGGCGCATTGGCTTCGGCTTCCTTCAGGCGATCGCTCAAATTAGCGAGCTGGCGCGTCAGCACATCGATCTGTTGCCATTGCGCAGTGATGGTCTGGTTCAGCGTCTCGATGGTGTCCTCCTGGAACATCACGCGGCTCTCGAGCGCGTCGATGCGTTCGCTCAGCGTCTTGACCTCACTCATCGGAGCGATCTTCCATTGGCCGCTCACGCAACCCGTGACCAAGCGCGACCCGGTCGTCAAAGACGAAACATTCGCCGTGCCAGCGGCTTTTGGCTTCCGGCATCTGTTCCAGATATTTCAGGATGCCGCCCTTGAGGTGATAGACCTCGCTAAAGCCGCGCGCCAGCAGATGGGAGCTCGCCTTCTCGCAGCGGATGCCGCCAGTACAGAACATCGCGATCCGCCGGTGCTTGGCCGGATCGAGCTTTCGCGCGGCGAATTCCTTGAATTGCCCAAAATTTGCGATGCCGGGATCGAGCGCACCTTCGAACGTGCCGAGCGCCACTTCGAACGCATTGCGGGTGTCGATCACGAGCGTATCAGGGGCCGCGATCAGCGCATTCCAGTCGGCAGGCTCGACATAGACTCCGACCTGCCGCGTCGGATCGGCCGTGGCGTCGCCGAGCGTGACGATCTCCTTCTTCAGCCGGACCTTCAAACGTCGAAACGGTATCGCGGCGCTTTCCGAGAATTTCAGCTCGAGATGGTCGAGCCTGCCGCCGAACAGGGCGCCATGCTGCAACTCATCGACCACCGCATCGATGCTGTCGGCGCCGCCCGCCAGCGCACCGTTGATGCCCTCATGGGCAAGCAGCACGCTGCCCTTTAGCCGAAGGCGAGCGCAGATCGCGCGCAGCGGCTCGCGCAACTCCCTGAAATCCGGCAGTTGAGCGAATTGATAGAAGGCGGCGACTTTAAGAGTCATCGCGATGGTTTATCAGCGGCAGCGACAGCGGGAAAGCTGGTATACCAGCCCATTGCCGAGCCCCGCATGGATGTGCCATGAAGGTCCGCTTCCGCGCACAAGCGTAAGCAAAATAACGATAAAGTGAGCAATTTGGCATGAGGAATTTCCATCTCGCCGGCCGGTCCACGGTCCACGCCCAGAACGCCATGGTGGCGACGTCACATCCCCTGGCGGCGCTGACCGCGATCGAGGTGATGCGTGCCGGCGGCACCGCCGCGGACGCGGCGGTTGCGGCCAGCGCGCTGCTCGCCGTCATCGAGCCGCAATCGACCGGCATCGGCGGCGATTGCTTCGCACTGATCCAGCCGCGCGGCGAGGGCAAGATCATCGCTTATAACGGAAGCGGCCGCGCGCCGATGGCGGCGAAGGCGGAGTGGTATCTCGAGCGCAAGATCCATGCGGTGCCGCTGACCTCGGCACATGCGGTCTCCATTCCTGGCGCGGTCGATGCCTGGCAGACGATTTTGCGCGACCACGGCAAGTTCGGGCTCGATACGCTGCTACAGCCCGCGATCGAGGCCGCGGAACAGGGTTATGTAGTGGCGCCGCGCATCGCCTTCGCCTGGAAAAACGACTTCGAGAAATTAAAGCAGGGCCACAACACCGAGCGCTATCTGTTGCCGCATGGCAGGCCCGCGGCGGCGGGCGACGTCATCCACCAGCCCGAGCTTGGCAAGACCCTGCGGGCGATTGCGAAGGACGGCCGCGACGCGTTCTACAAGGGTGCGATCGCAGAGGACATGGTGGAAACCCTGAGCGGCATCGGCGGCTTGCACACGCTGGAAGATTTCGCCGCCCATACCACCGAGACAACGTCGCCGATTGGCACCATGTACAAGGGCCTCGACGTTTGGCAATGCCCGCCGAACGGACCCGGCATCACCATGCTGGTGATGCTGAACATCCTGTCGCGCTTTGACCTCACGAAATTTCCCGCGCTGAGCGTCGAGCGGTTTCATCTCGAGGCTGAAGCCGCCCGGATCGCCTATATGATGCGCGAGGAGCACGTCGGCGATCCCGCCCACCTCAAGGTCGACGTCGCCAAAATTCTCGCCAAGGAATTCGCCGACGAGCATATCAGAAAGATCAGGATGGACCGCCTGCTCGATCTGCCCAACGTGGCGCCGCCGATGAATCCGTCGACGGTCTACATCAGCGTGGTCGACAAGGATCGCAACGTCTGTTCGTTCATCAACTCGATCGCACATGCGTTCGGCTCCGCAATCGTCTCGAACAAATCAGGCGTTCTCCTGCAAAACCGCGCCGGGGGGTTCCGCATTCAGCCCGGCCATCCCAATTGCATCGGGCCGGGCAAGCGGCCGCTGCACACCATCATTCCGGCGCTGGTTACCAAGGCGGGTCGCGCGGTGATGCCGTTCGGCGTGATGGGTGGACAATATCAGCCGGTCGGGCAGACCCATGTTTTGACCAACATCGTCGATTACGGCTGCGATGTGCAGGAGGCGATCGATATGCCGCGCGGCCTGCACTATGAGGGCGTCTACCAGCTCGAGGACGGCGTGCCCGGTTCGATTGTCGAAGGTCTGAAGAAGATCGGCCACAAGACCACCAGCGTGGTCTCGCCGCTCGGCGGCGGCCAGGCGATCTGGATCGACTGGGACAAGGGCACGCTGACCGGCGGTTCCGATCCGCGCAAGGATGGCTGCGCGCTCGGCTACTGACGCGACAGCACGTGATCTCTTTCCGAAGGAATTAAAAAATGCGACCTCTCAAGCTCAGAACCCTCACGATCGCTTTCGTTGCCTTCAGCCTCTTTCTCCTTTCCGCGCCGTTCGGCGCAATGGCGCAAGCTCCAGGAAAACCCATGACCACAGCCTCAGGATTGCAGATCATCGACTCCAAGGTCGGCACCGGCGCGTCGCCGCAACCCGGCCAGACCTGCGTGATGCATTACACCGGCTGGCTCTACGAGAATGGCCAGAAGGGCAAGAAATTCGACTCCTCGGTCGATCGCAACGAGCCGTTCGAGTTTCCGATCGGGCAGAAGAGGGTGATCGCCGGTTGGGACGAGGGCGTCGCCTCGATGAAGGTCGGCGGCAAGCGCACCCTGATCATCCCGCCCGCGCTCGGCTACGGCGCGCGCGGCGCCGGCGGCGTGATCCCGCCGAACGCGACGCTGATGTTCGACGTCGAGTTGCTCGCCGTGAAGTAATGGCGAGGAATTAGGTCAAGCCGCGGGGAGGGCGCTGTCCATGAAGGTTTCCATCCTCGACGACTATTTCGACACGTTGCGCACGCTCGATTGCTTCAAGAAGCTTGCCGGGCATGACGTCACGATCTGGAACGATCACGTCCAGGATGTCGACAAGCTCGCGGAGCGGCTGCGCGACACCGAAACCCTGGTTCTGATCCGCGAGCGGACGCAGATCCGCACACCGTTGCTGGAACGATTGCCGAAGCTTAGGCTGATCAGCCAGCGCAGCGTCTACCCGCATATCGATATCGCTACCTGCACTCGGCTCGGCATCATCGTCTCTTCGAGCCAGCATGCCGACACGCCCTCCTATGCCACCGCCGAATTCACCTGGGGCCTGATCCTGGCGGCGATGCGTGCGATCCCGCAGCAGATGGCGTCGCTGAAGGCCGGCCACTGGCAGGTCGGCGTCGGCCATACCCTGCGCGGCAAGACGCTCGGCATCTACGGCTATGGCCGGATCGGCGCCGTCGTCGCCGGCTATGGCAGGGCGTTCGGGATGAAGGTCCTGGTCTGGGCGCGCGAGCCGGCGCTGGCCAAAGCGCGCGCCGACGGCTACGAGACCGCCGCCAGCAAGGCTGATTTTTTCGGACAATGCGACGTGCTCTCCCTGCATATGCGCCTGGTCGATGCCACGCGCGGCATTGTCACCGCGGCCGACTTGGCGCGCATGAAACCAACGGCGCTATTGGTCAATACCAGCCGTGCGCCTTTGATCGAGCCGAATGCGCTGGTCAATGCGCTGCGCGCCGGGCGGCCCGGCATGGCGGCGGTCGATGTCTATGAGAAGGAACCGTTGCGCGACGTCAACGATCCGTTGCTTAGGATGGATAATGTGGTCGCAACCCCGCATATCGGTTATGTTTCGCGCGACGAATACGAAATCCAGTTCACTGATATCTTTGACCAGATCACGGCCTATGACGCAGGTGAGCCCACCAATGTCGTCAATCCGGATGTGCTCAAAAGCGCGGCGTTGAGAAAGACAGCACCATGACAGGTCACCACGATCATACCCATTCCGCTCACTCGCACCATGACGACGAGATGCAGCGCTGGAAGCATGACGGCGTCCGCGTCATTCCCGGCGACCAACTCGATCCCAATGTGCCGTCGACGCCGGGCATGGATCGCAAGGCCGCGATCAATTTCGCCCGCGCCGGTGCGCAGAAATTATGGGCCGGCACCGTCACCATCAAGCCCGACGCCAAGACCGGCGCGCATCACCATGGCCACCTCGAAAGCATCATCTACGTGGTGAAGGGAAAAGCCCGGATGCGCTGGGGCGAGCATCTGCAATTCACTGCCGAAGCCAACCCCGGCGATTTCATCTTCATTCCGCCCTATGTGCCGCATCAGGAGATCAACGCCAGCCGCGACGAGGTTCTGGAATGCGTGCTGGTGCGCAGCGATGGCCAAGCGGTCGCGATCAATCTCGATATCGAGCCGGTGGAAAAGCCGGAGACGGTATTGTGGGTCGATCCGGTGCACCGCGATCCCGCCGAGAAGAAGTGATGAAGCGGCGAAGCTGCGAAGTCATTCAGGGGCCATGCGAAGCATCGAGCCCGGAATCTCGGGGTTCCCGGTTTGCGCTGCCGCGCGCCCCGGAACGACCAAGCCAAACAGCCAAGCCTCGAGAGGCCAAATGACACTTGTTCGCTACGAGAGCACCGGCCGAGTCGCTACCATCACCATGGATCGCGGCTCCGCGCATAATGCGCTGAACAACGCCTTGTGCGATGAGCTGCGCGAGGCCTGGTTGCGGTTCCGCGATAGCGACGATCGCGTCGCGGTACTTGCGGCCGCCGAAGAAGCGTATTTTACGGTCGGCGCCGACGTGAAGGATCTTCCCGTCAACATGTGGCATGCCGTGCCGGGGCTAGGCGTCGATCTCGACAAGCCGGTGATCGCCGCGACCTCCGGCTGGGTGGTCGGCGGCGGCTTCGTGCTGGTGCAGATGGCCGACATGTGCGTCGCCTCCGAAACCACGCGCTTCGTCTACCCTGAGGCCAAGATCGGCATCACCGCCGGCGGCATCTCGTCGGTGGTGGCGCGAATGCCGCACAAGATTGCCATGGAGTTTCTTCTGGTCGGCGAGGAATTGTCGGTGGAGCGCGCCTTCCAGATCGGCTTTGTCAACAAGATCGCGCCGAAGGGGCAGCATGTCGTGCTGGCCCAGGAGATGGCCGCAAAAATCGCCGCCAACGCCCCGCTTGTGGTTCAGGCGCTGAAGAAGCTCGCCCGCGATGTCATGCCGAAGGGGCCCTTGGAGACGGTCGCCGAGGTGCGCAGGCTGCTTGACCCGGTGCGAACGAGCGAAGACCTTCAGGAAGGCGTCAAGGCCTTCCGCGAAAAGCGCAAGCCAGAGTTCAAGGGCAAATAGCGCGACGTCATTCCGGGGCGCGTCAGAGACGCGAACCCGGAAATCTCGAGATTTCCGGGTTCGACGCTGAGCCTGTCATCGGGCCGCGCTTCGCGCGGACCCGTTGGCGTCGCCCCGGAATGACAACAGGATCATGCGAACACGCTATGATCGATCGGCCCGTTCGGCACCACATAGCCGTAGCGCATGTTGGAGGGTTCTGCTCCCGCCTTCTCGTAACGAGCCTTCAGCGCCGCGAAACGGTCGCCCTTGAGCTCGAGCATCGCGCGCTTCGGCTGGATGTTGTAGAGCCGCGCATTGTTGTCGCCGAAGATCGCGGTCTTGACCGGGCCGTCGGCGGGTCCGAGCGGGGCATAGCCGACCTTCTTCTGCATCTCTTCGGGGATTTCCAGCCGCCGCAGGCCTTCGATCTGCCATTGCGGCGCGCCGGTCCACAAGGAGTCGGTGCCCCAGCAGACGTGATCGGCGCCGAGACCCTTGATCAGCGTGCCCATCAAGGCCGCGCAAACGTTCGGCTCGGCGACCAGCGTGGTCGCGAACAATTGCCCGACGTCGCCATAGACGTTGCTGACGCCATATTGCGCCGGGATGTCGGCGAGATCGCTGGTCCAGGCGATCCGCCCGGTGCGGTTGAATTCCGCGAGCGCCACTTTCGGATCGCCGCCGACATGGCGATAGGCCGAGTGATAGATGATGAAGTTGAGCTGCGGCCAATCCTTGGCCGCCTGGCCGACATCGGCGACGTCGGCGAAGCCGCGCAAATTTGGAAACTGCTTTTCGATACCCGGCGGGAACAGCCCCTTGTGAACGCAGACATTCTTGATGCCGGCCTTCACCATCTTCTCATAACCCTTGTAGGCTGTCTTCTCGTCGTCGAGCCGCCAGGGATAACGGCTGATGTCCTTGTGGGTGTTGTCGCCGATGGTGTAGCCCTTGCAGGATTCCGGCTTCAGCGCCAAACCTGCGTCGAGCTTGTCGAGCCAGCCCGGCTGTCCGGGCGTGAAGATCATGTGGCAGAACACCCGCCGCGAACCGGCCTCGTCGTTGATCTTCTTGCGCGCCTCCGCCATCTGCTCGTTGGTCAGGAACCAGTCCTGCTCGATGTCCGACGGCGCCGAGGAGATCAGCGAGATCTTGGTGTCGGAGTCCAGAAAGATCTCTTTCTTGTAGTTGTTGAACTTCAGATCCTCGATGGTCTGCTCGTGGTCGGCAAGCTGCTTGTTCCAGCCGGCCTTGCCCACCGCCTTGCGCATGTCGACAAAGGTCATCACGCGGGTGTCGTCGCGCAGGAAGTGGGTGTGCATGTCCATGATGAACTGGTCTTTGAGGGTGTTGGCGCGCTCTTCAGCCATCGCGGGAGTAGCGGCTTCCGCCTTGGTCACGTCGAATAGCGGCCCGTAGACCTCGTTCATCGCCACGAAAGAGGCAGCCATTCCGGCCGCGGTCTGGAAAAACCGCCGGCGGTTCAGTCCCTGCTTTGCGCCGAGGTCGTCGGCCATCGCGAGCAGCCGCGCTTCGACTTCGCGCTGCCGTTCGTTCTGCGGATCGGGATAAAATTCGTCGCTGGCAACGATCTGCGTTGGGATCGGAGTCTGGTACTGACACAATTCGGACGGCATCAGCGCGGCAAGTTCTTCTTCGGTCAGATTGCTGCTCACGGCTATTTCTCCCTGGCTGCCGGATTTTCTCCGGTTCGGACAAGGCAAGACTAGACCCGCTTCCGTCGCAAGTCAGCCCATTCCATCCGACATCGTGGAATGTGCAGTGCACACTAACTTTCAAACGCTTGCGCGCGCTGCTAAACTTTATTTATCGGTCGAAAAATACGGCAAACCGGGAACGCCAAGGAAAACACCATGACTGCAAGCACCATGTCTGCGTTCGAGAATCCGCTGGCGCGTCGCGCCGTCATCAAGGGCGCCGGCCTCGGCCTGGTCGCGGGAACGCTCGGAGATCTGCTGCCCGCAAAAGCGGCAGGGGAGGACGGCGAGATCTGGAGCGGCGAATATTGGGCCAAGAAGGGTGACGTGCCCTTGTGGATGTATCGCAAGCGCCTCGGCGCGCCGAAGGCCGGCGAGCCGGCGAAGCCGGTTCTGTTCTTCGTGCACGGCTCGTCCGTCACCTCGCGGGTGTTCGATCTCAATGTGCCGGGCAAGGGCGAATATTCCGTGATGAACGAATTCGCCCGCCACGGGTTCGATTGCTGGACCATGGACCACGAGAACTACGGCAAGTCCGGACGCACCTCGGGCAATTCGGACGTCGCAAGCGGGGCTCAAGATTTGAAGGCGGCGGTCGAAATCGTCGCACGCGAGACCGGCCTGAAGAAGTATCATTTCCTCGGCGAATCCTCCGGCGCGTTGCGGGCTGGCGCCTATGCGATGCTGGCGCCGGAACGGATCGATCGGCTGGTGTTCGCGGCCTTCACCTACAAGGGCGAGGACTCGCCGACACTCAAGAAGCGCGCCGAGCAGGTCGACTATTACCGCTCGCACAACATGCGCAAGCGCGACCGCGACATGATCCGTTCGATCGCGACCCGCGACAAACCGGGCACCAGCGATCCCGCCGCGATCGAGGCGCTGGCGGATGTGGAGATGCAATTCGGCGACCAGATCCCGACCGGCACCTATCTCGACATGACCGCGAACCTGCCGGTGGTGCATCCCGAAAAGGTGCTGGCGCCGGTACTGCTGGTGCGCGGCGAGTATGACGGGATCGCCGCCGTCGCCGATCTCGAGGAGTTCTACAACAAGCTCCCGAACGGCGACCGCCAATTCATCATCCTGCCGGGAACCGCGCACTCCGTCGCGCTTGCCATCAACCGGCAGCTGTTCTGGCACGTCACCCATGCCTTCCTGACCATGCCGACGCCGATCGCGACCTAAGATTCCTAGAAATCGAGTTGGCCTTGAACGGCGTCTATGCCGGCCTTGGCACAGGTTTCGTCGGCATCGCCTCCGGGCGCTCCCGACACGCCAACGGCACCAACCAGCGCACCGCCGGACTCGACGATCAGTCCGCCGGCGATGATGACCGCGCCAGGCAGGTTGCGAATACCTGCCTGCATCATGCCGGGCTGACTAGCGGCGAATAGATTGCTCGTGCTGTTGCGGAAAGTCGCCGCGGTCCAGGCTTTGCCGGAAGCTGTTGCGGGCGTGTGAGGACCGGCGTAGCGATCGCGCAGAACAACTTGAACCACACCGGCGCGGTCGACCACGGCGACCGCGACCTGATAACCGCGTCGCTGACAGTCTGCGAGCGCGGCTTGGGCAAGTTCCAGGGCAATTTTAGGAGCCAAGGATTTGTGCGTCACGAGCGCGTCCTGCGCGCGTGTTTGAGCGGTGCTCGCAAGCGCGTAGATTGATACCATCGCGGCTAGACATCGAAAGACCATGGCTGAATCCCGGTTGACTGTCAGAAGAGCGCCGATGCTAGAGTTTCTCGAGCAGCCGACCAACCAATCATTTCCCGGTACCTGCGATTTCGTTGGCGTTTCGTTACTTGTTCACGACGACCATTAGCGGCTTATCTTTGGCAGCGCTGCCCTGTCCCCACATGAGCTTCAACATTGGAATCGCGGCTGCGATTTCCGACGAGATAAAGCAATTCGCGTCGAATGATTTTTATGCTCCACCCAGTCTTCGGTCATGCATCGTCGTGCGCGCCACGGGTAAGGGTAGGGGCCCCGCGCTTGAGCGGAAATTCCAGCGAGCGATAGGGGCGATTGGCCGTCGGAGAACCCCAGATCAGAGACGACGAGCTTGATCCGCACGAACTTGTGATGCGCGCCTCCTGATGTGAGTTCGTGCGGAAAACGGGCGCGTGTAGTGCAACGAGGAGGACGGCTCTGGCCGTACCCGGCGTGGGTTCCTCTTGCGTTTGCGAGGTCGCCAAATTAATAAGCCCGAAGGGGAAAAGGCAGTCTCCCCTTGAGACCCCGGTCCAAGCACTGCGCAACACTCGAGTTGTCGAGGAGGTGCGCGTGGGTGACCGTAGGCAATCGATTTCCTCAAATGCTGTTCATGCGCGGCTAAGTTCCGAAGCTGCACCAATCGACATCGAGATGCTGCGCGACGTTGCCTTTGCCGTCGGGGCCTCAAAGTGTCGCTGAACGGCAAATTTGTCTGGCGCAGCGCACGCACGTTTCGTGTGCTGTTAGCTGTTGCTTGCGTCGCCTGCACGGGTGCGAGCGCGCGAGACGCGGCAACGCCGATCGACTTCGGAAAGAACGAGATTGGAACTGCGCCGGCCAGGCTCGCCCTCTCGCCGGGGCTGTGGACGGCAGTCCATGCCGCGACGACGGATGCCGGCATCGCCACCGAACAGCCCGCCGTACGGAAGGCCAAGGATCGATACGCCCTCGCAATCTACCAGACGGCATCAATCAAGAATGCGGAAATCAACCTTCGCCTCGAACCCGCCGGTGGCAAGTCGGAGGAGCGTGGGATCGCGGTGCGGCTGAGCGACCCGCAAAACTACTATCTCGTCCAGGTGGATGCACAGAGTGACAGAGTTCTGTTCGCTCGCGTGAGCAACGGTGTATCCGAGGAGATCGTCGGCGTCGATGCGGACATTGCATCGCAGGCTTGGCACACCCTTACGGTCCGGGCGGTCGACAATGAATTCACCGTTTCACTCGACGGGGACTGGGTGTTCACTGCGTTCGACAAAACTCTGTCGCAGGAGGGCCGCATCGCACTCTGGAGCAAAGGCGACAGCGTTACGCGATTCGACCAGATCGAGGTCGCACCGTTGCCATGAGCCGGCAATGAGCCAGTTATGGGCCTGCATTCACCTTTCGAGGGATGCCGGCAAGAAGAGCGAGGAGTGCGTGTCAATGAGAAGCTTCGCGATAGTGATGCTGAGTCTGATCGGCTTTTGCGGACTCAATGTCGCTGCCCTGGCTCAGACAAGCTGCAAAGTGTGCAGCGAGCAACAAGCAGCGTGCATGAAGAATTACGCCGGACCGACATGCAAGTCCGAGTATAAAATGTGCATGAAATCTTGCGGGAAGAGGTCGTGAAACGCTGGTACGGCCGAGATTGGAAATTGCGATGAAAAAGCTGATGGTCGTATTCACTATCGGCAATGCTGGGCTCGGTTTCACTTGAGGGCGAGCTGTCTTTTGCGGCGAGCGCGGTGGTCGGCCTGATCGCGTTTCCGTTGCTGCAACCGACCTGGGTGATGGTCCACTAGCTGAAGCAGGAAGAAAATGGGAGACACAAGACTAACCGTCACGGCGTTGACCGCCGCCCTGGCGATGTTGGGCATGGTGAGCGATGCGTTCAGCGAGCCGGCAGAGACCGTACTACTCCAGCTTGAGGCCAAGCTGCCGTTGGGGGATGTGCGTGGCCGGATCGATCACATGGCCGTTGATTTGAAGCGGCAACGCTTGTTGGTTGCCGAGTTGGGCAATGACAGCGTTGGCATTGTCGATCTTGCAAATCGCAGGGTAATCGGCAGGATTCCGGGACTGAAGGAGCCTCAGGGCGTCGGCTACGAGCCTTCGACCGATATGCTCTACGTCGCCAATGCTGGGGACGGTTCGGTACGATTGTTTGAAGGAAGCAATTACAAGGCGGCGGGACGAATTGAGCTCGGCAGCGACGCCGACAATATCCGCATTGATGCGGCATCCCAACGGGTCTTCATTGGATACGGCGGTGGGGCGCTTGCGGTGATCGATCCGGCGACCCGCAGCAAGGTTGGTGACATTCCGGTGAGGGCGCACCCCGAGTCTTTCCAGATCGATCCCGATAGCGGCCAGATCTTTGTCAACGTACCGGATATCCACGGAATCGCCGTCGTCGACCGCAGTTCGCAACAGCAAATCGGAAAATGGCCAACCCCCGATCGGGGAGCCAATTTCCCGATGGCCCTGAATCCTGCTCGCCGCGAGGTTCTTGTGATCTTTCGGGCCCCTGCGGAACTTGGCGTTTTTTCCGTGACCGCCGGCAAGCTCGTCGCATCCACCGAGACTTGTGGTGATGCCGATGACTTGTTCGTCGATGCGAAGCGTGGCCGCGTCTACGTGAGCTGCGGGGCCGGCTTCCTCGACGTTTTTGAGCCGAAGGGTGAGTCCTATCGCCGGGTTGCGCGCATGCCGACGATTTCGGGTGCGCGTACTTCGCTCTTTGTGCCCGAGCTGGATCGTCTGCTCCTGGCCGCCAGAGCAACCCCCCGAGAGCCGGCGGCAATCTGGATATTCCGTCCAATACCATGCGATAGC
>Ga0210408_10002165_pt1 | contig 19477 bp, 17 predicted proteins | sample IncBWH4MmetaG_FD_155471 | JGI IMG/M metagenome (GOLD analysis project Ga0210408, IMG submission 155471) | Forest soil microbial communities from Barre Woods Harvard Forest LTER site, Petersham, Massachusetts, United States - Inc-BW-H-4-M | ecosystem: Environmental > Terrestrial > Soil >...
TCGCCGAGTTCGGCATTGCCGCGCACGCTTTCTACAAGGACGGCGTCGGCTCGCCGACCGAGCTGTTGAAGCGCGAGTCCAACGCCTTTGCGTGGCTGCGGCATACCGTCGGCGTTTTGTCGGAAAGCGCCAACCCGGAGGAATTTCTCGAGCATACCAAGCTCGAGCTGTTCCACGACCAGGTGTTCTGCTTCACGCCGAAGGGTAAGCTGATCGCGCTGCCGCGCCACGCCAATGTGATCGATTTCGCCTATGCGGTTCACACCGACGTCGGCAACAGCGCGGTGGGCTGCAAGATCAACGGCAAGTTCGCGCCGCTGTCGTCGGAATTGCAGAACGGCGACGAAGTCGAAGTCCTGACCTCGGAGGCCCAGTCGGCGCCGCCGTCGGCCTGGGAATCGCTCGCCGTGACCGGCAAGGCGCGGGCGGCGATCCGGCGCGCGACGCGCACCGCGGTGCGCGATCAATATGCCGGCCTTGGCCGGCGCATCGTCGAGCGCCTGTTCGACCGCGCCAAGATCGAATATGCCGACGACAAGCTGAAGGGCGCGCTGCCGCGGCTCGCGCGCGCCTCGATCGATGACGTGATGGCAGCCGTAGGGCGCGGCGAGATGAAGGCGTCCGACGTCGCGCGCGCGATGTATCCGGACTACAAGGAGGAGCGGGTTGCCCGCTACGGCGCCAAGAAGAGCCTCGCGGTCAAGCTCAAGCTGAAATCTCCGCCGGAGACCGTGCGCAGCCCTTCGGCGATCCCGATCCGCGGCATCAATTCCGATCTGCCGGTCAAATTCGCGCCCAACGGCGGCGCGGTGCCCGGCGACCGCATCGTCGGCATCGTGACCCCGGGAGAGGGCATCACCATCTATCCGATCCAGTCGCCGGCGCTGAAGGATTTCGAGGAGCAGCCCGAACGCTGGCTCGACGTGCGCTGGGATGTCGACGACACCACGCCGCAGCGCTTTCCGGCGCGGATTTTGATCGACAACGTCAACGAGCCGGGCAGCCTCGCCCAGGTGGCGACCGTGATCGCCGAGCACGACGGCAATATCGACAATATCAGCATGTCGCGTCGCTCGCCCGACTTCACCGAGCTCACCATCGATCTCGAGGTCTATGACCTGAAGCATCTCAGCGCTATTATCGCCCAGTTGCGCGCCAAGGCCGTCGTCGCCCGGGTCGAGCGCGTCAATGGGTAATTTCGCCCGCTAGGTTTCCTCGCGAGTCCCTGAATGCCAAAAACCCCTCCGCTGCGCCTCGGAGTCAATGTCGATCACGTCGCCACCCTCCGCAACGCCAGGGCAGGCAAGAGGCCCGACCCAGTGCGTGCGGCGCTGGTTGCGATCGAGGCGGGCGCCGACGGCATCACCGCGCATCTGCGCGAAGACCGCCGGCACATCCGCGACGAGGACATGGCGCGCCTGAAGGCTGAAATCTCAAAGCCGTTGAATTTCGAGATGGCCGCGACCGCGGACATGCTGCGGATATCGCTGGCCACCAAGCCGCATGCGGTATGCCTGGTGCCGGAACGGCGCGAGGAGCTCACCACCGAGGGCGGTCTCGACGTCGTCGGCCAGCACAATACGCTGAAGCCCTTCATCGCCAGATTGAACGATGCCGGGATACGGGTGTCGCTGTTCATCGCCGCTGAGCCGCGTCAGATCGAAATGGCCGCCCAATTGCGCGCCCCGGTGATCGAAATTCACACCGGCGCCTGGTGCGATGCCGTGGTCGACGGCCATGCCGCCAAGGCTGAAGCCGAATGGCAGCGCATCATGGCCGGTAGCAAGCTTGCCCGCTCGGCCGGGCTTGAGGTGCACGCCGGCCATGGCCTCGATTACGCGACCGCGGAGAAGATCGCGGGCCTTCCCGAAATCGCCGAGCTCAATATCGGCTATTTCATGATCGGTGAGGCCGTTTTCGTGGGCCTTGGCGACACGGTGCGCACCATGCGGGCGGCGATGGATCGCGGGCGGGAACAGCTGATGGGCCGCGCATGATCATCGGCATCGGGCTGGACGTGATCGATATCCGCCGTGTCGCCAAGGTGATCGAGCGCCATGGCGACCGCTTTCTCGACCGAATCTATACCGAGGCCGAACGGGCCAAGGCCGACCGCCGCGCCAAAAACGAGAAAATGGTGGCTGCGACCTACGCCAAGCGGTTCGCGGCCAAGGAAGCCTGTTCCAAGGCGCTCGGCACCGGGATCCGGCGCGGGGTCTGGTGGCGCGACATGGGGGTTATCAACCTGCCGGGGGGACGGCCGACCATGGAACTGACCGGCGGGGCGCTGGCTCGGCTTCAGTCCATGACGCCGGAAGGCCATGAGGTGCGGATCGATCTGTCCATTACCGATGATTGGCCGATGGCGCAGGCCTTCGTCATAATTTCGGCGGTCCCGGCGGGATATTCCTGACGTGGAGTAGGTCGGCCGGGGCAAAACAAAAAATCCTTTGTCTATCAATGGATTGGAAAGTTTTGATGAGGCCGTTGATTGCGCGTCTTCCAACAACCGTCTAAAACGCGCAGCTATTCAGCCAAGGGCGAATTCGGGGTGGCGCCGGAATTGGCTCTCACGATCAGGATCAGGACCAATTCCTTGACGCGAGGCGGCGCGCTATTCGCGTAGAGGGAGGACGTTCTGCCGCCGCGCGGGCGGCTGCCACGGGGAATTGGGAAAGCGATGAGCGTGACATCCGGAACAAAATCTGAGAGCGGCTTAGGCGAAACCATCCGCGTCGTCATCCACGCCTTATTGATCGCGCTGGTGATCCGCACCTTTCTGTTCCAGCCCTTCAACATTCCCTCCGGATCGATGAAGGCGACGCTCCTGGTCGGCGACTATCTGTTCGTCTCGAAATTCTCCTACGGCTACAGCCATTATTCCATTCCGCTGTCGCCGCCGTTGTTTTCGGGGCGGGTTTTCGGCTCGGAGCCCTCGCGCGGCGACATCGTCGTGTTCCGCCTGCCGAAGGATGATTCCACCGACTACATCAAGCGCGTGATCGGGCTGCCCGGCGACCGCATCCAGATGAAGGAAGGGCTGCTCCACATCAACGACACGCCGGTCAGGCGCGAGCGGCTGACCGATTTCATCGGCGAGGATCCTTGCGGATCTTCTGACGCGACCGCGCGGGTCAAGCGCTGGAAGGAGACATTGCCGAACGACGTCAGCTACGAGACGCTCGATTGCGTCGACAACGGCTTCTACGACAACACCAACGTGTACACCGTGCCTCCAGGTCATTTCTTCATGATGGGCGACAACCGCGACAACTCGACCGACAGCCGGGTGCTGTCCGCGGTCGGCTACGTGCCGTTCGAGAACATCGTCGGCCGGGCGCAAATGATCTTTTTCTCGATCGCCGAGGGCGAGCACGCCTGGATGTTCTGGCGCTGGCCCACGGCGGTGCGCTGGAATCGCATCTTCAAAATCGTGCGATGAACGACGAAACGCCGGATATCCGCACCGCGTCGAGACCAGCCGAAGCAAATCCGCGGCCTGAGGACGTTGGCGAAGGCAAGGCGGTCAAGAAGAAGCGCAGCAAGGCGAGCGCGAAAGCGGCTACCGCCGAGCTCGAGGCGCGCATTGGACATAAATTCGCCGATGCCACCCTGCTTGCCACCGCCTTCACCCATGTCTCGGCGCTGAAAGCGGCGCGCAAACGCAGCGACAGCTACCAGCGTCTCGAATTCCTCGGCGATCACGTGCTCGGCCTCGTCGTATCCGACATGCTCTATCGCGCCTTTCCGAATGCCGACGAGGGCGAGTTGTCAAAACGGCTCGCCGATCTCGTGCGCAAGGAGAGCTGCGCCGACGTCGCAAAGCAGCTCGGGCTGTTCGACGACATCAAGCTTGGCCAGGTCGGCGCCAGCGCAAGCGCGCGTTTGCGCAAAACCGTGCTCGGCGACATCTGCGAGGCGGTGATCGGGGCGATCTATCTCGATGGCGGCCACGCCGCGGCGGCCGAATTCGTCGCCCGCAACTGGACCGAGCGGATGAAGAAACCGCGGCGGCCGCTGCGCGACCCCAAGACAGTGTTGCAGGAATGGGCCCAGGGCAAAGGTCTGCCGACGCCGGTGTACCGCGAGGTCGAACGCACCGGGCCGCACCACGATCCGCAATTCCGCGTCGCCGTGGATTTGCCGGGGCTTGAGCCGGCCGAAGGCGTTGGCGGCAGCAAACGCGCCGCCGAAAAGGTCGCGGCCTCCGTCATGATCGAGCGCGAAGGCGTCGGCGGCGGCAATGACGGCTGAGGTAAGCGCAGCCGCGCCTCCTACGACCCGCTGCGGCTTTGTCGCGCTGATCGGCGCGCCGAACGTCGGCAAGTCCACGCTCGTCAATGCGCTGGTCGGCTCCAAGGTGACCATCGTCTCGCGCAAGGTGCAGACGACGCGGGCGCTGATCCGCGGCATCGTGATCGAAGACAACGCCCAGATCATTCTGGTCGATACGCCCGGCATCTTTTCGCCGAAGCGTCGGCTCGACCGCGCCATGGTGTCGACGGCCTGGAGCGGGGCGCATGACGCCGATCTCGTCTGCGTGCTCTTGGATGCCAAGGCCGGGATCGACGAGGAGGCCGACGCCATCCTGAAAAAAGTCGAGAGCGTCGATCACGAGAAGATCCTGGTCATCAACAAGATCGACCTGCTTCCGCGCGAAAAACTGCTGGCGCTGGCAAAGACCGCGAACGACCGCCTGCGCTTTGCGGGAACCTTCATGATTTCAGCGTTGTCAGGCGACGGTGTCGATGATTTGCGCCACAAGCTTGCGGAAATGGTGCCGGCGGGGCCATTTCACTATCCCGAAGACCAGATGTCGGACGCGCCGATGCGACACTTGGCGGCCGAGATCACGCGGGAAAAGATTTTCCGTCAGCTGCATCAGGAATTGCCGTATCAGTCGACCGTCGAGACCGATAGCTGGACCGAGCGCAAGGACAAGTCGATCCGCATCGAGCAGACCATCTTTGTCGAGCGCGAAAGCCAGCGCAAGATCGTGCTCGGCAAGAATGGGTCCGCCATCAAGTCGATCGGCGCCGAGGCGCGCAAGGAAATCGCCGAGATCACCGGCGTTCCCGTGCATTTGTTTTTGTTCGTCAAGGTCCGCGAGAATTGGGGCGACGATCCCGACCGCTACCGGGAAATGGGGCTGGAATTCCCCAAGGAATAAAAAGGCAAGAAACTAAAGCAATGAATGGCGTTCCGATGAATGTGCCCAAGAACGTGCTGTGGTTCGAGGTGCTGCTCTATCTGTCGCTGACGCTCGACGCGCTGTCGGTCGCGTTTCAGGACCGCACGCCGAGCGGCGAGATGACGGAGCAGATGATCATGGCCGCGACCGTGCTGGCCGGCGGCATGATCCTGCTCTTGGTCTATTTCGTCTGGCTCGCTGCGAAACGGCGCAAGAACTGGCCGCGCTGGGTGCTGGCGGCCGCGCTGGTGCTCTCGGTCATCTCGCTGGTGCAGGTCGTCGGCGACAACGGCCTGGAGCTCGATAGCGGCATCGAGATCGTCTCCTGCGTGCTGACCGCGGCGGGACTGTATTTTTCGTTCACCGGCGACGCGCAGGGCTGGTTCAACGCGTGAGCACAATGTCATTCCGGGGCGCGCATCAGCGCGAGCCCGGAATCCATAACCACCATCGGGAGTATTGATTCCGGGCCTGCGCATCCAAGTCGGCTGTTGCCGACTTGGACAATGTTATTGCCGAACTCGGGTAAACCCGAGTTCGGTGGCGCATCCCGGAATGACGACGCTGAGATAGCTGCGCCAATCAACGGAATCCGATAAGCTATCCCCATGGAATGGACCGACGACGGCATCGTGCTGGGGGTGCGGCGGCATGGCGAATCCTCCGCCATTGTCGAACTGCTGACACGTGAGCATGGCCGGCATCTCGGCCTGGTGCGGGGCGGCGCCGGATCGCGGATGCGGCCGTTGCTACAGCCCGGCAACAGCGTTCGCGCGGTGTGGCGGGCGCGGCTTGACGAGCATCTCGGCACCTATGCGATCGAGGCCACGCGGTTGCGCGCCGCGACCCTCTTGGCGGCGTCGCACGCGGTCTATGGCGTGACGCATCTGGCGGCGCTGGCGCGGCTATTGCCGGAGCGCGATCCGCACGAGGACATTTACGAAATGCTCGAGCGCACGCTCGATGATTTCGACGATGCCGGCGAAGCCGCGGTTCAGCTGGTCCGCTTCGAGCTTGCGATGCTGGCCGAGCTCGGCTTCGGGCTCGACCTGGAAAACTGCGCCGCGACCGGAGAGACCTCCGACCTCGCCTATGTCTCGCCGAAATCCGGCGGCGCGGTCTCTCGTATCGCGGGCGAACCCTGGCGCGACCGGCTGCTCCGATTGCCGGGCTTCCTGCGGGAAGGCGAGGCCAGTGCGAACGGCTGGTCGGACCAGGACCTTCAGGACGGTTTTAGGCTCACCGGCTTGTTCCTGTTGCGCCATGTGCTGGAACCGCGCGGGCAGGGCCATTCCGACGCCCGGGAGGGCTTTATCAATGCGGTAACGCGGAAAAGGGCGAGGGCCGGCTCGATCTAGACCCGCCGACGCTGCAAAATCTCCTTATGCCGGCCATCTTTTCGAACGCAGCCGCGTGGCAAACTACTATCGCAGGTTGTTTCGTCGTTGCGTGGAGTGGTGCCATGGAGGCTGATCTTCAGACCAAGGTGGAGAAATACGAGGGCAAGGCCGCCAAGTGCAAGGAGTGGGCCGAGCAGGCGACGGAAGGGCCCCAGCGGGCCCTGTATGAGGTCCTCGCCGGTTACTATGACGAGCTGGCCACCGATTTCCGGCAAGTCATCGCCAAGCGGAAGTCCGCCTAGCCGGCGCTCGCAAGATCCTTGCAAAAAAGCGTATGCCCCGTGACCGCGGGATGGCTGGATTCCCGATCAGCGTTTAACCCGGTCCCACGGGAAAGCCATTATTCGCGCCAGATCGAGCAGTTTCGATGGTTTTCCAGCACTGGTTCCCAAAACGGTTCCATAGTTGTTCGTTGTGCTGTTCCTGCCCCCGGCTGGGAGCAGGTCGCTTGGAACCGTTGGAACCTGTGGGCGGCGATGGATCTCTCTTGCTGGTTCCCGCTACCGCGCCGCAATGACTCCTTAGTTCGAGGACCCAATGTAGCCGCGTTGGGGGTCAGAGCATGGGGGGACATCACCATGACTGACAGCGAAAGTTGGAAGGAGCGCAGAAATCAGGTGGAGCGCTATCGAATTCTAGCACGAGAGACTACGGACCCAATGGCGGCTCGTTTGCTCCACGATATCGTTCTGGACTTGGAAGCTGAGTTGGAGGGATCGCCGCAAAGTGAGGATCGTGATGCGGCATGAGCGTCGAGGCACCCCTAAATCCGGGTGCTCCATCTAAGACGCGACGCACTCGCCTCCGGCTTAAAGAGCCCTGCCAGGGGACCAGCCAGTGCGCCGCGGTCATCGGCGGGTGCCTTGATTCGCGCCTTGCCCGATTCAGCCCAAAAGTTTAACCCGGTCGCATGGGCAAACCACTGATTCCGCCTGAACCGGCCGAGGTTCACGAGGTTCCGCTGCGCGATGCGCTGGAAGAGCGCTATCTCGCATACGCGCTTTCCACCATCATGCATCGCGCGTTGCCGGACGCGCGCGACGGCTTAAAGCCTGTGCATCGCCGCATCCTCTACGGCATGCGACTGTTGCGGCTCGATCCGGGCACGGGGTTCAAGAAATCCGCCAAAATCGTCGGCGACGTGATGGGCTCGTTCCATCCGCATGGCGACCAGGCGATCTACGACGCCATGGTACGGCTGGCGCAGGATTTTTCCTCGCGTTACCCGCTGGTCGACGGCCAGGGCAACTTTGGCAATGTCGACGGCGATAACCCGGCCGCCTATCGCTACACCGAAGCCCGCATGACCGAGGTCGCGCGGCTCTTGCTCGAAGGCATCGACGAGGACGGCGTCGAATTTCGCCCCAACTACGACGGCCAGACCAAGGAGCCGGTGGTCCTGCCCGGCGGCTTCCCGAACCTGCTCGCGAACGGCGCGCAGGGCATTGCCGTCGGCATGGCGACCTCGATCCCGCCACACAACGCCGCCGAGCTTTGCGACGCCGCGCTGCATCTGATCGACAAGCCGCAGGCCAAATCGCGGGCGCTGTTGAAATGGGTCAAGGGTCCGGATTTTCCGACTGGCGGCGTCATCGTCGATTCCAAGGAATCGATCGCGGAAGCTTACGTCACCGGGCGCGGCTCGTTCCGTACCCGCGCCAAATGGGTGCAGGAAGAGGGCTCCCGCGGCACCTGGGTCATCGTCGTCACCGAAATTCCCTACATGGTGCAGAAGTCGCGATTGGTCGCAAGGATCGCCGATCTGGTTGACGAGAAGAAGCTGCCGCTGGTCGGCGAGGTCAGGGACGAATCGGCCGAAGACATCCGTCTCGTCATCGAGCCGAAGTCGCGCAGCGTCGATCCCGAATTGATGATGGAATCGCTGTTCCTGCTGACCGAGCTGGAAAGCCGGATTCCGCTAAACCTCAATGTGCTGGTAAAGGGCCGGGTACCCAAGGTGCTCGGGCTTGCCGAGTGTTTGCGCGAATGGCTCGACCATCTGCGCGACGTGCTCATCCGCCGCACCAACTACCGCAAAGTCCAGATCGAGAACCGCCTGGAAGTGCTCGGCGGTTATCTGATCGCCTATCTGAACATCGACAAAGTGATCAAGATCATCCGCACCGAGGATGAGCCAAAACCGGTCTTGATGAAGACCTTCAAGCTCACCGAGGTCCAGACCGACGCCATCCTCAACATGCGGCTGCGTAGCTTGCGCAAGCTCGAGGAAATGGAGATCCGCACCGAGGACAAGAACCTTCGCGGTGAATTGAAGGGCGTCAAGGCACTGCTTGCTTCGGAAGCCGAGCAATGGTCCAAGGTAGGCGAGCAGGTCCGCAACGTCCGCGACCTCTTTGGGCCAAAGACGCCGCTCGGCAAGCGCCGTACCCATTTTGCCGACGCGCCCGAGCACGATCTCGCCGCGATCGAGGAGGCCTTTGTCGAGCGCGAGCCGGTCACCGTGGTGGTCTCGGAGAAGGGCTGGGTGCGCACCCTCAAGGGCCATGTCGCCGACGTCTCGGGGCTCACCTTCAAGACCGACGACAAGCTCGATCATACCTTCTTCGCGGAAAGCACCTCGAAGCTGCTGTTGTTCGCCACCAACGGAAAGTTCTATTCGCTGGACGTCGCAAAACTACCGGGCGGGCGCGGCCATGGCGAGCCGATCCGGATGTTCGTCGACATGGACCAGGATGCGGCGATCGTCTCGCTGTTCGTCAACAAGGGCGGCAGAAAATTCCTGATCGCGAGTGGCGAGGGCCAGGGTTTTGTCGTCAACGAGGACGATTGCGTCGGCAACACCCGCAAGGGCAAGCAGGTGCTCAATGTCGAGATGCCGAACGAGGCGCGTGCGATTGCCGCGGTGGCGGGCGATACTGTCGCGGTGATCGGCACCAACCACAAGATGGTGCTGTTCCCGCTCGATCAGGTGCCGGAGATGGCGCGCGGCCGCGGCGTCCGGTTGCAGAAATATTCCGGCGGCTCGCTTTCCGACATAACCGTGTTCGATTCCAAGGCAGGGCTTAACTGGAAGGATTCCGCCGGGCGCGACCAGAGCATGAGCTTCAAGGAATTGTCGGACTGGCGCGGCAACCGCGCCGACGCCGGCCGTCTCGCCCATGGCTTGCCGAAGTCGAACAAGTTCGGCAGGGCCGTGGAGTAGGGCGCGGCTTGTCGTCCCGGTCTTCGCCGGGACGACGTAAAAGCTTCAGATCACGCCGACCAGCCGCAACAGCACGCCGGCAACGCACGAGCCGCCCAATACCGTCAGCATGCCCAGGTTGAAGCGGAAGATCGCGGTCGCGGCAGCGATCGCGAGCATCAGCGCGGCGATGTCGACGCTCGACAGCACCGGCATGTCGAACGACAGCCCGTAGGAGGAGACCTTCGCGGTCGCCCGGAATATCGTGTGCAGTGCGAACCAGATCGACAAATTGAGGATCACGCCGACGACGGCGGCGGTGATCGCGGTCAGGGCGCCGGCGAGCCCCTTGTTGCCGCGCAGCGTCTCAACGTAGGGCGCGCCGAGGAAGATCCAGAGGAAGCAGGGTGTAAACGTGACCCAGGTCGCGAGCAGTCCGCCGAGTGTGCCGGCGAGCATCGGCGACAGCGTGCCGGGATCGCGAAACGCCGCCATGAATCCCACGAACTGCAACACCATGATCAGCGGGCCCGGCGTGGTCTCGGCCATCCCCAGGCCATCGAGCATCTCGCGCGCATTGACCCAGTGATAGTGCTCGACCGCCTGCTGGGCGACATAGGCCAACACCGCATAGGCGCCGCCGAACGTCACCATCGCCATCTTGGAAAAGAACAGCGCGATCTGGCTGAACACGTTGGCCTCGCCGAACGCCAATAGCAGCGCCGCAACCGGCAGCAACCACATGGCCAGCCAAAACGCGCCGACTTTTAGCGCGCGGGGAATATTCGGGCGGACATGGTCGGGTACTTCCTCGCCGAGCATGCTGTCCACCGCCGCCGTGCTCTTGCCGCCGTGCTCGAGGGCCGCAAATTCGCTCCGCCCGCTCTTGGCGCCGACATAGCCGATCAGGCCGGCCGAAATGATGATGATCGGAAAGGGGACGTTGAAAAAGAAGATCGCGATGAAGGCTATCGCCGCAAGCGCGATCATGATGCGGTTGCGCAGCGCGCGCTTGCCGACGCGAACCACCGCCTGGATCACGATCGCCAGCACCGCGGCCTTCAGGCCAAAGAACAGCGCCTCGACGTAACTGACATTGCCAAAGGCCGCGTAGATGTAGCTTAGGCCCATGATGGCGATGATGCCGGGCAGGATGAACAGGCCGCCGGCCATCATGCCGCCGGCGGTCCGGTGCAACAGCCAGCCGATATAGGTCGCGAGCTGCTGCGCCTCGGGGCCGGGCAGCAGCATGCAGTAATTGAGCGCGTGCAGGAACCGGCTCTCGGAGATCCAGTTCTTCTCGTCGACCAGGATGCGGTGCATGACCGCGATCTGCCCCGCCGGCCCGCCGAAACTTAGTAGCGCAACCCGCAGCCAGACCCGAAAGGCCTCCGCAAAGCTGATGCCGTGTCCGGCATCAGCTTGCTTGGTTTGTGTCGTCGTGGCGTCCATCACGATTTCGCTTTGTTGGTCGGCCAGTTGTGGGTTTCTTCGGCCGCGTCGCGGCACCAGCGATAGAACGCATCGTAGAGCGTCATGCCGGCCGCGAGCTGCTCGAGATCGTCATCGTACATCCGCGACAAGCCGAGCGAAGCGGCGAGCAGCCCCGCCGCTTCCGGACAAAGATCGAGGCGGGCGGTGTCGGCGGCGCGGACGATGGTCGCAAGCCGCAGCAACGGCGGGGTCGCGAGGCCAAATTCCTGGATCATGACATCGAAGGTGCAGAGCTCGCCGCGATGACTCCAGAACACGTTCTCGACGTCGAACGGTACGGCATTGAAGCGCTCGCCGACCGCAAGAACCTCCGGCGGAGCCACGAACAGGAACACCGCGCCGGGATCGACGAATCTGCGGATCAGCCAGGGACAGGCGATGCGGTCGATTTTCGGCCTCGCGCGCGTCACCCAGACGGAGCGGCCACGGGCGTCGCGCCGCGGCAATTTGTCCGCAGGCACCAGCGGGAGTTTTGCGGCCTTCCAGCCCTCAAAACCGCCTTCGAGCGTTTCAGCGGCAGCGTTAGCCTGCCTGAGCCAGGCCGCGGTGCCCTGTGCGAGTTTTTGTCCGCGCAGGCAGACGACAACCGCACTCCGGCCTGAGAATTCACCGCCCCAATCGGCGGCGTCTTCATGGTTGCGCCGGACCGCGCCGGGGATGAGCCTCGGATCAGCGGCAAAGTCTTCGTCGGTGCGCACGTCGATCAGGGCAGGGGTATTGGCCGTGCCGATCAGGCGCGCAAGTTTGTCGGGAGATATCGTGGTGAATGTTGACATGGATGCGCCCTCGTAAAGCAAACGGGACGCGATACTTGGGCATGTCGCCTCACGGGGGGATCGCAGAACCCCCATGGGGCGATTACAGCGAAACCGGCGCGGGCTGTCAATGTGCTTTGGCAGGCTCCGCGTCCCAACCCCGCAACGCAACCGCCAGTTGGAAGCAAGATTCAAAGGGCTCGGGCCGAGATTATGCTAGGTTCCATCTCGAGCATTTAAGCCCGATATCAAACAATACTCGGCCGACTTTCCGATCCGACCCTGGCCCGATCAGCAAACAGGAGGGAAATGCAATGGGCGCCTATATGAAGGAAAACGACTTTTACATCGGTAGTCTACTTGACCTGTTCAATATTCGTTTTGCGCCAGCCGTGCACGTAACACAGGTCCCCGCCGGCATTGAAGAAATGGCCGCGCTTCAGGCGGAGTTCAATATCTTCAAGGCCGGCCGTCGATTTTCCGAAAGCGCGAGGTTACTTGGACTAGGCGGCATCTACAATAACATCGCAAAAGGCAGTTGGTTTGATCTGCTTATCAATCTTCCCGATAATGGAGATTATAAGATCGCGGACGCCCTGGCGGCCAATTTCGAAAAGAGACCGCTTCTGCCCTGTTACATGACGGCTCATGATTTGCGCCCAAAGGGAGAGAACGTGGTGAAGATTTATGAGGGCGATAGACCGCTTTTCTATCTCGAGGAAACATACCTGACGATCTCCTTGCCGATGGCCCCAAGGCGGAAGCAGGCGGCAAGAAGGAAAAAGTAAGAGGGCCCGATCTGGGCTGCGGCAAGGGCGCGCTGTTTTGCTATCTGGATTCGCGTCACGCGGGTTGTCCGATCGACTATCTCGAAATCGACCTTTTGCAAACTATGCTCAGGCGCCCGGAGACCGTGGCCCAATCGCCCTGGCGTGTCGTTTCCGCATAGCCACGCCAGCCCGGGGTTCGCCGACTACTCGGTTGCCAGCGGATTTTTCAACATTCAGCTTGGTCAGCCGCGGGACGTGTGGGCCGGCCTCATCGTCGCGGCCAGTCGAGGGGGAGACCGGCGATTTCAAAGAGCGCTCAAGCCGAAATTGTGCTAGCGTCCATGCTCAAGCCCGATATCAATCAATACTAATACTCGGTCGGCTTTCCGATCCAACTTTGGCCCGGCAGCAAACAGGGAGGGAAAAGCAATGGGCGCCCGCATGCTAGACGACGACATTTACATCGGCTCGTTTCTTGATCTGTTCAATGTTCGTTTTGCACCAACCCCATTTTCAGGCACCGCGGAGTTCTTCGGCGGAATTGAGGAGATGACTGAGCTCCAGAAGCAGTTCGAAATTTTCAGAGCAAAACGGCCTTTTTCCGAAGGCGCGGCGCTACTTGGACTCGGTGGCCTTTACAATGCCCGGGCAAAAAATCGCTGGCGGGACTTGCTAGAAAATCTCCCCGACAATGGAGATCAGAAGATATCGGACGCCCTGGCAGCAAATTTCAGAAAGGAACCCCCGCTGCCCTGTTACATGATGGCTCATGATTCACGGCCAAAGGGAGAGAATGTGGTGAAAATTTATGAGGGCGATAGGCCGCTTTTCTATCTCGAGCAAACATACCTGACGATTTCCTTGCCGATGGCCCCAAGGCGGAAACATCCGGCAAAGAAAGCGAAAAAGAAGAAGTGAGAGGGTCCGATTGATCCGGAGAGAACCAAGCAAGGGTGCTCCCGTGTCGGATGGGGCGGACCTGGCCGCGGTCCGTGCCGGGATCACGGAATATTACACCGGCAAGGTCAAAAAATTCGGCGCAACGCCGCTCGGCGTGGACTGGACTTGCGTGGCCACGCAGCAGATGCGTTTCGTTCAATTGCTGAGGCTGTGCGACTTCGCCTCGCCGTTCTCTCTGAACGATCTGGGCTGCGGCTACGGCGCGCTGCTTTCCTATCTGGATTGGCGACATGCAGACTGTGCCGTCGACTATCTCGGCGTCGACCTTTCGCAGGCGATGCTTACGCGCGCGCGCCGGCTGTGGCGCGATCGCTCGAACGTGTCGTTCGCCCACGGCCACGCCAGCCCGCGGCTCGCCGACTACTCGATTGCCAGCGGCATCTTCAATGTTCAGCTCGATCAACCGCGGGATTTGTGGGAAAGATTTGTTGTCGCGACACTCGACCAATTGCACGGATCCAGCAGGCGCGGCTTTTCGGTGAATTTCATGCGTGCGCCGCCCGATGGCGCACCGGACCGGCAGGGGGTCTATTCCACCGTGCCGCAACGGTGGGCGGACTACTGCGCGGCGCAATTTGCCGCCGCGACCGAAGTGATCGAGGGCTACGGTCTGCGGGAATTTACGCTGATCGTTCGCCCGTCACTCGGCACTTGACCTGGCGACGCATCGCCCGCGTGCTTCTTTGAGCAGCGGCGCGTAGATGCTCGCGCCGGACACCTCGATCAGCTGCTCAGCGCGGTCAAGCAGCTCTGCCGCCTGGTTGCGCGCTTCGATGTCATCGGTCGCGCTTAATGCGCTGGCCAGCGTAATACTGGCCCGGCATTGCGCCAGCCGGGCGCTCCGCCCCTCCGCAATCAAGATCGCCTCCTGGGCCGTCTTGATCGCGGGATCAAGAGTTCCGCTGCGGAATTGACAATCAGCGATGCTGGCCAGCATGTCCGGCTCGATTTCCATGGCCACACGCGCTTGTCGCAGGAAGTTGACGCCTTCCCTGAATGCCAGAATGGCTCCCTCATAATCGCCGGCGATGTTGCGAGCCGTGGCCGTACAGGCGAACGAATAGGCCCGCAAATACGCGCTTCCCTGGCCCGTCGCCAGTTCCTCCACCCTTGCGGCGTGCTCATCGGCCATATTGGGGTCGTCGAGGCACCATGCCAGATCGACGTATCCCAGATTGGCAATAAAGCGGACCGTGGGATCGATCAGCGCTGGTTCGATGGCGAGCATCTGATCGAAGCATCGGCGGGCCTCATCGAAACGGCCGAGCCGGACAAGGATGCGCCCGCGCAGGCTCAGTATCCAGTGGTCGATGCTGTACCCAAGGAACTGATGGTCGAAGTTCGAGATACTCGATGCTCCCGCCAGCGCGACATCATTGGCTGCCAGGGCTTCTCGCAGCAAACCTGCCCAGCCATAGGCCTGGCAAAGCGATGCGTTAAGCGTCGCTGTGCGGCCGACGTCCTGTTTGGACTCCGTGAGCGCGAGTGCCTCCTTGACAATTTTGACATAGCCGTCGGCCTGTCCGCCGCTCGCGCCCGCGATGCGGCCCTCGATGAAAAGCAACAGCGGAATCATCGAATCGTCGATTTCACGAGCCCGTTCGAGGGCTTCCTGAATGAACGGCCGCGCTTCTTCCGAAGTCATCCCCTCACGCCAGCCGAGCCACGCGATCTGGCCGCTGGCGGCAATTTTCAGCGCGTCATTGGCTGGCGTGCGCGGCTGCTCGGCCTTCAGCGAGCGGACCTTGTGCCAATGCTTGATGGCCTGAGCCGGGCTGGTCGAGCCCACCCAACGCGCTGCACGGGCTGCGTATTCGGAGGCGGCATCGATCTCCCGGGCTTCCTCGAAGTGATAGGAAAGCAGAGCCGCGAATTCGTTGAGCCGCTCGGGATAGAAACGCTCGATGGCGCGCCCGACCGCCGAATGCAGAATTCCGCGCCGGGCTCGCAATTGGGTTGAGTACGCGACCTCCTGGATCAGCGGATGACGAAAGCTGTAGCCGCGTCCGTCCGTTCCGTTGCGTGGTTGCAGCAGGCCCGCCGAGCACAGCCGAACCAGACTGGCCTCGACCTCGGCCGGTCTCGAGGCGGCGATGCTTTGCAAGACCGCCAGCTGAAACTCTTTGCCGATGATGGCGGCGGTCTGCAACAAGTCGCGTTCCGGCTGTGCCAGCCGGTCGATGCGGGCGCCGATCACGGCCTGGACGGTCGACGGCAGTACGTCGGCGCTGCTTATAATGCCGCGCCGATAATCGCCCTGATCGCCGACGAGCACGACATGCTCGACCAGGGAGCGAATGAGCTCTTCGGCGAAAAACGGATTGCCTCCGCTGCGCGCAACGACCCGCTGGCGCATTTCCGTCAGTTCGGGACGCCGGCCGACGAGTTCGTCCACCAGACTATCGGTGTCCGTGGGATTGAGCTCGGCGAGCTCAATCTGCTGGTAATGGGGCGATCGCATCCATGGTGCGGAATAGGCCGGGCGGAAATTCACCACCAACGCGGTCTTGGTCGAAGCCACTTCGTCCACAAGCGTTGCGACGAACTCCTCGCTCGCCTGGTCGAGCCAATGCAGATCTTCAATGATCATGACGGACGCCGTAGCCCCACTCTGACGGATCATGTGGCGGACGATGTCGAGCAGCCGCGCGTTGCGCCCCTTTGGATTGAGCCAGGCGGGCGCACCTTGACCGTGTTTGATGCCGAGAAAATCGCATATCAGCGGCAGATCGGCTTCGAAGGTTGAACCGAGCTCGGCCAGGCGGCCCGCGATCCGGCGCGCGGCTCTGTCCGGATCGTCGTCGGGTGAAACGCTGAAATAAGTCGATCGCAGGAACTCGAGCACGGGCTGCAAGGGCGTTGCCGCACCGTAAGGTTGCGCCCGTGCCTCGAACACGGGAATGAGGCGTCCGCGGCACCATCCCGCAAACTCATAGCAAAGGCGGCTCTTGCCGGTACCGGGGGCTCCAACAATCCCGGTCACGCGGGTCCCGCCGGTCTCGACGGCCGCCAAGGTCCGCTGCAGCAGGTTCATTTCGCGGTCGCGGCCCCGAAAGGATGTCAGGGTGACCCCGCGGAATTGCTGGCTCGCGACCGCGGGCCTGAGACCCTTCAACAGAAAAAGTTCGACCGGTTCGGGGACGCCACGCAATCGATGTCGCCCGAGCGGGCCGACATCGCAGAATGAGCGGACAAGGCGATAGGTTTCCTCCGTCAGGCAAATATCGCCTGCCTCGACCTTCGGCGGCAGGCGGCTCGCAAGGTGAATGGTGAGACCGTAGGCGCCGCGATCGCTCACCGAGTCTGCCAGCGGCGCATCGGCGACGATTTCACCGGAATGCAATCCGACACGAATGGACACCGACGCTTCACGAAGCTCCGGTGCATCACGGATGGCGAGTGCCGCCTCGCATGCAAGCAGGGCGTGCCCTTCCTGGGCGCGGGGGGCACCGAAGAACGCCAGAATGCCGTCGCCCAATGTCCGAACCACGGTGCCTTCGAAGCGCTCCACCGCCTCGCACATCGCGTCCAGCAGGGGTTTTAGACGCCGCATCGCGTCCTCGGGATCGAGGCGCGCCACGAGCTCGGTGGAGCTTACGATATCCGCGAAGAGGACCGTTACCTGCTTGAGTTCGCCGCGGACCACGCCGGTTGCATGCGGAAGTGCCGGCGGGCGATCTGCGGATTCCAGGGCGGCGCCGCAGGCCCCGCAAAAGGCAGAACCTGCGGGATTGACGTGCCCGCAGGCGTGGCATGCGATCGGGAGCGGAACGCCGCAGCCCTGACAGAAGCGGTTAGCCGAGGCATTTTGCTCGCCGCACTGCTCGCAAAGCATCCGATCCTCTCATCAAGGCCTGGATTGGGCCAACGAAACGAAGAGGCTCGATGGGCCTATTTTATCGCGCCCGCGCCCTCCGAATCAGAACTCCGTAACTCGCCGGCAAACGCTTTAGTCCAAAGGCATCATTTTTAGGACCGTCCCGCAACCCATTAGTTGGCTTGACCTGATCCGGGCTCTTTGAATTCGCCGGGTTGAAGGTAACAAAATGATTCAAATGGCATATTCGCGACGCTAGGCTCTGGTGGTGATTTTTGCGCTAAACAACCGTGCTCGGGAGATCAGCCATGCACAGCTTCGCCGCGGCAGGCACGGCGTTCCTGCTGGCCGTCTTGTGGTTCGACCTGATGTTCGACGTGCAGACGCGCAAATATCCCGACGGGGTGCTGCCGGCCGAGGTGCTGGCCTCGATTTCGGCCTACTACCGCCGTGTCACCACTGAGGCCTATCCGATGAACCGGCTGGTTGCGCTGATCATGGTGCTGACGTTGGCCGCCATCTGCGCCGAGATCGCGCAGGGGCAAAATCCGTGGTGGATCGGCTGGGGCTCGCTGCTGCTTGCGGCAAGCGGGTTTGTGCCGACGATGATGCGCACCGTTCCGAATGCCCGCCGGCTCGGCAGCGGAAAAGATTCGGCAGAAGAGCAATCGCGGCTGGCGCGCGCGGTCTGCCGCGATCACATGTTCAGCTTCGCGCGCATGAGTGTAGTTCTCATTCTCCAGCTGATCGCACAGTAGCAGCGATTTGAACGGACGGACGCTGTCCGCCGCACTATCGGCGACGTAACATCGCCGCCATCGGCTTAAGATCGGCCGATCAGGGAGAAATGCATGAACAAGGTGATGGGCTTGGCCGCCGCGCTGGCGGCGGTGGTTGTATCGGCTGCTCCGGCTTGCGCGCAAACCGTCGAGAAACTCTATATCTTCAATTGCGGCGAAGGCGTCGCCGGCGATATCTCGCGATGGTCGCCCGGCGTCAACGAAGGCAAATCGATGGACTTCGTCGACACCTGCTATCTCATCAAGCACGCGCAAGGCTGGTTCCTGTGGGACACCGGCATCCCGGACGCAGTCGCCGCGATGCCGAACGGTCTGGCACCGGCCGATCCGAAGGCCGTCACCTGGAAACGCCCGAAGACCCTTGCGGCCCAACTCGACCAGCTCGGCGTCAAGCCGTCTGACATCAAGGGTATGGCGGTGTCGCATACCCACCCCGATCACATCGGCAATGTCGAGATGTTTCCCGATGTCATGCTCTACGTGCAGAAGGCCGAGTACGAATGGCCCGGCGCCAATAATGCGCCGCGCTTCACGCCGGAGCATCCCGTGACCAAGCTCGAGGGCGATCGTGACGTATTCGATGACGGCAGCGTGACCATCCTGTCGACGCCGGGCCATACGCCCGGCCATCAATCATTATTGGTAAAGCTGCCCAGGACCGGCGCGGTGGTGCTTTCCGGCGATGCCGTGCACTTCAAGGACAATTGGGAAAACCGGAGGGTTCCTTCCCTCAACTTCAACAAGGAGCAGACGCTGGCGTCGATGGACAAGATCTCGGACACGCTGACCAAGGAGAAAGCGCAGCTCTGGATCAACCACGACAAGGCACAGCGCGACGGCCTCAAGATGTCGCCCGAGTTCTATGACTGAGCAACCCAGCCGCGCAGGATGCCGGCGGTCTCCTCGTCCGCCGGGAAAAAACATTCGATGCGAAGCTCCTGCAGCGTGATGTCTTGCGGTGTCCCCAGGGTCGCGATGGTCGTGAACAAGCGCAAGCTGGTGTTGCCTTTGCGGAAATGCAACGGAAGCACTGGCGCAGGTGCGAGATCGATCGGCACGGCGTTGACGGCCGATCGCACCCCCTCATAGGCCAACAGTCTTTCGTAAAGCGCCGCCGTCTCCAACGTGCCGTCCGCCGCGGCGTCGGC
>Ga0210408_10002168_pt1 | contig 19470 bp, 22 predicted proteins | sample IncBWH4MmetaG_FD_155471 | JGI IMG/M metagenome (GOLD analysis project Ga0210408, IMG submission 155471) | Forest soil microbial communities from Barre Woods Harvard Forest LTER site, Petersham, Massachusetts, United States - Inc-BW-H-4-M | ecosystem: Environmental > Terrestrial > Soil >...
CTCCACAAAGGCGCGGCGACTAATCTCCCCATGAATGAAATCGTTGTAGAGCTCGATGGCTTCGCGCGGCAGTTTGGGTTCTGTCGGTTCCACTGGCTGACTCCCGATCAGATAATACCATCCGTTTCTTGTCATTTAAGAAGGGCATCTTCTCTACCCGGAAGCGACTGTCCCACGGTGCACTGGAGCGCTTCTTCTCGATTTCGATCTGGTCGGCCTAGTGCCGATTGCGTCGAGATCGGCAATCACTTCAGGAGGAATCTGAAGCAGGGAAGACTGAAGATTCTCGCGCAGATGCGCGAGGGAAGATGTTCCAGGGATCAGCAGGATATTGGGCGAGCGCTGCAGAAGCCACGCAAGCGCAACCTGCATGGGTCTGGACTTGAGCGACGCTGCGGCTGCGTCAAGCGCCGACGACTGTAATGGAGTGAAACCTCCGAGCGGGAAAAATGGGACATACGCTATACCTTGAACGGCCAGGTCCTCGATAAAAGCATCGTCGTTCCTCTGGGCCACATTGTAGAAATTCTGCACGCAGACAATCTCTGTCATGGCTTGCGCTTCGGCCAACTGCTGGGGAGAAATGTTGCTCAGACCGATGTGACGGATCAGTCCCTCACGCTTGAGTTCGACGAGCACGGTCAGCGGCTCTTCGATCGACTCCTGCCCCGGCTCCGAGATTCCGCCGACCCGGAGATTGACGACATCGAGATGGTCGAGGCACAGATTTCTCAGGTTGTCGTGGACAGCCTCCACCAACTCCTGGCGGGAAAGAGCGTGAAGCCAGGATTTCTCTGGACCTCGGCGTGCGCCCACTTTGGTGACGATCACGAGATCCTTGGCATAAGGATGGAGCGCCTGCTTGATGAGCTGATTGGTCAGATGAGGTCCGTAGAAGTCGCTGGTGTCGATGTGGTTCACGCCCGACTCTACCGCCTCTCGCAAAACAGCAATGGCGGTGTTCACATCTTTCGGCGGTCCCCAGACGCCCGGGCCAGCCAGTTGCATGGCGCCGTAGCCCATGCGGTTTAATGTCATCGATTTGCCGGGCAGAGTGAAGCTGCCGGCGAGGCCTTCTTGTTCAATCATTTCGTTTCTCCTGATGCGTTGTTCCTCAGCAGTAATAAGGAAAGTTAAAACGACTCTCCAACCATTTCTTCGCTTTTCTTCCAGAGCGCCTCGGCAGTTTTTGTATCGACGGCATATCCGCGAACTCCTTCGGTCACGGCGCTGGCAGGAACTTCTTCCGGGACAATAGAGCCCACATGGCAGTCCTCACAATACCTGCCTCCAATCTCATCAGCGGGAGCTACAACAGCAGCCCATACTGAAGTTGCGGCTCCTTGCGGAATGCTTTTCCAGTGAATGGGCGGCTTGCCCGCAGCTGCCAGTTGCTGATTGATTTCGTCCACCCTCGTCTGTAACCAGCTTGGACTCATATGGCGGATCAGTTCCGTCTCTATGATTCCTGGATGCACCGCCGCAGCGCGCACACCACGCTCACGATGCCGCTGGTCGAAAGCTACAGCGAAGAGGATGTTCGCGGTCTTCGAGCGCCCATAGGCGACGAAAGGCTCGTAGGGCGTGCGCTCAAAGTTGGGGTCCTCAAGATCCACGTTCGAGCGACGGTGACCCGCAGAGGACACATTGATCAGGCGCCCTCCCGTCCGAATAAGCGCCGCAATCCGGTTGACCAGGACAAAGTGGCCCAGGTGATTCGTCCCGAACTGCGTTTCGAAGCCATCGGCTGTGAGGCCGAACGGTGTGGCCATCACTCCGGCATTGCTGATGATCACGTCGAAGTTTTCTGCCTTCGCCAGCAACCCGTCGGCACAAGCACGCACGCTTTTCAGGCTGGCAAGATCGAGTTCCACCAATTCGAGACTCCCGCCAATGGCCATGGCGTCTTTTCGCACTTGCGCGGTTACGGTTTTGGCCTTGTTCAAATCCCGCGCCGCGCCTACAACCTGAGCGCCGTGCGCTGCCAGGGAGCGTGCCGTTTCTACGCCGATTCCGGCCGAAACACCAGTCACGAGAATCCGTTTGCCCTTCAGATTTACGCCGGATAGAACGTTGTCTGTGGTCGTAGTTGCCCCAAAGGAAGTTGTCTCAAGAATGTTCGTCATTTTCTACTCCCTTGTACTTATTACCTTTAAATAACTGTTCACTATCACTCACCCTAGCCATGCAAAGGGATGGCGTCAGCAGCGTGTTCGAAATAGTGCTCCGCGTTCAAATCGGCAATAATCCCGGGCTGAGCCGGCCGCCATCCCAACCGTTCCTGCGTCAGCGCGCTGGAGGCCGGGCCGTCAATGCCAAAGAAGCGAGTGATCCAGCCAAAATGATCGGCTGCTGCCTGGTGCGATTTGCCGACGACCGGTACGTTCAGGCCACGGCCGATTGACTCAGCGATCTCTCGAGTCGGTATGCCCTCGTCGGCGACGCCGTGATACGTGGCTCCATCATCACCTTTCTCGAGCATGAGCCTATAGAGATGAGCAGCATCGAGCCGGTGCACCGCGGGCCAGCGATTGAGCCCGTCCCCTATAAATGCGGAAACGCCCTTTTCACGTGCGATGCTTATCAGGTGTGGCACAAAGCCGTGGTCACCGTGGCCATGGACCGAAGGCGGAAGGCGCAGCACCGATGCCCGGACTCCGTGTGCCGCCAGCGCAAGCGCCGCCTCCTCCGACTTGCGGGGGAAGTTGGGATTGTGTGCATCCTCTTCTGTTGCGAGCGGGCCTTGGCGTTGAGCGAGCAAGGTCCCGGAGGTGACAATCAACGGGCGATCAGAGCCGGCGAGCGTGCTGCCGAGAGTCTCGATGGCGCGCCGATCCGCCTCGGCGGCCGGCCCATAGTTTGAGAAATCGTGGATAAAAGCAGTGTGGATCACTCCGTCGGCAGCCGCTGCCCCGCTGCGAAGACTTTCGAGATCTTCGAGCGAACCACGATGTACGGCGGCTCCCACTGCGACAAGAGATTGGGCTGCAGCATCTGAGCGCACAAGACCGAGCACCTGATGACCAGCGTCGATCAGTTCTCGCGCGACTGCGGTACCTACGAAACCAGTAGCTCCGGTGACAAAAACACGCATATTCATTTTCTCCTAAGCGTTTGTGAATTCGGCCGATAGGGTCGACGGGGACGAAGCGTTCACTCCACCTGGGAGCCGGGTCGAAACTCTAGCAGTGATCAATCTCCACTCGCAGGCTGAAGTAGGCAGACCGTCGATCTCGATCAACTCCTGCAACCAGGCTTCTGCTGAGAGATCTGCTTGTTCTGACCCGAACAACTGAGTGACGGCGTTGAAGAATGCTGACAACTCCCGTTCCGCCATCTTCATGAGGTCGGCGCAACCAGAATTGGAATTTGTTGATGGTTCGTAACGAGCACGTGGATTCATATTCCTAACCTCTCGAAGCCGGGCGAACCAAGCGCAACCCAGGAACCCGCTATTGACAGGCTGCCGCGTTCCAGCTAAAACGGAGAGTGTCTCCGAATCATTAGATAAGATAACCGGAGACCATCTCCGGTTGCAACTTTTTTAGTATGCCTGCGAGAAATCATAAAGCCCCACGAAAACCTCGCGCTGACGCGCAGCAGAACCGCGAGCGCATTCTGGAAGAGGCAAAGGAGGCGTTTACCCGGTCTGGTGCGAACGCCAGCCTCGACGACATTGCCAAAGAGGCAGGTGTTGGCGCGGGGACTTTGTATCGCCACTTTCCTACGCGCGATGCACTGATCGAAGCGGTCTATCGGACTGAAGTGGAAAGGGTGGCCGCAGCCGAGAAGAAGTTCTCCGCAAATCTTCCTCCCATCGAAGCCTTACGAGCATGGATGTTGCTATTCGTCGACTACATCGCGACCAAGCAGATCATCGGCCCCGCCTTGAATTCGCTGGTTGGAGGGCCTTCGAAGCTCTATGAAGGTTCACGCATTCAGATCAAGGGAGCGATTGATTCGTTGGTGAAGCGCCCAATCAAGAGCGGAGACATACGCAGAGATCTCGAGCCATTCGATCTACTCCGCGCGCTGATCGGCGTCTCCCACGTGGCCTCCGGTCCCGACTGGCAGCAAAGCGCCAGGAGACTCGTGGACATCCTCATCACCGGTTCGCGGCCAATCAAGTAGACGCGCCGAGAGTCGGATTACACCAGGCTATGGCCTGTTGGACCTCAAAAGCCCATCCACCCAGCGACCTATGCGGTGTCGGGGCACAGCTTCGGCCGATTGGATGCTGGGTTTGCCGCCGCTGCCACACCATGGAAAAAGGACTTGGCACATTGGGAGTTCGCGCGGGACAGAATTTTACTTGCAGTGCCCAAAGGTCATCCCTTAACCAAAAGAGGAAAGATTCGGTTGCGTAATCCCCGAGATATGCCATTTATCTGGTTCCAGCGCTCGGCCAATCCAACTTTCGATGATCTATTGACGCGGGAGTGTGCTCGCGGCGGCCTAGGCGCTCCACGCATTGTTCAGGAGCAACCGATCGCGATACCGTATTAGGTCCTGTCCAATACGGAGTCGGGATCGCTTGGCCAACCGAATCCATACGTTGGCACCGCCCCCAGGGTGTTGTTTTGCTCCCCGTGGTTGATATGAAGGTCCGGCTCTCGTTTAACCTAATCTGGCATACGGGACGGGCTTTATTGGTCGCCTCAGCAGAGGACAGCAGCACTCGCAGAAAGCACTAAACCTCAAATTGCCGGCAAAACGGAGTGGGAGATGCCCCGTGCCTTGCGCCCGATTGACGTCGCGCTTCCGACTGGCGGTTCTTGAGCGCATGGCCACCGACCCGTTGCGCCCACGATAACAAGCTTCGTCTGGCACAAGATCGGGTTCACTGATCGCCAATTCGATAGTTAAGAATGCAGTCGCGAGCAAGTCACTCTGCGCTCGGCTCGTTAACAATTCGAGACGAACCTTCGAACCAACGTCCGGTTACCGCCCCGAACACAAACCCGCCGATATGCGCCAAATACGCCACACCGCCCGTTTGTACGTGCGCGACCTGACCTGCATGCACGAGTTGGGTCAGGAACCAAAACCCAATTAAGAGCGCGGCCGGAATGAACGTGATTCGCACGAATACAAAAAGGAACAGTAGCGCCTTGATCCGATCACGAGGATAGGTCACGATGAACCCGCCCATCACTGCAGCAATGGCTCCACTGGCCCCCAGGTTTGGAACCGTAGAATGAGGATCGGCCAGAATCTGGGCAAGCATGGCCACCAGTCCGCCAGCCAGATAAAAGAGGAGGTATCGCCCGCGGCCCATGGCGTCTTCGATCTCGGGGCCGAAGGCCCATAGGAAGATCATGTTCCCGATGATGTGCGACCAGCTGCCATGCATGAACATCGCAGTAAAGATGGTGATCCAGTGATGGCCGGAAATGATCTGCGCAGGAATCGCGGACCACTGCATGACGAATGCGTCCCCACGCATCAGCTCAGGCAGAAAAACGAAGATGTTCACCAGGACAATGAACGCAGTGACCACCGGCAATCGCACCGGACGTCGCGAGGCATCGCTTAGTGGAATCAAGCCTCCCAATTGAGTCTCCCTTCACCAGAAGCCATGTTTGCCCTAAAGCACCGAGTCTAGTCTCATTACAGCGCGACCTCTCTGCACAGGAGGTTTCAGAGCAAAGCGCCGAGACCGACTCAGCTAGCGCGTGGTAGTTTGAACCGATATTTGTTGATTTTGAAACGTTTGATTTTCGAGTCGAGCGTTCGTGCCGGCAGCCCTAGTTTCGTGGCTGCGCCCAACGGGCCTGAGACCTGTCCATAACATTGCGTGAGTGCGGCTTCAATCATTTCCTTCTCCTGTCGCGCGAGGACGCGATTAAGCGTACTCACTCGGCTACGGGCAACCGGGAGCTCCCGCCGGAGCCAGGTTTCGTCTACCGAAAAGGTTTCGCCCTCGCACAGGATGACGGCACGCTCGATCACGTTCTGAAGTTCACGAATGTTCCCAGGCCAGTCATAAGCCTGTAGCAATCCAAGGCTCTTCTTATCGAGCGTTCTGAATTTCTTTCCGGCTTTCTTGCCGAAGCGGTCGATGAAATACTCTACCAGCAAGGGAATGTCTGCTACGCGTTCGCGCAACGGCGGCACATCGATAGGGACTACATTCAGTCTATATAGGAGGTCTTCACGAAACTTGCCTTCGGCTACAAGCGTTTTCAAATCACGATGAGTAGCCGCTACTACCCTAACGTCGATGGGAATGACTTTACTACTCCCCACGCGCTCGATTTCACGCTCCTGCAGCACCCGTAACAGAGCGACTTGGATTTCGGGAGGCAAGTCGCCAACTTCGTCTAGAAAAATTGTCCCGCCGTTGGCCGATTCGAAACGTCCAAGGCGGCGTTGGGTTGCGCCGGTGAAAGCGCCCTTCTCGTGCCCGAAAAGCTCGGATGCAATCAGGGATTGGGGAATGGCGGCGCAATTCACTCCGATAAATGCTCGGTCCGCACGCTGGGATCGCTTGTGGATGCTGCGAGCTATTAACTCCTTTCCCGTCCCTGTTTCGCCAAGAATCAAGACTGTCGAATCGGAGGAAGCTAGCTTCGCGATTTGCCGTAACACATTTCGTAGCGCTTCAGAGGAACCGACGATGTCTTCGAACATCGAGTCACGATCGATTTGCTCTCGCAATGCCAGGTTTTCATTGCGTGTTCTTTCCTCTGCTCGGACGCGGTCATCGATGTCAGTTCCCGTCGCGTACCAACGAGTCACTTGCCCCTGGTCATTTCGGAAAGGGTTGTAACGAATAAGAAACCAGCGATATTGGCCGTCTTTCCGACGCGCCCGCTGTTCAATTTCGAACGGAAACCCCCGAGCGAGAGCGGCCTTGCGCTCCTCGCGTAATCTCTCCAGGTCGTCGGGGTGGAAGATTCGTTCCCGAAACAGTGGAGCAATCACATCTGCCGCGGTCAGACCCGTGTAGTCGAGAGTAGTTTGGTTGGCGTAGATGGGGCTGCCCGAGGGATCCTGGACGACAATAGCCTGCGGTATCAGGTCTGTGATACGCCGGAGCTCCCGTTCATCTTCCCGGAGCTTCGCTTCTGTTTGCTTAAGGGTCTCGATATCGGTGCATGTTCCATACCACCTGACAATTTTGCCAGTCTCGTCTCGTAACGCCTCAACCCTCATGAGAAACCAGCGAAACACTCCATCATGGCGACTGAGACGCGCTTCCATTTCGCCTGGCTTCCCCGATGCCAAAAGTCCCTGCCATCTCAGTAGCAACGGGGCTCGATCCTCTGGGTGGATCGCAACTTGCCAACCCGAACCATGGGACTCTTCAGGGGAAAGTCCTGTGTACTCGTGCCAACGTCTGTTGAGGAACTCGTTGGAACCATCCGGCAGATTGCACCAGGCCAGCGTCGGGATGGTGTCGATTACCTGCCGGAGTTTCCTTTCCGAATTCTTTAGTTCGTCCAGCGCTCTCCTGGGTTCGTCTTGGGATCGCTCGCGTATCACAGAAGCCATCGCGAGATTATAAGCGCGCATCGTTTCCTGATCAAAAAGGAATTCCTGAAAAATCAGGACGCTGTGACCATTTAAGTTCAACCGGCACAGATCATTGCAGATGGTCTGTGACTTGCTTTTTCCATTTTCGTCTTCCGGAGCCGATGAGCGTGACGCTGCGGATTGAACAGCTTAAAGGGCGGATTCGGCTCAGCGGCGAATTTCGATTTGGGCACTTGGATCAAGTCACAATCGAAATCGACCGCTGCGAATCGCCTGTCGTACTGGATTTAGAGGAAGTCGATCTCATCGATCTCGAAGGAGTTCGTTTTCTCAATGCATGTGAGGCGAAGGACATTTCAGTGCTTAACTGTTCGCCTTACATCCGGGAATGGATGTTACAAGAGCGAATCCGAGGCAAGAAGCCATAAACTGAACAAGGAGTGCGAATATGAAGTCTACGAAGTCTACAGAGAGTAAACCAAGCATCGTCTTCTGTCATGGGCTCTGGGCGGACGGCTCGTGCTTTAGCAAGGTGATCCCAGCACTTCAGGCAGAAGGTCACCAGGTGTTAGCCGCCCAGTACGGGCTCAACACAACCGCGGACGACGTCGCCACCGTAAGAAGCGCGCTGGGGCGGGTCAACAGTCCTGCCATCCTCGTCGGTCACTCTTACGGCGGAAGCGTCATCACCGGCGCCGGAACCGACGACCGAGTCGCCGGGCTGGTCTACATCGCCGCGCTTGCTCCGGACGCCGACGAGACATCTCAGACGCAGCAGTCAAACTTCCCGAAGACGGACGTCTTCTCCTACATCGAAGTCGCGGACGGACGTATCTGGCTGCGTCCGGAAGGCATCGACTGTTTCGCAGGCGATTTGTCCGACCAGGAAAAGAAGCTCGTTTGGGCGACTCAGTGCGTGCCGGCTTCCGACTTGTTCAACGCAAGAGTCGGAGGGACTGCCTGGAAATCGAAGCCAAGCTGGTACATCGTCGCCAAAAACGACCGCACCGTCCACCCCGACATGGAACGGTTCGTTGCGAAGCGCATGGGCGCTACCACGACGGAGGTCGCCAGCAGTCACGTCCCCATGCTTTCCCACCCTGATGTTGTGATCAATGTCATCCGTGCCGCCGCAAAAGCGGTTCAAGGAGCCACGGCAGCAGCGTAAGTACATATGTAAGGAAGCCTGCATCAAGAGACAGCTTTCGTGAAGATGACACCCGAATAGAACAAAAAGCTCGCTTTGCACGCCTTCGACACGTTGTTCAACAAGCGTGACTACGAAGCGGCGAAGCGCTATTGGTCTCCGAACTACATCCAGCACAGCGCTCATATCGAACCAGGCTGTGACGGCTTGTTCAATCTTGTGCGGAGGGCTCCTTCCACTCTGAGGTACGAGCCAGGTTTGATTGTGGCTGAAGGGGACTACCAGTCGTTCACGGGCGATTCAGTGGTCGTGGTCGCCCGTGAATTGGATTGCTGCCGACATAGTGCGGATCGAAAGCGGGGTTCTTCAAGAACACTGGGATGTGCTTCAGGACGAAGTCACCGAACCAGTCCAAGAGAAGGACCACGGAATGCTCGCCCGAGTTTGATTTTGCCCGGTCGGCAGTCGCCCGTATGCCGCGCCCTCGCAGCCAGAAAACGGATGGTATTATCTGATCGGGAGTCAGCCAGTGGAACCGACAGAACCCAAACTGCCGCGCGAAGCCATCGAGCTCTACAACGATTTCATTCATGGGGAGATTAGTCGCCGCGCCTTTGTGGAGGGCGTGCAGCGACTAGCGGGCGGTCTGGCGACAGCCGCGGTTATCAATGCATTGATGCCGAATTACGCTTTCGGCCAGCAAGTCTCCCGTGCCGATGACCGAATCAAGGCCACTTACGAGACCGTTCCCTGCCCCAAGGGCAACGGAAGCATCAAGGGATATCTCGTGCGGCCGATCAGTGCCGACACCCGCTCCGAGACGGTAACGAAGTTGCCCGGCGTAATCGTGGTCCATGAGAATCGAGGTCTGAACCCGCATATCGAGGACATCGCGCGGCGGGTTGCCCTGACCAACTTTATGGCATTCGCACCCGACGGCCTTACCTCTCTGGGGGGCTATCCGGGAGACGACTACAAGGGCGGCCAGATGTTCAACAAGGTCGACAAGGAGAAGATGTCCGAGGATATGGTGGCTGCGGCCTTGTGGTTGAAGTCGCGCCCTGACTGCACGGGAGAGGTCGGCGCTACCGGCTTCTGCTATGGGGGTTCGACCGCCAATATACTAGCGGTGCGGCTGGGAGCCGACCTGGCGGCAGCGGCGCCGTTCTATGGCGGACCTCCCGCCCCAGAGGACATCCCGAAAATTAAGGCGGCGATCCTGGTGCATCACGGAGAACTTGACACCCGGCTGGCAGCTACATGGCCGGCGTACGACAAGGCGCTGAGCGCGGCGAACGTTCCGCACGAAGGCTATATTTATCCGGGTGCAGGACATGGCTTCAATTGCGATGCGACGCCGGAACGGTATAACAAAGCCGCGGCCGATCTGGCCTGGCAACGCACGATCGACTGGTTCAACAAATACGTGCGTGGCTGATTCCGCCCCCCGTGGGTAAAATCCGCCGTGCCGGACGCGACCCGAGTCGGTTCGTGCGCTCCTCGGGGCCAAACTGCGTTCCGCCCGCCCCGATCGAGGTGCAGGTTAGAGCTGCCGGTCGTCATAGCTCCCGGTCGATATTTTGAGTTACTGACGAGAAGCGGACCTTCCGTTAACTTATCTCGATTCGCCACATCAGGTAGCCAGTCGAATGGGGGGAGCGGTCGGACGACACCGCCCCATCAGCGAGGCTAGACATCTCACAGATTGACCGATGCGCGCCGAGAATCCACAGATCTGCTGAACCGTGTCGAATTGGCTGACTTGCATACGTCATAGGTTCAGGTGTAACTAAAACTGACAGTTCCCACGGAGAAATGTGATGCAATTTGCCTTATTGATCTATGAATCGCCGGAGGCTTTTGCGAGCCGCAAGAAGGATGAGACTGACGCTTACACCGGCGCTTGGCGGGTTTACTACAAGGCGCTGGTCGACGCTGGCGTCTACGTAGGCGGTGATCCGCTACAGGTACCAGAAACTGGGACTACGATACGAATTAAAGAAGGAAAGCGGCGCGTGCAGGATGGTCCGTATGCTGATACCAAGGAGCAGCTAGGAGGATTCACAGTCCTGGAACTGCCGTCGCTTGACGCGGCACTCGATTGGGCAGCGCGCTGCCCCGCTGCTTCGTATGGCGCGGTGGAAGTCCGCCCGCTCGCTCCGGATATGAAGCGAAGAGTCGAGGAATGACTGTAGCCGATCAGGAGGACGTACATCGGACAATCGAGCAGATCGCGCGCGAATCGTACGGCCGTCTCGTGGCATATCTGTCTTCTCATACACGGGATATGGCGGGTGCCGAAGACGCGCTGAGCGAGGCATTAATAGCGGCGCTCACAGCCTGGCCGCGCGACGGCGTGCCGCGAAATCCCGAGGCATGGCTCCTGACGACGGCGCGCCACTCGCTCATCGACTTTATTCGTCATCAGCAAGTGGTCTTAGCTGGCGAGCCCACTCTTTTGCTTCTCAGGGAGAATCCCACGGACGCGACGGGGGAAACCACGTTTCCGGATGAACGGCTCAAGTTGCTTTTCGTGTGTGCGCACCCGGCAATCGATCCGTCCATGCACACACCTCTTATGCTACAGACCGTCCTTGGCCTGGACGCGGCGCGCATTGCTGGTGCCTTCTTAATTTCTCCGAAGACGATGGGGCAGCGCTTGGTTCGGGCTAAGACAAAGATTCGCGATGGCGGCATCCGGTTTGAGATACCGCAAGACCATGAATTGTCGCAGCGCCTCGACGCAGTGCTTGAGGCCATTTACGCCGCCTTCAGCATCGGCTGGGATGACATCGCGGGAGGCGACCAACGCGGCCGTGACCTAGCGGAGGAAGCAGTCTGGCTCGCACGGGTGCTTCTACAGTTAATGTCGGATGAAGCCGAAGTGCGGGGCCTCCTGGCTCTCATGCTGCATTCCGAAGCGCGACGTTCTGCACGAAGAGGACCAAAAGGTCAGTATGTTCCTCTTTCTGAGCAGGACCCCAAGCAGTGGTCGCTACCGTTGATCGAAGAAGCGGAGCGACATCTCGCTGATGCGGCCAAACATGGGCGCGCCGGTCGGTTTCAACTTGAAGCTGCAATTCAGTCGGTACACGCCGAACGAGCGAGCAGCGATCTGATTGACTGGGCGGCCATCGTCCTCTTCTATGAGGGTCTGATCCGTATCTCACCGACGCTGGGCACGCGAACTGGTTACGCCGCGGCGATTGCCGAAGCGAATGGACCTCAAGCAGGGCTGGCGGTTCTTGACGCTATTGAATTGGACCTTGTCGCTGGCTATCAACCCTACTGGGCGGTGCGCGCTCACGTTCTGCGACGGTTAGGGAAGGTGCGTGAGGCCTTGGAGGCCTACGACCTGGCGATTGGCCTGGCCGAAGATCCTGCCGTGAGAGAGTTCCTGCTCCAAAAACGAGGCTGATTTTTTATCCGCTTGTAGAAATCAGCCGGCCTGATCCGTCATTCCTATAAAAGTGGCTTAGCGGTGAAGCTTCGCCAGCTGGGAGGGGAACAACGATGTGTCCATTCTGCATTTCGACCATGGGATTAATCGTTGCCGGCGCGGTCTCTACTGGAGGGCTGGCAACGTTGGCCCTGAAAGTGGCTCGCAAAAAGAGCAGTTCAGCGGAAAACATTCCGAACTCATCAAATGAGAGGAGCAGTCAAAATGTCGACTAACAAGATTGCAATGAAAACGCCCCCGGTGGCGTCGCCGCACGAGTGGGAGGCTGCGCGCCAGCAACTACTCGTGAAGGAGAAGGAATTGATCCGCGCCCGTGATGCGCTGGCCGCTGAGCGCCGGCGTATGCCGTGGCTGGCCATCGAGAAGAAGTACCAGTTCGACGGGCCCAAGGGCAAAGCGAGCCTGCTCGACTTATTCGAGGGCCGCCGTCAGTTGATCGTCTATCGCGCCTTCTTCGAGCCCGGCGTGTTCGGCTGGCCCGAGCATGCCTGCCGCGGCTGCTCCTTCGGGGCCGATCAGGTCGCCCATCTCGCCCATCTGAACGCCCGCGACACTACTCTCGCGTTCGCCTCGCGCGCGCTGCAGGCAGACATCGAGCGCGTGAAGGCACGAATGGGCTGGAAGATGCCGTGGTACACCATCACTGACAACTTCGACACCGACTTCGGCGTGAACGAGTGGCACGGCACGAACGCGTTCATCAGTGACGGCGACAACGTATACCGCACCTACTTCATCAACAACCGCGGCGATGAGGCGATGGGGAGCACATGGAGTTACCTTGACATCACTGCGCTCGGGCGCCAAGAGGACTGGGAGGACTCGCCGGAGGGCTACCCGCAGACTCCGCCGTACAAGTGGTGGAACTGGCACGACGAATACGCCGCCAGCGCATCGCCCGACCCGAGGTGGAGCGAGGTGGTGGAGAACGCAAAGGTGACGTTGAACCTCAGCGACTAGTACAGCGACATACGCGATCGCTCACGTCGGAGGTGTGTCGGTGGCTTGCAAGCAGGCGAACGCCACTGCATTTCGGCTGTGGCGTTCATAGTTGCGGGGGGCGGATTTGAACCGCCGACCTTTGGGTTATGCGATCTGACTCACCTTTCGGTAAGAGTGGGACTGCACCTTCATCCCCGAGGGATGTGGGTCTTCGGCCAGCTCCCGACGAGCGCCGCGTCCTGGGTTGGGGCACGAGTCGACCGCAGGCTGTCCCGGCTTTCTTTTCACACGTGTGCTGTACGGACCATACTTTGCGACGCCAGGGGGTCCATAGTCATCGGTACCGGGGGTTCTGAATCCGGGTATCTCGAGCTGGGAGGAGCACTGCATGCACTCTATGGATCGCTTCATCGGGTCACTGTTGCTAGCTGCTGCTAGTGTTGTGCCAGCACTGTTTGTGACCGAGGCGCACGCTCAACAGGTCAGCGTCCGAGTCTACGATAGGGACCACCGCGACTACCATAACTGGGACGACCACGAGGACCGTGCCTACCGACGCTACCTGGCAGAAGAGCACAGGAGTTATCGCGAGTACCACAGGCAGCATCACAAAGTGCAGAAGCACTATTGGAATTGGCGCCACAGTCATCCGGATCACAATTAGCGAAGGCAGCCGATTGAGCCGCAGGTCGCGCAGATAAACACAGAGGTACATTCTTGCCTGGGCGTAAGATGGACCACTCGCTGCATACTTCGTGATCGATCGCACCGCACCGTGGGCTGATTCCCGCGCTCTACGGCGATCCCCCCTAACTCACTTGGACATTCTGCTTCAAGGGTCTCTCTCCATCGTGCGAAACGGGAGAAAATCGCCCCCCTAAAGCACTCATTGCAAACAGTCGCGGCCTCGAGGCTGAACGAACAGGTTGGTCCGGCAGCGTTGTTGACCACGAGTTTGCAAAGATCCGGGGCAGAACAAAAAAGACCCGGGAGGATCTCATGAACAAATGCACACAAAATCGTCTAATTCTTGGAACGCTCGCGCTGGTGTTGGGCGGTAATCCGCGTCTCGACGCGCAGCAGTCCAAGACCCCATCTCCCAGCGCGACAGCGTCGCAACAGGAACCGGGACCCGGGTAACCGCGCGAGGGTGAGAGCAGCAGCAACGACGCACAATCCCAACCGTCCGACAAGGGCTGTGTTTATCGGCTTGGTGGTGAAATCGGGCGAGACATTTGTTCTTCGGCGTGCCAGCGGCAAGATTTGTGACGTCGACCACCCGGAAGAGCTGAAGCATTATGAGGCCGCAGGTTCCGCGTGAAAGGCACGCTCGATCCCGACGGCAAAACCATCCACATGAAGTAATTCGCCGCTCGACCGACGCACAAATCCGAGGGGCCGGAACATCGGCTGCTTTGCACTTTCAGTAGTAGATCAGTCAAGGAAGAGCTTTGACCACAAAGTCGAGAACGGGCGCGAAGTTCGCTAAGCAAAGCCCGCAGTCGGGCCGGTTGCGAAGTAGGCCGGACGACAATTCACAACGACCGCCGGCAGCAGTTGCGGCCGGCGGCCAAGGTTTGAGAATCGTTACTCCTCGCGCTGCCTAAGCAGCTTTGCGGCCTGGAGGCTTGTTGCTGGTGCCTGCCTCAGAACTTGCCCGATGCGAGAAAGAGAGATTTTGTTCGCCGGTCTGTTCCAGGAGTCTGCGCTTTCTCCAGCGGTTAAGTAGAGGGGCTACTGCGCCCATAATGAGCACCACCACGACAATCGGAATCCAGAGCAAGGATCCACTCTTAGCAGGGACAACGGGTCTAGGGGCAGCTGGATCTGGTTCGGTGGCAGTTGTGGAAGGCGTGCTGGCGGTCGCCGCGGGTATGGCAGAGTCGGCAAGCGGTGTGGCGGTCTCGGCGAGTGGAGCGGCAGCAACTGGTTTAGCGGCGGCAGGGAGTGTTCCTGACGGTCTCCGAGACCGTGCTGACGGCCGTTCGGCAGCTACAGGAGTTGCCTCGACAGTCTGTACAGGTGGCATGACGGTCGCGGGCCGTGGGGTGGCGGCGGCAGGAGGTGGGCTCGCAAGCTCCGCAGGGGTCGGACCGGCCGCGGAAGCTGCAGCAGGAGGTGTGACTTCAGACTGCGGAGGTGTGGGGACAGCCCCGGCAGCGGCGGCGTCGGCGGCGACCGGTGCGCTCGCAGTCTCCACGGGTGGGGGGACCGTCGCAGTGGTTGCAGCAGCGGCCACAGTGGGCGTGATGGCAGTGTCGGCAGTTGTGCTGATCGAGGCAGCGGGTGCAACCGCGGGGGCCGCGCAGTGATCGGAGACCATCTTCGCTTCAGTGACCTCAAAGCTGTTATCCGCTGCGCCGGAGCTCGCCGTGGCACCCCCTTTGAGTCCGATGAGGGCTACGCTCTGGCCCAGAAACGGCTTGAGGTCAACGCTGGCGGGAGCGAGCTTGAAATTGTGGCCGGTGTTGTCTTCGGTCAAGGTGTAGTTACCGTCCGAGCCGCCCAAGCATCCCTTAATGCTGGTTGGGGCTGGATTGCTGCTTGCCGTGGGAGTCTGTGCGAATCCCAGCGCGACCAGCAGAGCCGGTACAACGATCAACAGGCATGCTCTCTTCATGAAATCCTCCGAAGATTCTCGCCCTGTGGCGGTCTGAAATTTCGCTTGGGAATTGATTCTGCTTCGAATTCTCACGTCGAACCCTCGGACTGCGAGCTCCAGCCTGAGAACTTGGGGCATCCAGGTGAAACACCACGATTTTATGCTGGCGCGATCTGAGCGTCTGTCCCAAACCGCTCACATTGGAAAGAGAGGCGCGCAAGACATCGATCGGAATTTTCTGCAGGAGAATGAGCGTTGAACCGAGGCTGCCGCTTGCCGCTGCTTCATCGAGGAGTGGTCGTTTCTGACCAGACGACCACGAGAATCAGGGGTAATCTGGTAACGCATGCAGATAGACAGAGACCAGGCCGCGAACCTGCGGCCTTCTTTCTTTTTGCGAACTGCGTATTGTCGCCACAAGAAGAGGAGCCTAATGACACACGAAGAATTTGTTCGAGTGGCTCGTGATTTAGCTGAGCACGGAGAGGGCGCACCCGTGGAAGAATCAAAGGATCAAGATCAGGGCAAGGGAGCCGTGGAACAGGACCAGAAGAATAAAGGTGGCAATACCAGCATGAACGGCCAACTGGGCCACCGTGATCAGGATGCGGAGTTGAAAAAGGCGGATAGCGATCGATCCGGCTGAGATCTCAGCCAGAGGCGAGCGGAAGTTAAGGCCGGCTGAGATCCGCCTTCACCCTACGTCAGGCCTTCTTCCACACGTAGAAGTTCTTCTCATCGGCGAGCGTTTCGATCGCCAGACCTTCTGACGTCGAGGCGCGATGCACGGCCGAACGCAGGTTGGCTAGTCCAATTCCACCTACATCAGCAAGAGGAATCTCAAGAGCCGAATCGGACGACGCTGTCTTCAACTCTGCAAGAATCCCTTGAACAAGGTCGTGGTGCTTCCCGCGGCGACCTCGGTCGAGGTCTGCAATCGCCACTCGACGGTATTGCAAAGCCGGTGATAAAGGGCTGTCTCTTTGTTCCTTTTGTTCCTTGGGTATGGGGCCCCCTCTGTTGGGAATATGATACTAGCACGGCGAGTCTACGACAATTCTATGTTTGTGCTTGAATTGTTATGCTGCAGATCGTTTGTTTTGTGCTGCACACACGGGACGTCTCGCACGGGGCTATCGCGCTGGAACTCCTCCACTACGTCGCTCGATGGGTCGCCACAGGTTCGATAAACGAACCCACTATTCCCACTTTTTTTAGTGGCCGGGGTACGCTCAAGGAAAGCCTTAGCTTCACACGCTGGAATTCAGGGTTTTTCGGAAGCCAGCAGCGAAGGCGGCAACGCACTTCATAGAGAGGCGTTATGGAACGTATGTGCCGCCAGTTGGTGACACCATCCTGGCGTAGACAGCAGCTGATTTGGCAGGAGTTTTTTCCTCATGCCAGGATCGTCACCGATGTAAAGAAGTTAGCGCAGCTCAATGCCGACGTTGCGAAACGCAAACGAAAGGAAGAAGCCGATCGCAAGAGGGTTGGGCCCAGTTGAGCAGGGATGCGCTCGAGACCGCAACCGACGGTGGATCGAGGAAGGCGGCCTGGGGGCGAGGCTGTTCCGGTCGTGAGCATAAGACGCCTGTTTGCGACGGCTGCGCTCGAGCAGCGTAAACGACAGGTCGCCGTAGTGAAATCCGCCCGCCAGGGAGCGGCGCGAGAGGATCTTTTTTGACAGCAAAAACAAAATCGGCCAAGAAAAAGCTGGACTTCGACCCTAAGGCCTTCCTCGCCACGATTGGGGAGGGTAGGAGAGTCGTGTTGTTCCACAAGAACGGCAGAATCTTCACGCAGGGGGATGCGGCCGACGCAGTCTTCTATATTCACAGCGGCCAAGTGCGACTCACGGTGGTATCCCAAAGTGGTAAGGAAGCGACCGTCGGCATATTGAACAGCGGAGACTTTTTCGGAGAAGGTGCCCTGGCTGGGCAGTCTCGACGTATGGGGTCTGCAAGCGCACTGAACGACTCCGAACTTTTGCGAATCGAAAAGACAGCGATGGTGTCGGCGCTGCACCGGGAACACGCGTTCTCCGATCTGTTCGTAGCGTATTTACTGTCGCGGAACATCCGATACGAGGCGGATCTGGTTGATCAGCTCTTCAATTCCAGCGAAAAGAGGCTGGCTCGGATTCTGCTGCTGCTTGCTCACTTCGGCAAGGACGGCGTTCCTCAGACGGTAATCCCCAAGATTAGTCAGGAGACTCTGGCAGAGATGATCGGCACAACCCGCTCGCGGGTTAGCTACTTTATGAACCGGTTCAGAAAATTGGGATTTATTCGCTACAACGGCGGGCTGGAAGTCCATAGCTCGCTACTGGATCTCGTCTTGCACGACTAACTGCTGTGTCCCAGTTCCCGAGCCAGGCGCAAAGATATCGATGAACAATCAGGCGTCTGCCGCATCTGGTCGGCAGATCCATTTTCGTCGCCACCAGCACTTCCAACAGATGTTGCCGTGTTGCGCACGCTTCCCGAGAGGGTGATGAGTGCTTCTGAGACCTGGGGATATTCATCCGCCAGCGAGTCAACACGATCGCTCCGCCGTAGAGTTTTGTAGCTTCATTATAATTCCAGTCGTAGGCATTGCGCACCCGATTGAGAGTCTAGGAACAAACGTTCCTCCGGTCATCGCGCCAACCCGCTCGAACCCGGGAAAATGAGCGACTCCTTATTGTGACAACAACTCCAGAATGGCTCACTTGCTTGGGTAGTTCTGTGCAGAGCCGCTCACTTCGTATGGAAGTGCGTTCTGCCCATGTCTGCCCTGCGCTCCTCGTACTTCAGGCAAGATGACCTGTGACTGACCTACAGGACGATCAATTCTGATCAGTTTTCCGAGGCGGAGAGTTCGATACTGGCGACTCACGACGCTTCTGACCACCGGAGAAAACTTCGTGACCAAATTCAGCTGAGTGGACATTCTTGACGCAGGGAGGTTTCAATGAACCTAGATCTTCTGGATCCGAAGCTAATTCTGCTCGCCTCCGTGGTGATTCTGATCATCGCGGTACTTGCTGTAATGTACGTGCGAAAACGCAGGAGTACGACTGCAGACCTGCGACAAAGATTCGGCCCCGAGTACGAAAGGGCGGTGCGGGAGCATGGGTCAGAACGAAAAGCAGAAGCGAAACTGGCAGATCGCGAGAAGCGGGTTGAAAAACTCACCATTCGCGATCTTGATCCGATAGAGCGCGAACGTTTTGTGGAACGGTGGGGGTCCGTACTGTCTCGCTTTGTTGATTCTCCCAAGGGTGCGGTCGCAGAAGCCAATGACTTGGTGTCTTCTTTAATGAAAACTCGTGGTTATCCTGTCTCCGATTTTGCGCAACGCGCCGCCGACATGTCTGTCGATCATCCTCGAGTCGTGGAAGACTACCGGTCTGCACATGAAATTGCGCTACGGGTTGGGAAGGACGAAGCAACCACGGAGGATCTGAGGACTGCGATGATCCACTATCGCTCTCTATTCGAGGAACTGGTGCAGGTGCCGGCGATTGTCGGAAGAAGAGACGTGGCTTAAGGGTCAGGCTAAAGAAGAACGCGAAGCCAGGGCCGGCAAGCGAACGGCCCACTACTTAACACGAGGTTCGGAAAAGGAGAACGATGATGACGACTAACGAGCAGAAGAAGTGTGCCCATCTACCATGCTTGTGCCTGGCGCAAGCTGGCGACAAATACTGCGGTCCAGCCTGTAAGGAGGCCGGATCCGAAGAGGTCGAGATTGCGTGCCAGTGCGATCATCCACCTTGCCCGCTTACGACGTGAAGACCAGTAAACCTGTTGCCAACCCTAAACGTGGTTCGCTTGGCTCCTGCGGCAGGGGTTCGCC
>Ga0210408_10002169_pt1 | contig 19465 bp, 15 predicted proteins | sample IncBWH4MmetaG_FD_155471 | JGI IMG/M metagenome (GOLD analysis project Ga0210408, IMG submission 155471) | Forest soil microbial communities from Barre Woods Harvard Forest LTER site, Petersham, Massachusetts, United States - Inc-BW-H-4-M | ecosystem: Environmental > Terrestrial > Soil >...
CCCTTCGAATGGAAATTCACACGCGTTGAGCTGCGCGAGTTGGTTGCCAAACTCCAGACCCCGTCTGTACAGGCGCTGGCGGCCTGACCCTTTGAATACGTCACCGAACTTATGACCCAGAGCACTTAGATGGCCGCGAAATTTGAGGCAACGGCGCCTTCACTTAGCCATTTTTTCGTCCGCAGCCTGCGCGGCCATGAGCAATGTGCTCTGCCAGGAACCCGAGATCGTGGGTTCCACTTCCGAAGTATCCGTAACTTCCTCGGCATGCCCGCCTTTCCAACTGACGAGTTCAGTCAAGGCCGCCAGGCCTTTGGAGCGGTCCGTTTCCGCATGAATAATCTGTCCTTTCTGAAAAAACACCCGGCCGGAGCCATGCTTGACCGATTTGAAAACGATAACCTGGGTCGTGTTGTTCAGGCATTTCAGTTGAAGGATGTCCAGCACCGTCAAGCGGCTTAAGGCCATGTCAAACTGCGAGGTTTCTTCCTCTGAAATTGCCGCCGGCGTCCTGCGGCTTTCCTGAATCATCGCGATGAGACTCTTATGCTCGACCGGCTTGGCCAGGAAATGCATGACGCCAAAGGCCGCGGCCCGGTCGCGGTATTCCGGCAGCGGCGTGTTAGTCATCAAGACGATGTTCGCCCCCGGATTGTTCATCGTGACATCAAAAATGAAATCAATTCCGGAGCCATCCGGCAGGTTCACGTCCAGAACCAGAAAATTGACCGTGTACTCCTTCAACAGCAGGCGGGATTCCGCCAGCGAGTGGGCGGTGAGCACCAATGCGCCCGGAACACCGGTGCGAATCGCCTTGCACAAACTAATCAAGGTCAGCAAGTCATCCTCGACAACCATAATGGCCCAGTCCTTCGCCGGATTAGAAGCTCCTTCGTGCGAAACATGATTCCGCGCCTTAACGCCAAGGCGCCGCCACGTCGCTGCCAGTCCCCGCCCAAATAAAGTCGTGTTTTTCAATTCAACGGGTTCCCCCGGAAGTTGACGTGGAAGGACGCTGCCTCGTTTGTCGCCGCATCAGCCGCCGGCGGCGCCGGCTCGCCAAACGTACGACGCCGCAGCGGAAAAGCGTGGCAGAAGGCCGACCGAGGTTCAACTCGCAGCATTCAGTTTCCATAAGCTCCCGCACCATTGAAATGTTACAAACGCAAACTGCGTCCAGGGAATGGCAGCACACCTTATGCCACCACCCGTATGGAGGCATTTTCTTGAACGAAAATGGATGCCAACCGCACTGAAATGAACCGTTGGGGCGTGGCCCCGGGCCACGTAATGGCGATGTTTAACCGGGCGGCGGCCCAAGGAGCGTCCTGATTTTGGGCGTCGCCAGGTCTTGGTTTACGGCAACAATTCTACCGAGGTGCACCACAAAAGCGGCGGGGATACACCCTCCCGGCTCGGAGGGGAATTAACAACGAAGAATCAAAGAGGCAAAGCAGAGAACTGAGATGAGCCAATTCGTTCATCCACAGATCTCCTGTTCTGCCCGCTTCGCTTCTTGTTCCATTGGCCCGAACGGATACCCATGCTTGATGCACTCGCCCAGATACAGTTTAAGGAAGGGCCGGAACCCACCCAACCGCTCGTATTGCGCCACATGGGCCAACTCGTGAACGGCCAGACGGCGGTCGCCCCAGCAATCCGACCGGATGAAAATTCCATAACGGAGAGTCATGCCGGCGGTCAGTGGAGAAATCAGGCCCGTCTGCTCAGCCATGCGCCGGAGAACCGGGTGCAGCGGCAGTGGAATCTTTTCAACCGCTCGAAGCCGAACTCGTTCCGGATGAACGAGGCCCAGCTTTTTAGCGTCTTCCAGCAGGGCGGCGCTCAGCGCGACTCCTTCCTGGAGGATGGTTGATTCCTGCTTTTCGGCCCAGGCACAGGCCAAAGGAAGCACGACGCTTAAAGCTGCTTGCATGCAAGTCTGATGGCTGCCTTCGCTGTCTCACTCGTAAGTTCGGGAACATAACAGCAATTTCTGTAAACTGGAACTCGATTGGAGTCCCCCTTTGGTGCGTTGCGGCGCGCTGAGGACAGACGCGCCCCACCTCTGACGGGGCACATGTTAGTAAACGATTGCGAAATCGCCGTCGAGTTTTGTGAACGCAGTTGCCAGGCTCCAGGCTGGAACCCCATCGGCTCGACCGGCTTCCGAACCGGGTTTGCCGTCAGGCCCATAGACCTGCCACGCGACTTTGCCGCCCTGGGCCCAGGCGGTTCCCTCTGTCCAGACCAGCAGCGTTTCCAGGCGCCCATTAGCAACTGCCACCGGATGTTTCCGGCCGGTTCCTCCAGTTGGACAGATTGGCATGGACACTTGCAAGGTCTTCGGGTTGACGGTTACGAAGTAAACCTGGCTGCCGGTTTCCCACGCCGCCAAGGCGCCGCCATTTATCTCGGTCAAAGTCGCGCTGCTCATCGGGCAGAAGTTGGCTTTCCATTTGTGGGCATTGGCAATTTCGAATTCGGCTCCGGGGCGCGACGAAACCAGAAGCATTTCGTCGCGGTTGACGCCCTCGGTGGCCGCGCGGAACAGAATGTAAACCGCGCCCGAGCTGTCGGCGAAGGCGCGCATGCCGCAACAGGCGCAAGCGCCGGTGGGCGTGGTCAACGCCGGCGTTTCCCGCTGGAACGTCTTTCCTTCGTTGCTGGAGCGGGCCAGGAAAACGGCGCGTCCGGCTTCGCCGTTGGTGTTTCCCGGACGCGGCGCATGCCGGGCGGCATAGACATTGCCTTGAGAATCGGCGGCGATGGAGCTGCCGCCGTCCAGGCCCGCGGCGTAAGTAATGAGGTTGCGTTCGGGTTCGAATGCTGTTCCTTCATCGTTGAGTCGCGCGTATAAGAGGGGCGCTGCTTCCTTGCCGTTTATGGGAACGGTGCCGGCCCCCTTGCCCATGCCGTCCCAAATTACGTGAATACGACTGTTTTTGCCGACGGCCAATTGTGCTCCGCGGATGCTGCCCATCGCGACCGCGCTGCCCGGCCGGCGGTTTACGATGATGGGCTTCGAGAAGCCCGCCTGGCCCGGGGCGCGGCGGACGTAGAAAATGTCTCCCCCGCCGGGCTCGCCCTTGTAATAGATCAGGTGAACCACGCCTTTGCTGTCCAGCGCAGCTTGTGGCTGGATGCCGTTGTCAGGAGTCCGGATGACGCTGACCCGCCCGGAGGTAGCCGGAGCGGCGGTCGCTCCCATCCACGCCAACCACACAGAGAGCGACAGGGGCAAGCACTTGTGCGGGCGTAATATCACGTGTCAAAGAAACACCCTGCGAGCTTCCGGAGCAAGGCAATCAGGCCGGCAGTCTTATTAGAAAACTCACGACCGTCCATGACCGTGCCCGCCGCCGCCATGGTCTCCGCCCCGCCCGCCGCCGCCGCGGTCACCACCAAACAGGGTTCCGTGGTCGGACTGGCCGCCGGCGGGCTGGCCGAAGCGCTCATCGCCGCGCCCTTCGCGCTGTTCCGGCGCGCTCGGTTTGGATTCCGCCGCGGCCCCGGTTCGAGCCGGGTCTGGCGAAGGTCCGGACGGGCCGCGCTTGAAAGTCGCAGGGGTAGGCGCCCGCAGAACCGCCTCGCGAATTGGGACGGGAGTAAAAGCACGCCCCGTGGCCTTCTGGAATATCTCAACGCCAGGGCCGCGATTGACGACAACCTTTTGCGAGTCTGTTCCGGTGAAGTTCCGGGTCTCGTGCTTGATTTCGCTGATTTCGGTGGTCTGCCGGATGATGGTCGTATTGTTTACAATCAGGCTGCGCGGGCCGACCGGGTCCCCGAAATGCGCGGCCCCAACGAAAACAAACAAGCTCGGCGCCGGGTGATGAATGAAGAACCAACCCGGCGGCGGTAATGGCGCCCACCCGACGAAACCGCCGCCAATCCGCCAGGAAACCCAGCACGGCGCCCATTCCACATCCGGGACCCACACCCAGCCATAGGCCGGATCATTCACCCACCAGCCGTAATGGTAGCAGGCCCAGCCCCAGGGTTCGTCGCTCTCCCAATACCAGCCGCAATCAGTCCATACCCAGCGGCCTTCACAGTAAGGTTGCCACCCCACGACCACATGCGACGGACGCCAGCAGCGCCCATATGACCCTACTTCAACCCAGCCGCCATACGGTGTAAGCGGCGCAACAAAGTCCGCCTTGGCGTGAATTTGCACCCCGGCGGACACCTCCAACTCGGCATGGGCCCGCAAAAGACCCAGGCTCAGAGTCGCGATGGCGCCGAGAATGACCGGTGTCATATTCTTTTTCATATGACAAACCTACCCCCCGGAAAACCACCCTGCAAATGCCTCAATCCCCCGGCCGCTGCATCCTGTTCAGCTACAACATCATTCGGCGGCTGCGCATTCGGCGACCTTTTCCCCGTAAAACTCGTCGGTAAGCATTTCCTCCTCAAAGAGGAGCTTGAGCTGTTTCAAACGCACGGCGACTTGTTGCCTGGTGAATTTCGGCTTGTCCGCGGCGGCGACCGTATTGGTGTCGGCGGCAGAGTTAGTTCGGGCAATGATATTGGTCGCGTTGCTCGCAGTGGCCGAAACGAGGGTGTTAGTCACGATGGCAGGCGGTGGACAGGCCCAAGCGATACGTTTGGGCGGGGGCTCATAGGCGGGGTCGAACACCAGGACCCTCAGGTCTTTGGCCGGGACGAGATGCCGCCACAAGAACGCCTGCATCCTGTCTTCCGCCGGCACCGCAGCGTGGGCGAGTTCCCGGCCACCAACCTTCGCGCTGCCGAGAATGGACAGTGATGCCGGTTCTTTAGTCACCAGCAGATCGGTTTTGAGATTAAACCGCGCGACCGTCTGGGTGCTGGAGAGTGTGATTGGCGCAATGGAGAAGCCCGCCGACGGGTCCTTCAGAATCAGTTTGATTGGCCCGGTGAATCCATCTTTGCGCTGGGCGTAAATGGTGAGAGTAGCGCTGGACTTCGCGCGAACGGTGAGGCTGGAAGGCACGACGCGCAAATCGAAATCGGGTTGCGGCGCGCTGATACGCAAACGATAGCCATACTCCTCGCCGCCCTGCCGCGCGGTGTCACCGATGTGAACATAATACGAGCCGTCGGCGGGCAGCGTCGCCATCAAATACGAATCCGCGGCATGCGTGTTGAGCCCCGCGGCGAGATCTTCGTGGTCGTCGTTGAAGGCGAGCAAGTTCCCAGCCGCATCGGTGAGCTTGAGCACCGAGTCCAGCGGCGAATCGAGCCGACGCGCCTGGACTTCGGCGACGACGGTGTCGTTGGATTTGCCGGTGAATTTGGAATACGTCCCAGTCGTCCGGCTGGTTGATGCGCCCGTTAATAATAATGGGCAACGTCACCTTCTGCGCGCTCGCCAAGGTGTTGTTTGGCTCCTGCTCGAAGGCTTCCGGGAGGGTGTCCAGGGCGAAGGGCACGCGATTGGAAACGAGCCCTTTGCGGTTGGCGGCAAGCGAATGGATTCCCGGCCCGGCATCGGCCGGCAACGGCCTGAGCTCGGCACCTTCGAGGTTCCATCCTTTCGTTTGAGGCTCCGCCGGAGCACCGCCGACCCGGCCACCCAATGGGAAGATGCTGGTGATGAAGGGAAGCTCGCCGATGGTGATGCGGTAGACAAAATCCTCGCGGCCGCGGTAAAGGCTGTCATGAATCGCGAAAACGTATTCACCGTCCTCCGGCACTTCATACAAAATGGTCGGGTCCGGCTTGAACCGGTAATCGTCGTCATAAGCCACTTCCTTGCCGTTGGCATCGTAGAGAGCGAGCACGGGCTGGAACCAACCCGGAACGGCGTCCGCAATGAACGGAACCAGTTGCCGCGCGAGAGTGGTGATGGCCAGGCGCTGGCCACGGCGAGCTTCGAAGCGGTAACGATTGACTTCGCCGGAAGCGATTTGGCCGTTGGCGGTGCAAGGGACGGTGATACGATCCTCGTCATCCCCTGGCACTCGCTTGCGCAGGGCTTGAGACTCCTTGCCCAGCACCTGCTGGATGGCGGTTTGCATGGGTTTCCGCGTGAATTCCGCCACCTGGCCGACGTGGAACGAGAGGGGGTTCGATACGCCGCGGAGAGTCACCAGCCGGATTTCGCGTTCACCGGGCTCGGCGTCAGGCGTGATGGCGACCTCGACCATGACCAGCGAAGCGAGGGCAACGGATGCCGGCGTGGAAACGTATTCGCCGGTTCTCTTTTCGATCTTATCGAGCAAAGCCCGCGCCGCTTCCTTTTTCGAAACCGCCGCCATCTCCGCATTGGCCGCCGCCGATTTATTCGTCGAACCGTTCGACATCATCGTTGGGTTCTCGGACTCCATCAGCGACGCCCTCGCCGAATCGGACAAAGTCTCGCGCCGCAAGACCCGCGCTTGCTCGTTGAGCAACTGCAGCTCCTGGTTGTTCAGCCGCCGATAGTTCTCCGCTACCCTAACAGTGAGACCGGAACCGGTGACGAGCACCCCGTTAACATCGTCCAGCCCTTGCCCGCCCAAGCGTATCTGGAAAGTCGTGCCCTGCTGTCCGCCAGCCGGATAGGCGAACCCGATGTAGGGGCGAGGCTGGGCCAAGGCGCTGGACGCGAGCGCCAGGCAGAGGCTTAACGCAAAGGTGCAAAGGTGCGAAGGCGCGAAGGATTGATAGGCCCTGCTGGAGCTTGGAGCGTTCATGAAAGAGCCTGGCGCAGGAGTCGAGTTCTCTTTGCGGCTCTCCCTTTTTGCACTGCAAATTGTTCGCAAGCCGCGTAGCAATCTCCGGCGGCATCGGAGCGCGGCCTTTAGGCTGCAGAACCGACGAATTATGGATTGCGTTTGCCCATTCTGCAGCCTAAAGGCCGCGCTCCGATGCCGCCGTGATCGCCCTCTCTCCTCGCTCGCAGCTCCGATGCGCTGCGCCTTTGCGTTAAACTCCCATTGCATCACATGAGCTCTTTCAACAGACCGGCGGATTTTGCGCCTTCGGCGGCGGCCGGCAACACGTGCGCTTCGGCGCCCATCGGATGCGGCAGCTTTCCGCCGGCGTCGATGCCGCCCAACGCGTAGATGCTGCCAAGCAGGTCCACTGGATACACCGGCCGCTCCTTGACCTCTTCGGCCTTCGCATCGGACGCTCCGACGACGTGGCCGCCTTTGAATCCGCCACCCGCGACGAGCGCGGTGAAAACGTTGCCGTGATGATTGCGGCCGCCATTCCAAGGTGGCTGCCAATCCACCTTGGGCGTGCGGCCAAACTCGCCGCAGCACCAAACAGATCGCCCATGTATTCGCGGCCCGCCTCCGGTTTAGGATCCCACGTGTCGATGTGCGACATCCCGCCCCAAAGAAAGATCTGGATGACGGATTTGGCTTTGGCTTTGACCGGCACGAGCTTACTCGCCGGATCCCCGGATTTGGCACTCGGCACGCCAGCGTCCGCGCTCTGCATTTTGCACTCCGCACTTTGCGCTCCCAGCAATAGTCCGGCGGTGCTGAACAAACTGACGCGCAGGGCTTCGCGCCGGGTCATCGGCAAGCTCAACTGCATGCCCATCAATTCCGAGCGATGCGATTCGCTATTAGAATGATAGTTCGTGCTCATAATTCAGTCTTTCGGTTAATTCAGGGCGTTCAGTGTCGATACAAAAACTCTTCGCTGTTGATTAGCGACCAGGCGATATCGAGCCAGTCGTCCCGCCTTTTCGGCATGACGGCCTTGTCGGGCGCTTTGGATGCCGGGCCCAAGCTGCCGAGCGGGCGACCCTTCTTCGCCGCTACCGAGTTGGTTCCTATCAAGTTGGTTGGCTGGACCGACGTCACGGCGCCTGAGTTGATCGCGATCGGTTTCGCCACTACTAAGTTAGTCGCAACCTGGTTGGTCGAGCGGGTTGATGCCACCGCGGCCGAGTTGGTCGGTATCGAGTTAGTCGCTTGGCCAGGCTTGACTGCGGGCGCCGGTTTGGCGGGAAGCGGTCCCCGATACGCTTCGATGGCCCTGGCTTCGTCCGGTGTCGGGAAACGCGATAGAATCGTCAGGTAAAGCTCTTCGACGATTTCTGCCGGCTTGCGGGAGCCGAACCCGATGAGCGCCTGGAGATTGGTGCCTTGCTCCAGCTTGCGCTGGACCTCGGTCGAGTTGAGCAGGTACAGCCACTGGGCGGGCGTCGGTTTGTGGTTGCGTTCATTTTCCATGCCGGTGGCACGCGCGGAGCGTCCGAATAGAGCGAGGAACGGGCTGGTAATGCTGCCATCGGCGATGGCGACCGCCGGCATGCCCTTGGGGATATAAGTGAACGGCTCCGGGATGGGGCTGGTATACAAGTCCGAACTCCCGGTGACCTTGTTGATGGCGTCGCTCAACACCTCCGCTTCGAGCCGGCGCAACGGATAGCCGGCGAAATTGGCGTCGGCCCCGGGGGTGTTGCACCGGGGCATCGACGAAAGCTGATAGGTCTGCGAGTTGAGAATCAAACGGTAGAGGCGCTTCAAGTCGTAGTGGCCCGCCACCATTTCCTTCTCGAGCCAGGCCAGCAACGCGGAGTTGCTCGGGGGTTGTCATCGCGAATGTCATCCGGCTCTTGAATGATGCCGCGCCCCAGCAGCCAGGCCCACGCGCGGTTCACGATGCTGCGAGTAAACCACGGGTTCTCAGGCGTAATGAGCCAATCGGCGAAGAGCTCCCGAGGATCACGGTCCGGCGGCAGCTTAACCCTGGCGCCATCCGGAAAGACTGCCTCCGACGGCACCAAGTTCGTCCGCGTCGGGAGGGACAATTGCGACACGCTGTTGGAAGGCTGGCCAATCGCGGCGACGGCGGCTCGGCCCGGCGCGCTGTTACCGGCGACGGTGCTGGAACCCAACGGATCCCAAAACACATGCTCCTCCTTCCATTCGCTGGTGGGCTTGTAACCAAGCTTCGAGAAAAAGGCAGTCATGGCGGCCAAACGATTCGTCGGCCACGACTCGGCCCGCGCTCCCATGAAAGTCAAGGCGACCGCGCGGGCGATACCTTCCGGTGTGCGATTCTGGACCGCGCGATAAAAGTTGACGGGGCCAACGCGGAAATTGCTGCCACTCGAGGTAAGCAACTCCCGGGCGAATTTGTCATACGGCTTGTTCTCGGCGATGGAGGCCCGGACCCAGTGATGATAAGCCTGCGCCGCATTGGGCCAAAGGTTGATCGGGAATTCAGCCTTAATCCGCAGGACATCGCCCCATTTCATCGCCCAGTAATCAGCGAACTCATCCCGTTCCAGGAGCCGGTCAATCAGGAGCCGGCGTTTTTTCGCCAGATCCGGGTCCTGGATGAAATCCCTGGCTTCCCTGGCTGTGGGCAGCGTGCCGATGACATCGACGTAGGCGCGCCGGACAAAGACCGCATCGGAGCAAAGGACGGGTTGGACATTCAACCGCGACAACTGTGCGAAAACGAGTTTATCGAGCGGGCTTTCGGGGACTGGGGCCGCCGGATTCTCGAACGCATTGGTGCCCGCCTCCGGCATCGCGGCCCCGCACACAGCCGCACCAAAAATAACTACTAAACCTAAAGACGGTCTCACGATGTCCTCGCGTCTTTACTGAAAGACTCGAATCGACAGGAATCCTAACTTTACAGCCCGACTCAGGTCAAGCATCAATAATCCTTCTAAGAGAAGGCGCGCCTCTACAGCAGGTCCGAGGCGCGGACATTCCCTCTGACAGGAAGCCCCCTCGCCACCGGTATCAACTGCAGGTAGTACGGGCGAAGCCAGCGGCAATCCAAACATGAGCGAGTCGCTTATGATTCCAAAAAAATATCTACCTTCATTAACCTTGATTGTCCTTGATTACGGCCTGATCCAACCTTGATTGGAACCTTGATTGGAACCTTGACGGAACCTTGACGGAACGGAACCTGGATTTGACCTGGGCCTTTGATGTTTTTGAGTTGGGTACGGCGAAATACGGGAAAGGACAGGGGGAGGGTTTCATTTTGAACTCCGAATAGCGACGGATAGTGACGGAACGGGCGGCGAGGTGCGTGAAAGAAAGCCGGCGGGTTCGCAGGCGGACGACAAAAAAGGAGCAAAACCCCTGGCGGAGGGGCAGGCACAATTCACAGGTTGAGAACATGGGTTCTCTTTCTCAAGGCCGGCGCCTTACCGGCTTTGGCTGGCTGCCGCAGCCGACGCGCTTACGCGCACATATACTACAGCATGAAATGATCCAATTCTCAGGCTAGAGAGTATGAGATGCGCTGTGGTGGGCAGCTACATCTCTCTGATCCCCGACTCCCGTTTCCAAACTTCGGTATTCTGGTCTTTCGCGGTCGCGAGTTTGAGCAGCACTTTCTCCGCCGCCGCGACGATCCAAGGACGCGGGTCTTTGCGCAAGGCTTCCAGCCGTGGAACGACTCGTTGCGCCGCTTCCGCCCGAACCCAGCGCGGGTCAATCTGCTCCAGTGCCGCAGCCGCGACATGACGGACTGCGGGCTCTTCGTCCGTCAGCGCCAGCACCAGCGGTTCGAGCGCGGCGGGATTACGAATCGCGCCCAGGGCTTCGGCGGCAGCCGCCCGCACGTCGCTGTCTGAGTCTGCCAGCCGCGCGACCAGCGCTTGTGCTACGGCGGGGTCGCCGATGCGGCGCAGGGCCCGGATCGATGTAATTCGGACCTCAAAATTCTCATCCGCCAGCAGGGCCAAGAAGTGGGTCAAGTGCGCCGGCTCGGCCTTTTGTTCGAGCACTTGGGCCGCCGCCAGGCGCACGCGCGCATCCGAATCACCCAGGCTGTTGAGGAGCGTCGCCGTCACAAACTGGCTTCGTTCCTGGCCCAGCGCCGCAATCGCTGTGAGCCGGACCGCCGGTTCGGCGTCCCGGGCTTCTTTCAGCAAGGGCTGAATTCGTCGCCCGTCCTGCACTTCCTTCAACGCTGTGGCGGCCGCGGTCCGCAGCTCGCCGCTCACATTCGCGAGCGCGGCCGCCCGCGCCGCAACCGAAAGTTCCTCGTTGATGGTGCTCAGGGCTTTGGCCGCCGCGCACCGCACCTGAGGGTCCTGGTCGCCCAGGCTGTCAATCAGCAATCTCAGACCACGCAAATTGCCCTCAGCAGTCAGGCTCTCAATCGCCTTGCAGCGCGTTTTCGGACTGCTGGAACGCAGACGACGACTATCTAACCAAATCATATGTTCTCAAACAAAACAGGACAGCGGTGTCTTCCCTCGATACACGCGCCCTGCCCTAACCACATGTTCTCTGCGGGATGCCATATTCGGCATCCGCGACTGGGAATTCTTAGAGCGTTCGGCGTGCCAGCCATTAATAGGACCCGGCGCCAAGGAGAAACCCGTGCGGGAGCCGTTCAGTTTCCTGGCTGTCTTGATTGCGAAAACCTGCCCGCCAGTCATACACTCCTGTCCAGACGTATGCGAACTGCCTTCAAGCATTCGCGGTTGTTGCAAGCGCTCAGCATTTCTTTGCTGTTGAGCCTGGCTCTGGCTTCGCCTTTGCCAGCGGCTGGTCCGACCGCTAAACCGAATATCGTCCTTATTCTAGCCGACGACCTGGGGTTTTCGGACTTGGGGTGCTATGGTTCCGAGATCGCCACTCCCAACCTCGATAACCTCGCCACTCATGGCCTCAGGTTCACGCAGTTTTATACGACACCCCGCTGCTGCCCCACGCGTGCGGCATTGCTCACCGGTCTCTATCCTCACCAGGCCGGCATCGGCGCCATGATGGAAGACCGCGGCCTGCCCGGCTACCGCGGCGAACTCAACGACCACTGCATCACGATTGCCGAGGAGTTGCGGTTGGCAGGCTATCACACCTTAATGGCCGGCAAATGGCACGTGTGCCACATGCATTTTGAAGGTAAAAAACAGTTGAATTTCGAATCCGATACTCCCTTTTGGGAAAGCAAAGCCAATTGGCCACTCCAGCGCGGGTTCGAGGAGTACTTCGGCGCCATTCACGGAGTCACCAGCTATTATGATCCTTTCTCGCTGGTCCGCGGCAACACGCCGATAAAAGCCGAAGGTACCAATTTCTACTACACCGACGCGATCAGTGATGCGGCGGTGACTGACATCGAGAAGTACGCAGGCGGCAAAACACCGTTCTTCCTCTACGTCGCCTATAGCGCGCCACACTGGCCGCTTCAAGCGCCCGCTGAAGACATCGCCAAATATCGGCAGAAATATCTGGCCGGCTGGGACTTGGTCCGCACCAACCGTTACCGGCGGCAGCTTGAGTTGGGCCTCGTCGACAAAGCCTGGCCGATGTCGCCCCGGGACGAGCGCGTGCCCGCCTGGGAAAATGCCCCCCACAAAGAATGGGAAGCCAACCGGATGACGACGTACGCGGCAATGGTTGAGCGCATGGATCGCGGCATCGGGCGCATTATCTCCAGGCTGAAGGAAAAGGGCGTCGAACAAAACACCCTGGTGCTGTTCTTTTCCGATAACGGGGGTTGCGCCGAAGTGGTTCAGCCGAACTGGTACGACGTACCCAGCCGGACCCGCGACGGCCGACCGATCACAGTCGGCAATGGCAACCCAACCGTCCTGGCCGGGCCCGATGATGTTTGGCAGAGTTACGGGGTCCCCTGGGCCAACGTAAGCGACACCCCGTTTCGCCTCTACAAACATTTCGTCCATGAGGGCGGCATCGCCACGCCCTTCATCGCGTATTGGCCGGCGGTTGTCCACGCGCAAGGCAGCCTAACGCGCCAATTGGGACACGTCACCGACCTGATGGCGACCTTTGTGGACATAGCCGGCGCGCACCATCCCGATTCCTACCAAGGCCGCCCGATTCTACCCCTCGAAGGCAAAAGCCTCCTGCCGATTTTTCAAGGCCAACCGCGGCCGGATCGGTCGCCGGTTTTCTGGGAGCATGAAGGCAATCGCGCCGTGCGGCTGGGCAATTGGAAGCTGGTCTCGCGCTTCCCCAATGGTTGGGAACTCTACGACATGGAGGCCGATCGCACCGAGCTACACGACCTCGCCGCGCAGCATCCCAAACAGGTGACCGAGCTATCCGGCCTCTATGCGCAATGGGCGCAGCGCTGCGGAGTCCTGTCTCCAGACCAACTCCCGCAGCCCAGGCGGACGGTCCCGGAAAGGGCGAGGACGGCACCCGATTGAATGGGTTAAATGAGTTAAAGGGTTACATGAGTTACATGGTTACATAGTTACATGAGTTACATGGTTACATGGTTGCATGGGTTAAAAGAGTTAAAATGCGGACACGGCTTTGGCGAAAGCACAAGAAATTTGCGCAACCTGCGCAAACTTTGACGAATAGCACCTGCCTGTCCAGGTTACTTTGACTCAGTACCGCGGTTCGTCACCGTGAAACATTTACGTTTCAGGTTTCACGCATCACGTTTCACGCATCACTTCCCGCCCGCCCCATATCCCTTGGCCGGCGTGCCGTCCTCATTGAGATGGCCGCTGGCCCAAAGCAGGCCGCGCGTGACCAGGTCGAGGTAGCGCCCATCGGCCACTGTCGCATTGTTATGACCGATGGTAGTGCTGAACACTCGCGTCTTTTTAGGACCGTATTCATTGACCCAAGCGACTACAAAATCATTAGTCCGTGTGCCGCCGCCACCCCGTTTTATCACTTGCGTCCCACCCGCGAGAGGATGGGCAGTATCGAAAACATGAACATTGTTATAGTGTTCCTCCGGGATAGTGGTCCAATCGCTCAGGCCTTTGGTGATTGGGTTTTCCGGGTCTTTGAAATGGATGGCAATCGGCTCCTGCGGGCCATGGCCGCTCGATTGGAGGCCCACGTACTCGAACCAAAACCCGTGTGGCGTGTTCGGTTTGACTGGCTCGTTCGGGTCACCAATGCGATAGGAGTGCATGGCGCAATGGAGGTTTACGCCCGGGATGCCGTCGCGATGCGGTTGGAGGATGCCCTCAACCTTGGCTGGGTCGGAGATGTCTGCGGCGCATTCGTCATGGATAACCAGGTCGTAACCTTTCGCGTAGTCGGGGTTTCCGAAGATGGCCAGCGGCGGGTGGGTGGTAGTATCATCGCTGTGAATCTGGTCGATGGTGACATTGGCGCGTTCCTCGATACCTTTCTTCAGGATGTCCTTTTGCCGAACGTAATCGTGGCAACAGCCGCCGGTAATCAGCAAGACACGGAGCGGAGCGGGCGCGGCGACGGCTCGAGCCGGAGCGGCCGCTGCCAGGACCAGCACGGCGAATGTCAAAACGACAGGTCGGATAAAAGAAATTCTTGTCATGGGAGACGTTGTGGGCGAGAACTCGGCGGCTGTCCAGAACAATTAAGAACATGATAACACGAACGAAGCTGTTCCTGTTCGCTCTCACCGGGTTCAGTTCGGCAGCGCTCGCCGCCGCTGACCTCACGCTGTGGTATGAACATCCCGCCAAGCCGGAAGCCTGCATGAACGAGGCGCTCCCGGTGGGAAATGGCCGGATCGGCGGCCTGGTTCTGGGCGGCCTCTCGACCGAACGCGTCGTCTTAAACGAAGACAGCTTGTGGACCGGCGACGAAAACCCCTCAGGCAATTATGAGACGATGGGCGCTTACCAGGTGCTGGGCGACCTCGTCATCCATCTGCCCGGACATGACGCCGCCACCGGCTACCACCGCGAACTCGAGCTGGCCGATGCTGTCGCCGCCGTGAGCTACCAGTTCGAGGGCGTCCACTACCGCCGCGAATACTTCTGCAGCCAGCCCGCCCAGGTTCTGGTCGTGCGCCTCACAGCGGATAAGCTCGGCGCTTACACAGGGTCGCTTGAGCTCAACGATTCTCACCAAGGGAAGCTCCTGGCCGTGAAGAACCGCCTGACGTTCTCAGGTGCTTTGGATAATCAGTTGCAATATGAGGCTCAGTTGCTGGCGCTCAACGAGGGCGGGTCGCTGCAGGAATCCGGCGGGAAGCTGGAGTTTAAAGGATGCAATAGCCTGACCTTGCTTCTGGCGGCTGGCACCGACTACGTGATGGATTACGCAAAGAAATATCGTGGCGAACCTCCCCACGCGCGCGTCACCCGGCAGCTCGATGCCGCAGCGGCCAAATCCTGCGATGCGCTAAAGGCGGGCCACCTTAAGGATTACCAGTTGCTGTTCAACCGCGTCTCCCTGGACCTCGGGCAGACGCCGACGGAGCGGGCCGGCCAGCCGACGGACAAACGGAAGGTCGAGGCGGCCAAGGGCGGCGATCCCGGGCTGGAGGCGTTGCTCTTCCAATACGGACGTTACCTGCTTATTTCCTGCTCGCGGCCAGGCTCGCTGCCGGCCAACCTCCAGGGCCTCTGGAACGACAGCAATAACCCGCCCTGGCATTGCGATTACCACGCCAACATCAACGTCCAGATGAACTATTGGCCCGCCGAACCGGCCAATCTTTCGGAATGTCACCTGCCCTTCTTCGACCTGCTCTGCAGCCAGCTCGAGTCCTGGCGCAAGGCGACCCAGGCCGCCCGCGAGTTCCGCACCCCCTCGGGCAAAACGCGCGGCTTTGCTCTGCGCACTTCTCACGGTATCCATGGTGACATGGGTTGGAAATGGGACAAGACAGCCAACGCCTGGTATTGCCTCCATCTCTGGGAACACTACGCCTTCACATCGGACCGACATTACCTGGAAAAGGTTGCCTACCCGATCCTCAAAGAGACCTGCCAATTCTGGCAGGACCACCTTAAAGAGTTGCCCGATGGCCGTCTCGTCGTGCCGATGGCCTGGTCGCCCGAACACGGGCCGACCGAAGACGGCGTGAGCTACAGCCAGCAAATCATCTGGGACCTTTTCGCCAATTACGTCGAAGCCAGCGAAACATTGAAGCTGGACAAAGATTACCGGGCGAGGATCGCAAGCCTCCAGGAAAAACTGGCAGGTCCCAAAATCGGCAAACGGGGCCAACTGCAGGAGTGGATGACCGACCGCGACGATCCCAACGATCATCATCGCCATACGTCCCATCTGTTCGCCGTTTATCCAGGCCGCCAAATCAATATCGCCCAGACTCCCGAGCTGGCCGAAGCCGCCAAAAAGTCCCTCGAAGCTCGAGGCGATACCGGCGACGTACGCGAATGGTCCTTTGCCTGGCGCACCGCGCTGTGGGCGCGGCTCCGCGACGGTGAAACCGCGCATCGCCAGATTCTCCACTTGCTGGCCGACCGCAACACGTGTCCCAACCTGTTCGGCCTTCATCCGCCGATGCAGATGGACGGCAATTTCGGCATCACCGCCGGTATGTGCGAGATGTTGCTCCAATCGCACGCCGGGGAATTGGCCCTCCTGCCCGCCCTGCCCTCCGCCTGGCCGGCCGGGTCAGTCAAGGGACTGCACGCTCGCGGTAACTTTACGGTCGATATCAACTGGAAAGACGGCAAAGTGACCCAGTACCGCATCGCCTCGCCGCAGCCGGGAACCGTCGACGTGCGAGTGAATGGGGAGGTGAAATCGGTCAAGTCGCAAAGAGGGGAAGCATCATGAAATCCTGGCGGACGCTCTCAAAGTGGCTCAGAACGAAGAGCGTGGGGTAGTAATTTCTGACTGCTACGATGGACCTATTTCCGGCCGGAAGCATCGCGGCGGCTTGTAGGGCATACCAGTCAATGAATTCTGCCAGGGCCGCAATCATTCGGTTTTAAGCTTCTTCCCCTCGCTATCCGGCAGCCCTGGCTTATGGCGCCTTATCGCCATCACTTCGCCTTTATCATCCTTAATGAATGTCACTTGCGTGCCATACTTTTTGAAGAAAAAAATTGTTTCCGATTCGGGATAAAGATCCAAAGCGCTTTGCCATGCGTTGTCCCAAAAAAGTTGCCAGACTAAATGATCTCCTTTTCGCCGGATAGTCACCTTGGCTCCGGTGTCATACACGTTATCCGGCACAATTTCGTATTCGCCGATACAGGCATCGAGAAGCTTTGCGTCCAGCTTGATGGCTGTATGCGGTGTCGGCGCTGGAGGAGCCGTTCGTATCGGTTTCCAACATTGGAAGGGGGCGCAACCCAGGAAGATGGCCATGGCGATGTCGCCTTGCAACCGGGGCCCGTGGCGGGACGCAAACCAGGCGATGACAATTCCCGCGAGCAGGGCGGGCATCAGGACCATGTTAGCAGCCATGAGGATGAGCGCGGGCCGACTCTGGCTCGCATGGAACCAAAATGCCGCGATCACCAATACTAGGAGACTAATCACGGCAAAGCTCCATCGCGGGATGCGGAACCTGCCGACAATGATTGCCAGGAGGATGGCAACAGGAATGGCGATCCCTAGTGACAGCAGGTTGGGTATCGCATCGAGCCAACCGCCGCGGATGGTGAGCATGAAGGCGGCAGCAACGAAGCCACCGATTAACAGTCCGCGGAATCGAGCCAGTCGCGGAAGCAAATCCGTAAAACAACTTGCCAGCGCGCCCGCTGCCAGCATTGCCAGGATGACGCCAAAGGGTCGCCAGAGCCATGCGGTGGGAGGGGCCGGTGGCGTCTGATGCACCGCGGCGCACGCGGCCTCGACGGCTGCATTCACCAGCACCGGATCAAACCCCTCAAGCACATGATCGGACCAGGGAGAAATCACCAGACGCGCGTCCGTTCGGGTCTTGAGGAGCGCTGGTGTAAAGGTTTCCTCGAACCGGCCTGCCAGGAAAAGCAACGGCGGGGCGTGGTCGCCCAGGACCGGCATGGCGCCAATGGCAATGAAAAGCCGCGGTTTCATTCCCCCTTTCCGCACTGTTTCGCCTCCCGTATAGCCACCCATCGACCAACCCGCGAAAACATCCACCGGACCGACCTCGCGTGCGACCGCCTCCAGCGTATGCACGGCTTCCATAAAATCAAATTTCCGCGGCGACGCGCTGTGCCCCGGTTGGTCAACGCTATAGCAAATAAATCCGGCGGCTGCGAGCGCCTCCCCATAGCGAAAGAGGGCCTCTTTCGAAGCAGCGTATCCATGGGCGAGCAGCGCGACCGGATGCGGTCCCGCGCCTGTCGGCATGAACCTAAGCGCAGGTGTGTCCTGGGCGAGCGCCACTTTTTCGACGCGAAGGCCAGGCTCAAGCCGATGCGAGAGCGCAACGCCCGTTACGAAGCAAACGGCGGCGACCCCGGCAATGAACCAGTTCCTACGTGTGCGCATACCGGAAAAATCGTTAAGAACAGTTCCCAAAAGTTGTGATCAGCTGTCGTGCGAATTCCCCGCACCAGAGGAACTGGTATGATTCGACTCGCCCTTGTGCCGTCCCGCGCTGCAGCCTAATCCAATACGTGCGGCCGTTCCTTGAAAGTCTTGAGGACCAGTTCGCCGAAGATCGTATTGGCCCAGGCGAACCAGGCGCGGGTGAACTTCTTCGGGTCGTCCTTGTTGAAAGCCTCGTGCATGAACCCGGTACCGGCGTGGGTCTTCTGCAAGGTGGTGAGACACTGGTGGATTTCTTTGTCGTCGGTGCTGGTCAATCCCTGGACGATAAGGCCCAACGGCCAGATCATGTCCATGCCCACATGCGGGCCGCCCGGACCGTTGGCGGCTTTGCCCTGACAGTAGTACGGGTTGGCGTCGGAGAGGATTAGCCGCCGAGAGTTAAGATAGGTTTTATCGTGCGGACTCGCGGCGCCGATGTACGGCAAGGACAGCAGACTGGGAACGTTGCCATCATCAATGCAGTAGAAATTGCCAAAGGCATCGACCTCGTAGGCATACACGCGCCCGAGCTTGGAGTGCTCGACAATTGCGTATTGGCGGAGAGCGTGCTCGACTTCATCTGCCATCGCGCGGCATTGGGCGGCGTTGTCTTTGTCATGATGGATTTGCTCCAGCATCTCGGCAGCCTGGCGAAGGCTGACCACGGCGAAGAAATTCGCCGGAACCAGGAAGGGGAAAACAGTCGCGTCATCGCTGGGCCGGAAGATGGAGAAAATGAGGCCGACCGGTTTGGCCGGGTTGCCGTAGCCGCGCCCGGCGACGGTGTCGGTTTGGGTTTCGGTGCGGCGCTGGAAGTGGTATGGACCTTTGCCGGTCTTGCGTTGTTGTTCGCGAAAAGTCTGGAGCGTGCGAACAAGGGCGTCGCGCGAGTTGGTGTCGCACGGGGAAGTGTCGCCCGTGGCTTTCCAGTAGTGATAGGCCAGGCGGATGGGGTAGCAGAGTGAATCAATCTCCCATTTGCGTTCGTGGACGCCGGGCTTCATTTCGGTAAGATCGCTCTTCCAATGGCTCTCCTTCTTCTCATCCTTGTAGAAGGCGTTGGCGTAGGGATCCTTGAGGATACAGCGGGCCTGGCGGTTGATGACGCCGGCGATCAGTTGCTGCAGGTTAGGGTCTTCCTTCATCAACGGCAAGTAGGGCCAGACCTGGGCGGTGCTGTCGCGCAGCCACATGGCGTCGATGTCGCCGGTGATGACGTAGGTGTCCGGGCGGCCATCGACGACCTCGAAATCGACCGTGGTGTCGAGCGTGTTGGGAAAACAGTTTTCAAACATCCACGCCAACTCCTTGTTGCCGATGGAAGATTTGACGCGCTCGATGGT
>Ga0210408_10002170_pt1 | contig 19462 bp, 21 predicted proteins | sample IncBWH4MmetaG_FD_155471 | JGI IMG/M metagenome (GOLD analysis project Ga0210408, IMG submission 155471) | Forest soil microbial communities from Barre Woods Harvard Forest LTER site, Petersham, Massachusetts, United States - Inc-BW-H-4-M | ecosystem: Environmental > Terrestrial > Soil >...
ATGATCAGCGGCGACCATCGATCGCCGAATATCTCGGCCGTCTTCGCGACGGGACAGAACTGACCGTATCTGATCATGAGCTCGACCTCACGGGCGCTCGGGAAGTCTCTTTTCCCTACCAATCCTCGAAATGTATCCCAGCGATGTGTGATCGACCCATCACGCTTTCAAGCGAAGCAAGCCGTTTTTCAGCCCATCCGCGCACAGGAAGTTGGGTACGGAATACAAACTTGATATCGAACGCCCCGGCGCCAATTGTGGGTGTGGGGCAGCGATCCCTTGGATGGCTTCAATCAGTTTTCAGCGAGAGGCCGCAACGTGACAGAGCTGCTGTTGATCGTTTCGCTATCGTTTTCCACACTTAGAGGAGACCCAAGATGGCAACAAGTGTCAAACAGATGTTGGAAGCTGCGAACGCTATCGTTCCGAAAATCATGTCAGCGCAAGCCGACGGCATGATCGCGAAGGGCAATACCCTAATCATTGATGTTCGTGACGCGCCGGAGGTCGCCGCAAGCGGCAAGATCGCCGGCGCCATAAACGTGCCACGCGGCATGTTGGAATTCCGTGCCGACCCGGAATCCCAGTATCACGATAAAAACTTCGAAAGGGGAAAAACCGTCATTCTGTATTGCGTCTCTGGCGGGCGAGCGGCTCTCGCTGGCAAGCTGCTCAAGGAACTGGGTTACGACGACGTCTACAATCTCGGTAGCTTCAAAGACTGGACCGGGACGGTCGATAAGACCTGAATGAAGACAACGGCCCGAAGCGGTTGCTGCGCAATAGAGATACGGCAGCAGATGCCGCCTCTGGCGCTGTCATTAGCGACACGTCGCTAAACCCCGGCGCGTCTGGGCGATGGCGCGATACGAACACGTGCATCGCGTCCTCACCGACTGGCGGACATTTTGTTCTAGCCGCGGCATCGGTATGAGCGATTTCTCCAAGGAGAAGCCCTGGCGGACACCGAGTCTCGTCCTTGAGAAGGACCCACCCGAGCATGACCGCGCCCGCGCCGTGCTCAATCGTGCGCTGTCGGCGAGCGTCATGAAACAGCTTCGCGATTCTCTTGCGTCCGCTGCCGAGGCGCTGATCGAGAAGCTGCTGGAAGCGCGTCGTTTCGACGCCATTCCGACATTGGCCGAAGCCTATCCGCTTTCCGTCTTCCCCGACGCCGTAGGCCTGCGCAAGGAAGGGCGCGACCACTTGGGGCCCCAGCCAACGCTGCGTTCAACGCCTTTGGGCCCGACAACGAGTTGCGGCGCGATGCCCTTGCAGGCGCCGCGCCGCATGCCGCCTGGGTGAGCGAGCAATGCCGGCGCGAAAATCTTTCGCCCGACGGCATCGGCGCGAAGATCCACGAATCGGTCGATACCGGTGAGATCAGCGCAGAGGATGCGAGGCTCTTGGTGCGTTCGCTGCTGAGCGCCGGGATTGATACAACTGTCAACGCGCTGGGCGCCGCAGTTTATTGCCTGGCGCGATTCCCGACCGAAATGGCGAAGCTCAACAAAAATCCTTCTCTCGCCCGCGCCGCCTTCGAAGAGACGATCCGCTTCGAATCGCCGGCGCAGACGTTCTCGCGCACGACAACGCGGCCCGCCGAGATCGGCGGCGTGCAGCTCGACGCAGGCGAGAAAGTCCTGATGTTATTGGGCGCCGCCAATCGCGATCCGCGCAAATAGGACAGGCCCGATATTTACGACATCGAGCGTCGGACGGCGGGCCATGTCGGGTTCGGCGCTGGCATTCATATGTGCGTCGGCCAATTGCTGGCGCGGGTTGAGGGCGAGGCGATGCTCACTGCTCTCGCCAGAAAAGTTCGCGCGATCCGTATCGACGGCGAAGTCAAACGAGCCTTTAACAATACGCTGCGCGGGCTTCAGTCTTTGCCTATCGAGCTGGTGCCCGCGTAGCCAGGAATTCTCCGGACAACGACACATGAATAGCCACGTCGAATTGGTTTCCCGCTATTTTGTCCGCGAGCCTCAGGTCGACGGCTTTTTCGACGCGTACAGCTGCAGCGTTCAATATGTGGTCGCTGATCGTGACACGGGACGTTGCGCGATTATTGATCCGGTACTCAACTACGACGAAAAGTCTGCGGCAACGGCGACGTCGTCGGCTGACGCGCTGCTCGCCTTCGTGCGCGAACGGAAGCTCACGGTCGAGTGGATTCTCGATACCCATCCCCATGCGGATCACTTTTCGGCGACCGCTTATCTCAAGGAGAAGACGGGCGCGAGGACTGCGATCGGAGAGCGCGTCACAGACGTGCAGCGGCTTTGGAAGGATATCTATAATCTGCCGCCAAGTTTCAGGACCGACGGTTCACAATGGGACCGGCTGTTCGCCGACGGCGATGTCTTCCACATCGGCGATCTCGAGGCGCGCGTGCTGTTCTCTCCCGGTCACACCCCGGCGTCCGTTACCTACGTGGTCGGCGATGCCGCCTTCATACATGATACGCTTTTCATGCCCGATTTCGGCACGGCGCGTTGCGATTTTCCGGGAGGCGATGCACATGCGCTCTGGCGCACGATCGAGCGCATCCTGGCCCTGCCTGATCACACCCGCCTTTTCACGGGCCACGACTACATGACCAACGGTCGCCCACCCGCCTGGGAAAGCACCGTAGCTCGCCAGCGTGCCCGGAACATTCACCTTGCCCAGGCGCATGGCGAGGCAGAGTTCGTTGCCCTTCGCCGCGCACGCGACGCAAGTTTGCCGATGCCAAAGCTCATTCTGCACGCTCTGCAGGTCAATATCGCAGCAGGACGCCTGCCTCCCGCCGAAGACAACGGCGGACACTATTTGAAGATACCGCTCAACGCGCTTGCGGCCTTTCGCGAATGAGGGCCGTCTCGCCACGGAACAAGGCGCCGTAGCGCAGTTCGCGGATGAGCAGCGGTGTCGATTAGCCACCAGGTCGCGGCGCTGCGTTCTCCAAAATGAATCTCGCTTTAACAACAGGAGGTCGAAACATGACGTTACAGATTGGTGCTGTCGCTCCGGACTTCGTAGCCGAGACCACCGAAGGGAAAATCAAATTCCATAACTGGATCGGCAATAGCTGGGCACTGCTGTTCTCGCATCCCAAGGATTTCACCCCGGTTTGCACCACCGAGCTCGGTGCACTCGCCAGGCTGAAACCGGAATTCGACAAGCGCGGCGTCAAGCTGATGGGTCTTTCGGTCGATCCGGTCGACAAGCACGCCAAGTGGTCGGAAGACATCCGCGAGACGCAAGGCGCCGCGCCGAACTATCCCATGATCGGCGACGCCGATTTCCATGTCTCGAAGCTCTACGACATGCTCCCCGCCTCGACGTCGGGCAATGTCGCGGCCCGGACGGCCGCCGACAACCAGACCGTCCGGAACGTCTTCATCATCGGACCCGACAAAAAGATCAAGCTGGTGCTGGTCTATCCGATGACGACGGGGCGCAGCTTCGTAGAGATATTGCGCGTCATCGATTCCCTGCAGATGACGGCCAGGCATCGCGTCGCTACGCCTGCCGATTGGAACCAGGGTGACGACGTCATCATCGCGGGCTCCGTCAGCGTACGACGAGGCCAAAACGATCTATCCGCGCGGTTGGAAGGCGCCGAGACCGTACCTTCGTATCGTGCCGCAGCCGAAGTGACGTTTTAGACTGGCGTCGCTGCGAAGCGATGCCAGTCCGCGCGAGGGCGCGGACGCAAAGTCAAACGCGGGCGCAGGAAGGTACGGAATACAAACTTGATATCAAACCCGGGGGCAGCGATTTTCGTCGAGAGCTGTGATCGCCTGGAAAGCCTCAATCAGTTTCCAGCCGGTAGCTCGCGATCAGGGCCCCCGGAGAGAACCCTGAGTTCCGTCTTTGACACGCCACAGGAGTCATAAAATTGAATATAGAAAAAAAGACGTTCGTTCTCGTTCACGGGGCCTGGCACGGTGGCTGGTGCTACCGTCAAACCGCGGCCGCATTGCGCAAGATGGGGCACGAGGTTTTCACACCGACCCACACGGGCGTCGGCGAACGTGCTCATAAAGCGGATGAAAACATCACCCTCGAAACCCACATTCGCGACGTCGCAGGCTGCATCGAGGCCGAGGAAATCAGCGACGTCATCCTCGTCGGCCATTCTTATGGCGGCATGGTGATCACGGGGTTAGCCGACCGGATGGCCGATCGCATCAAGGCGCTTGTCTACCTTGATGCCTTTGTACCGGACGACGGAGACTCTTTGATGGCGCTGCTGCACAAAGCGCTCGAACCGCCGGTGGCCGAGCAGTTTATCGGCGCCTTTCGCGACGCGGGCCTGGAAAACAACAGCGGGATGACGCATCCGCTCACGGCGGAAATCCTCCACGTCTCGCCTGCAAATCGCGAATGGGTGAACCGGCGCTGCGTCCCGCAGGCGCTTGCCACGTTCGAGATGCCGGTCTTGCTGTCGGGTGAGATCGAGAACGTGAAACGCCGCATCTACATCCTGGCCGATGGCTGGGACCCCAGTCCGTTCCGGTATTTCGCCAACAAATTTACCGGAGCCCCAGGATGGGATGTCCTCAAACTGACCTGCGGGCATGACGTCATGGTGGACCTGCCGAACGAACTGGCCGAAACCCTCGCGCAAATAGCGCAACTCGGATCTGTAACCCGAGTACGGGGGCAACGGAGTGATTGACAGTATGAGCAATTACAGAAAGATACAGGCCGAAGACTGCCGGTGCCGGGAGGGCATGTTTCCGCGCGGTAAGGTCAGCCGGCGCGGTCTGCTGTTCGCGGTTGGCTCGACGGTTGGGGTATCGTCTGCAAGCCTTGTAAGGCCAGCTCTAGCCGCGGCGCTATCTGCGCCTCCCGGCTCCATCCATTACGACGTTGCTGCTGACCCAACGAAGGAGCAAGGGCGGCCGATATTTGAAGATGGCGGTTATGGCTCGCGCTCGCAGTTCGAGACGGCCGTCCGTCTTCTCGCGCCGAACCCCAACCCCAACACGACTTTTACCCCGCTTGCAGACCTCCTGGGTAACATTACCCCATCCGACCAGCCATGGCAGAGCGCGTCCCGATACCAGGCTGTCATCTCAAATCGTCCGAAAGCCCACGAGGTTTGATGCGATCCGCCGCTCATTAATCAGCCGCGTCACCGTCGCACGACTCGCTGGAGCGGCCCAATCCCATTCACACGCCTTGCCCGCGGCGTTCAAATCCCCATAGCACCCGCGGCTCGGCTGCACGTTCCCTTAAGCGCGGTTTCCTCCGTTGGAGGCTTTCGGACGCCGGCCGCCGAACTCGCCGCGCCGTCCATCAAGCGGCCGGCATCTGAAACCCTTCACAAACTCGGAAGTCGTCGCTTTATTCGATCACCTCGTCAGCGCGGTCGGTTGCTGCGCACACGCCGGGATCGGGCTACCGCTCCGGTGTCCATCAAAACGCTTTCGCGGTATTCCGAAAGACCATCTCCTTGGCCAGATCGACGAAGGCGCGCAAGCTCGCGGCCATGTGGCGGCGCCCTGGGCAATAGAGGCAATATCCGGGATAGGAGGGTGTCCACTCGCTTAGAACTTCGACCAGCCTGCCTGAGGTGATGTCATCAGCCACCATCCACTCGCCGACATACGCAAGGCCGAGACCGGCCCTGCTCGCCTGCGCTATCATGTCGGGCTCATCGAGTGTGAGGGACCCCGGCACATCGATCCTCATCGCTTCGCCGTGACGTTCAAACTCCCAGCGGTAGAGAGCGCCACTAGAATAGCGAGCGCGGATGCACTCATGATCCATCAGGTCGGCCGGGGCGGTGGGCCGGGACTTGTTTGCGAAATAGCTTGGCGCACCGACCACAACATGTCGCGTATCTGGACCAAGCGGCACCGCGATCATGTCCTGCGGAACCGCTTCAGCCAGGCGCACCCCGGCGTCAAACCCATCCTTGATGATGTCGATCAGCCGCCCTTCGGTTACGATTTCGACCTTCATCCGGTCATAGCGACGAAGATACTCGAAGACGAAGGGCATCAGTAGCTGGCGTCCGCCGCCGAGCGAGCAACTGAACCGTAGCGTGCCTGTCGGCTTGCGGCTGTGATCGGCGACGGCCCGGGCGGCGTTACGGATGTCCGACAGCGCCGGCGCGATTGCCTCGACGTATTCGCGTCCAGCAGTCGTCAGGGCGACGTTGCGCGTCGTGCGGTTAAAGAGGCGAACGCCCAGCCTGTTCTCGAGACTGGAAACGGCATTGCCAATCGCTGTCGGCGACACGTCGAGATCGACGGCCGCCGCACGGAAGCTTCCGAGCCTGGCGATGGCGACCACGGCCTCAAGTTCCATCAGCCCACTTTTGTACATTGTCACGATTCTCTGGATACGCCATCGCAGTTTATCTCAATTATCGCGACGATCAAAGTCCGTTAGGGTGCAGCGATACTCAATGAAGCAAGGCGTTTGGAATGCCCAAAGCCCCTATCACCAACATCACCTTCGGCACCATGACACTTGGCTACAGCGGATACGGAGCCCGGGTTCATGACGCTGCGACCGCGGACGCGATGCTTGGCGCCGTCTTGGAATTTGGCCACGACCAGCTCGACACGTGCTCTGTCTATGGCGATGGAACCTGCGAACAGATGTTGGGTGATCTCCGCGCCGCTGAACGGTTCGGCATCGCCACGCGGATTCCTTCCGGAAACACTCGCGGCCACGAACCTGAGAACCTGAAGCGAGTCTTCAAGGAGTCCCTGGCGCGCCTGAAGACCGCCAAGGTCAAGATCTTCTATTTGGTGACGCGCGACAGCGCCACGCCGATCAAATCGACGCTGTCGGCCGTCCAGGAACTCCATGACGAAGGCCTGTTTGAAGAGTTCGGCGTCAGCAATTTCAGCGCGTGGCACGTGGCAGAGACATCGGAAATAGCCGCGCGCCATGGATGGATAAGGCCGAGCGTCTACCAGGGAATGTACAACGCGATCACCCGCGCGGTTGAACCGGAACTGTTCAAATGCCTCGGCAACTATGGCATCCGCTTCCATGCTTTCAATCCGCTGGCCGGCGGTGCTTTCAGCAGGAATTTTGCCGATAGCGCTGCGATAGCCGCCGGTTCGCGTTTCGACAGCTCAACTGCCCAAGGCAAGCTGTATCGCGATCGCTATATGAACGACGCCTATCTCGATGCCTTGGCGGAAATTCACCGATCTTGTGAAGGCCATGGTCTTGACGCTATCTCCGTGGCGCTGCGTTGGCTGATTCATCACTCACAACTAAACGCCGAGCGCAATGATGGCATTATCATCGGCGCCTCTTCGCTCGAGCATCTTCGGCACAATCTCACGGCTGTGACCGAAGGTCCGTTGCCAACCGAGGTCCTGACTGCGATCGACGACGCGGCTCTAAAGGCCCAGCCGAAATGGCCACCCTATTTCTTCGGCAATGAGGTCTTCGGTCCTGGAGCGAAGTGACGAGTAGCCCGAGTTCGCCAACATTCCGTTGCGAGGGTCGCCGGACGAGCGGTAGATTCAACTTTTTCCATTAGCTGTTTCTACACCGACCCGCGATTGCAGGCTCGAGTTCTGCCGGCGCTCTCTAAGATGGTGACCACTCGCGCAGATGTCCGATTTGCTCGCCCCAATATGAGCGTCGCCACGTTTTTTGATGGACCGCTGAGCAAGGACTTTGATGGGACTTCCCACTTCCGCTTCCCGAGCCCTGTAGGGTGTTTGGGAAGCGGAAGTTGGAAACCGCTGCTTCAGCCGGCGAGATGGTAGCCATTGTCGGATTTTATGACGCGTCCGGTTGAGGTCATGGCGGCGAGGCGTTGGTAGAGGGTGGCGGTGCGCACCCGGCAGAGGGCGCGCAGATCGGCGAACGGCTGCGGCTGTCCGGCATCGGCGAGTGCGGCGGCGATGCGTTCGTCGACGGATTGGTGCGCGACGGGCTGGGGCGCGTGGACGATCCGGTCGACGACTTCAAGGGCAAGCGCGTCGGCGCTTTGGACGAGTTCGAGTGTGAGCGGGGGAATAGGCGGAGCGGCGCGGTGTTCGACGGACAGGGTTATGCGATCGTCGCCATCACGCCGGAGATAAAGGTTGGAGTCGCCCCAGGCGTGGAACTCGGATGAGCCGCGCAGGGCTTGGCCAGCGCGGATGTTGCCGGCGCCTTTGCGCGCATGGTGAACGAGGATGACGGCTGCGGCATGCCGCCGCTGCAGGTCGCGCAGATAGGCGAGCAATGGCGCCACCTCGCCGCTGATGTTCTCGTCGATTTGGTGGAGGCGGACGAAGGGGTCGAGGACGAGCAGACGCGGTTTTAGACGCGCGACTGTCTCGTGGAGACTGGCGCGGTCGGCATCGAGGTCGAGGCGCAGGCTGGTGGCGGTGATCACCTGGACATCGAGATCGGCGAGATCGCGGCCGGCGGCGGCGCAGATGCCGTCGAGCCGGCGCCGCACGATATGCAGGGCATCCTCGGCGGCGTAGAGGAGGACGCGCCCGGGCCTTTGCACGGCGAAGCGGCGCAGGCAGGGCGTGCCGGCGGCGATAGAGATGGCGAGGTCGAGTGCGAGGAAGGATTTGCAGCATTTCGGCTCGCCGCCGATGATGCCGACGGCTTCCTCGGACCACAGGCCGTCGACCAGCCAGCGCTGTTCCTCAGCGCGCTTGGCGAGGGTATAAGCGGGAGCGACGGGAAGCCGATTCATCGGCGCCTCGCGGCGGCGCCGGCGTTCTTAGGCTTGGCGGCGAAGGCGCAAGCCTCGAAGAGGAGTGCCTCGTCGATGCGCGGCGCCTCGCGCTCGGCGGCGGCAACCAACAGTTCGTCGGCCATGATCATCAGGCTGCGCAGATTGCCTTGTGCATGGTCGGCCAGGGTAGCGATCACTTCCGGCGTCATCAGCGCCAGCGCCCCGGCTTCTGTGAGGAGATGGCGAAGGCAAGCCTGAAGGGCGTCGGGTGTAGCGCGCTCCATTGGCAGGCGGACGCGGATGCGGCTGTCGAGCGGCAGGAACTCGTCGGAGCGTAGACGCTCGACGAGACGCCCGTCGCCCGCCAGCACGATGGTCAGCAGGATGTGGGAATCCAGTCTTGTCGAGGCCAGCAGGCGTAGCTCGGAGAGAACCGAGGGCTGGATTTCCTGGGCTTCGTCGACGATGAGGACCGGCCGGGAGAGCGCGCCGTCGATATGTTCCTGCCAGCGCTGACGGAGGACCCGGGTTCCGGCCCATCGGTTGTGCGGCTGCAGTTCGACGCCGAAGAGGTCGCCCATCTCGCGGTAGAAGTCGGCGATATTGGCCTGTGGCCGGCTGATCATGCAGACCTTGATGTCGCGCTGGCCCGCCAGATGATCGGCGAGGATGCGCAGGGTGGCCGATTTGCCGGTGCCGGGCTCTCCCGTCACGAGGGCGAAGCCGCCTTCGGCAGCTAGATGGCTGACGCGTCGCCGGAACGAGTCGATGCGCGGGCCAACATGCAGGGCGCTGGCCGGCACGGCGGGGGCGAAGGGATTCCATTTGAGCCCGTAGAGGGCGAGCAGGGTCTTGTTCATGATTGCTTTGAACCTTCATCTTTGACTTTGACGAGATAGGCCGGTGGCAGGCCGGCTGCTCTCTGGGATTGGATGAGTTCGGCGAGTAGTGGCGCCATGCCGGTGGCCGGTGGCGGTGACGGCTCGGACACGATCTTGGGATCAGCCGAGGCCGGATCGAGTGAACGGCGCAAGCCGCTGGCGTTCCTCGCCTTGTCCTGTGGGAACAGCCGGCACAGCACTTGGCCCAGACGTTCGTCGACCAGATGGACCTGGGTCAGGTCCCAGGCCGCATAGCGGACGTCGAGGAGAGCGAGATGGCGATATTGGTTCGGCACCTCGAAGCGGCGGCCGTCGATGGTGATGGTGCCGTCGCTCTTGCGCTGGGTGCGCTGCTCGGTCCTGGTGAAGGCGATCTTGAGCGCAGCGCTGTCGGGACAGGGCCGCATCACCGAGGGGCCTTTGAGAAGTCGTTCGAGCGGCGCTTCGTCCAACTCGGAATGGGGCTTGCGATTGTAGTCCGGCTCGACCCAGGCCTGGGTCGCCTCGTTCAACATGGCCAGCGTCAGATCGGCCACGCCCTCCAGCATGGCCATCAGCCTGCCTTCCACGATCGCCCAGAACGTCTCGACTTTGCCGTTGAAGTAAGGGCTGTAGGGGAGCGTCTTCTCATGCAGGATGCCGAGCCGGGCCAAGCCTTCGGTGATCTCGACCGCTGTCATGGCGGTGCCGTTGTCGCTCATGGCGGCACGCGGTAAACCGCGCTTGAGAAAGGCCTGAGACAGCCCATGGGCGATGTTCTCGGCGCTCTCCGACAGGTACCATTGCAGGTGGCAAGCGAGCCGGGAACGGTCGTCGAGCACACCGAACAACACCGGCGTCTGCCATTCCCCGCGGGCGGTCAGAACTTTGCGCGAGCCGAAGTGGCAGTCCCAATGCCACAGTGAGCCCGTGTACTCGGCCTCGTAGCTGCGGATCTCCCGGGATGCCAGCTTCGCCTCGGCGACCAAGGCGCCGGCGGTACGCCGCGACGCGACCCGCCGACGCTTGTCCAGCCCCTGTGCACGAAGATATCGCCGGATCGTCGAATAGGACGGCACTGGTCGGAGATCGGGCTCCTGTTTAGCCGCGGCTTCGAGGTTGTCCCGATGCAGCTGCGCGCTCCAACTCGGATGCGCAGCGTATTGGCTTTGCAGCTTGCGGCGCAGCGCCTCGGTCATCGACGCCTGGTGGCCGGCATCATGGCGCGGTTTGCGACGCAGTACGCCGACGGGGTCCTGTCGTTCTCGTCTGGAGAGGTAGAGCCATCTCTCGATGGTGGAACGGCCGAAGCGCACTGGCTCGCCGGTGACCGGATGGCGCCATTCCCGTTCGGCCAGTTTGGCGATCTCGGTGCCCAAGGTACCGTTCGCCGGCGGGTCGGCCAAAAGGTGGCCGATGACCGAGAAGCGCAAGCGCGCCCAAAGGTCGTAGGTCTTCGTCTGTCGTCGATCTGTCATGCCGGCCCCACCTCCTTGTCAGGGGCCCACAGACCCTATGAGGGGCGCCGACCGACGACGACGGGCATCCTCTGCGGACCGGCGGCGTCCATCAAAAAGTCTGCATCGACGCTCCTGCGGTGATCAGACCGAGGAAAGACAGAAAGCTGGCCAGTTGTTCTCCGGCATCCCCGAGAAAGCGGCTCAGCAGCGATGCGGGCAAATAGTCGCGCTCGACCGGCGGCATGAACGCGGCCGACCTCGCCCGCCACAACGGCGTGGCGGTGAATGTCGCTAGCCACCAGCTTCGCCAACGCGCCACGGTCCGGCGATCAACGCCGATCGCCTCGGCCAGCTTACAAAGACGTGGCTCGGTCAACCCGTTGCACATCGCCGAAATCAAGGTCACGATCGTCGCCAGGTAAACCTTGCGGCCGAGGAAGCGTAAGCTCGGCGGCGTCGCCCGGTCGCGGCAACCGTCGACCGCGCAGCAGAAGCTGAAGCGCAGGTTGTGTTGTTCGCCGAGGGCTATCAGCCAGCCGCGCGGTTTGCGCAGGTAGTTCGCCACGTGCAGTGGGCCGCCACAATCCGGGCAGCCGGTGGCGCGGCAGACCGCGGCACGATCACGGTCGAAATCGAGGATCCGTTCATGGAATTTGGGGTCTGCAAGCAGCGTCTGGTACAAGGGCGTCATCCTTCCTGGCAGCATTGATAGAAATGGCCAAAATCGGACGCAATGAGCCCTGCCCTTGCGGCAGTGGCAAGAAATACAAACAGTGCTGTCTGGCCAAGGACGAGGCGGCTAGATCGGCGCCGTCCGTCGCGGCACAGGCGGCGGACCACCTGCCACACCATCACCCGCGCTTCTGCAAGAACTGCAACGCGAACATCGACGCCGCCGCCAGAGGCGTTCTGGCTCTCATCGACGCCGGAAAGCTCGATGCTGCCGAGCAGGCGGCCCAGGCGATGATGATGCGATGGCCTGACATCCACGACGGCTACGACTGCTTCGGCATGGTCTGCGAAGCCCGCGGCAACAACCGAGAGGCCGCTGACTATTACCGCAAGGTCATCGCCATGGCCCGCGAGGAACCCAGCTTCTACGAGCACGACTTCGCGGAATACTACGAGAAACTCATCCGCCGTCTCGATCCCGCCAGCATGGGGGCTCTGCCCCCAAACCCCCGGGATATTTGAAGCCCAATGATGACCCAGGTTACGATCCTTGCGCGGTACAGGCGGGGACGCCGATGACCGCGCCCAGTGATGCGGCCCGGCGCCCGCGCAGGACCGCCGGGTCGGTCACCCAACAACGCCGATCCCGTTGATCTCTCAACCGCCCGCTCGTCACCCTAACTGAGGATGCGCAACAGCCTTCCATCACAAAGCCTGCTCAGCAACCCGGTCATCCGACCTCAATTTGCCAGCGCAGGCTCCCCACTATCCAAATCTACGATGCGCACGTAGTCGACGTGTACCAATGGGTCTGTGCGCGGTATCTCGTTGGTGTGAAGGGTGCAGAAGCAAAGGCAAGCGCGGCTCGGCTATCGACTGAATTTCAGAACGGATCACGCTGGCTTTCGAAACCCTGTCCTGCCCAGAGGCAAACCGGGGCCAATCGTCGAAAACAAGAATTTACCTTATGTTTCAATAGGATATGGCGGAGGGAGTGTCAGTCAATCCCCATTGAAAAATAATCGGTTTTTGGCCATCTCGGCCCAGTAGCTACGGTTTGCCCAACGGTCACGGTATGGGGACCGTAGCTTCGACAAGCCAGCATTTTGCGTGATTCTATCCCGCCCTCGATCAAGGCATGTGGCCGGGGGATGTCAGTCTTACAAGTCAGCAGGCCGTCCGCGGACGAACTCGGATTGTCGCGTCGGTTGCGCCAGGCGCTCGCTCTGCCCCTCCTCGCCCTCGCGCTGCTCCTGGTGCTCGTCGGTGTCCTCGGCGCCCTGCTCTGCTGGCCTGGCTGGTCACAGTACGCGCGCAAGCCGCGGCTCGGCATTATGACCGCGCTGGCCGGCGAGGATTGAGGGCCTCCAAGGGTGTCGGTAGTGGCGACGCCCCTTTCATCATCACGCGCACCGTTGCCGACGGCCTACCGCGCGGGCAAATTCTGAGCCAATAGGGCGATGAGAACGATGGTGGCTGCACCAAACACCGACGGCGCGCCGCGGGCGCGCCGCAATTTCGCGAAAACCGATCTTCGTTCAGTCTTGTAATCTGATTTGGGCTTTGCGGACCTATCATCGGAGGCCGTCTGATCGTGCGCCCTCCTGATTTCCTCGCATAGCGTTTTGAGTTGAGTGATGGAGGATGTGAAAAGAGGAGCCTCTGATTTCGACAGACCTTCCCAAGCGCGGCTTATTTCGCAAAATCGCTCGGCCGATCCGCCTGGGCAGTCGGGATGGTACTTTTTTGCCAAAGCTCGGTAAGCGGCCTTGATGACTTCAGGATCAGCATCCTTGGCCACCCCGAGAACAGCGTAATGATCTTGATTACCCATTTTCGTGGTCCCTAGGGGGCTGGACCGCGGGCTCCAATCATACGCATACACGCACCGAGATATATCCTTTCAGTATTCAACTCGCTTGATTCGTGTGGCCTAATTGGGACGAGGTTGGCCGCTTACCGGCGACGAATGAAAAAGCGCGGGACCGAAGCCCGCGCGCAAAGAAAAACCCCGCCCGAGGGGATGCAGCGCGCGGGGGCAACTATTTGCAACTTGTAGGAGGTCAGCCTTGAAACATCCAAGGCTGACTGCATCTGCCCATTAGCGTGCTTATGCGGGCGGACGAAGCCCTGCGCCCTGGCAAGCTGGCGCTCAAACCAAGCGCAAAATTCCACTCACTACCGATTGGTGATCCTGGCCAAACAGTGCCAAAAGCGACTTCAAGCCCTCGTTCTCGGGCATGGGCAGGCCTTGCTGGCCGAGCTCACCCCTCAGCAACCTGGCAATCTCTCGGGCATTGTTCAAAGTGCCGCGCGCAAGCAGCTCAGATAATCGCTCCATCTCGCGATCTTGCAGGGCTGACATTTTAGTCTTCCCGGTTCGTTTCCTCCATCGTTGGCCGGGTCATCTGCTCGCACAAGTTAACGTTCAGCAACGTAGGAACTAGGCCAGAAAAGTGCGCGAGACCGAAACCCCGCGCCGCGAATTGTTCGCATGTCGAAGTTGCACACCGCTTGTCCACAGGACGACTGAAACAGATCGGCCACGAACCGAGAACGCGACACGGGACTGTCACGCTTCTTTCACCGCTCCGTCTTCTCGCAGCGTGTCGCGGCTGCCACAGATCCTTTCGAAAGGACTGGCTTCCAGAAGCTGCCATTTTTCAGCGGCGATAAAGCCATCCTGGACGTCGAACTTTGGCGCTGTCAGGCATGAAGATTCGTTTAGGACGCGTTCGATGTTTGAGTTAGCCGCCATGCTTATTGCACTGCTCAGTGCCTGCATTTTTCTGGCGCATGCGGTCGAGGCCTATCAAGCCCAATGAACCGAGGCGCGAGATTCTTAGCCTCGTTTGCAGTGTCTTACAGTAATTCGCACATCAGGCCTTTTTGCATCTGCGGTGGGAACGGAATCCGCTTCCCTGAGTAATGCCGCTGGTTGGCGGGGACGGACTGATGATTCACAATATCTATGCTCTGCGGCTCTACATTTCGATTGCGTGGGCCGTGCTGCTGCTTGCAGCACTATTACTTGCCTCGCTGGTCTTCGTTTTTTCGAACTGGTGAAGAACGCGCCCCCGGCCTGGGACCGAGGCCCCGCGCCCTCTTGCCTTATGCTGTGTCAGCAGCGCCCAAGCTCTCTGCCGGCTGCTGTGTCACGGGAGCAACTCCGTGAAGATTCCGCTCCGTCGAACCGCAATTTTGACTCCACAACGGCGGGAGTGTGCGCCACGCTCGGAGCACGGTCTGCGTTTTTGGCCGTACGGATTGCGAGGCCCGGTCTCCTAGGCACACCGGGCCTCGTCTTCTTGGTCATAGCCTCAACCGTCAGGCGTGCGCCGTCAGACGCTGCCGGTTGCGCTTCCTGTGCGAGCGGCGCCTTTGGGGTTGCCTGACCGGGCCGGTCTAATTCTCCGGCGCAAAAACCTTGGCAAAATAGCGGGATTTCAGGGGTTGTCGTGCCCAAGGTCTATGGGTGGGCAAATTCGCTGGCGGAGAGAGTGGCTTGTGGAGCGATATCGCTGAACGACCTCCGTCTTCGCGCGAAAGCGTCGCTAGTGCGAATTGTCTGCCGGATAAGGGCGGTCTTCTGTCAGGCAAGTACACGCGAGAGAACGTGGCCACCAAGAAGTCGGACCGCGGTGGTTTCGCTGTGACACCGACCGAGAAGGAATTTGTGGTTCTGGATCAGCACAAAGTCGTCGCCGAAGAGCTTGACACCAATGTCGCGGCGGTGGCGCTCGCATGGGTGCGGAGCCGTCCAGGCACTAGCGATCATTGGCGCGCGCCGGATGGGCCAGCTCGACGCCAATCTGGCAGCCCTCGATGTAACTGTTTCGGCCGATCAAATCGCGTCACTCGACGCGCTTTACCCAGCCAACATTGAACTTCCCGGCCGATCTTCTCAAGAATCTAACGCTAAACCTCGCCCACGCCGGCGCGACTGTAAACGGTGAGCCGTCAATCCGCCTGTCGTCGCTCCTTCCAGCCAACGCCGACGAGGTTTACTGAATGACGTTCCGACTGACGCGGACGTTCTGGGACCACCGAGGCGGTTTCGCTCTCTGCATCGCTGGCCAAGGACTCAGCTTTTTTCGGGTGCATTCGACCGAGCCGTCGAGGAGTGGGTCGAAAAGCGGCGCCGATAGTCGCGTGGCGATATCGCCAGGTGGCGTTGGAACGTGCTGCGCATCCGTTCTTCATCGCGGAAGCCGCAGTTGCGGGCGATGCGGTCGACGCCCTGCTCGGTTTCTTCGAGCAGGCGCCGGGCGGCTTCGAGCCGGAAGACTTCGATCGCCTTAGCCGGTGTGCGGCCGGTCTTGGCCTTGTAGCTTCGGGCGAAGTTTCGCGGACTCATTCCAACGTGTTCTGCGAGCTGATCGACATTCAGTCGTTCATCACCGAGATTCTTCGAAAGCCAGAGATGTAGGTCCTCGAAGGCGGTCGAGGTCAGGGTCTGGGACTTCAGCAGTTCGCTGAACTGCGATTGGCCGCCTGGCCGCTTCACGTAGATCACAAGCTGGCGGGCGACTTGCAGGGCAACCTCGCGGCCACAATCCTGCTGAACCAGAGCCAGGGAGAGATCGATTCCCGCAGTGACCCCCGCCGACGTCCAGATGGGACCGTCCTGAACGAAGATCGCGTCAGGTTCGACCGTCAGGTTTCCGTAGCGAAGATGCAGCGCCTCGCACGAAGCCCAGTGGGTCACGACACGACGTCCGTCGAGGAGGCCGGCTTCGGCTAGCAGGAAGGCTCCCGCACAGACCGAGGCCGTGCGCCGTGCCATCGGCGCATGGGCCGCCAGCCAATCCACCAGGCGACGGTCGGCAAGGGTGGGCTCGATTTCCAGCGCGCCGGGAATCACTATCGTGTCGATCTCGACGCCTTCGAACTGCGAGATCGGCGTCGTCTCGAGCGTCACGCCTTCGGCCGTCAGAATCGGTCCGCCATCGAGGCTGACGGTGTGGCGGGCATAACCGTGCTGGCCCCGCTCCTCCATGAATTTCGACGCCGACCAGAACACCGTCAGCGGACCGGTGAGATCGAGCAGTCCCATCCCCTCGAAGGCCACGAATAGGGCGCAGCGAGCGAGCGGATCGGCACTTCCCGTCATTGGCAGAAATTCAGGGTTATGTGTCATTTCGGCCAAGCCATCTCACGCCTAGGGTCGATTTGTCAATCACAAGGGCCAGGCGGCGGCCGCGTCCCCTAACCGGAGAAAGGCTATGTTCGATACCGCGTCTGCCTCGAACGGCGTGAAGTTCGCGCTTTTGGAAAGACGGCTGCTTGCCCGGGAAATCGACCGTGCGAGCTTCGTGACGCGCGCTGCGGACCTCGGTCTGCCGGCCGCAGCCGTTGCCGAGTCTGCGGACAAATTCATTGCAATCGAAGCCAATCAGGCCGCGCTCCGTTCTGCTCTCAAGTCCAGCTACGATTATATTGTTATCGGTTCCGGCGCCTCCGGCTCGGTCGTGGCGCGGCGCCTCGCCGAAAATCGCAATGTGCATGTCTTGCTGCTGGAGGCAGGCGGCGAGAATCTGAAGCCGGGCATCCTGATCACCGAGACCTGGTTCTTCAATCAGGGCACTGATGTCGACTGGAACTTCGCTGCAGAGAGCAGCGCGAATGTCAACAATCGCTCGATTGCTCAGGCCGCGGGCAAAGGCCCTCGGCGGCGGCACCAGCATCAACGGAATGGTCTGGGCCCGCGGCCACAAGAACGACTTCGATTACTGGGCTTGGGCGACGGGCGATGAGGCTTGGGGCTACCAACATATCCTGGACATCTACCGCCGCATCGAGGACTGGCAGGGGGGTAGCCGATCCGCACCGGCGCGGCCGTGGCGGCGAGGTATTCGTCCAGCCCGCGCGCGACCCGAGTCCGCTCGCACCAGCCTTCCTCCAAGCAGCCGAAGCCTTGGGCTATCCCATATTCGACGACATGAACGGCATCCTGCTCGAGGGTGCGGGCGGAGGTGCGATCACCAATGTGCGAATCCGCAACGACCGTCGGTTGAACACGCCTGCATCCTATCTCTATCCGGTGATGGATCAGGACAACCTGACCGTCCTGACCGGCGCTTATGTCAATCGCCTGACCATGGAAGGCGATGTCGTCACCGGTGTCGAGTTCGAATGGAATGGGCATGTTCGCATCATCACGGCCTCGGGCGAGGTCGTGCTCTCGGCCGGTGCCCTTCAGACTCCCAAGCTGCTGATGCTCTCCGGCATCGGCGACCGCACTCAGCTCGCGCGGTTCGACATCCCCACCGTGGTGCACTTGCCGGGCGTCGGCCAGAACCTCCAAGACCACCCGATCATCGCGGCAGGGCTGTGGGAGGCCCACTGGCCGCTGCCCATGCGCAACAACTCAGCCGAGGCCAATCTTCTCATAAAGAGCAGCCTAGAGCTTGAAACGCCAGACCTGCACATCTGGAATATCGAGGGTCCCTATCTTTCAGACGTCACAGGTCGCCACGTCGCCGAGAACACCTGGTCGATCAGTCCCGGCCTGGTGCGTCCGGCGAGCCGCGGCACGGTCGAACTGCAGTCGAGCGATCCGCGCGTCGCCCCAAAGATCCACGCCAACATGCTCAGGGACCCGCGCGACCTCGCGGCGCTGCGCACGGCGATGGAGATCGCTCGCGAACTCGGGAATTCCGAGGCGATGAAGCCCTTCGTCAAGCGAGAGGTCCTGCCCGGTCCGCTTACCGGCGAGGCCTTGGACAACCTCATCCGAGATGGGGCCACATCGATGCACCACCCGACAGGCACCGCAAAAATGGGTCAGGACAGCCTTTCGGTCGTAGACGCGCAACTGCGCGTCTACGACACCAAGAACCTGCGGATCGCCGACGGCTCGATCATGCCTAGGGTCACACGGGCAACACCCAAGCGCCCTGCGTGATCATCGGCGAGCGCATGGCCGAGATCCTCAAGGCCTGACGACCGTCGCGCGAAGCGTCGTCGCCGCGGTTTGATGCGCGTTCTCGCTCGTTTCATTGATAGGAAAATTTCATGCTTTTCTCAGGCAAGAATATCATCGTTACTGGCGCCACCGGTGACCTTGGCACCGCCATCACCCAGCGCCTGATCGCGCAAGGCGCAAATATCTTGGCCGTCGCTTCCAACAAAGCCGAACTGGCACGCCTTACCACGGAGGTGTCGGGCCCCGGTGCGCTCCAAACCTTCGTCGCCGACGTGAGCGATTCTGAACAAGTGCTCGGCTACGCCACCCGAGCCTTCGAACTCTGGGGAAAAGTCGACGGCTTCGTCAACAATGCGGGCATCCAGACGCCGGTGCGCCCGATCGTCGAGTTCCCCGAAGAGGATTTCGATCGCGTTATGGCCGTCAATATTCGCGGCGTGTTTCTCGGCATGAAATATGTGCTGCCGCGGATGCGTGACGGCGGATCGGTGGTCAACATGTCGAGCGCGCTTGGCGTAGTCGGTGGCGCCGGGATCGTCGCCTATGTCGCCTCAAAGCACAATCATCGGCATGAGCAAGACCGCCGCGCTCGAACAAGGCGCTCGCGGTATCCGGGTCAATGCCTGCGCTCCCGGACCGATCGCCGGCCGAATGACCTTTAAGCTGGCTGACGAAGTGTTCGCGGGAACCAGCAAGACGTTCGCCGAGACCGTCCCGTTGGGTCGCCACGGCACGCCGGAGGACGTGGCCGGCATGGTTGCGTTCCTGCTGTCCGACGACTCCGGCTATGCCACCGGAACGACCCATTCTGTCGATGGCGGATTCACAACCGCCTGAAAGGCCCTGCCGAACCGCTCGGTAGCCCTCATTGATCGGACGTCTCTTGAAG
>Ga0210408_10002172_pt1 | contig 19444 bp, 18 predicted proteins | sample IncBWH4MmetaG_FD_155471 | JGI IMG/M metagenome (GOLD analysis project Ga0210408, IMG submission 155471) | Forest soil microbial communities from Barre Woods Harvard Forest LTER site, Petersham, Massachusetts, United States - Inc-BW-H-4-M | ecosystem: Environmental > Terrestrial > Soil >...
GCATCATCATCGCCTGGCGGGCCATCAGCAGCCGCACGCGCAGGTGCTCGCGCACCAGCGCCTGCTGATCGGGCGGCAGCAGCAGCGCGTCCGGGGCATCGACCGTGCGGATTCGCACCACGTCGCACAGGGTGTCGCCCAGCTCCCGGCCGATCCAGCCCAGACGGTTGGGCGTCGCGTTGTCGGCGCGCGGCCGCGGCGGCGGCAGCTCCAGGCGGCGGCTCGCGTCGGCCAGCATGTGCCAGGAGTCCACGCCCTGCACCAGGCGGTCCAGGCGAATGGCTGCGCCCGCGACGTCCGTGGTGGGCGCCTTGCGCAGGCGCTCGATGTCGCGGGCGAGCGCCTCGCGCAGCGGGAAAAACTGCGGCCGCGGCACCCGGGCGAGGCGCGCATCGGCGCTGGTGAGCGCCGAGATGGCGGCGCCCGGATCGTGCAACACCTGCAGCTGGCTGCCGGCCAGCGTCAGCAGCTCGTCGACCTCGGCCAGCACGTGCTCTTCGCGCAGGCGCTTGAGCTCGGCGTCGGCCGTGGTGTCGCGGCCCGCCAGCACGGTGAGCTGCTGCTCGAGCTGCTCGGTGCGCTGCGCAGCCGCCTCGATCCGATCGATCTGCGCCTGCCGCTCGGCCCGATCGTTCACGTGCAGCGCGGAAAGCTGCTCGTTGCGCAGTTGCACGTTGTGCAGGTCGCGCTGCAGCGCCGCCAGGCGCAGCGAGATCAGGGCGCCGGCGGCGGCCAGCGCCGCAATCGACAGCAGCCAGATCCACAGGGTCGATGCGGGCCGCGCCGGGGCGGGCGCGGCTGCCGCGGGCGGCTCCTCGATGGGCGGCGCAGCACTGTCGGGCAGGGTCTCGTTCACGGCACCCTCGCTTCGGCCCGCGTCGGGCCGGGTTCGCCGTGCGCCGCGCCGCAGATCGCATCGAGCACGGCCTGCCGCGAAGGCTCGCAATCGACCACGCGGGTGTAGCCGGCGGCGCGCGCCGCCTGCGCCACGCGCGGATGCGAGCACAGCGCCAGGCCCTGGCGCAGCCAGACTCTGGCCTCCGCAGCGCGCTCGAGCTGGCGATCCAGCGCCGCCACCGACTCGGAGCTGGTCAGCACGCACACGGCCCGATCGCCGGCGCCGCGGCAGGCGGTGAGCGCCGCGAGCTGCGCGTGGCCCGGCGCGTGCACGACCCGGCGATACACGCTGGCGTACTCGACCCGGCTGCCGGCCTCGCGCAGCCGCTCGCCCAGCCACTCGCGGCCCGACTCGGCCCGCACGATCAGCACCCGGGGCGGCAACGGCGCCTCGCGTTGCAGCGCCTCCCACAGCGCTTCCGAGCCCGACTGGCGGGAGCCCGCGGCCAGTCCGGCGTTGCGCGCCGCGGCCGCTCCCGGCAGCAGGCTGCGGGCGAGCGCCAGCGTGCTGGGGCCGGCCGCCGCGATGGCGGTGCCGGCGGGCCAGTTGCTGCACAGATCGAGCGCGGCCAGCCCGCGCACTGCGGCCGGGCTGACGAACACGGCCAGGTCGAACTGGGCGAGCTCACCCAGCAACGTCTGCAGCGGCTCCAGGTCCTCGGGCGCCAGCAAGTCGAAGGCCGGCCACCACAGCGCGCGCTGGCCGCGGTCGCGCAAAGCGCCGCTCAAGCGCTGGCCCGCCTCGCCGGGACGCGTCACCAGCACCGCAGAGCGCTGCGCGCGCGCGCCCGCCGGCATCAGAGCACCTCCGCATCGGCGGCCAGCAGCTGCTGCACGCCCTTGGCCTGCATCTGACCGACCACCGAGCGGCCCAGCGCCTCGGCCTGTTCAAACGGGCCCGATGCGTCGGCCTCGACGGCCTGCACGCGCTTCAGGCTCCCCGCCCAGGCCCGCAGATAGAGCTGGCCGCGGTCGGACTCGGCGTAGGCCGCCAGCGGCACCTGGCAGCTTCCGCCCAGCGCGCGCGACACGGTCCGCTCGGCGAGCGTTGCCGCGCGCGTGGCCGGGTGCTCCAGCGGTGCGATGAGCTCGCGCGTGCGCGCGTCGCCCGCGCGGATCTCGATCGCCAATGCCCCCTGCCCGGGCGCCGGCAGAAACTGCGCGGTGGGCAGCACGCGGCGGATCCGCTCGGCCAGCCCCAGGCGCTTCAGTCCCGCCGCCGCCATGATCAGCGCATCGAACTCGCCGCGGTCCAGCTTGGCCAGCCGCGTGCCGACGTTGCCGCGGATCGAGCCGATAGCGAGCTGCGGAAACAGGATCCGCACCATCAGCTCGCGCCGCAGGCTGGAGGTGCCCACGCGCGCTCCCGCCGGCAGCTCCTCCAGGCCGGCCCCGTGCGCGCTCACCAGGCAGTCGCGCGGATCCTCGCGCTGCAGCACCGCCCCGATCTCGAACTGCGGCTCCAGCTGCATCGGCACGTCCTTGAACGAATGCACCGCCAGGTCGGCGCGACCGTCCAGCAGCGCCACCTCCAGCTCCTTGATGAAAAGCCCCTTGCCGCCGATCTTGGCGAGCGAGCGGTCCAGCACCTGGTCGCCCCGCGTAGACAGCTTCAGCAGCTCCACCGTGAGCTGCGGATGCGCACGCTGCAGGATCTTGCAGACGTGTTCGGCCTGCCACAGGGCGAGCGGGCTGGCGCGGGTGGCGATCACGACACGCTGCATAGCCAGGCCAGTCTAACCCGCCCCGGTCCGACGCTCCGGGGACAGGCCACGGGGCCGGCTCGCCTTACAACGGCCTGTCTTAGACGCCGGTGGCCGACTTCACGGTAGGCCATTGCCGCCGGCTGATCGGCAACCGCTCGGCGATGGCCTTGAGCACGACCTCCCAGTGGCCTTCGCCGGCCTCGACCTCTCGATCGGGGCGCGCCTTGACGCGCTGGAAGCCCTGGATGGCGGAGCGCGCCACCAGCGCGTTGCGGTGGATGCGCACGAAGCGGGGGCCGAACTCCTGCTCCAGCGCGGTGAGCGATTCTTCGGTCAGGTGCTCCTTGTGCTCGGTGCGGATGGTCACGTACTTCAGTTCGGCGCGCAGGTAGATGATTTCCTCGATCGGCACCAGCACCATGCGGCCGCGCTCCGACACGGTCAGGTGATGGCGCGTGGAGCCCAGCGTGCGCGCCAGCTCCTCGATGCGCGGCTCGTTGCGCTTGAGGCGCTGGGCCCGCTGCAGCGCATCGAGCAGCCGCTCGATGCGCACCGGCTTGAGCAGGTAATCGAGCGCCTGTACCTCGAAGGCCGGCAGCGCGTGCTCGTCGAAAGCGGTCACGAAGATGATGGCCGGGGGCGTTTCGCGCGCCACCAGGTGGCGCGCCACTTCGATGCCGCCCATGTCCGGCATCATGATGTCCAGCAGCACCGCATCCGGGTGCAGCTGATCCACCGCTTCCAGCGCCGCCAGCCCACCTTCCACCGTTCCGACCAGCTGCAGGTCGAGCTGGCGGCCGCACTCGGCCAGCTGCTGGCTCAGACGCGAGCGCGCCAGCGGTTCGTCGTCGACAATCAGAACCGACAGCATGCTCAGCCCGCCTTGTTCTCAACCGGTATCGTCATCGTCAGCTCGAAGCGCCCGCGCCGCACCCGCGTTTCCAGGCGCGCCTCCAGATCGTAAATCAGGGCCAGCCGTCCGCGGATGTTATTCAGTCCGATCTGGTTGCCTTCGCGCTGCACCGGCTCGCGCGCGATCGGATTGCTCACGCCGATTTCGAGCTGAAAGCCGCGCTGGCGCACTTTGACGTCGATGTCGCACTGTCCCGCCAGGCGCTCGGCCCCGTAGCGCACCGCATTCTCGATGATCGGCTGCAGCAGCAGCTGCGGCACGCGGGCGCGCGGATGCACCGCCGAGACCTGCCAGTTCACCTGCAGCCGCTCGCCCAGCCGGGTCTGCTCGATCTCCACGTAGCGGCGGCACAGGTCCAATTCGTGCTCCAGCGACACGAGCTGGCGCACGTCTCCCATCACCGCGCGAAACAGCTCGGCCAGATTCTCCAGCATGCGTTCGGCTCGAGCCGGGTCCGACTGGACGACAGCCAGCACCGCGTTCAGGCTATTGAACAGGAAATGCGGGCGGATGCGCGACTGCAGCGCCTGCAGCTTGGCCTCGGACACCGCCGGCGAGAAGGCCCGCGCCCGCAGCTCCAGGTAGTGCTGCACCGCCATGCCCCCGGTGAGCGCCACCAGCGCGCCCACCAGCACCGTCGTGCTGGAGGGCTGGCCCGGACCCAGTAGGAGCCTGAGCACGGCGAGCGCGAGGGCCGCCGGTACGGCCCAGGCAAGCGCCCGCTGAGCGACCGGTTGCGTCGGCGGCAGGAAGCGGCGCAGCGCGCACCAGGCGAGCAGCGTGAGCAGCGTCACCGGCTCGACCACGGCAGCGGTCGACAGGAACGCCGCGCTGAACTGGCCCGCATCCGACGTGGAGGCGAGCGACCCGATCAACGCGGCCGCGTTCACGCCGACGGTGACGCGCAGCAGCGTGCCCAGGTTGCAGCCATCCGGTATCACCAGCGGGGGCGGCTCCACCGGCGCTCGGGCGCGCACCGCCTCGACCGGGCCCAGCGGCGGGCCTGGCTTCAGGACCGACAGTCCCCGCATGAGGCGACCGGATGGGAGGCAATCAGAGGCTGGGGCACGTCGTTACACTTGGGCCTGAACCTGCATGGCACCGAAGTCTTGCATAGGCCGCGCCGAAATGACAGACAAGAAAACGCCCCGGCTCGCGGGCCAGACCGAGGCTTCACCGCTGCACGCCAAGGAGCACGCCTGGTCGGGGCGGTTTTCCGAGCCGGTGGCCCAGTTCGTGCTCGATTACACGGCCAGCGTCGGTTTCGACCGGCGGCTGGCCCCGGCTGATATACAAGCCTCGCTGGCGCACGCCTCGATGCTGGCCGCGGCCGGCGTGCTCGGCGCCGAGGACCTGACGCAGATCCGCCAGGGGCTGGCGCAGGTGCTGTCCGAGATCGAATCGGGCGCGTTTCACTGGCAACTGGCGCTGGAAGACGTGCACCTGAACGTGGAGCGGCGCCTGACCGAGATCGCCGGGGATGCGGGCAAGCGGCTGCACACGGCGCGCTCGCGCAACGACCAGGTCGCAACCGACCTGCGCCTGTACCTGCGCGGCGAGATCGACCGGCTGGCCGCGCAGATCGATGCGCTGCAGCGCGCGCTGGTGGAGCTGGCCGCGCAGCACACCGACACGATCATGCCCGGCTACACCCACCTGCAGGTGGCCCAGCCCGTCACCTTCGGGCACCACCTGCTGGCCTACGTCGAGATGCTGCAGCGGGATCGCGAGCGTCTGCTCGACGCGCGCGCTCGGATGAACCAGCTGCCGCTGGGCGCGGCGGCGCTGGCCGGCACCACGTTTCCGATTGACCGGGAGCGGGTGGCGCGCGACCTGAACTTCGAGGCGGTGTGCCAGAACTCGATCGATGCGGTGTCGGACCGCGATTTCGCGGTCGAGCTGTGCGCGGCCGGGGCGCTGATGATGGTGCACCTGTCGCGCCTGGCCGAGGAGCTCGTGCTGTGGCTCAGCCCCGGGTTCGGCTTCATCCGGCTGCCCGACCGCTTCACCACCGGCTCCTCGATCATGCCGCAGAAGCGCAACCCGGACGTGGCCGAGCTGGCGCGCGGAAAAAGCGGACGCGTCGCCGGGCATCTGGTGGCGCTGCTCATGATGATCAAGGGGCAGCCGCTCGCGTACAACAAGGACAACCAGGAAGACAAGGAGCCGCTGTTCGATACGGTCGACACGCTGCACGCGACACTGCGCGCGTTCGCGGCGATGGTGCCGGGCATCGAAGTGGACCGCGAAGCGATGCGTCGGGCTGCGCTGCAGGGACACGCCACCGCAACGGACCTGGCCGACTACCTGGTGCGCCGGGGCGTGGCGTTTCGCGACGCGCACGAGGCGGTGGCGCGCGCGGTGCGGCGGGCCGATGAGCGCGGCTGCGCGCTGCCGCAGCTGCCGCTGGCGGAGCTGCAGGCGCTGGCCCCGCAGATCGGCGCCGACGTGCTGGACGCGCTCACCCTCGAAGGGTCGGTGGCAGCGCGCAATCACGTGGGCGGCACCGCGCCGACGCAGGTAGCGGCGCAGGTGGCAAGGTGGCGGCAGACGCTGGAGCAACGCGCCCTCACCCCCGGCCCCTCTCCCGCAAGCGGGAGAGGGGAGTAACGCGGCTCTTTCCTGCAGGCGGAAGATGCACTCAGCAGGTCCCTTCTCCCGCGTGGTACGCCAATCGCTGGCGCCTGCTACCGTCGGCTCAGCAGCGGCAGCAGGCGCAAACGGTCGCGAGCCGTGTCGATGGTTAGCAAGGCGCCGGCCTGCAATTCGACTTCTACCTGTCGAAGCGCTGCGACAACACGCAGTCCGATCACGTCTGGACCGACATCGTCTGCGCGGATCTGTACAACGCTGGGCTTGTTTCCCTGTGTCGCGGCGAGGATCGCGCCAAGATCCAGATCGTGCGTTAGCACTATGTGCCCGCTGGCGCGCGCGAAGGCCATGATCTCGGCATCGCTCGCATTCCTGGCGCCGATGGCGCTCCAGTGAACCGCTTCTATGCCCGCGTTGGTCAATAGGTCGACCCATCGCGGCGACAGATTCATGTCCACGAGCAGCTTCATCGATCCGCGAGGTGAACCTCTCGTTCGTCCGCGCGCCAAGCCGCATAGCGTAGAGCCTGCATGACGTCCTCACGCTCGAGGTAGGGATAATCGGCCAGTACTTGATCCACGGTGTGTCCCGCGCCGATCTGCCCAACGACGGTACCCACGGTCACGCGCATGCCGCGGATGCAGGCCTTGCCGCCCATGACTTCGGGGCTCTGAGTGATGCGATCAAACTGTGGCATGACGATCCTCTAACACGAGCGCCACATCGTAGCGACTTAAGAGCACGCCGCGCAACCACGACTTCGTTCAGACGGCGGGAGAGGGGAGTCCCAAAGGATCAACTTCCACCGACCGTCATCTTCTCTATCAACACCGAGCCGCTGACGCGGCCGCCGCGGATCACGGTGTCGGCTCCGACGGCGGCGATGCCGCGCAACATGTCGCGCAGGTTGCCCGCCACCGTGATCTCCTCGACCGCGTACCGAATCCTGCCCCCTTCGACCCAGAAGCCGGTGGCGCCGCGCGAGTAGTCGCCCGTGACCACGTTGACGCCCTGCCCGATCAGCTCGGTCACCAGCAGCCCGCGGTCGAGCTTGCGCAGCATCTGCACGAAATCGTCGCCCGGCTGCGTGCGCGCCGAGCGCAGCTCCAGGTTGTGGGCACCGCCCGCGTTGCCGGTGGTCTTCATGCCGAGCTTGCGCGCCGAGTAGCTCGACAGGAAGTAGCCCTTGAGCAGGCCCCCGGCCACCACGTCGCGCCGCTGACCGCGCACGCCTTCCTCGTCGAACGGGCTGGAGCCCAGGCCGCGCCGCACGAACGGATCCTCGTGCACGCTGATGTGGTCGGCAAACAGGGGCTTGCCGAGCGCATCGATCAGGAACGAGGCCTTCCGGTACAGCGCTCCGCCGCTGGCGGCCTGCACGAAGTTGCCCAGCAGCCCGCAGGCCACGGGCGCCTCGAACAGTACCGGGCAGTGCCGGGTGCGCAACTTGCGCGCGCCCAGCCGGGCCAGGGCCCGGTGCGCCGCGTACTGCCCGATGGCCTCCGGCTCGGCCAGCTCGGAGGGCGCGCGCGCGGCCGAGTACCAGTCGTCGCGCTGCATCCCGCTGCCGTCGCGCGCGATCGGCGCCACCGAGATCGAGTGGCGCGAGTACGGATAACCGGCGGCAAAGCCCAGCGAGTTGGCCAGCACGAAATGGCCGCCCGAGGCGTACACGTTGGCACCCTCGGAGTTGACCACGCTCGAGCTCACGTCGAAGGCGGCCTGCTCGGCCCGCTGCGCGATCCCGATCGCATCGTCGGTCTCGAGCGGCCAGGGGTGATAAAGATCCAGCTGCGCCGGAGCGTGCTCCAGCGCGTCCTCGTCGGGCAGGCCCGCCGCGTCGTCTTCGGCGGTAAAGCGGGCGATGTCGTAGGCGGCCTGCACCGCCTCGCGCAGCGCGCGCGGCGCGAAGTCGGAGGTGGAGGCGTGGCCGCGCCGCTGGCCGATGTACACCGTGACCGCAACGCCCTTGTCGCGCGTGTTCTCGATCGTCTCGACCACCGTCTTGCGGGTCGTCACCGACAGCCCGCTCGATTCGCTCGCTTCGCACGCGGCGGAGGTGGCGCCCAGTTCCTTGGCGATCTGCAGCGTCTGCAGCGCAATGTCGCGCAATTCATCCTGCGGAATCGAAAGCCGAACGTTCATGAGGCGCCTGTTTGTTGTTGGGTTCAGGGCACGGGCCGCTGCCATCCGCTCGGATCTGAGCCGGGTGGCTATCATAGCGAGCAACGCACATCGCCCGGGCCGGCCCGGTGCGAGGCGGCCGCCCATGCGCAGAGCAACCCGCAACGACGAGGACCCGCCCGGGCCCGCCCCCGAGCCGCGCCCGAGCAAGACGCAGCGCAAGCGTGAGATGCACGAGCTGCAGGATCTGGGCCAGCAGCTCACGGACCTGCCCCCGGCGCAGCTTCGCCGGATCGACTTGCCCGAGCGGCTGCGCGAGCAGATCGAGCTGGCGCGGCGCATCACGGCGCGCGAAGGGCTGCGGCGCCAGCTGCAATACATCGGGCGCCTGATGCGCACGGCCGACGCCGAGGCGATCCGCGCCCGCCTGGCCGCCCTGACCGGAAAACCCGAGGCCGCCCCGTGAACCGCGCGCTGCGCGCCGGCCCCGATGAACTGGTGATCGGCCTGCTGTCCGTGTCCGATCGGGCCTCGGCCGGCCAGTACGCCGACGAGGGCTTGCCCGCGCTGCGCAGCTGGCTCGGGGCGGCGCTGAAGTCGGCCTGGCAGGCGCACGAACGGCTGATCGCCGATGAGCGCGCGCGCATCGAGGCCACGCTGGTGGAGCTGGTCGACCAGGTCGGCTGCGACCTGGTGCTGACCACCGGCGGCACCGGGCCATCGCGCCGCGACGTGACCCCGGAGGCCACGCGCGCGGTGGCCACGCGCGAGCTGCCCGGGTACGGGGAGCAGATGCGCCGCATCTCGCTCGAATTCGTGCCCACCGCGGTGCTGTCGCGCCAGGTCGGCGTACTGCGCGAGACGGCCACCCACAGCGCGCTGATCCTGAACCTGCCCGGTCAGCCCAAGTCGATCACCGAAACGCTCGGTGGCCTGCGCGATCCCCAAACCGGCCGGATACTGCACGGCATTTTCGCTTCAGTCCCCTATTGCATCCAGCTGATCGGAGGCCCCTACGTGGAAACCCACGACGAGGTGGTGGCGGCGTTTCGGCCGAAATCGGCGCTCCGGGAGCCCTCCTTCGCGCCGGGCGGGTCCGGCGCTTCGAAGGGCGAGCGCCGGTGAACCCAGGACTCGCACAGGCAGGCGATGGCGCGCCGGCGCTCGATTCTGTCGAGCTGCTGACCCGGCCCGATCCGACCGCCTCGATCATCTGGCTGCACGGCCTGGGCGCCGACGGCTTCGACTTCGTGCCGGTCGTGCGCGAGCTGCAGGCGCTGGGCGCGCCGGGAGCGCGCTACGTGTTCCCGCACGCCCCGATGCGGCCGGTCACGATCAACGGCGGCCACGTGATGCGCGCCTGGTACGACGTCCTGGGCACGCAGATCAACCGGCAGGAGGACGAAGCGGGGATCCGCCAGTCACAGGGACAGGTTCAGGCACTGATCGAGCGCGAGCTGCGCCGCGGCATCGCCCCCTCCCGCATCGTGCTGGCGGGGTTTTCCCAGGGCGGGGCCATCACGCTGCAGACGGGCCTGCGGCAGCCTGCGCCGCTGGCGGCCCTGATCGCGCTGTCGGCCTACTTGCCGATGGTCGCCAGCGCGCGCGCCGAGGCGACCCAGGCGGCCCGCTCGACACCGATTTTCATGGGACACGGCCGCGAGGATGCCGTGGTTCCGGTGGCCCTCGGACGCACCTCCCGCGACGCCCTGATGGACCTGGGATATAGCGTTCAATGGCACGAATACGCGATCCCGCACTCGCTTTCGCAGGACGAGATCCAGGATCTGGCGAGGTTCCTGTCCGAAGCGATCAAATAGACCGGGGTTGATGTTCAGTTGTCGGGGTAAGCGAACCCGGCGTCGGCAACCCTGTCGTGACTGTAAGAATTACCCTGACACACTCGCGGCCCTTTTTCCGTTAAGGGAGCGCATTTCAAGTAGTAGTCCGTCCAGCCGATCCCCACAATACGGTTCAGCGAACGCCTGCTCCTACCACGTTCGCGGGGGATCGAAAGGCAAACGTCCAGGAGACGGCCATGAGCGGGACTTCTACTTCGACTTCGGCAGATACGCGCATCCACGCGCAGCTGCCGCGCTATTTTCGCTGGTTCACCGAGCACTGCGTGCTGCGTCAGCTCGATGGAGCCGATGTGCCGCGCATCTGGCGCTCCGTGGTGCAGCCCCATTTCCGCGAGTGCTGGGCTGACCAGGCGCCGCGCAGCGAGCGCGAGGTCAAGGAACTGGTGCGCCAGGCGCTGGCCGACTGGCTGCACGGAACCGGCTATTCGATGGCGGTGGTCAAGCGCCAGTCGCACGAATTCGTCGGCTTCGTCGGGATGCACGCGGTGGGCCCCACGCGGTCGGTGTGGACCATCGACTGGTTCACGCATCCGAATTTCCTGGGCTCGCCGCTCGCGGTCGAAGCGATCATGGCCACGGGCGACCTGACGTTCGCAGCGCTGGGCGCGCAGAAGCTGTACGCGGGCTGCCCGGCCGGCCACGAACCCTTCGAGCAGATGCTGTACGACGCCGGCTTCATCGAAGCCATTCCGGCCGGCAGCCTGGACCAGGAAACGCACGAGCCGCGCCGCACCAGCCTGTTCGAGATGCGCCGCGACGACTGGAAGGCGATCCGGCGCGGACAAGCCGACCACACCGGCACGCCCACGCTCGCCTCGCTCGGCACGGCGGCGACCCACCGCCCGGCGCTCGAGCTGCTTTAACCGCCCTCACCCCCTCCCCTCTCCCACTTGCGTGGGCGAGGGGCGACCCATCGTGCCGGTGCAAGCCGGCAGTTCCCTCTAGCAGCCTGTTGAACCGGTCACTTTGCAGCGCGCCGCGTCGGCGCTGCAAAGTCAGGGTGGCGATAGCACTTCACGAGGTGGTCGTTGACCATGCCGACCGCTTGCATGAACGCGTAAACGATGGTCGGTCCACAGAACTTGAAGCCGCGGCCGGCGAGCTCCTTCGAGATCGCGCGCGATTGCCCGGTTTCGGCCGGCACCTGCTTGATGCTTCGCCAGTGGTTGATTTTGGGGCCACCGTCGACGAAGTTCCACAGGAACTTGGAGAAACCCGGCCCCTTTTCCATGATGTCGAGCCAGCCGCGCGCCGACAGGATGGATCCTTCGATCTTCGCGCGATTACGCACAATGCCTTCGTCCTGAAGCAGCCGCTCGATTTTTTTCGGCGCGTAGCGTGCCATTTTTGCGGGCTCGAAGCCGTCGAAAGCGCGACGAAAGTTATCGCGCTTGCGCAGGATGATGATCCAGGACAGGCCCGCCTGGAAGCCATCGAGTACGAGCTTCTCGAACAGAGCGCGGTCGTCGTATTCCGGCCGCCCCCATTCGTGATCATGATAGGCAACGTAGAGCTCGTCTTGCCCTACCCAAGGGCAGCGGGACGGTTCGTCGGCGCGGTTCGCCTCGCTCATAAGTCAGGACGCGCGGCGCGCGGCCTGCTCGGCGAAGGCTCCGCGCAGGGCGCTGGCGCCCGAAAACACGACCCGGTCGCCGCCGTCGACCTTGGCGTCGTACATGGCGCGGTCGGCCAGGCGCATCAGCCATTCCGGATCGCTGCCGTGCTCGGGCGCCATCACGACGCCCAGGCTCGCGGTCAGGCGCGCTCCGCCCAGGTCCGAGGAGGTCAGCGGCTGGGCCAGCTCGCGCAGGATGCGGTGGGCGATCTTCTCCACGTCCTGGCTGGTGCCGCAATCGGGCATCAGCAGCGCGAACTCGTCGCCGCCGATGCGCGCCACCGTGTCCTGGGGCCGCACGATGTTCTGCAGCCGCCGCGCGATCTCGCGCAGCACCAGGTCGCCGGCCGGATGGCCGAAGCGGTCGTTGATCGGCTTGAAGCCATCCAGGTCGAACACCAGGATCGCGCAGCCCGAGTTGCGCAGCGCGCTGGTGGCGAGCGCGGCACGCACGCGCTCCGACAGCAGGCGCCGGTTCGGCAGCCCCGTGAGCTCGTCGTGGCGCGCATCGTGCTGCGCGTGTGCTTCGCGGCGCCGGATCTGGTCGATATCGGCCAGCGCCACCACGTATTCGCCCTCGCCCACCGAGCGCAGCGTGATCTGGCACCACAGGAACTGCTCGCCGCCGGTAGCCCCGGCCCGGCGCAGCCGGATCTCGCGTGCGACCGCGCCGTCGGCGCTGGAGGCGCGCTGGGCCGCGGAGGAGGCCTCGTCCCAGTGGGTGCGCTCCGCGAAAAGATCGGTCACCGGCACCGTGGCCAGCTCGTCCGGACGCATCCGCAGCATCTGCAGGAAGGCATCGTTGCAGCGGGCCACCGCGCCGCCCTTGACCACCGCGATCGCCTGGCCGGCCGAGTCCAGCACGCTGCGTTCGACCCGCAGCGCCTCGGCCAGGCGCTGTTCGCGCTGCTTCTGGGCCGTCACGTCCACGTGGATGCCGATAGCGCCGCCGAAGCCGCCGTCGGGCGCGTGCAGCGCCACGGCGCTGACGGAGGCCGTGATGCGGCGCTTGTCCTTGGTGATGTGGGCCATTTCGACATCGCGCAGCGGGTGGTTGGCGCGCAGCCCCGCCAGGGCCTGGCGCATCTGGATCTGATCGGCGTCCGGGTCCAGCAGCACGCCCATGCTGGAGCCCAGCAGCTCCTCGACCGCGTAGCCGTACACGTCGCTGCAGGCGCGCTGGCTGACGAAGGTGAAGCGGAAGTGCGCGTCGCACGCCCAGATCAGGTTCGGTGAGGCCCCGACCAGGTCCTTGTACTGCGACTTGCTCAGGCGCACGCGCTCGTTTTCCAGCAGCTCGCGCACCGAGGCGATCGTGTCCAGCACCAGCACCGCGCGGCCCGTGCTGCCCTGGCCGGCGAGCGACTGAAATGGCACCAGGTGCGAGCGCAGCGCCAGGCGCCCGCCGCTGCGTCCGCTGCGGTAGTTCAGCAGATCGAAGGTCGGTTTGCCGTCCAGCGCCTGCTGCACCGCGCGCGTGAAGCTCTCCTGCGAGCCGGGCTGCAGTGCCAGCGCGCTGGCCCAGGTCGGAGTCGACCGGTGCTCCAGGGTCAGGCCCCATCGCTGCACATCGCGCGCCTGCGCGTGTATCACGCGCCCGGAAGCGTCGATCAGCCAGACCAGCACGGGCAGCTGCGACAGCAGCTGCGCCGGCGCGATCGGGGCCTCGGAGCACGCGCCGCCGTCGCACACGACCCCGATCACCGCGCCGGCACGACCGCCGAAGCCGGGCCGGCTCAGGCACACGACGCGCACCGGTTGCGGCGCGCCGTCGGCATCGTTCAACGTCAGGCGCTCGTCGAACGTCTGGTCGGCCAGCAGCCGTTCGCGGTACAGCCTGTTGATATACGGACGCTCCTGCGCCGGCACCAGCGCGGCCAGCGGAAAGGCGTCGGGCTCGCCCGCGGGGCCGATGGCCTGGCCGGGTCTGAACGGCTTGGGCAGATGAAGGTGCCCGGTTTCGTCCCGGTACCAGATGTCCGAGGCGTCGGCGCCCAGCCAGTCGGCGAGCCTTCGAGCGTCCGTGCCCAGCTCGCGGTCGGCGGGGTAGACGGGGTTCGCGGCGAGCGCGACCACCGCGATCGCCGTGTTCTCGGCAGCGCGCCCCACCTGGATGCGGGCCATCACGGGCAGCCTCGCAAAGCCGCTCCACTGCGGCGCCTGCGCCACCACCAACGCGTGGCGCTCGCCGGACGGGTCGCTCGCATCCAGCGCCGTGGGCGGATCCATTTTCAGCAGGTCGGTTGCCTGCTGGCCCAGGCATTGCGCCATGGTGCGGCCCAGGAAGGTCTCCGCACTCTTGTTCATGTCGAAGATGCGCCCGCCGTACACGCCGATCATCGGCACGCCGGCCGCATGGATCGCCAGCTGCACGCCGCGCCGGGTCGATCCGCCCGCGGGCGTGGTGGCGCGCCCCGCCCCGGTGGTTTGCATGGGCCGGGTCGCACGCGCACCCGGCGTCGGGCGCGACTGCGGCGGGGTCAGACCCGCCCACGCGGTCGCGGGCAGCCAGATCAGAAGCCCGATCGAGGCGATGGGCGCCAGGGCCCACAACTTCAGCACGGCCAGGATCGTCGCGAAACTCCAGCCGACCACGAATCCAAGCCAGCCCAGGCGCCAGCCCCGCAGGCACCAGGCCGACAGCAGCATCGCCGCGGCCATCGAGGTGGCCGTGCGCATCGGCGAATGGGTCGCCGACGCGGGCGCCTGCAGCAGCACCACCCACGAAACCGCCTGTGCGATGTGGGTCGCCATGAACGCGATGCCGTGCACCGTCTGGCTGCCGGCCGACCGCCGCGGCTCCAGCGCGCTCACTGCAATCGCCACCCGGACCAGAGCGATCGCCGCCGCCCCGCCGATCCAGGGCCATCCATCGGCCCGACCGAACGCTGCGCCGACACCGGCGTACAGGAAAATCAGCAACCAGATGGGAAATGCGGGTGGCTCGCGCAGGAATACGATGATCTGTCGTTCGATGCTCTGCGGTTGCGAGCTGGACGGGCCAGCGATCGGACGGGCCCTCAACACGATCGCCTCGTCCCGCGCGACCGATTGCCCAACGGGGTTATCCGTTTGCATTGCAGATGAGCGAAGCGCCAACCACGATCCGGACCGTGTTCGGGGACGGACACCCTCTTGCCACAGCGACCCAAACCGAACCCAGCAAAAATACCATGCTTATGGTAGGTTTGGACAGTCGTTCACATTGACATGGGTAAGGTTACCCATGCCCAGATGTACGCTACTTGATTCCCCCGGCGAGTGTTTTGATCTAGCGCCCCTCGCGACCATAACGTTACCAGGCCTTTTGAAAGTTGACGCCGAGTTCCGGTTTTGACGGCCGCACCCGCTATCGGGGTCGCTTCGCTCCCTCGCCCACGGGTCCGCTGCACTTCGGCTCGCTGGTGGCGGCGCTGGCGAGCTGGCTGGACGCACGCGCGCACGGCGGCCGTTGGCTGGTGCGCATCGAAGACCTCGATCCGCCGCGCGAAGAGCCGGGCGCCGCCACCGCGCAGCTGGCCGCCTTGAGCGCTCTGGGGCTGACGCCCGACGAGCCGCCGACGTTCCAGAGCGCCCTGGGCGAGCGTTACCTGGCGGCGCTCGAGCGCCTGCAGGCCGGCGGCCATGTCTATCGATGCGACTGCTCGCGCAGCGCGGTCGAGGACGCGGCGCAGCGGCTGGGGCTGCCGCCGCATGTGTATCCGGGCATCTGCCGCGACCGTACCGTGAAGCCCGCAGCGGCCAGCTGGCGCCTGCGGGTTGCGGCCCAGGTCGTGCAGTTCGTCGATCGCGCCTGCGGGCCGTTTGCGCAGCAGCTCGAAGCCGAGGTGGGCGATTTCGTGGTGCGGCGCGCCGACGGCCTGTGGGCCTACCAGCTCGCGGTCGTCGTCGACGATGGCGCCCAGGCAATCACCGACGTGGTTCGAGGCGCCGACCTGCTGGACAATACGCCGCGCCAGATCCTGCTGCAGCGGCTGCTGGATCTGCCCACGCCGCGCTACCTGCACGTGCCGATCGCGCTCAATGCGGCCGGCGAAAAGCTCTCCAAGCAGACGGGCGCGGCGCCGCTGGATGTATCAAAGCCGCTGCAGCAACTGGAGCTGGCATTTGACCACCTCGGGTTTGCGGCCACCGGCGCCGGCTCGGTGGCGGATTTCCTGTCCCACGCGGTTGCGGCCTGGCGCGCGCGTTGGTGCCGGGGAGCAGCCGGCCCGCATACAATCGGCGCAGTGACCGGGCCGTGACGTTGACCGCGCGGTTCGCCCTGCAGCCCCGATTCGATTTCCCGTCTGGATGAGCGATCGCACCGATGTGCCCACCTTGCTGCGCCTGCTGCAGCAGTGCCGGCGCATCGCCGTGGTGGGCGTGTCCAACGACTGGAACCGGCCCAGCCATTTCGTGGCGAAGTACCTGATCGAGCACGGCTACACGATGATCCCGGTGAACCCGAAGTACGCCGAAGTGCTCGGGCGCACGTGCTACCCGGACCTGGCCGCGGCGCACCGGGCCGAAGGCGCGATCGACCTGGTCGACTGCTTCCGGCGCGCTTCCGACATCGAGCCGATCGCGCGCGAGGCCATCGCGATCGGCGCCCGCTGCCTGTGGCTGCAGCTGGGCGTGGTCAACGAGGCCGCTGCCGCGCAGGCGCGCGCCGCGGGCCTGCAGGTCGTGATGGACCGGTGCGTGAAGATCGAGCACGCGCGGCTGTTCGGCGGGCTGGGCTGGGCGGGTGTGAACACCGGCATCGTGTCGTCGAAGCGCCCGCGCCAACTGCCTTACTAGTCTGGAGGCCGACCCGTGGCGGATCGCACTTTCGGGATCGAAACGCTGTGCCTGCACGCCGGGCAGCAGCCCGATCCGGTCACCGGCAGCCGCGCGCCGCCGATCTACCAGACCACCTCGTATGTGTTCGACTCGCCCGACCACGCCGCGAGCCTGTTTAACCTGGAAACGTTCGGCAACGTCTACTCGCGCATCAGCAACCCGACGGTTGCGGTGCTGGAGGAGCGCGTGGCCGCACTGGAAGGCGGGCGCGCCTGCCTGGCCACCGCCAGCGGGATGGCAGCGCAGCTCACGGCGGTCCTGACGCTGCTCGGTCCGGGCGACCACATCGTCGCCGGCAGCCTGCTGTATGGCGGCACCTACGCGCAGCTGGACGTCACGCTGCGCAAGATGGGAATCGACACCACCTTCGTCGATCCGGACCAGCCCGACCATTTCCACCGCGCGGTGACGCCCCGCACGCGCCTGTTCTACGCCGAAACGCTCGGCAACCCCAAGATCAACGTGCTGGACATCGCGGCGGTGGCGGATATCGCGCACGCGCACCGCGTGCCGCTGATGGTGGACAACACCATGGCATCGCCCTACCTGTGCCGCCCCCTCGAGCTGGGCGCCGACCTCGTGGTGCATTCGCTCACCAAGTACCTGGGCGGCCACGGAACCACGCTGGGCGGCGCCATCGTCGAGAGCGGTCGCTTCGACTACGCCAACGGAAACTTTCCCGACATGGTGGCGCCGTCGCGTGGCTACCACGGCGTCACCTTCTGGGAGACCTTCGGCGACTTCGCCTACACGATGAAGGCGAGGATGGAAGTGCTGCGGCTGCACGGGGCGACCCTTGCGCCGCTGTCCGCGTTCCTGCTGCTGCAGGGCGTCGAGACGCTGGCGCTGCGGATGCAGCGGCACTGCCAGAACGCGCGGGCCGTGGCGCAGCGTCTGGAGCAGCACCCGCAGGTCGCCTGGGTGAACTGGCCCGGTCTGCGATCGAGTCCCTACTACGAGCTGGCGCGCCGCACCTTCCGTCCGATCGACGGCGAGCCGGGCGCCTCCGGGGTGCTCACGTTCGGCATCCGGGGCGGAAGTCAGGCCGGGCAGCGCTTCATCGAGCGGCTGACCCTGCTGTCGCACCTGGCCAATATCGGCGACGCCAAATCGCTCGTGATCCATCCGGCCTCGACCACCCACCGGCAGCTCTCGGAGGACGAGCAGCGCCGTGCCGGGGTCACGCCCGACATGATCCGGATCTCGGTCGGCCTGGAGTCGATCGAGGATATCCTGTGGGACGTGGAACGAGCCCTGGAATCATGACCACCGCGCTGATGACCGACATCCACGCCAACCGCGAAGCGTTGGAGGCGTGTCTGGCGCACGCCGGCGAGCACGGCGCCGATCAGTTCGTGTTCCTGGGCGATTTCGTCGGATACGGCGCCGATCCGGAATGGGTGCTCGACCGGCTGATGGGCCTGGTGGCGCAGGGCGCCACCGCCCTGATGGGCAACCACGATGCAGCGGCGGTGGGCGCGCTGGACCCCCACCTGAACGCCGGCGCGCGCGAGTGCATCGAGTGGACGCGCCCACGGCTGAGCGAGGCGCACGTCAAGTTCCTGGCGGAGCTGCCGCTGTCGGCGCAGGACGGCCCGTGCCTGTACGTGCACGCCAACGGCTGGGATCCGGCCCGTTTCGAGTACGTGTTCGGCCCATCGGAAGCCGGCCGCAGCATGCAGGTGGCGCGCTCCCGCATCACCTTTTGCGGCCACATGCACGAGCCGATGCTGTACCACATGGGGCTGCCCCAGCGGGTCGAAGCGTTCGCGCCGATACCCGGGTCGCCGATCCCGCTGTCGGCGGCGCGCCACTGGCTCGCGCTGCCCGGATCGGTCGGGCAGCCGCGCGACGGCAATCCGGCCGCCTGTTATGCGACGTTCGACGAGCTCAACCATCTGCTGACGTTCTGGCGCGTGCCGTACGACCACGAACAGGCCGCGAAGAAGGTGCTGCAGGCGGGACTGCCCCCTTACCTGGCAAGACTGCTGCTGACCGGGGGCGCCGTGTGAGTCGGCCGCCGCCGCTGGAGCCCGGCCAGCGGATCGACGGCTTTGAGCTGCGGGAGCGCGTGCACCGCGGCGGCATGGGATCGCTGTGGCGCGTGTCGCGCCCGGATCTGACGCAGCCGGCGGTGATGAAGGTGCCGGCGATCGATGAGGACCCGACCGCGATCGTCGGCTTCGAGGTCGAGCAGATGATCATGCCGCTGCTGAGCGGGCCTCACGTGCCGACCTTCATCGCGGCCGGCGGTTTCGAAGCGCAGCCCTACATCGTGATGGAGTACATCGAGGGCGCCTCGCTGCGCCCGCAGCTGGAGCAGGCGCCGCTGCCGGCCGCGCAGGTCGCCTCGATCGGCGCGCAGGTGGCCGAAGCGCTGCACGACCTGCACCAGCAGCACGTGATCCACCTGGACCTGAAACCGAGCAACATCCTGTTCCGCCCGAGCGGTGACGCGGTGCTGATCGACTACGGGCTGGCGCGCCACGAACGGCTGCCGGACCTGCTGGCCGAGGAATTCCGGTTGCCGCTGGGCACCGCTCCGTACATCTCGCCCGAACAGGTGCTGTGGGTGCGCGACGACCCGCGCAGCGACCTGTTCGCGCTCGGCGCGGTGCTGTACCACCTGGCCACCGGCCAGCGCGCTTTCGGCAACCCGACCACGATCGGCGGCCTGCGCAAGCGCCTGTACCAGGCACCCACGCCGCCGCGCGCGCACAACCCCGACTGCCCGCCCTGGCTGCAGGAAATCATCCTGCACTGCCTGGAGGCCGATGCCGAGCAACGTTACGGTTCGGCCGCGCAGGTGGCGTTCGACCTGACCCAGCCGCAAACGGTCGCGCTGACGGCACGGGCCAGCTGGACCGGGCGCCTTCCGATCGGAAAGCGGCTTAAGCACTGGGCGCGCTCG
>Ga0210408_10002173_pt1 | contig 19439 bp, 19 predicted proteins | sample IncBWH4MmetaG_FD_155471 | JGI IMG/M metagenome (GOLD analysis project Ga0210408, IMG submission 155471) | Forest soil microbial communities from Barre Woods Harvard Forest LTER site, Petersham, Massachusetts, United States - Inc-BW-H-4-M | ecosystem: Environmental > Terrestrial > Soil >...
TTCAGGATAAACAAGACTGCTAAAGCGACAAGCGTTTGAGAAATCAGCGCCCACCATCCCAAGAATGTCGCTCGGTCCTGCAATGTGAGCACGCCTTGCACGATGAATAACTGAGCGATCACGATGTTCAGAAGAACATACCCGATATACCACGCCCAAATCAGCCGTCTGTAAAGTCAAGAAGCCACGCAAAGCAAAAAACTGCCGCAACCAGCGGTAGCAAACGCTCCCAACCGTGGTAGCGGAGTAGTCCGCCGGTACGGTCAAAGCCGTGAATTCCGGTCACGAATGCTATCGTCGAAACGACGGCAAAAAGAAGCACGATCCATTGACCAGTTGTTAGCCTTCGCATCCAGCCGTTCTCATTTTGTTTTCCCCGGACCCCACAAGGCGCGGCCGGGTTTGGCGTCGGTATGTTCGCCTTCCTTGATCACTTGCACGCCGTTGACGAAAACGTGTTTCATCCCGGTCGCGTACTGATGCGGTTTATCGAACGTGGCGTGATCAGTGATTGTTTTCGGATCGAACACCACAACGTCGGCGAACATTCCTTCCTTCAGCATCCCGCGATGATCGAGCTCGAGATTTTGCGCGGGTTGCGCGCTCAAACGCCGAATCGCTTCCGGCAACGTGATTACTTTTTCGTCGCGACAATATTTGCCGAGCACGCGCGCGAAACAGCCGTAAGCGCGCGGATGCGGATTCGATTTGGTGAACGGCGATTCCGGCGCCTGCGACGATTCATCGGAGCCGAACGAGATCCACGGTTTCTTTAATTCCTTCTTCACGTTTTCTTCCGACATGATGAAGTAAACCGTGCCGATCCGTGATTCGTCTTCGGCCACGAGATCCATCGCGGTCTCGATCGGATCTTTGCCGCGCAACTTTGCGACTTGGGCGAGCGTTTTGCCGGTGAGCGGCTTCAGTTTATCGGATTTAAACGCGCAGAGCAGGATGTTGTCCGGCGAACCGGCGCCAAGATAAAGGTTTTCCCATTTGTCGCTGTCGATCTTGACTTCGGCTCTGATTTTCTCGCGCGTCGCGTGATCGCGCAGTCGTTTGAACAATGCCTCGTAACCGCCGTCCTCAGTCCACGGCGGGAAACAGGCGTCGAGCCCAGTGCCGGCGGCGGTGTAAGTGTACATGTTGGCGCGAATCTTCAGCCCCTCGGCGCGTGCTTTCTCGATTCGCGTCAGAAACTCGTCCAGCTTCGGCCAATTTTTCTGGCCGGCGGCTTTGATGTGATAAACCTCCGCCGGAATGTTCGCTTCCCGCGCGATGCGCAGCAGTTCGTCGAACGCCTCAAAGAGCTGGTTCCCTTCGCTACGCATGTGCGAGATGTATTTGCCCTTGTATTTGGCGGCGACTTTGCACATCTCGATCAGTTCCTCGGTCTTTGCGTAAAACGCCGGCGGATAAATCAGTGAGGTACCGATGCCGAGCGCGCCCGCTTCCATTTCCTTCCGCACAAGCTCGCGCATCTGATCCATCTCGGCCGGCGTCGGAGCGCGATCGTCAAAACCAATCACGTACGCACGGACCGTCGTCGCGCCGAGGAACGACGCGACGTTACAGGAAATGCCGCGCTTCTCCAGATATTGAAGATATTCGGCGAGCGTGTTCCATTTAATGTCGTACTTGATGTCGCTCTGTTGCTTCAACGCATATTCGCGAAGTCGATCGTTCACCGGGCCCATCGATTCGCCTTCGCCCATGATCTCGGTCGTCACGCCCTGTCGCAGCTCGCTCTGCGATCGTCCATCTTGGATCAATGACTCGGTGGACCAGGAAAGCATGTTGATGAATCCGGGCGCAACTGCGAGACCGCTCGCGTTGACGATTGTCTTCGCGCTGGCTTTGGAATAATCGCCGAGCCCCGATATGCGATCGCCTTTGATCGCAAGATCGACATGTTGCGCCGGGCCGCCGCTCCCATCGTAAACGTCGCCGTTTCGAATGATAACGTCGAAGTCCTGGGCGAAAGCGGACGAGACAATTGCCAAGCTAATCAGCGTGCATTTCATGCTCCGATTGAAAAATCGCCGGCGCGCGATGTCGATCTTATTCCTCGATCGCGCCGCCGATCTCTCGGAGATGTTCGCGGAACGTGTGATCGGAATTTGCGGACCGCTTTTTCAAGTAGTCGGCGAACTTCAATTGTTCTCGGAGCGTCTGGCCGGCTTTGATCCGATCGGCTTGTTTTCGTTCGGTGGCCCAGATCTCGCGAGCGCTTTTCAAAATTTGTTCGATCGATTTCAGCTCAACAAACACGCAGCCGTCGTCATCCGCGAAAACGACGTCGTCCCTGCTAACTTCGAAATCGCCAAATTTCGCGACGCGTAACGCGTCTTCGCTGCGGGGGTCGAGCCGTTGCGGTCCGGAGGAACACGACCCGTAACTGAAAATCGGGAAGCCGATCTGTTTTAGCTCCGGAGTGTCGCGATGCGTGCCCCAAACAACGATTCCAGCGAGCTTGTTCGCTTTCGCTTCCAATGCGGTGAGATCGCCAATGCAACCTTCATCCGTCCGACCATTGTTATCGATCACGAGAATGTCGCCGGCCTCGGCTGACGTCATCGCTTCGAGAAAAACGTCGACGCTGCCGAAGTGTTTTGCCGGAAGCGAGCGGCCTGCGACTCGGCTGCTCGTGATCACCGGCCGAATTCCAAACGGCGCGATGCTGATCGGGACGCTCAGCCGCAACGCTGCATCAGTAATCAGCGGTGTGGAAAGTTCTGCAAACTTTTCGGCGATCGCGCGGTTGTTCAATGCTGTGATTCCTTAAGCAAGATCGACAACTGATCTTTCCAAAGCGCAGCGATGGTGTGGCTGCCATGGCCACGGGTTTTTTCGCTCATCGGAATCACAATCGCGCGGCCGTGCGGGACGCGCTTGATCTCGCGCTCTAAGATTCCGAGCTCGGGCGGATTGATTAAATCGTCCGCGGAATTGATGGCCAGCAACGGCGCCTGAATTTTTTCCAAGTTCGGACCGGGGTCGTAATCGTGTGACCCTTCGAGGGCGTAGAGAACATCGTTCGCGTCGTCGGTTTTCACGATTTGATCGACGAATTTGTCGAGGACTTCATCGGTCTTCGCGAGCGTTGGCGCCTCTTTTTGGCGAAGGACCGGATTACTGCTCATCAACCAGAGCATTTCCGCGGCGGTGCGCAGGCTCGGCGGCTGCGTTTTGTATTCACCATTGTTCCAGGTTGGATCGTTCCGGATCGCGTCAATCACCATTCGACGCCAGCCACGATTTCGCCCGGAAATCTGTGTCGGCAAACTGGCCAGCGGCATGAGCGCATCCATGAAATCGGGATGCGATTCGCCCCAGAGCCAGGTGTGCATTCCGCCCATCGACGTGCCCATGACCAGGCGGGCGTGATTCACGCCGAGACCGTCGGTGAGCAGCCGATGCTCCGCTTCGACCATGTCGAGGTAGCCGTAGCGCGGAAATTTCGCGTGCATGCCGTCGCTCGGTTTACTCGATTTGCCGTGGCCGATTCCGTCCGGAAGCACGATGAAATATTTTGTCGCGTCGAGCGGCTGATCTTTTCCGAAAAGTTCACCAGCAAATTCCGGCCGAATGAATTGCGCGCCGCTCCCAGTCGTTCCATGTCCGACGAGAACGGCATTCGTGACCTGGCCCTGCGCGTTCTTGTCGATCTTGCCGAGAGTTCGATAATGAATCCGCAGTTCGGGCAGCGTTTCGCCGGAAGTGAATTTGAAATCGCTAATGGTGTAATCGCCTTCAGTCGGTGCCGGATAATCGGCGGCAAAAAGAGCAGCGGCGGTGATGAGTGAAAGAAATGCGACGAATCGAATGGTTGAGATCATTTAGTGGCGTTGCCGTTCGGCTTGAATTTGTTTGAGCAAGTCTGTCTGGGTCGCCTCCATGTCGTGGAAGAGTTTTACGACTAGGTCTAGCGCTTCCGGGTATTTTTCGAATCGCTTCCGCAGTTTTTTGGTGCCGGGATCATAAAAAAAGGAAATGTCCTGGTCGAGATTGGGCACAATCATTTCGTCGCTAAGTTTTTCGAAATGAGCTATCGCACTCAAGTCGCCGCGAACCGTGGACTCGAGTTGGCGGAGCACGGTCAGGGTCTTCACGTCGAGCAACTCGATCCCGCCTGATTGGAGTAACGTGGCGATGTCTGCCGGATTGTAATCGGTCGAAAAGGAAAATGGGCGCAACGGCGGCATTTCACCGGCCTCTAGAGAATGTTTGAACGCAGCAACTACCCTTTCTTCGTCGGCGCCATCATTTTTAGCGCTGTTAATTCCGTCCTCTAATCGTTGCGCCAGGTAGGCCAGGATTTGATCGCGCCGTTTCACATCCTGCTGGTGCTGCTGATAACTGTTCAGCCAAAACGCGGCGTAAACGCCAACGAAAACCAGAATCAGTTCGGCCAGCCAGCGGCCCAACTGTGACAGGCGCGAACGCTTTTCGGTTGTCTCGCTCATTGTTAACGGGAAGAATTTAATCAATGGAACAAACGTGGTCAGTCAAAGACTTGACTGAATTCGTCGCCGAATCGGTCGGCAACGCGCGCGAAGGCTCCGCGCCGTTTTATCATTTGCAGTTCGACCACGTTTTTCCGTCAGACTTTTACGCGGAGATGCTGCGGACGATGCCTGGTGACAACGATTACCGTCCGATGTCGGGGAAAAGTAAAATGGGCAGCAGTCGCCCGGACGGGAAACCAACCCGGACCAAGATCGATTTGTTTCCGGAATACATTCGGCATTTGCCGTCGGAGAAACTTACGGTTTGGGATACGGTCGGCCGGGTGCTGCGCTCGGAGAAAGTAAAGAGAGCGCTCACTAAGAAACTCGGACCCGGTTTGCAGAAACGCTTCGGCGAAAACTTCGACAGCGTCGGAATGTATCCGGTGCCGATCCTGACCCGGGACATTCCGGGCTACCGCGTTTTCAAACACACCGACAGTCTGTGGAAAGGAATCACCGTGCAGCTTTATCTGCCGGCGGACAATGCTCACACCAACATCGGCACGATTTTTCACGAACGATTGCCGGACGGCAGCAAACCGAAGCGGACGCAGATGCCGTTCGCGCCCAACAGCGGTTATGCGTTCGCCGTCGCGCACGATACCTGGCATTCGGCCGATCCGGTCGGCCCGGAAGTGCAAACCCGGGACAGCATTCTGCTTACCTATTTTGTGGATCGCGGGCTGTGGCGATCTTTCCGAAACCGAGCGCGTCGAGTCGGAAATTTTTTGCTGAATGAGCTGCGGCGTTTGAAACGAAGCTGACCTACCAGGTCACGGTCGCGTTGCCCGCGGAATCGGTGGTAGCGTTGCGCCCGACCAAACGCACGAAATAGTAACGAGCCGCAACATCGTACTCGACCCGCCCGTAAAGCGTGATCTCCCCGCCGCTCGAACCAGTCGGGATCGATTTGAACGCGGTTAAGTCCGGTTTCGCGACCATTACCGGAACATCCGCGAACTTGCCGCTCTGGCCGGCGATCGGCTGCCAAACCGAGCTTTGATACCAGTTCGGTTTGGTGTGACGAATGTCTTTGCCGCGAAAATTGCACTTCAAAGCCACGAGTTCGCGGACGTGGCTGTCGAGATTCTTACTTAAAGTCCCAACCTCATACGTCTGCACCGCGCGCCAGGTCTTGGCTTCATAACGCACTGCCGCGGCCGAAATCATTTCAACGCTAAGAAAGAACGCGATCAATAGGACGGGAATTCTTTTCATAACATCGACATCATTTACCGGAATCGCTCGCGGTTGCAAAGCTGAGGCTCCCGCGCCGCCTGAGCGAACGTCATTTGCGCGGCAGACGCCCTTCGCAGATCTCGCAGATGACGTGAAGGATGAATTTGTGCGCCTCCTGAATCCGCCCGGTCGAATCGTCCTTCACGATAAGATCGACATCGGCCAGGCCGGCGCACGATCCGCCATCGCGTCCGAGCAAAGCGATCGTCTTTAGTTTGCAATTGCGCGCTTCTTCAATGGCCCGCCGGATGTTCTTGGATTTGCCGCTGGTACTGATGGCGATGAGAACGTCGCCGGAATCTCCAAACGCCCGAACTTGGCGCGCGAAAATTTCTTCAAATCCGTAATCGTTGCCGATGGCCGTGATCAAGCTGCCACCTTGGGACAAATTCATCGCCGGATACGGGCGCCGATCTTCGACAAACCGGCAGGCGAACTCGGTGCAGAAATCGGCCGCGTCCGCGGCGCTGCCACCGTTGCCGCAGGCGAGAACCTTTTTGCCACTCGTTAGGCAATTCACGATCAGGTCCGACGCTTGCGCGATTCGCGGTTCGAGACCGGCTAGCGATTGCAAGACTTTCGTGCCGTCGGCAATCGCAGCTTTCAAGATCTCGGAGCTATCGCGCATTAATTAACGTTTTCTAGACGAACTCGCAGCTCGAAACTCAAGTGGGAGGCTGGCCCAAACCAGTCGATGAGGTCTGAAGCGCCAGGTTCGTAGGGTTTCGACAGCGGCATCGTCTAAAATTTTGTATCCCGTGCTCTGAACGACCCGTACGTCGTAAGGGATCCCGTTGTCGAGATCCATCTTGAAAACACCACGAGCGCGTAAATTCTGCGGCAGCGAGTTGGACCGAACTACTGGATTGGGCGCATAAACGACAGCATTCCGCACTGGACCAGAAATCGTCGTAAAGACAATCTGTCTGCCGTCATTCTGAGACGGATTGTTCTGTGCTTGCAACAATGCGACTGCAAGAACCGAGAAAGGAAATCGAAGTGGAAGTTTTTGCACAAAATGATCAATCGAATCTAGCAAGAGATGGTGCGCGGTAGAGGTTTCGAACCTCTGACCCCTACCGTGTCAAGGTAGTGCTCTACCACTGAGCTAACCGCGCACTTCGACAGAAATGATAAGTGAGCGGTGATCAGTGGCCAGTCAAGACCGCCCGGTTGATTGTCGATCTCACGCCGCCAGCTTGACCGCTTCTTTGTGGCCGAGAATGCGGACGGTCTCTTTCAATTGCTCGACCTTGAGCGGTTTCTTCAGAACTGTGATGGGCCCTTTGGCAAGGATTCGATCAAGCATCGCGCTGTCGGGATAGCCGGTAATGATAACGATCGAGCACTCCGGCTGATTCTCCTTGATCGCGTCGTACACATCATCAGCTGGGCCGTCCGGTAACTTGAGATCGAGAAAGACCAAATCGAATTTTTGTTTTTCCAGCGCGGCCAGCGCTTCTTTGACCGTGCCGACCACAACTCGGCTAAAACCGATTTTGCGGAGGAACAGTTTGAAAAGATTTTGGAGGCTTTCGTCATCGTCGACCACTAGGACGGTAGGTTGCCCGGATTTGTCCTCCTTCAAGATGTCTTTATCCAGGGAGGACTTCTTAATCCGCCAGCGGCCGCCGATCTGGATAGCCGGAAGCTGACCGCGCTGGACAAGGTAATAAACGGTAGGCAACGGGATACGGAGGTATTTAGCCGTTTCCTTCACCGTTAGGAGGTTATGCATGTGGGAAAATCACCAATTCACGCGAAAATGGGCAAGACATTTCGCGCGAGCAAGCATTATAAATTCTAGAATCTATGTCAATGCTTTCTTTGCTCCCTAACGAGTTTTCGGCCTAAACCCAGGTCCCGGAACGGCTGGCGGCTCGCCTGACCTCGGCACTCGCGACTGGACAATGCCCGGCCAGAGGGTGACTATTCGATTTTCGATGAGCGCACTTTTCTTCAAGCGATTCCTGAAACGTCCGTTTCAAATCGCCTCGATCGTGCCGAGCTCGAAAGCACTCGTCGAACGCGTAGCCGATAAGATCGATTTCGACCGAGCCCTAGTCATTGCCGAATACGGACCGGGTGAAGGCGTGCACTCGCGTGAGATCGCGAGGCGGATGCGAGCCGATTGTCAGTTGCTCCTTTTCGAGATCGACGCCGCCTTTTCGCGCGATCTGCGCCGTCAATTCAGCGACGACTCACGAGTACACGTGATCAATGACAACGCGACGCATCTCTCGCAGGAACTGCGTCGGCGCGGTATCGGTCCGTGCGATTACATTGTGTCCGGCATCCCGTTTAGCATTCTTCAGATCGACAAGAAACGCGCGCTGCTTCGACAGACGCATGACGCGCTCGCGCCCGGGGGCCGATTCATCATTTACCAGGTAACCAACGAACTAAAGCAGCACGCCAAAATTTTCGAGCACGCGGAGTCCGAATATTTCCTGCAAAATATTCCGCCAATGTTCATCACCGTCTTCGAGAGAGAAAACGGGCGGAACGGCGAAACAGCTGTCGCGGCCGAAGCATCGAGCTTGCGCAGATAACGCATGGCCAGCGGGGGGATGCGGATGGAGAAAGATTCGATGGGAGAGATGTCGCTCCCGGAATCGGCGCTTTATGGCGCCTCCACTCAACGCGCAGTCCTGAATTTCCCGATCAGCGGCTATCGGTTTTCACGGCCGTTCATTCGGGCGCTCGGCACAATCAAGTGGGCCGCGGCCCAGGCCAATCACGACCTCGGTTTGCTCGACGCCGAACGCGCGGCCTTGATCGTGCAAGCTGCTGAAGAAGTGATCGAGGGCAAATTGGACCCGCATTTCCCGCTCGACATTTTCCAGACCGGTTCAGGCACGAGCACAAACACCAACGCCAACGAAGTCATCGCCAACCGCTGCGCGCAGTTAGCTGGCAAAAAAATCGGATCGCGCGAGCTGGTGCATCCGAACGATCACGTCAACATGGGCCAATCGAGCAACGACGTGATTCCGTCCGCGATCCACATCAGCGCGGCGGAACAACTGAAAAATCACCTCGTGCCGGCACTCCAAAAATTGCAATCCGTCTTCGAAGCGAAGACAAAGGAATTTTGGAACATTATCAAGATCGGCCGGACACACTTAATGGACGCGACCCCGGTCCGACTCGGCCAGGAATTTTCTGGATACGCCCAACAGGTCGCCTACGGAAAACAGCGCGCCGAAAAAGCGCTCGACGTTTTGCGCGAGCTCGCGCTTGGCGGCACCGCGGTCGGCACTGGTTTGAACCGGCATGTCGATCTTCCCAAGAAAATGCTGCGTCACATCGAACAGCGAACCGGGATTGGGTTTTACGAAGCGAAAAATCACTTCGAAGCCCAAGGTGGCAAAGACGCAGTAGTTGAAGCAAGCGGTCAGCTGAAGACGATCGCGACCAGCTTGTTCAAGATCGCCAGCGACATTCGTTTGTTAGGCAGCGGGCCGCGGTGCGGGATTGGCGAGATTCAATTGCCGGCCACACAACCGGGCAGCTCCATCATGCCGGGAAAAGTCAATCCGGTGATGTGCGAAGCGATGATGATGGTGTGCACGGAGGTTTTTGGGAACGACGCCACCGTCACTTGGGCGGGCGCGAATGGCAATTTCGAGCTCAACGTCATGATGCCAGTGATGGCGCACGACCTTCTCGAATCGATTCGGATCCTCGCCAACGCCGTCGACGTTTTTTGCGAGAAATGCGTTGCCGGAATCAAGGCGAACAAAACGCGTTGCGAAGAACTTGTCGAGCTGTCGATGGCTATGGTGACAGCGCTGGCCCCTAAGATCGGCTACGATCGCGCGGCTGAGATTGCGAAGGAAAGCGTGCAGACCGGAAAGACGGTCCGCGAACTCTGTCGTGAGAAGAAGATTTTGCCGGAGAAAGAACTCGAGCGCGTGCTCGATCCGGTTTCGATGACCGAGCCCGGCGGGACGGGCGCAGCTGGCGGTTGATGATGTCGATCCGAAAATTGATTGGCGTTTTTCTTTTGGGCGCCGGCCTAACGAACGCATCCGTGGCCGCCGACACGCGGCCCGATGTCGCCCGGATACTCACTAAGGAGGACGCTGCAGAAATCCTGGGCGAGCCGGTAAAAGATCCGAGCCCGCGCAGCGGCGAAGGCGCGGATGGATATTACTCGAAGTGCAATTACTACAGCGTCCATCACGGAAAATCGCTGGTGATCCGGCTCCAATTGCCTGGACCAAATGCGATTGCCCCGGACAAAGAGCTTCAACTGATGGGGGAGGCCAACGGGTCGACGGAAAATGTCTCGGGCGTGGGTGATGCCGCTCAAATGTTTACGACAGGTAGCGACAGCGGATTCGCTTCACGCGTGCTGATGCTTTACGTCGCCAAAGGCGGGGCGTTTCTGACCATTGGCGTCAGCGGATTCTCCAACGACGCGGTCGCGTTGGAAAAAGCCAAGACGGTAGCGCAAAAATTACTCGAGCATCTTTGACCGCGACGAAACGCGGGCTTAGATCGACAGCATGGTTGCGAAACTCGACGGTCCGCGATTTTCCGGTGGCGCCAACATCGCGATCAAATGTCCGGCGCACACATATGAGCAAACCGTTGCCTTTTATCGCGACACGATCAGTCTGCCGTTGATCGAGGAGGAAGCTGACGGCTGCATTTTCCAATTTGGCCCCAATCGGCTTTGGATCGACAAAATCCCTAACCTGAGTCATCCCGATATCTGGCTCGAGATAGAGACTAACGACACCGAGGCAGCCGCGTCGTTTTTAAAAGTTCACGGCGTCGCCCGCCGGGATGAAGTGGAAAACCTACGCGAAGATTTCAATGGCTTCTTCGTTTCCGATCCCGGCGGTGTGATTCATCTGGTCGTCGGTCCGGAAGAAGTCTGAGGCAGATTGCCGAGCTCAGGCGTGCCAGCCCACGATCGTAAGATCGCGCTCGACGTCATCGAGACGCGCCACGCGCGGAAGCAGTCCCCATTTTTCGAATCCGACCTGCTCAAACAATCGCAGGCTCGGTTTGTTGTTCGCGAAAATCAGTCCAACCATGGCGTTGATGCCGAGTGTCGGTGCCCGGTTGATTGCTTCGGCAAGTTATGCGCGACCAACTCCGCGTCGCCGGAATCTTTCGTCGACGTAGACACTGACTTCGGCGGTGTCGCGATAGGCACCGGCGCGGCAGAAGTGATTTCAGCGTTTAACCAACCGACGACGTTGTGATTGATTTCCAAAACCCAAAACGGGTGACGGTTCGGCGAATGATCTTTCAACCAGTCGTGACGTTCTTGCAGCGTGACCGGTTCGAGTTGAGCCGTGGAAATGCGGGTAGCGATCGCGGCGTTGTAAATTTTAATGATGGGAGGAAGATCCGTTTCGCGCGCATCGCGAATCTTCATCTTACCGCTGACCGCGTTTGTCGGCGGCGGTTTTTCAGTCGCCAAGCTGCGTTCATGCCGCCGGGAAAAATCCGTTCTCAAAAGTCGGCTGGAACGCGCCGACCATGGTTTCGCCGATCCGGAAACGCGGACTGATCTCCGATTGGGTCGCGCAAAAGAGTTCGATGTCGATCTTGCCGGATTTGTTCAGCGCGTCTCGCACGGTTCGGAGGGCAAGCTCCGGTGTGTTGCAATCGCGACTGAGATGTCCGAGCACGACGCGATCGATCTTTCCCGAAACCAATTCTTCAATCACGCTCGCGGCGGCATTATTGGAAAGATGCCCATGCCGCGATTGGATCCGTTGTTTCACGGGCCAGGGCCGATGAGTATCCTTCTGCAAGAGTTTTTCATCGTGATTGGTTTCGATCACGAGCGTGTGCACCTGCCGCAATCGCTCCACAATCATTTTCGTGGCGTAACCGAGGTCGGTAATGAACCCGAGTCCGCTTGAGCCGGCGTAAAATGCGAAGCCGACTGGATCGACGGCGTCGTGCGGTACTGGAAACGTTTGCACTGTGACATCGCAAATCTTGAACTCGGCGCCCGTGCGAAAGATTCGCCAGTTTCGATGTTGATCTAAAGAACAACCGCAGCGAATCGCCTCGGCGGTTTGCGAGTTCGCGTAGATCGGAACATCAAACTTCCGGCAAAAAACTTCGATGCCGCAAACGTGATCGCCATGTTCGTGGGTAAGCAGAATACCGTCGAGTTGCTCCGGTAGGACGCCGCATTGCTCGAGTCGGAGGGCGATTTGCCGCGCGCTCAGTCCGCCATCGATGAGAATTTTGCAATGGTCGGTCGCAACCAGGGCGCTGTTTCCGGCGCTGCCGCTGCCGAGCAAAGTCAAACTGAACACGACCGGTATTTAGCGACCGCGTTTCAGTTTTCGCAAATTAAATTCACGCGCCGCGATAAGATTTCGCCGGCCGGCAGCGCGAGAATCCGTGTTTTCTTTTCGGAATAATCAAGCGATCGAAATCTGCGGATCTCATCGAGTCGACGTATTCCGTTCAGACTGTCGAGGAAATGTGTGTAGCTCGCTGCCAGCTCGGTCGTTTCCAGATAACGCGCGCTCAAATTACGATCGGCGAACGCCTTCGGACATTGGCGCTCGAAAAGATGAAATCGTAACCAGCGCCGGTCGGTGCGCGAAACGCGTTGGGTTTTGCGAAAGAAAGCGACGAACAAAAGCAGGACCAGATAAGTATCGACCTGGGCCTGGAGTTCAAGGTTGCGAGCAAAATCTTCCGAGGCGATCTCGCGCGCACCGTTCTTGAACTGAAGCGCAGCGTGGAGCGCGTGATTGATTTCTTCGACGAACGCGATCAGAGACCCTATGTTGCGGTCGCTCAATCCGGCTCGCGGATCGTGTCGCTCGAGCTGCTCGATTAACCAGCCCGAATAATAGATTCCGACGTAAAGGCGATCGTCCGCGGTGCGCAGAAAAGTTCGCGCCAGCTCACTCAATTCCCGGGCCGATCTGCCTGCGAGGATCGACAATTGCGCGCAACGATGCCGGTCAATCAAACAATCTTCGAGATTGATTCCGACCTGGGCATAGGTGCGCTCCAGAAGCTTTTGAATCTGACTAAAGAGCGTTGCGTTCACAAAACGAGCGAAGGTCGCTGGTCATCGTCGAGATTGAGCAACCGGTCGGAGAGATCGTTCAACGCCAGACGAACACCGCGGAATCGCTCAGCCAGATTTTCGAAAACATCACTGAGCTCACACCGCTTCGCGGTTTCGTGGGATGCAACAAGTTGGTAATTGGTTCGGCCGATCTCCTCGTAAAATCTCAGGTTCGGGCCACCGCGTTCGTGCCGGCGCTGCGCGCTTTCGTGAAAAATGCCGCTCACGAACAGGGAATAGTTTCCGATGTGCGCGCGAAGAAGAAAGGCTTGCTCGCGAGTCATCCGCTGAAGCGCAATGAGCATGTCGGAAATGTATTCATGCGCGCAATTCTCGATCTTGTCCGGACGATCTAACTGACTCGCGCGAGAAAAAGTTTCCAAGAGCGAACCCACGTAATCACACAACTTGCGATCACCGATTCCAGCATGTTGCAAAACGTGGCGAGCGAGCACGTAGAAATAAAATTGCGAAGAAATCCGCAGATGAGCGGGGTTGGAAAGAATGGCGTTGACTAGGCGGGGATGGTCGAGCACGGCGTCGCGAGTATCAGCGTCGCTCAAAAGATCGACAATCGACACGTTATCGTCAGGCGAGCGGGCCAGAGTGCGAACGATAAAATCGAAATCAGCGGCGGTGAATCGCTCCCTGCAATTCGCCCTGATCATCTTGAATGCTCCTTATGAGCATTGACGATGCCGAAAGCAAGTCTGTTCGGCCGGCCGACATCATTTCGCGGCTAAGTCCTTCCTCGCCAGCCATGGCCCAACGATGGTTCCAGCGAAACGGCGGCTTGAAAAGCCATGATAAATTTCGAAGCAATGGTTTTTGCGTGCGCAATCGCCAATCGAATGTCAGTACAACCTCGCTGCCTTGCTGGTTGAGTGACCAGATGCCGCGGCCGTCGAAATCTCCAGTCGCGCGAATAATGAAACCGTGCGCCGGATTCGCCTGAACGATCTCTGATTGCCAGCGGATCTTATAGGGCAACTTGCCTCGCGTGAGCAGGCGCACTTTATCGCCGATGGTTTCCCTCGGCGGCGTGAGCGGTTCGGACAAGTCGCCCCGTTTATGGAGAGGCTGCGAATTTGCAATCAAGGCTCTGCCTCTCATACTAACGCCGCGTTAACGCCGCGTTTGGGAAGGGTGGCTGAGTCCGGTTTAAGGCACTCGACTCGAAATCGAGCGTGGGGCAACCCACCGTGGGTTCGAATCCCACCCCTTCCGCCAGTTAATGACTTCGACCCGGGAGCAGCGCCGCCGTATCTTCGCGACATGAAAGCCTCTCCTCTTTTAACTTTTCTTTGCGGCGCGGCGTTGATACTCGGTTTCAACACGCTGCGTGGATCTAATGCAGAATCTCCACATCACGTTTACGAGCTGCGCTTGTATCACGTTAATCCCGGCAAGATTGACGAACTGAAAGCTCGGTTTGGCAATCACACCGACGCGATTTTTCGGCGGCACAATATGAAAAGCATCGGGTATTGGTCGCCCGAAGACGCGCCGAGTTCTCAAGACCTTTTCGTTTACATTTTGCAGCATCCGAGCCGTCAGGAAGCGGAGAAGAATTGGGCCGATTTTCAAGCCGACCCGGAATGGAAAAAAGTTAAGGCCGAATCGGAGAAAAACGGACCGCTGGTGGACCACATTGACCGGTATTTCATGGACCCAACCAGCTTTTCGGCGCTGAACTGAGGCCGATCGAAAAATGTCACAATTAAGGGCTTGATCTCGGCCCACTTTGCCCCGCATATTGTATGTCCGCCGAAGGCCTCCGCTATTACTTGTTGTTCGCCAGAATTCACAGGTTGTTAGCCCGGCTGTAGGCAATAATTCACCGCTAATTCACCAGTTCTAGGAAGTGTCATCATGATCCAACTCAAACCCGGAATCCCGCCGTCCACGCTGAACAAACCGCGCAAAGCTGCCGATCGCCGCCGGAATAGGTCGGCCAAAACCGGCGGTCTGCATTTCGAGCGCGTGTTCAGCGACGCGAATATTCGGCCGTTTGAGCAAACCGAGTGGGAACGGCGCACCGCGGAAATTACCGACGACAGCGCCACGGTGATTTTCAAACAGGAGAACGTTGAAGTGCCGAAGAACTGGAGCGCCTTGGCCACCAAGATCGCGGTCTCGAAATATTTTTACGGCGACATCGCGCACGGAACCGACCCGCGCAAAAGCGGACGCGAGAGCTCGGTGCGCGAATTGATTCATCGGGTAACGCGGACGATCACCGATTGGGGAATCGCCGACGGATATTTTGCCGATGCCGAAGCCGCGGAAACTTTTTACGACGAACTGACCTGGCTCTGTTTAAATCAACACGGCGCGTTCAATTCGCCGGTCTGGTTCAATGTCGGTCTCTATCATGAGTACGGCATCGGCAAAGGCGCCGGTGAAGGAAATTATTTTTACAATCGGGCGAAGGGAAAAGCGGAACGCGCGCCCACTCAATACGAATATCCGCAGGGCAGCGCCTGTTTTATCCAGAACGTCGAAGACACGATGGAAGACATCATGCGTCTGGCAACGAGCGAAGCGATGCTCTTCAAGTACGGGAGCGGCACCGGAACCGATCTTTCGACCCTAAGATCGACCAGAGAAAAATTGAGTGGCGGCGGCAAACCGAGCGGACCGCTTTCGTTCCTCAAAGTTTATGACCAGGTCGCCAACGTGGTGAAGAGCGGCGGCAAGACGCGGCGTGCCGCCAAGATGAACACGCTCAAAGATTGGCACCCGGATATCGAAGAGTTCATCGACGCCAAGCAAAGAGAAGAGAAGAAAGCATGGGCGCTGATCGAGCAAGGTTACGACGGCAGCTACAACGGCGATGCTTATGGTTCGGTGATGTATCAAAACGAAAACCTGAGCGTCCGGGTGAGCAACGAGTTCATGGAAGCCGCGCTGGAAGGCCGCGAATGGTGGACCCGCCGGGTGACAGACAGTCAGCCATGCGAACGCAAGGATGCGCGCGCACTGCTCCGGAAAATCGCCGAGGGCACCCACATCTGCGGCGATCCTGGAATGCAGTTCGATACTACGATTCACAAATGGCACACCTGCAAAGGAACTGGCCGCCAAAATTCCACCAATCCGTGCAGCGAATATCTGTTTCTCGACAACACGGCCTGCAATCTCGCGTCACTGAATTTGATGAAATTCAAAACCGCTGACGGCGGGTTCGATGTCGAGCGATTCAAAGCCGCTGTGCGCGTCTTTATTACCGCTCAGGAGATCCTGGTCGATAACGCCAGTTATCCGATCAGGGAGATTGCGGAGAACTCGCACATTTTCCGGACCCTCGGACTCGGCTACGCCAATCTCGGCTCGCTGATCATGAGCTACGGATACGGTTACGACAGTGTGGAAGGCCGCGCGCTGTGCGGCGCGGTCACGTCCATCATGACCGGCGAAGCCTATGAGCAAAGTGCTCGAATGGCGCAAGCGCTCGGACCGTTCCCAGGTTACAAAGACGCCCGCTGCAGCGGCGTTCCGAAACCGGCTGGAAAAAGCAACGTCGCGTCGATGCTCGAAGTGATCGATTTGCATCGGTGCGCGGTGAACGGGATTCCCGAGGCCGATGAATTCGCCTATCTAAAAAAGGAAGCAGCCAGGACTTGGAAGCGCGCGGCCGATCTTGGCAAGCGCCACGGTTATCGCAACGCCCAGGTTACGGTGCTCGCGCCGACGGGCACGATCAGTTTTCTGATGGACTGCGACACGACCGGAATCGAACCCGACATCGCGCTAGTGAAATACAAACTGCTCGCCGGCGGCGGCATGTTAAAAATCGTGAACCAGACGGTGAAGCCGGCGCTGGAAAAACTCGGTTACAATTCCGAAGAGGTCGACCGGATCATCGCCCACATCGACGCGTTCGACACCATTGAGGACGTTATCGATTCCGATGGATCGACAATCTCGTCGGGACTCAAGCCGGAACATCTCCCGATCTTTGATTGCGCATTCAAACCGTTCAAAGGCGAGCGCTCCCTTAATTATATGGCGCACCTCGGAATGATGGCCGCGGCCCAACCGTTCTTGAGCGGAGCGATTTCGAAAACGGTGAACCTGCCGGAAACCGCGACCGTTGACGACATCATGAACAGCTACGTCGAAGGTTGGCGGCTTGGGTTGAAATCGATCGCAATTTATCGCGAAGGCTCAAAGCGATCGGCGCCGTTGAACACGCGCAAGACACGCGACATGGGGGGCACCACCGAAGATGTCGATGTTGCGTTGGATGTCACGGTTGATCGCGAAGATTTCCAAAAACGGATTCTCGAGCTGGAAGATGAACTTCGAGAAATGCGCGGCAAAATGGACAAGCCGTTGCGGCATCGCATGCCCGACACGCGAATGTCGTTGACCCACCGATTCGAGATCGCGGGGCACGAGGGCTACATCACGGTCGGCTTGTACGAAGACGGTCAGCCGGGCGAACTGTTCATCACCATGTCGAAAGAAGGCAGCACCATTGGCGGATTGATGGACACCGTCGGCACGCTCACTTCGATCGCGCTTCAGTACGGCGTGCCACTCGAAAGCTTGGCGAAGAAATTCGCCTACCAACGGTTCGAGCCGAGCGGATTCACCAAGAATCCCGACATTCGAAACGCGACCAGCATCACCGACTACGTGTTCCGATGGTTGGCCTGCCAATTTATCAAAGGTTACAAGGAAGCAACTTCGCCGAACCGCAGCCAGTCCGAATTGCCATTGAAAGAAATTCCGGAGATGGAGAAGAAGGCGCTCAATCGTCCGGTCTCGGATCTCGCGCGCACCGGCGAAAAAGAAATTCTCGACGTGATCACGAGCCATTCATCGAACGACGGCGAACCGCAGGTCGTAGGTAACGGCCACAGTCACGCCGATCGTGTTCAGGAAGCGCTCGGGAACATGTTCATGGACATCATCTGCTCGCATTGCGGAAGCGACAAAGTGATCCGGGCCGGCGCCTGCGGCGTCTGCACCGAATGCGGCACCAGCCAGGGCTGTAGCTGAGAGAGCGATTTTGTTCAAACGAAGCGAAGCTGCGCGGTAGACATACACCGCCGAATAGCTAAACTTTGTAGCCCGCCGATGATACGTCGGCGGTTGTTTTATTTCCCATGACTGAAGCCGAACTCCAGAGACAGAAGGAAATGCGGCAGGCCGAGGAACTGTTGTTCACCGGTCCGCAGGCGCTCGGTTTTGCGAAGGGATTGTTCGCGGGGCATTTCGTCTCTGATTGGATGATGCCGTATCCGCGGATTCCGACGGCGCAGCAACCGCAGCTCGATCAAACTCTCGAAGAGTTGCGCGCGTTTCTCGATGCTGGGCTCGATCCCGCGGAGATAGATCGACAAGCGGACATTCCGCGGGAAGTGATTGACGGGCTCGGTCGGGTTGGCGTTTTGGGGATGACCGCGCCCGCGGAGTACGGCGGACACGGATTCTCACAGCTCGCGAACACGAAAATTCTGGAAGAGATCGGAACCCGTTGCGCATCGACATCGGTGTTCGTGAACGCACATCATTCGATCGGCATTCGCGCGTTGTTGTTGTTCGGCACGCACGAACAAAAACAGAGATGGCTGCCGAGACTTTGCACTGGCGAATGGCTGGGCGCATTCGCCTTGACCGAAAAGGAAGCCGGCTCAGACGCGGCGAATGTGCAAATGACCGCGACACCGAGCGAAGATGGATCGCATTTCATCTTGAACGGCGAAAAACGTTACATCACCAACGCGGCAATCGCCCAGGTGCTCACGGTGATGGCCCGGACGCCAGTTCCTGGAAAACCGGGCAAGACATCGATCACTGCATTCTTAGTGACGCCGGACATGCCTGGCTTCGAAATGCTGGAACCGCGCATGGCGAAGACCGGAATTCGCGGAACGGCAACGGGGCGATTTGCGATGCGCAATGTGAAAGTGCCGAAGGAGAATATTTTGGGGAAACCCGGCAAAGGTTTGAAAGTGGCGCTGACGGTTTTGGATTTTGGTCGAACCACGTTCGGCGCGTGCTGCACCGGCGCGGCCAAAACGTGTCTCGAGCTCGCGGTGAAGCACGCAAATACGCGAAAGCAATTCAACAAAACGCTCGGCGATTTCCATTTAGTGAAAAAGAAAATCGCGCGCATTGCAGCCGATGCCTACGCGATGGAAGCGATGACCGCTATCACAGCAGCACTAATCGACCGCGGTCTGGAAGATTACATGCTCGAGACGGCAATGCTCAAAGTGTTCACGACCGAGCGGCTGTGGGAATGCATCAACGACGCGTTCCAGATCTACGGTGGCTCGGCCTACTTTGTCGATCTTCCACTCGAGCGAATGTTGCGCGACGCCCGGATCAATCAGATCGGCGAGGGCGCGAACGAAGTGCTGGAGTCGTTCATCGCGCTCGTCGGAATGCGTGGACCGGGCATGGAGTTCAAGGAAATTTACGACACTATGTTGAAGCCGACGCGCGAAGGGGGAATCGGAAAAGCCTGGAGTGCAGGAATAAGCCGACTCGGCGCGACGGTGCGAATTCCTGACGTGCCGGTGCGGAGTGCGGAACTGAAAACGTTCGCCAATCAGCTCGGGCGCTCGATTTGGCGTTTCAATTTGGCGGTCAATAAATCTCTC